>R21__coassemble_581_pt1 | contig 29221 bp, 24 predicted proteins | sample R21__metabat2_high_PE_008 | metagenome-assembled genome bin R21
TTCTTAACCTGATCAGCCTTACCGCCTGCTTCTCTGACTGCCGCGATATAAGCGCGGTCATTCATGACCGTTCTTATGACATCGCCGTCGTTGCTCAGAAGATAACAGGCATCCGCAAACATGGTAAGTCCGCTGTCTTCGCGCATCTGCCTTCTGCCGATGAATATGTATGGCTTGTTCTTTTCTACTATCCTGTTAAACGCATCGAAGCTCTTGCCGTAAAGCATAACCTCAAATCTGCCGGTAAGATCCTCGCAGCCAATGGTGGCGATCATTGTCTTTTTCTTTGTATAGCTCGTCTTTTTTGATGTGACCATTCCGCACATTACAACCTCGCGGTTATCGTCAAGGTACTCCGAGCCATAGAGTTCAACGATATTCTCCGCTTCAGCCGTATCAAAAGTAACAAGCTTCGAGATCACGTCGTGATATGGAGCCAAAGGATTTCCGGATATGTAGATACCTACCATTTCCTTCTCGTATCCGAGTTTGGTCTCCTGAGGATATTCTTCGATATCGGGAATGAAGATTCCAGTATCCTTGCCGACATCACCTCCGAGATCGAACAAAGACAGCTGACCTTCAATGTTTCTGTTCGCGGTCTGCGAAAGCTTCTCGAGCTCGGTCTGCACACAAGCGACCATCTGCGCCCTCGTAAGACCGAAACTGTCCATGCAGGAAGCAAGGATGAGAGCCTCCGCAACATTCCGCTTAACGCCTATCTTTGCCGCTCTGACGACGAAATCGTCGAATGTCTTATAAGGTCCGTTCTTCTCCCTGTCAGCAACGATATCGAGCACGGCGTTCTCACCGACATTCTTAACGGTGGACATTCCGAACCTTATCTTCCTGTCGCCTTCGGTAGTGAACTTCTCACGGCTCTTATTGATATCAGGAGGCAGCACTTCAATACCCATGTCCGCACAGCAGCTGATGTAATGGGATGCCTGTGCAAGTTCCGTCCTGAACGAGTTAATGTTGGCCGCCATGAACTCGGTCGGATAATAGTACTTGAAATAAGCGGTCCAGTAACCGACTACCGCATAACATGCGGCGTGAGACTTGTTGAATGCATATCCCGCAAACCCTGCTACATCATCGAATATCTTGGCGGCAGTATTCTCAGGCACGCCGCGTTTAACGGCACCGTCGATCTGTCTTCCCTTGTCATCGGTTCCGCCATACATGAAGAGCTGTCTGTAGTTCTCCATGATGGACTTTTTCTTCTTGCTCATCGCACGGCGGATATTGTCAGACTGACCCATCGAAAAACCGGCGAGATCTCTTACGATCTGCATTACCTGTTCCTGATAGATCGCGCAGCCGTAAGTGACATTGAGAATGGGCTCGAGAAGCGGGTGATCATATGTGATATGCGAAGGATTATGCTTGCAGTCAACATACTTCGGGATCTGGTCCATAGGTCCCGGTCTGTAAAGCGAAATGCCGGCGATGATGTCCTCGAGGCTCTCCGGCTCAAGCTGTTTCATGAACGAAGTCATGCCGCGGCTTTCAAGCTGGAACACACCGACCGTGTCGCCTCTGCTAATCATCTTGTAGATATTGGGATCATCAAGCGGGATCCTCTCCAGATCTATGTCCTTACCGTAGTTCTGTTTGACAAGATCCCTTGCCTCCTGAAGCACCGTAAGCGTACGAAGACCAAGGAAGTCAAACTTAAGCAGACCTATGCTCTCAACATCTGCTTTGGCAAACTGAACCACAACGGTATCGTCATTGACGGAAAGCGGTGCTATATCGGTAATGTCTGCGCCCGAAATGATAATGCCCGCGGCATGCGTACCCGAGTTCCTCGGAAGGCCTTCTATGCGCATTGCCATGTCAACGACCTTTTTCGCCTCGGCATCAGTCTCATAGCATTCACGGAATTCAGAGCTGATCTCGAGAGCCTGCTTGAGCGTCATTCCCGGAGAGAACGGGATCATCTTGGTGATCTTGTTGCTCTGAGCGATCGGCATGTTAAGGACACGTGCGACATCCTTCACTGCCTGACGGGCTGCAAGCGTACCGAAAGTAATTACATGGGCAACCCTGTCCCTGCCGTATTTCTCAGTAACGTAATCTATCGCGATCTGTCTTCTTTCATCATTGAAATCAACGTCAAAGTCCGGCATTGATACACGTTCGGAATTAAGGAATCTTTCAAAGACGAGTCCGTATCTTATGGGATCGATGTCGGTTATTCCGATCGCATAAGCAACAAGCGAGCCTGCGCCTGAACCTCTTCCCGGACCGACGGTTACTTCATGCGTTTTTGCATAATTGATGAAATCCCAGACTATCAGATAATAGTCCGTATATCCCATGCTGTTGATCACAGACAGCTCATACTCGGCTCTCTTGCGGTAGTCCTCAGGATCTCCGGTAGGCGGAGTAACCTGGAAACGTCTTTCAAGGCCCTTGTAGGTCAGTTCGGACAGATACTCGGCATGTCCCGCATAGCCTTCAGGAACCTCGTATACAGGGAGATGTATGGTATCAAAATCATAAACCGCATTGCACATCTCCGCGATCTTACCGGTATTCTCGATCGCATCCGGCACTTCAGAGAAGAACCGCCTCATCTCTGTCTCGGATTTTACATAGAACTCATTGCAGGACATCTTCATCCTGTTCTCGTCATCGATCCTCGCCGCAGTTGAAATGCACAAAAGAATATCCTGAGCTTCCGCATCTTCCTGCTTCAGATAATGGCAGTCATTGGTAGCGGCAAGCGGGATGCCGGTCTCACGTGACATCTTGATCAGGGTAGAATTGACAACTGCCTGCTCCGATGTCGTATTCGCCTGGATCTCAAGATAATAGTTTCCCCTTCCGAAAAGAGAATCATACTTCTGCGCACACTTCAAAGCCCCGTCAAGGTCGCCTGATTGGATGAGGCACGGGAGTTTTCCCGCAACACATCCTGAAAGACAGATAAGTCCCTCATGGTATTTCTCAAGGAGTTCCTCATCTATTCTCGGTCTTCTGTAGAAGCCTTCGGTAAATCCTGCCGAGACAAGCTTGTTGAGATGAACAAGTCCGGTGTTGTTCTTGGCCAAAAGGATCAGGTGATGATAATACCTCTCGTGCTGATATGAATTCGGATCCTTATCAAATCTCGAACCCGGTGCAACATAGACTTCACACCCTATTACAGGATGTATTCCTGCCGCTTGCATCGTCTTGTAAAAAGACACCGCACCGTACATAACGCCGTGATCTGTGATCGCGCACGAAGTCATGCCCATCTCTTTCAGACGTTCGGCAAGTTCGGTGATCCTTATTGCACCGTCTAAGAGACTGTATTCGGTATGAAGATGCAGATGGCAAAAACCGGACATTACTTCTTCCCCTTGAGTTCGATAATGATATCCCTGATCTCAGCCGCTTTCTCGAATTCGAGATTCTTGGCAGCGTTGGTCATCTCTATTGTAAGCTGTGCGATCATCTTCTCATTCTCTTCCGCACTTCCGCCCGATACGCCTTCGTTAATGAGACGTGCAGGATCGATGCCGCCGCGCTTGCCTGAAGATGCCTTCGAAGAAACCTTCTCGGCACTTCCCGCAACGATGTCAAATACATCGCGGACTGCCTTCTTAACGGTCTTGGGAACAATACCGTGCTCCTCATTGTAAGCCTTCTGGATAGAACGTCTTCTGTTAGTCTCTCCGACTGCGTTCATCATAGAGTCAGTTACTTCATCAGCATAGAGTATTACCCGGCCGCGCTCATTTCTCGCGCACCTTCCGATTATCTGGATGAGCGAACGTTCTGATCTGAGGAAGCCTTCCTTATCAGCATCAAGTATCATGAGGAGCGAAACTTCAGGAAGATCGATACCTTCCCTTAAGAGATTGATTCCTACGATTACATCAACCTCGTCATTACGAAGTTTATTCAGTATCTGCATTCTCTCAACAGCCTTGATGTCAGAGTGAAGATATGTGACCCTGATTCCCTCTTTCTCGAGGAACTCCGTAAGGTCTTCCGACATCTTCTTGGTAAGCGTCATGATAAGGCTCTTGTCACCGCGCTTCTTTTGCTCTGAAAGCTCATGAAGGATATCTTCGATCTGTCCTTCAACGGGACGGACAAATATCTCAGGATCAAGAAGACCTGTAGGTCTTATCATCTGTTCAACGACTTGCTCACTGTGTTCTTTCTCATAGTCAGCAGGAGTTGCACTTACAAAGACAGTCTGTCCCATCTTCTGCTCAAACTCAGCAAACTTCAGCGGGCGGTTATCAAAAGCAGACGGAAGTCTGAATCCGTATTTGACAAGCATCTCTTTCCTCGATCTGTCTCCGTTATACATGGCTCCGACCTGAGGAATGGTCTGATGCGACTCATCAATGAACATAAGAAAATCATCCGGGAAGAAATCCAACAGCGTGCACGGAGGCTCTCCGGGAGCTCTTCCCGAAATATGTCTCGAATAGTTCTCGATACCTTTGACGAAGCCTGTCTCGCGCAGCATGTCCATGTCATATCTGGTCCTCTGCTCGAGCCTGTATGCTGCGATCATGTCACCCTGTTCGCGGAGTTCCTTAAGCCTCTCCTCAAGTTCGATGTCGATCGTCTCAATCGCACGGTTGAGCTTGGCTCTTCCAGTTGCGTAATGAGATGCCGGAAATATCTCGATATAGTTCTTGGTATATTCGGTCCTTCCGCTTACGCTGTCCACATAGCTTATCTTGTCTATTTCGTCACCGAAGAAACTTATCCTGGTAAGAGTATGTTCAGAATCAGGCGTCCAAATGTCTATGGTATCTCCCTTGACTCTGAACGCACCTCTTTCCAACGCAAAATCATTGCGGTTGTACTGCATGTTGACCAGCTGACCGATAACATTCTCAGGGGAGATCTCAAGACCTGTCTCAAGGTTTAAGACAAGCGACATGTAATCACTCTTCTCACCGATACCGTAAATACAGGAAACAGAAGCAACGATGATAACGTCATCGCGTGTAAGCAGAGACTTCGTTGCCTCATGGCGCATACGGTCGATCTCTTCATTGACGGAAGAGTCCTTCTCGATATACGTGTCAGAAGCCGCTATATAAGCTTCCGGCTGATAATAATCGTAATAAGAAATGAAATACTCAACGGCATTCTCGGGGAACAGTTCCTTGAATTCGGCATAGAGCTGTCCTGCAAGCGTCTTGTTATGGGCAAGCACCAGCGTGGGTCTCTGCACCCGCTGAATGACATTTGCCATTGTGAAAGTCTTGCCCGAACCCGTAACGCCCAAAAGGGTCTGTCCGCGCATTCCGCTCTCAATACCCTTTACGATCTTGTCTATTGCCTGCGGCTGGTCGCCCGAAGGTTTGTAATCAGATACAAGTTTAAACATATTGAACTCCTATAGAGCCATTTTAGAACAATTGTTCGGGCGTTACAACATTATGAGGCAATTTAAATGCGGATGATCCTTATCTTGTCCTCAAAACCTGCGATCGACCCGGCTGAAGGTGCCTGCGTACCATCAGTAAGAGCTGCGGCAGTTCCGCATGCACATGCGATCTTAACCGTATCCTCAGGAGAGAGATTGTTTGCGATACCGTAAGCAAGTCCCGCAGTCATTGCATCACCGCAGCCGGTGGTACATTTGACGTCAACCTTCATCCCTTCCGCAAACATCCTTACGCCGCTCCTGTCGCAGTATACAGCGCCCTTTTCGCCAAGAGACACCATTGCGATCGAAGTCCCTACCGTCAGGATCCTTGAGCAGACTTTTACCGCTGATTCAACGTCCTCGCTTATACCTACTTCCGCAGCATTTGGCTTAACCGCAAAAGGTATCGATCTGAGTCCGTTTTCGAGAGCCTCGCCCGAAGCATCGAGGATGACCCTGATGCCTCTGTGAGAGATCTCCCTGATTATCGTTCTGTAGATATCCGTAGGAGCTGAAGGCGGTATCTTACCGGAAATGACGACAACATCCTGGGGAGTTGCCATCTCAAGGAGCCTCTTCCTTATCGCGGCGCTTGCCTGGAAATCAAAAGCCGGACCTTCTTCATTGATTTCGGTCGTGTAGCCTTCAGAGTCTGTTATCTTAAGATTGGTTCGCGTATTTCCAGTTCCGATCTCAGCACAGACGCACTGTATGTCAGCTTCCACGAGCATATCGTAAAGCACCCTTCCTGCAGAGCCTCCGGACAGGAAGCATGCGCAGGTAGGTTCTCCGAGATTTCTCAGTGTCTTTGAAACATTGATGCCTTTTCCGCCGGGATCGCGCCTGATCCTGTTAATACGGTTAAGTCCGCCCCTTGCGAAAGGAACAGAGATATGTGCACTCGCATCGATCGCGGGATTAAGTGTAAGCGTATAGATCATGTTCCACCTCTGAAAAAGATATAACTGCCAGCTGCGACTGCAAGTCCGAGCAAGCATCCGGCTATGACCTGAAGAGGAGTATGTCCAAGGAGTTCCTTGAGTTTTTCCTCATTGGGAAGATCAGTTCCGGTAACCTTCTCGAAAGTATCAGCCATTACATTAAGCAAAGCAGCCTGTTTACCGGCCTGAAGCCTTACGTTCATAGCGTCATGCATGACGATTATCGCCACTATGAATGCAACCGCGAACACAGGCGAAGAAAAGCCCTCGTAAAGCCCACATGCAAGCGCAACAGAAGAAACGGTCGCAGAATGTCCGCTCGGCATTCCTCCGTCTCCCCACATCCGCTCTATGCTGAACTTGCCTGTGATTATTACATTATTGATGGTCTTAAAGATCTGGGCAATAAACCATGACAGAACGCCTACCCAAAGTATTCTGTTGTTGATTATCTGTCTGAGAATCTCCATAAATCCCTCCTGCTTATCCGCAAACTATTTTACGACATGAAACAGGGAGAATACAATAAAAAAGGACCGCGGGATTTTCCGCGGTCCTTTCCAAACACAAACTCAAAACCTCTTTAGGACTACCTTGATGGCATTATAGTAACGAAACATCAAGGCGTGACCATAGCAGAATTTTTAACAATTTGTAAATTAGCGCTTTGAATTTAATCAAAATAGTCAAATTCAAGATCTTCTATCCTGACCGTATCGCCTTCCTTAATGCCCAGTCTGCGCAGTTCTTCAAAGACTCCTGCGCCCTCGAGCGTCCTCTGGAAGAAGTTCGTCGATTCCGTATCTTCAAAGTTGGTGGAGTTAAAGATCTTCTTTATCCAGGCACCCTTAACCACATAGACTTTGCCTTCGATCTCAATATCGTACTTCTTGGCTTCTTCAAACTTATAGGTCTTCTCATCCGAATTGATGATGTCATGAAGTACCGTGGGAGGAAGTTTCGATACCATCTCGGTAATCTTGTCGGTAAGCTCTTTCAGTCCGATACGTCCAGCCGCAGAGATGACAAAAACATCTTCATAACCGAGTTTCTTAACTTCGCTTATGAATTTCTCAACTGCCTCAGGTTCAGCGGCATCACATTTGTTGGCTACAACGATCTGAGGTCTTGCCGCAAGCTCAGCACTGAACTCCTTAAGCTCATGGTTAATGGCATTGAAATCATCGATAGGTTCCCTGCCCTCGCTTCCGGATACATCAACCACATGGACAAGAAGTCTTGTACGCTCAATGTGCCTTAAGAAATCATGCCCAAGGCCTGCGCCCTGATGCGCATCCTCAATGATACCCGGTATATCGGCAATGACATAAGAGAAGTCATCATTAGAAACAACTCCAAGTACAGGTTCAAGAGTCGTAAAAGGATAGTCGGCGATCTTCGGCTTTGCTCTCGTGATAACCGATAAGAGCGTAGACTTTCCGGCATTGGGGAATCCTACAAGACCGCAGTCTGCGATGAGCTTTAACTCAACATATAGATTAACTTCTTCGCCCGGGGTACCCGGTGTCGCAAACTGAGGGGCCTGACGGATGGAATTTGCATAGTGCATGTTTCCGAGTCCGCCCTTTCCGCCGTGAGCAACAACGACCTTCTGGCCGTCTTCGGTAAAGTCCGCGATAACCGCTCCCGTATCCGCATTTTTGATCACGGTACCGACGGGAACGCCGATCTCAAGGTCTTCGCCGCATCTTCCGTACATCTTGCGGTTGCCGCCCTTTACTCCGTTTTCGGCAATAAACTTATGCTTGAAACGGAATTTCTGAAGGCTCGTAAGATTCTTGGCGGCTACGAAAACGACATTACCGCCGTTCCCGCCGTCACCGCCGTCAGGTCCGCCGTTAGTAATGTACTTTTCGGTATGGAAACTAAGGGCTCCGGCACCGCCGTCTCCCGCCTTTACATAGATTTTCGCGTGATCGATAAACATTTCTGATACCTTAAAAAAGAGAGCAGCCGTCACATAATGACAGACTGCTCTTCGTAAACCGCTTAGTAATCCTTAGCCTTTGATCAAGCTACGGGATAAACGCTTACCTGCTTCTTGTCCTTGCCCTTGCGCTCGTACTTGACGGTACCGTCGATAAGAGCGAAGAGAGTATCGTCAGAACCGATTCCGACGTTTGTGCCGGGATGAATCTTTGTTCCGCGCTGTCTGACAAGAATATTACCGGCTAAAACGGCCTGTCCGTCGCCTTTCTTCGCACCTAATCTCTTGGACTGGGATTCACGGCCGTTCTTGGTGGAACCCATTCCCTTCTTATGAGCGAAGAGCTGTAAATTCATTCTGATCATGTTTACACCTCCGGTGTCTTCATATTGTTGATTTGTAAGTACTTTTTGCCTTTGCCGTTGTATTCCGCCGCTATGGAGATAATACCGAGCTCTGTCATCCTCATGATGACCTGCGCCCTGTCGCGGACATCAGCTTCGCCCTTATCAGGAACCTTAATGCTGAGATCAACATCTTCGGTGCCTTCGCCTTTGATAACGAGGAATTCTTCGTTGTCATATCCGCAAATGTCTTCTAAAGCATTGGCGGCTGCGTAGCATAAGCTGGATACTCCCGCACAGATGATATCACTTCCTGCTTCTGCGTATCCCGAATGACCGCTTACACGCAAACTGCGTATGCTGCCCTTCTGATCACGCTCAACTGCGGCGGTTATCATAACGGAACTCAGGCGTTGATAGCCGATACCTTAACGCGGGTATAGGGCTGTCTGTGTCCGTTCTTACGACGGTAACCCTTCTTAGCCTTGTACTTTGAAACGATTACCTTCTTGTTCTTGCCCTGCTTTACGATCTCACCGGTAACTGTAGCCTTGAGATCACCGGCCTGAATGCCGTTGTCATCAGCAATAGCAAGTACTTCATCGAAAGTAACCTGGGTTCCCTCCTCGCCTTCGAGCTTCTCAACGAAGATCTCGTCGCCGACAGAAACCTTGTACTGCTTTCCGCCTGTCTTAATTACTGCGTACATGTTCGTTCCTCCTGTTCTTCCAGTCTCGCTGCTTAACCCGAGGCAACGCCCGGATTTATTGGCTTTAAGCCTAATTCCAAGCGTGTTTAAAGAGCCCGTTGCATGCGGTCACCCGCGTATAATAACACCTAAGGAGTCTGAAAGTCAATAATCAATTGCATTAAAGCGCAATGTAAACGAGAATTCCCATCAGTATCCCGTACACTGCTCCCGACATCTCGAAAAAGTCCGAGTAACGCTTTATGGTAACCGCGGCGCAATAAGGTATCAGACCACAGGCCAGAGCCAGAGAAGAATAACATATATCATAACTGTTTGCACGCATAACAGATACGACCAGCAGTGCCACAGGCGGTATCATGGTCTCGAGGAAATATGCCGGATTGCCGAAATATGACGCAGGGCCCTCACCGGCAAACCTGGACTTTCTGTCTGCTCTGGCAAGAACAAATGCAGAAAGGCTTGATACGACGAATACGATAAGAGAAGCGGCAAGCTTAAGCATGCCCTGATCGATCCCCGATATGTCGGTGAAGGCAAATACAAGAACGGCGATGTATGCCACTTCGCAGAGTCCCATAGCAAGTGGTACAAGCACCATGTTCCCCTGAAGCTTGTCACGCTTATAAGAAACCTTTTTAGAAAGCAGGAACGGCAAACGCATCAGAGCCATCGCCGCAACAAGTCCGGCAGGTGCCATTACAACTGCATATCTGGAATATCCTGCCAGTGACGGAATATACTTCATGACCGAAATGGTAAGTCCGATCCATGCGGAAAGCCCGAAGAATATGATGGCTCCCAGACTGTCCCTTCCCTTTAATTCCTTGGACCCCTTATCTGAATCCCTGACCGGGATCAGGAATACAAAAAGCGCAAGGAAACAAAGAGCTGCAAAAGCCAGGAACGGAGCAAGAGTGAACCATGCGGTAAGCCTGAAAGTCGAGATACCGCTGCCGTAAGTGATCCCCAAATATCTCGCAAGTTCATTCTCAAACAGAGGAGAATATCTCATTACATGATTTCCCAGAGCAAGCGAAGAAACCGACATGTATCTGCTCTGGTCAGGCGAGACGAAGACTTTACTCTTGATCAATGTTCCGCTTACCGCAGGCACTCCGTACAGGGTATCGGCGCCTGAAAGCTTTTCGTACAGCATTGAAGCCCCGCCCTCGCCGGAACTGTTGCCGGCATTATCCTCATTGCAGAAGATAGCAACCGGAGTCTTGGGGAAATTGCGTCCGTAACCTTCAAGTGCCGCGTTTCCGGGATAAGCGGGGTTGATCAGGCAGTAACCGATAACGTTCGGATTCTCGCTTTCGGCAACGGAATTCATGATCTCGAATGCATTTTTCCCGAAAGATGCCACAACTATCTTTCTTCCGTTGTACTGTTCAGGTATCTCATACGGTTCAGGTCCTGACAGTTCACTTGAGTCTTTTATCTCGATCACATCGTAATCGAAATCAGCGCAGGCAAGCGCATTGTTCATTGAAACATAGGGAAAGAACCGCTTTTCGCAATAGAAAAGAACGATCTTCTCTTTTTCTCCCGCACCGGAATAAGCAAGATTATAAAGGCCAAACAAAGCCAGGCTCATTACCAGTGACAAAATGGCAGAAAACCAGGCTTTGGGAGAAACCTTCCTGACCCTGGTCGTTCTGTTTAGCTCAGGAGCCCTTCCGGTAAATTCCTCCTGATCGGTAATGGTCCTTCTCTTCATTTAAGATCAACCCTTCGGGCAGAGCGTGTCGCCTAATGACCTTATGTCTTCCGGTCCTAAGATAAGGATAATGTCACCGGGCTCGATAAGTTCATCGATCCTGTTCTTGAGCTCTTCCCTGTCCTCATAGAACTCGGAATCACCGCCCCGCTTATTGATCTCATCAGATATGTCTTTGGACGATATATCATGCATATTGATCTCGCGGTCAGAGAATATCTCTGCGAAAAGCACCTTTCTGCAAGGCAGAAGGCTTGTAACATAATCCTCGAAAAGCTTTTTTGTCCTGTCATAAGTCAGAGGCTGGAAAACAACGAGGATATTGTTGTGGGGCATGTTGGAAGCCGCCTCGATCGTAGCCCTGGCTGCCGTCGGATGATGCGCATAGTCGACTACGACATCGCATCCCTTATATTTTCCCTTAACAGTGTACCTGCCGTCAGCGCCTCCGAAACCGTTAAGCGCTGCTACTATGTTCTCGGGCGAAGCTCCGTTAAGGTATGCCGCAGCCGCAGCATTGAGTGAATTGGCTATGTTATGTGTTCCGGGTATGCGAAGATGCACTTTACCGAAAGATACACCTTCATGAACGATCTCAAATGACGGAAGGCCCTGCTCGAAAGATATGTTTCTTGCAAAGAAATCAGCAGTCTTGCCGGATACCGCACATGGTGCTTCATCTGTTGAACATGTCACGACAGCAGGGAACTTTCTGCCTGCGGAAGCAAAAGCTTTTCTTGCTTCTTCCACTGAACTTGCGATGTTCTTATCGTTACCGGAAACGACTATGTTTCCGTCATCGCTTACAAGACCCATGAACCTTGCGAAAACATTAATGACATCTTGAATGGTCGGATAGCAGTCAACGTGATCATGATCGATATTGGTTATGACGGCTGTCGTTGATGAGAAGTTCAGGAAAGATCTGTTGAATTCGCAGGCCTCCGATACAAGAACGCCTCTGTCTGATGAACCCGTCCTGACCGTTCCCTTGAACAGATCGAGATCCGCACCGAGATGCACGGTCGGATCAGCACCCGCCTCTATCATCATGAGCGAGATCATGGATGTCGTGGTCGTCTTTCCGTGTGTTCCGGAAACATTGATAACGCGCTTATATGTCCTGGTAAAAGCACCCAGGAATTCAGCTCTGTCGAGCACCTGAAGTCCGAGTTCATTCGCTCTGCCCACCTCTTCATTCTGAGGAAGTATGGCAGCGGTCTTTACAAGAACATCGGGCTTAAAATCATCGATATTCCCTGCAATCTGATTACCGTATATCTTTATGCCTTCTTCTGCAAGTATGTCAGTTCTCTCACCCGGATGATTGTCAGAACCTCCGACAACGAATCCCGCTGCTTTCGCAAGCTTAGCAAGGCCGTTCATCGAGATACCGCCGATTCCGATGAAATATATCCTTGCGCCGCTCTTCAGATCATCCAGTGTAAATCTTTTGCTGTCTAACATAATGAACTCTTTTCTGTCTTATTATAGAAAGACATTATACTTCAAATCAGTCTCTGACGGCAAAATCGCCGACGGTCGCTTCCGTAAAGCTGACGAGATCCGCCGGCTTCATCGTGATCTGAAGGCCCCTTTGTCCCCCGCTTACGCTTACGCTGTCCACGAGCTCGATCATCTCATCGATGAAAGTCCTGAATTTCTTTTTCATTCCGATGGGAGAACACCCGCCTCTGATATAACCGGTAACGTTAAGGAGATCTTTAACGTGGATCATCTCCACTCGCTTTTCGCCCGCCAGTCTGGCAGCCTTTTTGAGATCGATCTCATCATCAACGCAGATGCAGTAAACGAGATATTCGCCTTTATCCGTGACGGCTACGAGGGTCTTGAAGACTTCCTCATAAGGAACACCTAAGTATTCCGCAACGTGATGGCCGTCGAGATCGTTCTCGTCATATTCATATTCCTTGTATTCATATGCGACGCCCGCCTTGTCGAGCATCCTCATCGCATTTGTCTTCTTAAACGCCGGCATTATCCTGTTACCTCTTATTCTTCGAAAAACTATGTCTGATATAATAAGTCAAATTAATTCTTTTGAAAACATCAGGAGGCTTTCCCATAATGCTCGAAAAGGAATACCCCGCACACGACATAAACGCAGTATTCGACATGATGCAGTCAACCATTGATGCCGGCGGAACAGACGAAAAAGCACAGGATGAGCTTTTATTCCTGAACCACCTCTTTGCCGCCCTTCCCCCTGAAGCAGTCGAATACGGCATGATGTTCCTTCACGGAGAGAAAAAGCTTCCCGCATCAGTAAATGAGATAGTCCCTTTGTTCATCAGGTTTGTAAGCCTTGCAGAATACTGCGAAAAAGTCGACAGGTTAAGGACCATCCCTTCCAACATGACAACACAGGAGATCCTTGACCGCAAAGCGCTTATGGATTCTCTTGAAGATCACGAAAAATCCTTTTGCAAACCCCTTCTGGGTTTCAAGTTCAACAGCAAGACTCAGGTCACATCCCCCGACTGTTCAGATAAGAAAGAAGGCGAGGAAGAAGGAAGCGGCAGGCTCCTTCTGATGAACAATCAGGCTGCGGTATTTGTGTGCCCCGATCCTTACAAGACAGCCATCTTCTATGAGACAAAACTCGGTTTCAAAGCTGCACATCTCGATGACGAGAGCATGCCGCACATCAGGCTCACGCGTGACAACATTGCGATAGTACTGGTAGAAGGCAGCGGTGATATCGCAAGACCCCTGCGCAAGTTCGGCATCAAATACGATATGTACATCTACTGTTCCGAGCCTTATCTGCTCCAAAACGAACTTTCCGGCTCAGACGTGAAGATAACGGAACAGCTTCCCGAGGCTCACGAAGCTAAAAACATGAAGGTAAACAGACAGTTTGTTTTCGAAGACTGTGACGGAAGGCACATCTGCGTTTCACAGAGTCTGGAAGCAAATTAACCGGGGTTTACCGCCACAGTTGCTTTTTCAAGGGCTTCCCTGCCCATGGTCATTATGCGTCCGCAGCCGCAGCATTTAAGTTTCATATCAGAACCGGCACCGGCAACAGTCCACTCCATACTTCCGCACGGATGTTTTTTCTTGAGAGTTACTATCTCGCCTTCGGTGAATCTGTATCTGTAGAATTTACCCGGCATGCTTTATCCCCCATGTGACGCGCTCGTTGCCGCCGTAATCCTTTACGGTTCCGACGGTATCAAAACCTGCATCCTTACAAAGCTTTCTTACTGCTTCGCCCTGAAGATATCCGTGTTCGGCAAAGACGGCGCCGCCGGGGACAAGAGATGCGAAGCTCTTTTTAAATATGATCCCGTAAAAATCAAGGCCGTCTACTCCTCCCCTGAGTGCCAGTTCCGGTTCGTGATCTTTAACGGAACTGTCTAATTCCTCCATCTCGGAATCAGTGATATACGGAGGGTTTGATACGATGAGATCATACTTGCCGGGAAGATCATCAGTAAGGATGTCATTCCTGATCACCTTAAGTGCAGAAGCATCTTTCAGCTGGCCTTCAACATTGCTCTGTGCCGTCTTAAGAGCAGCATCGCTTATGTCAGTCAGTATTCCGTCAACCTTAAAGCCGTGTGTCAGAAGTTCGTTGGCTATCGAGATCCCGGCACAGCCGGTACCGGTGCAGATATCAGCAAAGCTGATGTCTTTCTTATTGACTGATACAGGTATATCCAACACGTCGCCGGATGCAAGATCATGGCAGCCGCAGAATCTTATCGCGCATTCCACAAGCAGTTCCGTATCGGCTCTGGGAATGAGTACTCCGGGGATCACGCGGTAGTCTTCACGCCAGAAATGCCTGTGTCCCAAAATATAAGCCAGAGGCTCCCCCTTTGCACGCCTTGCGGCAGCAAGAGACAGAGCCTCCCCTTCAAATTCTTCACACAGTATCCGTGTATCGATCTGAGCTTCCTCATCACCTGATTCGGTAAGGAGCTTCAATACATCACCAGATGTCATCGTCCTTGTTCTCCGGAATTACAGCCTGAAGCGAAGCGATAGCAACTTCTACTATAGCAGCATCAGGTTCAGCGGTAGTGAACTTCTGAAGCCAGAGTCCCGGCTTGCTGAGAAATCTGCAGAATCCGTTTTTGTCATGACGCCCGACAAAACGGAGGATTTCATATGAAATACCGCAGATCAAAGGGATCACGACAAGACGGATCAGAAGGTTGACCCACATCGGCTGAGCTCCCGTAAAGATGCTGATGACGGTATAGATCATGATGGAAATAGCAAGTACGATAAACATAAAAGCCGTTCCGCAGCGGGGATGGAATCTCGGATACTTGAGAACATTCTCAGCGGTAAGATCTTCGCCTGCTTCGTAGCATGCGATAGTCTTATGCTCGGCTCCGTGATACTGCCATACGCGCTTAACGTCCTTGAGCCTTGAAGCATTGATCAGATAGAGCAGGAATATAACGAGTCTTAAGATACCCTCAACAAGATTAAGGATAATGGTCATCCACAGCTGCTGGACAATACGTTCGGGAATGAACTTGGAAGCAATGTCAACGATAAGCCTCGGCAGGAGAATGAAAAGGCCGACGCTCAAAAGGATTCCGAGTATGGCCGCAAACGTAACTACGACATTGCGGTGACGGTTAAGGAATTCATCTAGCTTCGAAGGCTTGCTCTCAGTTTCAGCCTCTTCCTCAGACTTGCCCTCTTCGGAAATATCCGCAGATCTCATGAGAGCACCGGTACCGGTTACGAGCATCTTATAGAATCTGATGCATCCTCTGATGAACGGGATCTTTTCAAAGTAAGAAACCTTCTCGCTCTGCTTAACTTCTTCAACATATATGGTGCCGTCGCCTTTGCGGACTGCAATAGCCGTCCTGGAAGGACCGACCATCATGACACCTTCGATCAAAGCCTGTCCGCCGATCGTGGTCTTCTTGCAGGGCTTGCCGGCCTCGCACTGAACCGCGTCAGATGCTGACCTGACGGCAGGTGTGTTATCTTTCTTTTTTGACATATCTGATCTCCCTGTCGGGTTGCTAAACATTATTATGCTGATTATATCATTATTGCTTCAGGAAATAAGGTATATAGTCGCGGCAAAAAGAAAAGAGCTGCGCATCTGCACAGCTCCTGGTTAATCTTTCTAACCGGGGTAAAGGCTTAAGCCTTGCCCATTCTCTTGTTGAACTTGTCAACGCGTCCGCCTGTATCAACGAGCTTCTGCTTACCTGTGTAGAACGGGTGGCAGTTAGAGCAGATATCTACTCTAAGGTCGCTCTTCGTAGACAGTGTCTCGAATGTGTTACCGCAAGCACATCTTACAGTTACAATCTGTGCCTGAGGATGGATGCCTTCTTTCATTGTTTTCACCTCTCAATCAAAGATATGACGCGTAATCTTACCATCACGTATGTCATACCGGATTACTAAATCAGCCTTGCTATATTACTTGAATAAAAACCCGTTGTCAATCAGCCGCGAAAGATTTCTTGAACGAAAGGATAAACGACTTGTTATTCGTGGTCTTCTCCATAAAGTTGATGACAGCATTGGTGGCAGTGGTGGTGTCGGCCTCTGCGATCCTTCTTCTGATGAGCCAGACAGCGTCAAGCTCTTCAGGCAGCAGGAGCAGGTCTTCCCTTCTCGTACCGGACTTGTCGACTGCAATAGCCGGGAAGATACGGCGGTCAGCAAGCTTTCTGTCGAGTGTAACTTCCATGTTGCCCGTACCCTTGAATTCCTCGAAAATGACTTCGTCCATTCTCGATCCCGTTTCGATAAGGGCTGTGGCAAGGATCGTAAGGCTTCCGCCGTGCTCGATGTTACGAGCGGCACCGAAGAATCTCTTAGGTCCGTAGAGAGATCCCGGGTCAAGACCGCCGGAAAGCGTTCTGCCCGTGGGGTTGATAGTAAGGTTATATGCTCTTGCAAGTCTTGTCATCGAGTCGAGCAGGATAACAACGTCCTTACCGAGTTCCACAAGACGCATCGCTCTCTCGAGAACGAGCTCAGTAACTCTAACATGGTTCTCAGGGCGCTTGTCGAAAGTTGAATAAACGACCTCGCCCTTGATGTTCCTCTGCATGTCAGTAACTTCCTCAGGACGCTCGTCGATGAGAAGAACAATGAGTATGCAGTTGGGATTATTAGCTGTGATGGAATTAGCGACCTTCTGGAGAAGGATCGTCTTACCTGCCTTCGGCGGTGAAACGATCATACCTCTCTGACCCTTACCAATAGGTGAGAAAAGATCGATGATCCTTGTGGAAATATCTTCCTTTTCAGTCTCGAGAGTAAGTCTCTCATCAGGATAGATTGCTGTGAGATTCTCAAACTTCGGACGCTTTCTGATGTTCTCGAAATTGTTTGTCTCGTCGACTTCAATACCGTTAACGGAAACTATCCTCTTAAGCGGAGCGTATCTGTCCTTGCCTCTCTTGGGAGCTGCAAAACCCTTGATGTAGTCACCGCGGCGAAGTCCCATTCTCTTGATGAACTGGCCGGAAACATAAGCGTCATCTTCACCGGGAAGATAGTTCTTTCGGTGTACGAATCCGCAGAAATCGTTCTTATTATTTCCGTCCTGGTTACCGATCGAAAGAACGCCTTCGATCTCGATATCCTGAGGGATCTCAACAACCGGTTCCTCTTCAGGATTAGCTTCAGTTTCACTGTCGGAAGTAACGACCTGTGTCTTTGTCTCCTGTCCGGGACCAAAAGAGATCTTGCGTCTCTTGGACTTGATCCTTTCATTGTGGCGGGGTTTGTTCTGCTCTTCAGGCTTAGCTGCTTCAGGCGCGGGAGCTGCTGTCTCGGCAGCTGCAGGCTGCTCAACATTCTCCTGAACAGGAGCTGCCTCAGTTGTTTCTGAAGGAGCTTCGGGCTCAGCTGCGGGAGCAGTTTCCTCTGTCTTCTTACGGCCGCGCTTTGCAGGAGCCTTTGCTTTAGTCTTGTCAGCAGACTTCTTAGCCCCGGCGGCAGGTTCTTCGACCGCTTCGTCAGCAGACTTTTCGACAAGAACTTCCAGAGGAGTTGCCGCCTCAGCATTCTTGGGTTCCTTAGTCTTCTTCGCACGTGTCGTACGCTTCTTGGCAGGCTTCTCTGCAGGAGCTTTGGCGTCTTCAGAAGAAACTTTCTTCATCTCGACGTCGGGAATCTGAGCGATCATCGGCTGTGAGAGCTTCGCGCCGCCATTCATAATTGCTGCAATAAGATCTTCTCTGGTCTTGTTCTTTACTTCATCAGCCGTATAATCGCCAAAAGCAACAGCTATCTGAGCAAGGTCAGCATCGGTCTTAGAGTTCAGGCTTTCAAAATCGTCCATGAATACCTCTCATGAGTAGTTTTAGATATCAATTTTCAAAAAGTGGGAATTGGGATCAGTTACAAAAGATCAATCGAATTACCAAAGGAAATATCTAATGTCAGTATCATCCTGACTGCGTGAATTTTAACATTACGCAATTTGCTCGTCAACCATTATTTTCAGGCACTTTCAGTTATCAGAGCGCAAACATAAAAATAGACGTCTGTCGATAAATCGACAAACGTCTATGAGTTTCGGATTCAATAAGATCAAACGTCGCTTGAGAGTGCAGCGAACTTATCCATCATGTCGAGCGCCTTACCTGTACCGATAACAACGCAGGATACAGGATCCTGAGCTAAGTAAACATCGATGCCGATCCTGTTGGAAAGCATGTGATCGAGGCCGTAGAGCATAGCGCCGCCGCCTGTCATAACGATACCTCTCTGTGAGATATCAGCCATGAGTTCCGGAGGTGTTCTCTCGAGAACGTTATGAACTGCTTCAAAGATCTGTGTGATAGGCTCTTCAAGAGCTTCAAGCATTTCTGTGGATGAAACGGTAACTGTTGAAGGAAGACCAGTGATGATGTTTCTTCCCTGTACGTCAAGAGTGAGCTCCTCATCTCTCGGGTAAGCGCATCCGATCTCGATCTTGAGCTTCTCGGCCGTCTTCTCACCGATGAGGATGTTATGTCTCTTTCTTACGTGCTTGATGATCGCTTCATCGAACTTGTCGCCTGCAACCTTAAGGGATGCGTCAACAACAGGCTCGCAAAGAGAGATAACCGAAATATCGGTAGTGCCGCCGCCGATGTCGACTACCATCGAACCGCACGCCTTTGTAATATCGATACCGGCACCGATGGCAGCAGCGATAGGCTCTCTGATAAGGAAAACGTCCTTTGCGCCGGCGTGACGGCAAGCATTCTCAACAGCCTGCTGCTCGACCGGTGTGATTACCGAAGGAACGCATACGACGATCGTAGGCTTGAAATATGTGGCACGAAGTCCGGTACATACACGGCCGATGAAAGCCTTGAGCATTACTTCTGTTGCACGGAAGTCGGAAATAACGCCTTCACGTAAGGGTCTGATAGCTTCAACGATTCCCGGAGTTCTTCCGAGCATGAGGCTTGCAGATTCACCTACTGCCAAAACCTTGCCTGTCCTGCTGTTAACTGCAACTACAGAGGGTTCTTTAAGGACTATGCCTTTACCCCTGATATATATCAACACGCTGCTGGTGCCGAGATCGACACCAATCTCCATGCCTAATGCCATTTTTAATCACCTCAAATATATAGAAACGCCGTTTTGGCGCATTAATCCAAATTAGACGTCTTATTATTACATCAGAAATACAAAAAATCAATTATTTGACTATCAAAGCGAATTACAACTATGTTTCATTTTTAGTCCTCTGGTGCTAAAATTAGTTGTTATTTTTTAAGTATTAAGGAGCAGTGTCATGAGTTATTCAATTGAGACCGACAAAAAATGGCAGGCAAAATGGGCGGAGACAGAACTTTACAAGTTCAATCCGGATGCAGAAGGCAAGAAGCTTTATTGCCTTGAGATGTTCTCTTATCCTTCCGGCGCCAACCTACACCTTGGTCACTGGTATAACTATTCCCTTACTGACTCCTGGGCCAGGTTCAAGCACATGCAGGGCTTCAACCTTTTCCACCCCATGGGATTCGACTCTTTCGGACTCCCTGCTGAGAACTATGCCATCAAGACAGGCATCCATCCTCAGGATTCAACTCTTAAGAACATCGCTACAATGGAAGGCCAGCTCAAGGCCATGGGTACCACGGTAGACTGGGATTACGAGATCAAGACCTGCATGCCCGACTACTACAGATGGAACCAGTGGTTCTTCATTGAACTCTACAAGAGAGGTCTGGCTTACCGTAAGAACGCACCGGTAAACTGGTGTCCTTCATGCAAGACCGTTCTTGCAAACGAGCAGGTCGTTGACGGCGCTTGCGAACGATGCCATACGGAAGTAGTCAGAAAGAACATGACCCAGTGGTTCTTCAAGATCACTGAGTATGCTCAGGAACTCTTGGATGACCTTCCGAAGCTCGACTGGCCCGAAAAGACAAAGAAGCTCCAGAAGAACTGGATCGGCAGATCCGAAGGTGCCCAGGTTGCACTCTATGTCGAAAAGGACGGCAAGAGACTTACAAACGAAGACGGTTCACCCATGAAACTCGAAGTGTTCACCACCAGAGTCGATACGTTCATGGGTATCACATATGTCGTTATCGCACCTGAGTCAGAACTTTGCGCAAAGCTTACGACTGACGAGTGCCGCGAAGCCGTTGAAGCATACCGCCAGGCAACCGCAAAGGTCAACGAGATCGACCGTATGTCCACGACCCGTGAGAAGACAGGTGTCTTCACCGGTGCATATGCCATCCATCCTTTGAATGGCAGAAAGGTTCCGATCTGGGCAGCAGATTATGTTGTTGCAGGTTACGGTACAGGCGTTGTCATGGCTGTTCCCTCACACGATGAGAGAGACTTCGATTTCGCTCATAAGTACGGCCTCGACATCATCCGCGTAATCCAGCCTGAAAAGGGTGTTGATTCCGATCTTCCTTACTGCGACAAGAAGGGTTATCTCACAAACTCCGACGAGTTCGACGGAATGGAGATGCATGACGCTCAGAAAGCGATCGTTGCAAAGCTTGCAGAGATCGGCATGGGCGAATGGAAAGTCAACTTCAGACTCCGTGACTGGCTCATCTCACGTCAGAGATACTGGGGAACACCGATCCCGATGATCCACTGCCCTTCATGCGGCGTCGTACCCGTACCTGAAGACCAGCTCCCCGTCCTTCTCCCCTACGATGTTGAATTCACACCTGACGGCGAGAGCCCTCTTGCAAAGTGCGAATCTTTCATGAACTGCAAGTGCCCCAAGTGCGGCGGTGATGCAAGACGTGATCCCGATACAATGGACACATTCGTTGACTCTTCCTGGTATCAGTTCAGATATCCTGATAACAAGAACGACAAGGAAATGTTCTCTAAGGAGAAGATCGACAAGTTCTGCCCTGTCGACAAATACGTCGGCGGCGCAGAGCACGCATGCATGCACCTCCTCTATGCAAGATTCTTTACCAAGGCTATGCGTGACATGGGCCTGCTCGATTTCGACGAGCCTTTCACAAGCCTCGTTCACCAGGGTACGATCTTAGGACCTGACGGACAGAAGATGAGTAAGTCCAGAGGCAACACCGTTGCACCTGACGACTATATCAGCAAGTACGGTTCAGACGTATTCAGAACATACCTCGGATTCGGTTTCGCATACATCGAGGGCGGTCCCTGGGCTGATTCCGGACTCCAGGCCATCGTCAAGTTCTTCAGAAGGATCGAGACATGTGTTTCAGAATGCACAGCCACAGCATCTTCTTCCGTTCCGGCAAAGGCTGACATGACATCCGCAGACAAGGAACTTAACTTCGCGGTCAATTACGCTATAAAAAGTTCCACTGCAGACATCGAGAAGTTCCAGTTCAATACGCCCATAGCACGTATGATGGAGCTCCTGAACGCCATCACGAAGTACAGCCAGGATCCTTCCTGCAAGGCAGAGTTCAAGAGATACGCAACCGAAAAGCTCGTTCTCCTTCTTGCACCTTTCGCACCGCACTTCACTGAGGAACTCTGGTGCGAGGCACTCTGCAACAGTTACTCCATCTACAACCAGAAGTGGCCTGAAGTTGATGAGAGCGCACTCGTTAAGGACGAGATCGAGATCGCAGTCCAGATCAACGGTAAGGTTCAGTTCAAGATCAACATCCCTGCAGAGGCAGATCAGGATGCAGTTGAAGCCATCGTTAAGGCTGACAGCAGACTTGAAGGAGCTCTTGCCGGCAGGTCAGTCATGAAATTCATCTACGTCAAAGACAGGATCGCCAACATCGTAGCCAAGTAACAGGCTCTTACCAAACCAAACATCAAGGCTGCCGCATCAGATGACCGGCAGCCTTTTTATTTAAAGACTTTATTTATCAATTGTGATAGAATAATATCAAACAATATTTAGATATGGAGGCGCACTATGGACTTTAAGAGCTTTGTCGACATGATCGATGTTATGACATGTGTCATCTCGGTCGAAACAAAAGAAGACGGTTCTTACGGCGAGATCAGGATCGTGGACGGCAATCCTTCCTATATTGCCTCGATCGAAGTCCCCAACCCTAACCTGCCTCAAATGATCGCCAGCAAATTCGTTCCGAACAGCCTGTATCAGAAATACATTCCGAAAGATCTGAATTTCGAGGATTTCTGCTACAGATGTGCAGTCTTAAAGCAGCCGATGCACACTTATGTTCATCCGGAAAGATACGATTTCTGGTTTAACCTTTATATGCTCCCTCTTCAGAGCATCGGAAACATTCACTACTGCACATATACGCAGATCATTACAAAGAACGCTGACAGCGAACAGATGAGCAACACATCCGCATCGACTGCATCAGCAGTTCTTAATACCTGTATCAAGTTAAGAGGCGCAACCAATTTCCAGCATACGATGGAAGAAGTCATAAGCGACATCAGAAAGATCATTGATGCCCAGTCATGTGTTGTACTCTTAACGGATAACGAAAAGAGGACATGCTCAGTTCTCGGCGAATCCAGAAACGAATATTCCATGCTCAACAGCATGAGCAGAGTCCTTAATGACGATTTCTATGATCTTACCGTTTCCTGGAAAGCCACCATAGGCGGAAGCAACGGTCTCATCATCAAGAACAGCAACGACTGGAATTATCTTAAAGATAAAAACCCTGCTTGGTATGAATCACTCAAGAAAGAGCACGTGGAAAGCCTCGTTCTCTTCCCTCTTGACGTGAAAGACGAGACACTCGGTTATATCTGGGCATGCAATTTTGACGTTAACAACACAGTCAAGATCAAGGAAACTCTTGAACTCACGATCTATTTTGTTGCGTCTGAGATTGCAAACTACAAGCTTCTCGAAAAACTTAAGGTATTAAGCTCGATCGATATGCTGACAGGCGTACTGAACAGAAATGAGATGAACAACAGGATCGACATCTTAAGGTCAGGTGCGTCTGCAACGATCAAAGGTATCGGCATCATTTTCGCAGACCTCAACGGACTTAAGAAAGTCAACGATATGGGCGGTCATGCAGCCGGAGATCTTTTGCTCAAGAATGCTGCAATGGTACTGCAGAACGTATTCACCGGCGAAGAGATCTACAGGGCCGGCGGAGATGAATTCATGATCCTTCTCTCCTTCACCACCGAAGATGAGATCATAGAAAAATGCAAAAAGGTCAAAGAACTATCCAAGAGTTATAAAGATGTTTCCTTTGCCCTTGGTTACAGTTATCAGAACGATTCATCAGACATTACATCCGCACTCAAGACTGCCGATGAAAGAATGTACGAAGACAAAAACAAATACTATAAGGAGCATCCTGAACTCAAGAGATAAGAAAGGACGCGGTTAGTCCCGCGTCCTTTTTGTTTGCGTCTTTTTAACAGCTTATGTCACGTTCTCACGATACATGTATCATCGATCTGATCTGTGGTCTTGAAACCCGTGCAGCTCATGATGAAGCGGAGTTCGTTATTCACTTTCTCGATAAACTTTTCCATTCCTTCAATGCCGCCCTCTTCAAGTGACGGAAGCATTGACCTTCCCACTGCAGCTGCATCGGCACCGAGAGCCAGACACTTATACACATCTGCTCCTGAGGCAATTCCGCAATCGACAAAGATCTTAACGTCTCTTCCCTCAAGCGCTTTCTTTATCGAAGGCAGCACCATGAGCGGCGGAACGGCATAAGGAAGCCTTCCGTGATGATGGCTTACGATTATCGCCTTGGCGCCGAGATCCGCGCATTTTACCGCTTCCTCTTCACTCAGAACGCCTTTTACGACAAACGGGAGTTTGGTTGATTCAATGTAGGAACGGATCATGTCGGATGTCTGGACGGTCATCAGTTCACCTATGACGACATCGAGACCTTCATTTCCGAAAATGTGATCGATATCCATTCCGATCGCAACGGCTCCGTTGTCTTCAGCGAACTTCATCTGGTCTCTGACCTTAAGGTTATCGGCATAAGGTTTTACGATACGCACGGTCTTTGCGCCTGTATCTGCAATACGCTTATACATGTCATTTTCCATCATGCCGACGAAGTTTAATATGTTCATGTTCTTTGCCGCGATCGAGTACTCCTCAAGACCTGTCAGCTTACGTCCTGCATACTCTTTAAGATGCGAAAATGCAGGCATCAGGACAGGTCCCGAAAACGTCTCTCCAAACAGTTCAACAGTTGTATCCGCGACCTCGGAATCGATCAGTCTCTCCTTGATCAGGATGCTGTCCATGTAACGCGCAGTGATCTCATTCGCATCGGATATCCTGTTATATGCCATTCAGCACCTCCTTGAGGTAATTCATATAGTAAATGTAATCTTCATCAGTATTCAGATGCTCGAGTATAACGGGCATGTCAGGATCAATGGAGTTCATCTTCTCCACATAGTAGCGGAGCGGAAATTCTCCCTTGCCCGGCGCGCATTCTTCAAGCTGGAAAGTATATTCCTCTTTAAGATGTACATCCTTGATATGGCAGCTTCTGATCCTGTTTCCGAGAAGCTCCGCGCACCTGTCTACGAACTGTTCCGCACCGTAATACCGCTCGAATGAATGGGTCATATTGATAATGTCCATATGTACCGCAAAACGGTCCCGGTCAACTTCTTCGATGAGCCTTACGTAATCCTCAGGTCCCGTAGGAACCATCCACGGCATCGGTTCCAGCGTGAAATACGTGTTTGTGATCTCTGCCCTGTCTATGATCTCTTGGACCATCTTCACGATCTCTTCCCTGGTCTCCAGGGTAAAGTTCTCTTTATAATGTCCGTCCCAGCGCGGACCCATTGCGCCTGCAACATTTACAGCGCATCTGGCACCTATCCTGTCGGCAAGCTGAAGCTGTCTTACGCAATAATCCCTTTGGGCTTTTCTGTCATCGGGATCTGCTGCCATGGCATTTCTCCAGATACCGACTTCGGCTATCAGAAGATCGTTGGTTTCAGCAGCTTTTACGTACTCTTCTATCTTTTCTTCAGGGTCATTTGCCGAGAGCGGGAAAACAACGGCGCGGCAGCCCAATTCAACCTGATTTTCAGCCCATTGCTCAGGAGAATCATGTTTAAGCGGACTAGATGTACCAAGTCTCATAAATACCTCCTGGCTATCCTAATTCACGGGTCTCCCCGATTATCTTGATTCCTATGTCGCAGTTAACTTTCTTTTTCATCGCCACATCGGAATGACCCAGGAAATGGCCATACTTAAAAGTGCCAATAGATACTGTAAGGTCCGATTTGACATACAGGTCACCAAGTCCCGTATCCCCGTTAAGTCCGCTGTTGATATCCGCGCTGACGACAAAAGCTCCCGATGAGTTTATCTTTTCGATCGCGCTCTTTGCTGGCTCTTTGACTTCACCTTTGAATCCAGTGCCGAAGATACAGTCAACAATGATCTTATACTTATTGTAATCACTGTCATTTACAACAGGTATTCCTTTCGAGACGCATATATCGTAAAAGTGCTTTCCGTCCTCAGAGAACGAATCACCGTACAGAAGAACGATCTCACAATCAATCCCCTTATCTCTCAGCAATGAAGCAACGACAAAGCCGTCTCCCGCGTTATTGCCTTTTCCGCAGATTATCCCGACAGGAGCCGTCCAGGAGACCTGCTCAAATATAGCCTTTCCTGCCCTTTCCATAAGTTCTTTGGAAGGGACAAGATTCTCGATGGTCCATCTGTCGCTCTCGCGCATAACTTCAGTTGATACACAAACAGGCATACTGGCTCCGCTGATTTTTTATAGGTCAATTATACCAATCTCAATGTAAAATGATGGCATGGAATAATCATAAGGGTGATAAGATTTATCTCACATTTTGCGTAGTGAGACCGAATGCTTTTTCCGCTAATAAGACAGTCTGTTCGACCGTCCTGTTCTCATCTCTTTTTATAACGTTAAAACCGGAATTCAGATACCTGTCATAGCGCTCCTGTGAATTGATCAACATCAGTCCCTGACGGTAATTCTCCAATGCTTTATCGGGATCAGGTTCTTCCATGATTAACTTGTAGAGAAACTGCTTTTCCCTGTCTGGACGCTCAAAAAATCTGTTTACGGATATCATGGGATCTGCAAGCATGATAAGCACGTGATCATGCGGCGCTATTTCTTTCAATGTCTCAAGAGAAATGTTGGTATCTACAAACACCGGTCTTTCATGTTTGCAAAGATCTTTCAGAATGCGCAGTTCAAGTATTTCGCACTCTTTGGCAACCCCATCGACCCACTTTAAGTATTCTTCCGGAGTCCTTCTTATAAAGTCGTGCCAGTCTTTGAGATCACGGGTGTATGTAAGGCACGGAAAATCCCTGGTGTCCAGTTCATCAAGAAGACGGTCGTGATAGTTTTCTTCACACTGTATTCCGCCATATTTCTCAGAAAGAAGCTTTACCGTCGTTGATTTCCCGGCATATGCGCTTCCTCTTATGAAATAAGCTTTTTCAAAAAACATAGAATGATCAGGCCTGTAACTGATGTTTACTTTTTGGGTGTAACTTTCGGTGACTGCTTTGAAACAGGTTTAGATACCATCGGAGAAGCCTTGGGCGGAGTGAGCTTCCTCTTTTTTATGTGGTTTCCGACGATCTCGGAAACATCTGATATCGTCATGAAGGCAGATACATCCGCATCGTTGATTATCTTCTTTATCGCAGGAACTTCAACTCTGGTGATAACGCAGTAAAGCACGGTCTTTATGCCGTTGCTGACCATGCCTTTTCCTTCCATCTGCGTGCAGGTACGGCCGAGCTGGGAATAGATCTTATCTGCAATATCCTTGCCGTGATCGGTGATGATCATGACTGACTTGCCCTGCTCCATACCGTTTTCGACGATATCAATGACCTTCGATGTAATAAAGTATGTAAGAAGCGAATAGAGCGCTCTATCAGGTCCGAAAAGCAGTCCCGCAACGCCATAGATGATAATGTTGAAGAACAGGACGATCTTGCCTACGGAGAACTCGACATGTTTTGAAAGGAACATGGCCACGATCTCTGTGCCGTCAAGGCATCCGCCGTAACGCAGGATCAGTCCGACACCGATACCCAAAAGCACGCCTCCGAACGCAACTACAAGGATCTCCTTGTCAGTTACTTCCTTCATATCCTTGAACAGGCTCAAGCATACGGAAAATGCCACCATCGCATAGATCGCTTTAACAAGGAACCTCATTCCCAGGCGCCTGAATCCCATGAGCACGAAAGGAATGTTGAGCACGATTGTAAGGATTCCCAGAGAGAGCCCGGAAAGCTGGCTGATGATCATCGAGACACCGACGATGCCGCCGTCTAAGATCTTAAACGGAACCAGGAATTCCTCGAGCGCAAAAGCCGCGATGACCGCGCCTACGGTTATGAAAAATAAAGGTACTATCCAGTGTTTGAATATCTTGTTCATGTAAACTGCCGTTCCAAATGGTTTTGACTAATTATAATACAAAAAAGGTCCGGTGAATTGCTCACCGGACCTTAGTTTAACTGCAATGTAATAAGAGATTATTTAGCAAGTCTCTTTTCGAGAGCAGCCTTCTGATCCTCGTAACCGGGCTTGCCGAGAAGAGCGAACATGTTCTTCTTGTAAGCTTCAACGCCTGGCTGGTTGAAAGGATTTACTGCGAGGATGTATCCGGAGATGCCGCAAGCCTTCTCGAAGAAGTAGATGAGCTCGCCCAGAGCGTAAGCTGACTGCTCAGACATGTGGATAAGAAGGTTCGGAACCTTACCGTCAACGTGTGCAAGGATAGTGCCCTGCATTGCCTTGGCATTAACTTCATTCATGTCCATGCCGGAGAGGAAGTTAAGTCCGTCGAGGTTGTCGGGATCGTTAGGGATCTCGAAAGATCTTCTGGGCTGGTCGATCTGGACAACAGTCTCATACATGATCCTTGCGCCGTCCTGAATGAACTGGCCCATGGAGTGAAGGTCTGTCGTATTATCAACGCCTGCCGGGAAGATTCCCCTGCCGTCCTTACCCTCGGACTCACCGTAGAGCTGCTTCCACCACTCTGTCATGTAGTGGAAAGAAGGCTCATAGTTGACCATGATCTCAGTTGAATATCCTGAACGCAGGAGGCAGTTACGTACTGCAGCGTACTGATAGCAGGGATTCTCGGAAAGAGGAAGCTTCTTGTATGCCTTGGAAGCATCCCTTGCGCCCTTCATGAGTTCTCTGATGTCGATGCCTGCAACAGCGATAGGAAGAAGTCCTACGGCAGTAAGAACGGAGAAACGTCCTCCTACGTCGTCAGGTACTACGAATGACTCATAGCCTTCCTCGGTAGCAAGACCCTTAAGAGCTCCCCTTGCCTTGTCTGTTGTTGCATAGATACGTGATCTTGCCTCTTCCTTACCGTACTTCTTCTCCATGTAAGCGCGGAGGATACGGAAAGCGATGGCAGGCTCCGTAGTCGTACCGGACTTGGAAATGATATTGAGGGAAACATCCTTGCCCTCGATTACTTCCATAAGGTCTGCGAGATATGTAGCGCTGATAGAGTTACCGCAGAAAAGGATCAGCGGGCTCTTTCTAACCTTCTTGGAAACTGAGTTCTGGAAGCTGTGGCCGAGCATTTCGATAACTGCTCTTGCTCCGAGGTATGAACCGCCGATACCGATAACGATGAGAACGTCGGAATCCCTTCTGATCTTCTGAGCAGACTTGCGGATCCTTGCAAACTCTTCCTTGTCATATGCTGAA
>R21__coassemble_621_pt1 | contig 28342 bp, 26 predicted proteins | sample R21__metabat2_high_PE_008 | metagenome-assembled genome bin R21
AAAAATATATTTATAATTATAGCATTGCGTCTTTTATAAAACAGACTTAATGTGTTAATTAAATAAAACTTTTTATTAAAATCTCAAACCCGATGAAGATCAGTATGATGCCGCCGATCACCGTGGCTTTATCAGAAAACCTCTCTCCTATCTTCTTTCCGAAAACAAGTCCTGCAACACAGATCGCGAAAGTAACTGCGCCTATGATCGCAGATGACAGCAATGCTTCGGAAACCTTATATTCCGATATGGTAAACCCTACGGAAAGCGCATCGATTGAAGTTGCAAGTCCCTGAACCAAAAGGACTGCAGCAGTAAGTTTCCCGTGTTCAGATACTTTTTCTTCTTCCTGCTTATCACCATGCGTCTTTTTTGTAACGCCTTCAAAGATCATCTTACCGCCGATAAAGCAAAGCAGGATAAGTGCTATCCATGGAATAAACGGCTGAAAAGCCTTGAAAAGTTCTGCTACGGAATGTACGAAAAACCATCCCGCGAGCGGCATGGCAAACTGAAACAAAGCATAGATCCCGGCGATCGCACAGACCCTTGCCTTCATCATCGAAGGTTCTTCAAGTCCGTTGGCAATCGACACCGAGAATGCATCCATTGCAAGACCCACACCCAGAAGAAGTGAATTCAGTATCAACGGTATTCCTATCGTAACTTCGGTATTCAAGAAAAAGTCCATCCGTCTTATACACGTATTTCGAGACACTATTATATTCCAAGAGATTTAAAGATACACGCAATTTATCATTTATTAACAATAAATAATGGAGAGGCAAAATCTGACTTGATATAATCTAATCAAGCAGGAAACTTCCCCTTTTTGCATTACGGAGATACATCAGATGGATATCGACCAGGCGATCAGAGAACGGCATACCGTCAGGATATATAAGAAGACCCCTTTGCCTGCTGATATCTGCAAGCAGCTGAACGAGCGGATCAAGGCGATCAACGAGGGGCTCGATGTATTCATGTCGCTGGTAACCAATGATTACAGTGCTTTAAGCACAGCCGTAAGGATCACATTCTCGAAAAACGTAAATAACTATATTGTCCTTTCAGGAAAGAACGAATCCGATCTCGAGGAAAAACTCGGGTACGGCGGCGCAGACATAATGCTCTATGCGCAGACATTAGGACTCAACTCCTGGTGGGTCAGCGGCACATATAACAAAGGAAACGCCCGCGAAAAAGGCGGCATTCCCGGAAGCAATCTGATCAAAGGGATAATCATAATAGGATACGGCGAGAATAACGGTACACCCCACAAGTCCAAGAGCACCATAGATGTATCAAGTTATTCGGGCAATCCGCCGTTCTGGTTTGTCAGAGGCGTAGGCACCGCTCTTCTTGCTCCTACCGCCATGAACCGCCAGGCATTCCTGATCAAGGGAAGCGGCGATAAAGTATCGATCACATACGACAAGGGACCTTGTTCCGGACTTGACCTGGGCATCATAAAATATCACTTCGAGGTCGGAGCCGGAAGAGAAAACTTCAGCTACGAATGAGCAAAATAAAAGAGGCTGTCACATCACTGTGACAACCTCTTTCTTTTGCTTTGGATAAGTGAATTCCCACGCTGTTGTTTCAAAATATATATCAATAAGCTATTGTTTTTGTATTATTTTGCAATGTCTGTCGCGCGAATTTCACGTATTACATTGACCTTAATCTGGCCGGGATAATCAAGCTCATCTTCGATCTTTTTGCAGATCTCATGAGCCTTAAGCGCCATCTCATCATCAGAAACCTTGTCGGGAGAAACGATAACTCGGATCTCTCGGCCGGCCTGAATCGCAAAGCTCTTCTCAACACCCTCAAAGCTTGTAGCAATTTCTTCAAGTTTCTCGATCCTCTTGATATAAGTCTCGAGATTCTCTCTCCTCGCTCCAGGACGAGCAGCTGAAATTGCATCGGCTGCAGCTACGAGCACTGCTTCTGCGCATGTGGGCTCAACATCGCCATGGTGCGCTTCGATGCAGTTGATGACATCAGGACTCTCATGATACTTTTTAGCGATCTCAACACCGAGCTGAACGTGTGTTCCTTCCTGCTCGAAGTCGACCGACTTACCGATATCGTGGAGTAATCCTGCCCTCTTTGCCAAATTGCTGTCCAGACCTAACTCATCGGCCATCATAGCAGCGATCCAAGATACTTCGATTGAATGCTGAAGAACATTCTGACCGTATGATGTTCTGTATTTAAGTCTTCCTAAGAGTTTAATGATCTCCGGGTGGAGATTCATGACGCCAGTATCAAAGGAAGCCTGATCACCCGCAGCTTTGATCGTCTGATTGAGTTCTTTCTTCGCCTTGTTCGACATTTCCTCGATCCTTGCAGGATGGATTCTGCCGTCAGCGACAAGCTTCTCGATCGTAAGTCTCGCGATCTCTCTTCTGATAGGATCGAACGAGGACAGGACGATTGCTTCGGGAGTATCGTCAATAATTAGGTCAACACCTGTAATGGTCTCAATTGCACGGATGTTTCTACCTTCACGACCGATGATTCTTCCCTTCATCTCGTCGTTGGGGAGATTAACAACCGATACTGTAACCTCTGAAACGTAGTCTGATGCGTAACGCTGGATCGCGTTGACAATGATGTCTTTTGCGACCTTGTCCGCATTCTGCTTCGTTTTCTCTTCCATTTGCTTGAGCATTACTGCCATATCATGCGTATATTCACGCTTGGCTTCTTCAAGTACGAGGCTCCTTGCTTCGGCAACCGTAAGTCCTGAAACACTTTCGAGTTCAGCTTTCTTACGAGATTCGTAATCCTTAGCTCTGGCTTCGAGTTCAGCAACATTCTGCTGCTTCTTCTCGATTTCCTCCTGCTTTTTCTCGCAGCCGGCTTCCATGCGCGCGATATTTTCTTCTCTCTGCTCAAGTCTGTTGCGTTCCTTTGCAAGATCCTGTTTGATGTCCTTAGCTTCACGCTCCAGTTCGGAACGGACTCTAGAGACTTCTTCCTTTGCTTGCAAAAGCAAATCGCGTTTGTTATTCTCTGCCTCTTTCCTGGCATTTGCAGTTTGCATATCCAAGTCTTCCTTGGACTTCGCTATATCCTCCGCAAGTTTTTTCTGTTTTTTGGAAACTCCGGAAACAAAATATAATGCGGAACAAACAATACCCAGGATGAGACCAACAACGCCCACGATTATCACAACAATTAAACCAAAACCTTGTTGTGGCACGTTGGTACTCACCTCCAAAATATATTTAGTTGTCAAAGAACGTTTACATGGCTCTGACAAGCCAACAAATATTTTAGGAATAAAAGTTACCTGTGTCAACATTTGATACAATATAGTCATGAAAATCGACTATAAAATTGAAAAAACTTACGAAAATCATGAAATCCGGGACATTCTAGAAAAGAAGTTCAAAATGAGCCGGACCATGATAAAAAAGCTCAAACTTTACGGCAGAGTTGACGTTAACGGTGTCCACACTCGTGTTATCGACAGGGTTTGTGAGGGCGACAGGCTCATCTGCGAATATGAGGACAATTCCAACCTTTTAAGACGCACTCCGGGGATCGGCATCCTTTTCGAGAATGATTCATATGCCGTAGTCGACAAGCCCGCAAACATGGTCACCCACCCGGGCCACGGCCATCTGGACGATTCATTGCTCACTCACCTGTCTGATCACCCTCTCCACCCCGTAATGCGTCTTGACCGCGAGACTTCGGGGCTGATAATAATCGCCAAAGACGGATATGCGCACAACACTCTGGCCGTACACGGGGATATCATCAAGAGATACAAGGCTCTTACTTACGGAAAATGGAACGAGGACTGCGGCACGATCAATATGCCGATAGCCAGAAGGCCGGGGTCCGTCATGATCAGGGACTGTGTCACCGACGGAACGGGACGCGATTCCGTAACCCACTATAACGTGATCAAATACTTCCCTAACAAGGACGTTTCGCTTGTCGAATACAGGCTTGAGACCGGCAGATGCCATCAGATCCGCGTACATTCGCTTTATATGGGACATCCTCTCGTCGGAGACGGTCTTTACGGACCTAACTCCATTGATAATCCCTCCGACCGTTTCCCGCAGTCATCTGAACTGGATAAGACAGTCGGCCGCGTGGCCCTTCATGCATACAGCCTAAAGTTCACGGATCCGTTCGACAATGAAGTGAGAGAATTTGAAAGCCCGCTTCCGGCAGACATAACCGCAATTACAGGAACGACTGTATAAGTTCCTTTGCAAGTTTGACCGAAGACTCGCCGCTTCCGCCCGAAAGAAGTCTTGATACCTCGTTGACACGTGCATCCGTATCAAGGAGATTGCACTCGGTAACAGTATTCCCTGAGACGACATGCTTTGAAAGCATGAAGTTGCAGTCAGCCGCAGCAGCGATCTGCGCAGTGTGGGTTACGCAAAGGACCTGATGGCCTTCAGCTATTGATTTGAGTTTCTTGGCAATCGCCGCAGAAGCTTTTCCCGATACGCCTGTATCGATCTCATCAAATATGAGCGTCGGGGTATTGTCACTCATGCTGAGCACGTTCTTTATGGCGAGCATTATCCTGGACGCTTCACCGCCTGATACGATCGCAGACAGAGCTCTCGCCTCCTGGCCGGGATTCGCGCTGAATCTGAAGGCAATGTCGTCTATTCCGGATGACGAGAAGAACTTTGTCTTCTCACGTCTTACGAAATCAACTTCAAACACCGCATTAGGCATCTCGAGATCAGCAAGCTCCCTGACTATTGAAGCCGAAAGCTTCTTTCCCGCAGCTTTTCTGGCAGAAGACAATTCCTCGGCGCATGCAAGGAGTTTCTTTTCGACTTCTACGCGCTTTGACTTAAGTTCAGACAGGAGATCTTTATTTGCATCTATCTCTGAAAGCTCCTTTGCAGATCTTTCATAGAACTCATTGATCTCTGCTATATCCTTACCGTACTTGCCCTTCAGGTCATACAAAAGACCGATCCTCTCTTCCGTTTTGGCGCGGAGTTCAGGATCGTAGTTCATCTCATCCAAAAGACCGGCAAGGTCAGATGCCAGTGCCTCAAGATCCAATGCTATCGCATTTGCCCTTGCGGAAAGGCTCTTATATGACGCATCCGAAGAAGCAACTCTTGCGAGTTCCCTTGCCGCGAATGCCGTATCAGAAGCAGCTCCCTGTGATGTGCTTCCTTCAGAACCGTCACCGCCTTCAAGCACTGATAACACTTCAGAAAGCACTGAAGCAGTAGATTCATTCTGCTGAAGCTTCTTTCTGGTCTCGATGAGTTCTTCTTCCTCACCGTCTTTGAAAGCGGCATCGCCGATCTCTTTTACGACGAACTCGAGGTATTCCCTTCTTCTGTCCAGGAAATCAGGCGAAGAAGATATCCCCTTTATGCGGAGTACTATCTGCTTGTACTCTTCCAGGAGCTCCGTGTATTTATTATGAAGCTTGGTGATCTTCTCACCGCCGTAACTGTCAAGGTAATAACAATGGCTCTTCTCGTCGAAGATCCTCTGCGTGTCATGCTGTCCGTGTATGTCAACCAGGAACGAAGCAACGTCCTTAAGCAGCTGTAATGTTACGCTGATGCCGTTGATCCTTGCGATGCTCTTGCCGTTGACATAGATCTGGCGTGAGATCATGAGCATGTCCTCTTCGGAAGTAATGCCCTGACTTTCAAGCATGGCCGTAAGCTCGTCACGGTTCTTGAGATCAGTCATGTCAAAGCATGCTTCGACATAGCACGAAGGAGAATTAGACCTTACAAGAGTCTTCGATGCCTTTGCACCCAGTATAAGGCTTATTGCATCGACAATAAGGCTCTTACCTGCTCCGGTCTCACCGCTGATGCAGTTAAGTCCGTAGGAAGGTTCAAATACAACATTTGAAATTACGGCGAAATCCCTTATTTCAAGGCGAAGCAGCATTTACTCACACCATCCCGTCAGAGGATGCCCCGCGATCCATCATGTCGGAGATCGTCATTACGAGAGCCTTTGCTTCATCTATGCCGCTCGCGGCGCAGAATACGGTGTCGTCACCCGCGATCGTTCCGACAACATCCTGAAGATGCATGGAATCGAGTGCGGAAGCGGCTGCCTGAGCCATGCCGGGAAGCGTCTTTATGACCAGGATATTCATTGCAGCCTGTACGGATACGAGGCTGTTGGAAAAGACCGCAAGAAGCCTTCCGGGCGCAACATCGCCTGTCCTGTCGAGGACTGCGTACTTTGTAGATCTGTTTGGAAGAGTGATCTTAATGATCCCCAGCTCTTTAATGTCTCTGGAGCATGTAGCCTGCGTAGCCTCAAAACCTGCTTCACGGACGAGCTTGGTCAGGTCATCCTGGGTGGAGATATCCCTTTCGCGAATGAGCTTGAGGATAAGCTCCTGTCTTGCATTCTTACCTGTTTTCATAGAAGGAACCCCTCTGAACGATCTTCTTTCTGACGTCACTGAAGAAATTGTCACTCTTGAGAGTGGCTGTCTTCAGCACCTTGGAATAGCGTTTTATTATTATGTAATCGAACGGCTCGAGCGTTACAAAGTTCCTGCCGTCGGGGCAGATCATGGGAGCGGACTCGAAATCATCAAGGTCAACGCGCACAATGCTGTCAGGTCCGGTCACGTAAGTAAGCCCGTTAAAAGTATGTGAGCATATCGGCGTAACGATGATGTCCTTCATCTCAGGCATGAGAAGCGGGCCGCCTGCCGCAAGTGAATAGGCAGACGAACCGGTAGCCGTGGCTATGATGAGTCCGTCACCGTAGAACTTCTCTATCTTCTGACCGTTGATCGTTAACGTAAGTCTCGTAACATGGGGCTTTGCTCCCCTGACGATCATGATGTCATTTAGACACTCTTCTGTTCCCTTGAGAGTACCGTCTTTCGAAAACACCGAGACCTCAAGCTGCGTTCTTTCAAGGATCTTATAATCACCGCGTATGAGCGCAGGAATGTCCTTTTCGAGATCATCAACGTTTATCTCTGTAAGGAATCCGATCGAACCCTTGTTTACGCCGATGAATTCGGTATCCAGTTCCCTGTATTTTTCGACGACTGAAAGGAATGTTCCGTCGCCGCCGATGGAAATTATCGTTTTGAGAGGGATCTTGCCGAAGTTCTCGAAAACCGTTCCTTCCGGCGCATCAAACTCACCTTCAAACTCTTTGGCAAACACGGGAGTTCCGCCGCATGAGAGTATTATCTCCGCGGTCTTTCGGGCAACTTCATATCCGCTGTCCCTGTTATCGTTTGAATGTATTCCGTAGTTCATTGCCTTATAATGATCCTCTAAAAGATTATCAGTAACTAATTATACTAATATTCTGATTTTTAATCACTATTTTGAATAAAATTACATTCCACCAAGAACAGAGGCGATCCTGGAAGCAACAGACGCGGCGTCAATACCTGCTTCTGCAATCTGTTCTGCGGGCGAAGCGGCACGGATCATGGGATCTGAAACGGCAATATTATGAACATGGCAGGAACACTTATTCTCGCAGAATCCTCTTGCACAGGCCTCGCCGAAACCGCCGCTTAAGATTCCCTCTTCGAGAGTGAAAACATTCCTTATTCCGTTCGTCATGCGGATAAGTTCATCGAACGGGATGGGCTTGATAAGCGCAAGATTGATATGGATACCGTTGATACCCTGCTCTTTCAGCATTTCAACTGCCTTGTCGGCTTCCGAAGCGATCCTGCCTGTCGATATGATCGCAAAATCGCTTCCGCTGCCACAAGACATATGAGGACGCACGCATTCTTCAGGCTCATTATAAAGAGGTCCTGTAAGTTCGAACGGAGAACTTCCCCTTGGATACCTTACGGCAACAGGGCCTGTGCATTTATTGACTGCATACTCGAGGCAGTGTCTCAGATCCTTATAGTCGCGCGGCGAAAGAACGGTCATATTGACCATTGTATTCAGATATGAGATATCCAGGAGTCCGTGGTGGGTATGTCCGTCATTGCCGACAAACCCTGCACGGTCAATGGCGAAAACGACATGGCTGTTCATAAAGCAGACATCAGAGATCATCTCGTCATAAGCTCTCTGAAGGAATGAGGAATAAACCGCCACGACAGGAACAAATCCGGAAACGGCAAGACCTCCCGCCATCGTAACGCAGTGCTCTTCAGCGATGCCGCAATCAAAGAATCTCGTAGGGAATTTCATCGAATAAGTATCAAGGCCCGTTCCCTGTGTCATGGCAGCGCTTATTGCTACAACATTGCGGTTCTGGGCTGCAATCTCACAGATGGCGCCTCCGAACGCAGTCGTGTAACTGGGCTTTGATCCTCCTGTGACACCTGTCACGAGATCGAAAGGTCCAACGCCATGGTAGTCTGAGGGATTGCGTTCCGCAAAACCGTAACCCTTTCCCTTCTTGGTAACTACATGAAGAAGAACAGGATTCTTGATATCCTTAACGGCATCCATTGCCTTGATCATGCTCTTAACATCATGTCCGTCTACCGGTCCGTAGTATATAAGTCCCAGATCCTCAAAGATGGACGGCTTCTTAAGGTAGATAAGGAATCTGAAGAAGTCCTTGATCGCAATGATGATCCTTATCAGTCCCCTGCCGAAGAATCCGAGTTTCTTGAGGAACGACTCGGTAGTGATCTTTGCAGAGATATATCCGCTTGAATAACGGAGTTTCGAAAGATATTTGGATAGTCCTCCGACGTTCTTGTCGATACTCATCTCGTTATCGTTCAGGATTATAAGCATGCGTGTCTTTGAGTGACCTGCATCATTGATGGCTTCATAAGCCAGACCACCCGTCAGAGCTCCGTCTCCGATAACGGAAACAATGTAATTGTCTTCTTTCCTAAGATCCCTTGCACGCGCCATTCCGAGTGCAGCCGAAATGGATGTTGAACTGTGACCGGTATCAAAGCGGTCGTATTCGGATTCGCTCAATCTGGGAAACCCCGAGATGCCACCCTTCTGTCTCAATGTATCGAACTGTTCGAATCTGCCCGTTAGGATCTTATATGCATAAGACTGGTGTCCTACATCGAAAACTATCTTGTCCCTTGTGTAATCGAATACCGAAAGGAGCGATACAGTCAGCTCGATAACGCCTAAGTTGCTCGCAAGATGACCGCCGTTCTTTGACACCGTATTAAGTATCTTATCCCTTAATTCGGCGCACAACTGAATACGATCCTCATTACTCATGGTCTTGAGTGCAACAGGCGTCAGATCTTTTTTCCCAAGTATCTTATAGTCCACGGGTATCAGCTGTCTCTTTTCTCCAGATAATCAACAAGAACGTTATAACCGTCTGTATCATAACCCATCTTACCAAGCTCAGACAAAACAGTCTTGGCAGAAGCGATCTCTTCTGAAAGCCTGTCTTTTGCACCCTCTTCTCCGAGGAGCGTTACAAAAGTCGCCTTTGAGTCACGCAGGTCCTTTCCGGTATTCTTACCGAGCACCGAAGGATCAGATTCAACATCCAAGATATCATCTCTGATCTGGAATGAAAGGCCGATATGTTCTGCAAGCTTTCTGAGCAGGCAAGCCGTCTTATCCGTATTCGCCTGTAATTCGTTTAATTCGTTTATCAGATAGTATGGTGTCACTACGGCAGACTCGATCAAGGCTCCGGTCTTCTTACGCTGAAGCTCGTACAAAAGGTCAAGGTCAATGGTCTTCCCTTCAGAATCCAGGTCTATGCTCTGACCTCCGACCATGCCTTCTAATCCTGCGTTTTTGCACATGAAATAAGATGCGTACAGATAACCCGGTTCTTTCAAAGCAGCTTTGAAAAGCCTCTCGCATGCGGTATTAAGCAGAAGATCGCCCGCAAGTGTTGCGATGCCTTCTCCATAGACCTTATGGCATGTGGGTTTTCCTCTTCTCAGATCATCGTTGTCCATTGCCGGAAGATCGTCATGGATAAGTGAATATGTGTGGATCATCTCGAGAGTCGCTGCATAATAAAGCACGTCTTCCATCTTTGAATCAGTGCATCCGGTCATGAGCGCAGTCAGCCTCATCATCAGCGGGCGTATCCTCTTTCCGCCTGCATTAAGACTGTACATCGCAGCTTTGACCGTTATGTCCTCCTGCTGTTCTTTCGCAAAGACAGATTCAAGTTCACCGCTGAGCCATGCTGAAGTATCACGCGCCAGATCCGTTATCGTCATATAAAGCCCCCGGTCATTCAGACTTCGCTCTCTTCAATGTTAAGAGGATCTTCTCCGCCTGTAGCCTTGTTTACTTCAGAGATCTTCTGCGTGACTTCACGGAGTTTCTTATCGCAGTAAGCGGCAAGTTCGTTGCCTCTCTTATAAAGCTGAAGCGACTCATCGAGAGTGACCTTGCCCTCATTGAGACGTGCAACTATCTGCTTAAGTTCTTCCAAAGCTTCCTCATAACTGAGCTTATCGATCTTACCGGCCATATTATGAAGACCTCCTGTCATCAAATGAAGTATCTGTAATCGTACCTGTTGCCTTTCCATCGGCAAAGACTATTCCTATCACATCGCCCTTCTTGAGCGAAGATGCCGATTCCACGGCTTTTCCGTCGGCACCGCTGACATATGAATATCCTCTTTTGAGGACGTTTGTAGGGTTAAGCGATTCGAGCTTACCATGCATATTCTTATAATCAGACTGAAGCTTTGTAATCTTCGCTTCCATCGCGCTCTTCATCTTAGTCCTGTAACCTTCTATCACGGTAAGCTGGTTCTGGGCATAGAATGCGGGCGTATGAAGCGCCTTATGGTTCCTGAGCATTTCAAGCTGGCTCTTCTTCGCGCCAATATACTGGTTCACTGCAATATCAAGTGTCAGAGCAAGGTTATCCACCATATTCTTCTGGTCATTATAGGAAGCCATGACCTGCTCGGCTGCTGCCGTAGGCGTAGCTGCCCTCAGATCAGCGACATAATCGATTATCGTATAGTCAGGTTCATGTCCGATGGCTGAAATAACCGGGATCTCACACGCGTAGACCGCCCTTGCGATGTTCTCGTCGTTGAATCCGAAAAGGTCCTCATATGAACCTCCGCCTCTTGCGACGATGATTACATCAACGTTCTTCTTTTCGTTGAAGTAATTGATGCCGGCCGTGATCTCGGGAGGACAATTCTCACCCTGCACGCTCGCAGGATATAAGAGAAGATCAAAATAAGGATTTCTCTTTCTCAACGTGTTTACGATATCGGAAATAACCCTGCCCGATGCGGAAGTGACCACACCTATCCTTTTGGGAAGGACAGGCAGCGGCTTCTTATGTTCGGGATCGAAAAGCCCTTCCTTCGAAAGCCTTTCAAACAATTGCTTATACTGCTCGTGAAGATCGCCTTTGCCGGCTTCTTTCATGGACAGGACCTGCATCTGAAGCTTTCCGCCGGGAGCGTAAAAGTCCATGCAGCCTGTAACTGTCACCTTGGTGCCTATCGCAGGGGTAAATGAAACATACGCGAAATATCTCGAGAACATCACGCACGGCATTACCGAATCAGGGTCTTTGATCGTAAAATACGCATGACCTCTTGACGATACGGTGTACTGTGAAATCTCGCCTGTTACTGAAAAATCAGAAAGATACTCGCTGCCTGTAAGGTAGCTCTTGATATAGTTGTCAAGCTGGCTGACAGACTTGAATTCAACCATATATCAAAGGCTCTTTTCGAAAGAGCTCAAAACGCCGTTAATATATGATGCGGAATTGTCTGTGCCGTATTTCTTGGCAAGCTTTACAGCCTCGTTGATGGAAACCGAGGTCGGGATCTCTTCGATATTTGCGATCTCATAGACAGCGATCTCAAGTATGATCCTGTCTGTCAGCGGAAGCCTGTCAAGCTTCCATTTCTTGAGGAAGGGCTCGAAAAGAGAATCGATCTCATCGCGCTTGTTGATAACGCCGTAAACGATGTCGACGAAATATGTCTCATCGCCTGCAAGATCGGGATTATTCTCCTTGAACAGATCGATCTGGCCCGCAACCGGGTCATTCCTGAAAAAGCACTGGAAAAGAAGCTCCATAGCGTGCTCACGTGTCTCAATTCTGCTCATCTTACCCTCCCCGGCGGCAGGATACGGTCAAGGAATTTCTTGAATTTGCTCGTATCGCTGAAAAGGAATGATCCTACAAAGAATCCTACCGCGGTAAATAGAATTATAAATAGCGTTTTAAAGAATCCGAAAATGCACAAAAGGACTCCGGTAACGAAGAAAAAGAAGGCGAATACCGTACCCGCCTTCGAATTGCGCATCTTTTCGAAAAGCTTGGAGAGGAACCGTTCCATGTGTTACCTGCTCTCAACCTTTGCAGTAGTAGCCTCTACTTTTGCCACCTTTACATAGACGGCTTCAACTACGATTCCGGTATATCTCTCGATATCCTTTTTAACCTTTTCCTGAACCTTTGCCATTGAGGCAGGGATCTCTACGTTGGAGTAGAGCTCACAGGAAATGTTTACTTTGATCGCGCCGTTCTTGGCAGGCGCAACGTGGCATCTTGCACTCTTGATACCGACCTGGGCAGACTTCGCCGCATTGAGCGCAATGCTCTCGATGGCGTCTGCACCGATATCTACTGAACCGATGTCGGTCTTTCTGAGTCTTGTCCTGTTAAGTCTGCCGTAAGTTACCGAATTCGAGATCGAAACGATCGACGAAATGAAGAACAGCATGAGGACAGCAAGATAGATATATTTGCTTATGGGTCCGGTAACAACGGAAGAAAGCGGTGAAAGTATGTCCGCGAAGATACCGTCATCGATCAGGGCATACAAAAGCACAACCGATATGATCGCGATAAAGACCGAATAGATAAACATCAGGACTCTTATAAAGCCATTCATTATTCTTTCTCCTTTACCCCGCAGACATAAACGTCCACACTTTCAACCGTGAGACCGGTGAAGCGCTCAACGTCGTGCTTCACCTTCTCCTGTATCAGCCAGGCGACCTCCGGGATTATCTTCCCGTAACTGATCACCGGATAAACGGTTATCGATACCGTACTGTCGTCGGTATCATGGAAAACAACCCGGACTCCCTTTCCTTCATGTACAACGCCTGCCTTCTCCTTGAGGGCTACGGCAAATGAAGGAACAAGTGACACTACGCCGTCGATCTGAAGCGCTGCTTCCGAGGCGTACTGCGCGACGAACCCCTGAGTCATGGAGCGGTCGCCCTTGATCGATTCCGGGCTGAAGTTATCCGGCATTATGCGCGCTCTAAGTACTCACCCGTTCTTGTGTCAACGCGGATCTTCTCACCCTGGTTAACGAAGAGCGGAACCTTAACGACAGCACCTGTCTCGAGTGTAGCATACTTGCTGGCGTTGTTGGTGGTATCGCCTCTTACGCCGGGCTCGCACTCAGTGATCTCGAGCTCAACTGTGATAGGAAGCTCAACCTGGAAGATGTCACCCTTGTAGGAAACAACTTTGCAGATCATCTCTTCCTTAAGGAACTTTGTGCCGTCACCGATCTTATCTGAGTGGATAGGTGTCTGCTCATAAGTATCTGTATCCATGAAGTAGTAGAGATCGCCGTCTGCATAGATGTACTGCATGTCACGTCTCTCAAGCTGAGCCTGCTCGAACTTCTCGTTAGGATTGAAAGATCTTTCAACAACAGAACCTGTCTTAACATTCTTGTATTTTGTTCTTACGAAAGCTGCTCCCTTACCCGGCTTAACGTGCTGAAACTCGACAACCTGGTAAACCTGGCCGTCCATCTCAAAACACAAACCATTCCTGAAATCTCCTGCGCTGATCATACATTTACTCCTTTTAATAAAATATATTAATGCTAAACTAAGTAATTTTACTTGAAAGCCTGTTTTCTTGCAAGTATCTGTCAGAACCGGGCTATCAGTCTGACGAGTTTTTCGGGGATCCTCTTTACCGCAACGTACCAGATCTCCTTGCGATAAAGCTTTTCGACCATGAAAGTCCTGACTCCGGCAAGATTTCCCGCGATGACATCGGTAAATATCTGATCGCCTACCATCACGGCTTCTCCGGGCTGTGCCTTCATCAGATCAAGTGCCCTTCTGACACCGATGGGTTCAGGTTTTCTCGCATATGTGACACATGGTATGTCAAGTGCCTTGGCGATGCCTGCAGATCTCCCCGACTTGGCATTTGATACAAGGCAGCACCTGATGCCTGCTTCCTGTATCTCCTTAACGCACTCAAACGAAAACTCCGCCGGTGCGGTCGCATGATCAGGCCCCAGGGTATTGTCAAAATCAAGAAGGGCTACATTTATCCCTTCGCTCTTAAGACTGACCCAGGGGATCTGCTTGGCGTTTGTATATACCCTCTCGGGTTTCATGGCTTTGAAAATATTCATCAGAACCGTTCCATCAAGTTGTTTGCGACCTCGGAAAATTCTATCGTCAAACAGTTTAAAAGTAAACAATCAGTATTGTTCTATTTATGATATTATAATGTATTGTTTAAAAAGTTTAAGGAGCAATACCCGTTATGAAGATCACGAAATTCGGCGGCTCATCGCTTGCCAATGCTTTTCAGATACAGAAAGTCTGCAACATTGTCCTTTCAGACGAAGAACGCAGAGTCATAGTAGTATCTGCGCCCGGAAAGCGCACCAAGGATGACATCAAGGTCACAGACCTTCTCATCGCTACCGCCAAAGCACGGTTGGGCGGCAATTCATACCAGGCAGAACTCGATAAGGTCATCGCGCGTTATGAAGAGATCGCCGATGAACTCAACATCGAGCAAGTCATGCCCGACATCATCGAGAGACTGAACAACATCGCATCTGCAGATTTTACGGACGATGTTAAATATCTCGATTCCGTCAAGGCCATGGGTGAAGACTGCAGCGCAAGGCTCGTAGCATACTATCTGACCAAAGAAGGCCACAAGGCTAAATACTGCAATCCTGCAGAATGCGGACTTTACCTTAAGCATGACGAAGCCGGCAAGGCAGTTATCCTTGACGAGACATATGACAATCTAGCAAAGCTCGGAAACGAGACAGAGACTCTCCTCGTATTCCCCGGCTTCTACGGTGTTTCCAAAGAGAACGAGATCATCACCTTCTCCAGAGGCGGATCCGACATCACGGGTTCCATTCTTGCCGCTGCTCTCAAGGCCGAGGTTTACGAGAACTGGACAGACGTTGACAACGTTTTCGCAGTCAACCCCAACCTCGTAAAGAACCCGTTCCCGATCACCGAGATCACTTATGACGAAATGCGCGAGCTTTCTTATGCAGGATTCAACGTCCTTCATGAAGAAGCCATCTACCCTGTTTTCAGGAGCGGCATTCCCCTTAACATCAGGAATACGAACAACCCTACCGCAAAGGGTACATGGATCGTATCCAAGAGATCACACTACGATTCACTCGTAACCGGCATCGCGGGCGACAAGGGTTTCTGCACCGTTACGGTAAGCAAGTACATGATGAACCGTCAGGTCGGTTTCCTTGCATCTCTCCTTCAGATCTTCTCTGATGAAGCTATCTCCATCGACCACATCCCTTCAGGAATCGACACGGTCACCATCGTACTCCGCAAGAAGTACTTCACACCCGAGAAGGAAGCTGTCATCGTTAAACGTATCGAGAATGAACTCGGAGCAAAGGTCAGCGTTGACCACGATCTCGCTATCGTAATGATCGTCGGTGAAGCTATGGCAAATTCAGTCGGTATCATGGCAAGAGCCGCTTCTGCCCTTTCCAACGCAGGTATCAACTTAAGGATCGTTAACCAGGGAGCATCCGAGATCTCCATGATGTTCGGTGTATCAGAATCCTACTGCTCATATGCCGTAAGAGTACTCTATAAGGAACTCTTCAGATACTGATACTGTAAAGAACTTGAATAAAATAATAACGGCGCCGTTTCATAGCGGCGCCGTTTTAATTATCTCTTCAGCACTGATCTGATCACTCTGCCGGAGTTGTTTCATCAGGCTTGTCAGCCGGTTTTTCCGTAGGCTTTTCAGTCGGCTTCTCAGTAGGCTTTTCGGTAGGAGCCTCAGTAGGCTTTTCAGTAGGCTTCTCTGTGGGAGCCTGTGTAGGTTCTTCAGGCTCAGGATCAGTCTCCGTCGGCTTAGGTGTAGGAGTAGAAGTAGCCTTCTTAGGCTTAGGTGTGGGAGTCGGCGTAGGATCTGCTGCATCTTCTGTTTCCGTAGGTTCGGTCGTTTCAGTAGGATTAGGATTTGCTGCGCCCTCTTCACCTGTTTCGCCGGTTGCATCAGGATTGCTCTCTGTTGCACTCTCGCTCGGAGCGGCAGTGCCGGGATCTTCTGCTGTAAGCTGAGAAGTAATGCAGTAACCCGTCATGCTGTTAGAAGTAACGACTCTAGAAAAATTATTATCTACAGGCTGCTGAAGCGTTACTACTTCACCTCGCTTGAGAACAGCGATGACAGTCGAGTTCTGGGTAGGCATTGAGTAAACGGGAGTGTTGTCCTCCAACGCGTAATATGCAGTTCCGACAGCTGCGCTTGGCATTGTCTCGGGAGCATTTGCTTCCATGAAATCCCTTATGTTCAATACAAGGAACATAATTCCGAAACCGAGTATGAGACAAAGGATAAAGACGATGATCGGCATTGCGATCGTAGCGATCTTCCTGCCTGTGCTTGCCTTATCGCGCTGTGGCTCTTCTCCCTCTTCCTCTTCTTCCGGCTCGTCCTCATCAACGTGGACAGGTGCTTTGCCCGGAACAAAACTGATCGTATCGTCAGCGTTTTCTTCTGCCTTTGCCATTTCGAAAGGCGTAAAATCGCTCTTTGCCGCAGAAACGGTTGCAGCTTCAGCTGCAGGTGCCAAAGCACCGTCACTCTGCAGATTTGTCCTGATAACCGCATCTCCGGGAAGCAGGAATGTTGATTCAACCTTCAGGTCAATGATCGTAAGACCGGACTTGACGCCATGATTGACCGCTGCATTGATGATCGCCTTAGCCTTTTCCTCGGTGGATTCGGGTCTTACAATGATCGAATTGCGCATCTGCGCAGGCATTTCCCTGGAAATACCAAGACCCATGAGAATGATCTCATCGTTGTCCTTAAGCTTGAGATGAACCTTCTTATCAGGCTTGAGTTCACCTTCCTGAGGCATCTTGCCGAGATACTGGGTAAGGTGCATGTTCTCGGGATTGTCCTTTTCGTCAGCGGGCGCGATGGAACCCATCTGTGCAAAACGGTGTGCTACCGTCTGCTCTTCGGTAAGTACCATTATCTTCTTGTCACGGAAAAGGACAGCCTTGGTAATACCGAGGTGGATAACGCGGAGGATATCGCCCTCGATGACAAGCATGGTCATGGAAGTCTTGAACTGCTTACCCTTATTGATACCGAAGTTTAATACCCTTACGTTAAGCGTATTGACTACGAGATTTGAAAATGACTCAAAATCAAGGACCGGCTGATTTGCCGTTGCAGCCACTATCTTCTCAAGTTCCGCATTAAGTTCGAGGTTGAGTTCTGCAGAAAGGTTATCCGGTCCGATCGTCGAAAAGATCGCGCATATCTGGATAGGTGATGTGGAACGCGCCGTTCTCAGAAACTCATTCGGAAAGTCTTCGATCTTACGTGAAAGCGTCAGAAAGAACACATTCTCCTGCGGCTTATTCTGCTCCTGATTAGTCTCAGCTATACAGGTTGCTACTGTTTTACTCATAAAAATACTCCCGATAATATATAACAAGCGCTTTCAGACAGCACTTCTCATTGTATTTATTTAAAACGGTAGTATTATATCACCTCTTCGCATATTTACTATTTATTTATGCAGAAATGGGCAAATTGCCTAAATTGAGTAACATAACCGTAATTTTTTGAGTAATCTCCTAACGGATACGTTGCATAAAAAACCGCCTGCTCCAGGACGGAACAGGCGGTCTGAATCAATTAATTATCAGGTGATCAGATGCAGCCCTGAGCGATCATAGCGTCAGAAACCTTAAGGAGACCAGCGATGTTAGCGCCGACAACGTAGTTGTTCTCGCAGCCAACTTCTGCAGCTGTCTTATCAACTGTGTGGAAGATGTTCTCCATGATGCCCTTGAGCTTAGCGTCAACTTCCTCGAATGTCCAGGAAAGACGAGCGCTGTTCTGGCACATTTCAAGACCGGATGTAGCAACACCGCCGGCGTTGGAAGCCTTACCGGGTGTAAAGAATACGCCGTTGTCCTGGAAGAACTTTGTAGCATCGAGTGTTGTAGGCATGTTAGCGCCCTCACCTACTACCTTTACACCGTTAGCAACGAGAGCCTTAGCAGAATCAAGGTTAAGCTCGTTCTGTGTAGCGCAAGGAAGAGCGATGTCGCAAGGAATTGTCCAGATGCCCTTAGAGCCGTTCTCATCAGCTGTGTACTTAGCGGAAGGAACTCTCTCAGCATACTCGCTGATCCTGCCTCTCTTAACTTCCTTGATGTCCTTAACGATATCAAGCTTGATGCCCTCAGGATCATATACATAACCGTTGGAGTCGGAAAGTGCAACGACCTTGCCGCCGAGCTGTGTAGCCTTCTCTGTAGCATAGATGGCAACGTTACCGGAACCGGAGATAACAACTGTCTTGCCTTCGAAAGAAGTGTTCATCTTCTCACGGAGGAGAGCGTTTACGAAGTAGCAGAGACCGTAACCTGTAGCCTCTGTTCTTGCAAGTGAACCGCCGAAGCTGAGCTTCTTACCTGTAAGAACGCCGGAGAACTCGTTAACGATCTTCTTGTACTGACCGAACATGAAGCCGATCTCTCTTGCGCCTGTTCCGATGTCGCCTGCAGGTACGTCGCAGTCAGGACCGATGTGTCTGTAAAGCTCTCTCATGAAGCTCTGGCAGAAAGCCATAACTTCGTTGTCGGACTTGCCCTTAGGATCGAAGTCGGAACCGCCCTTAGCACCGCCCATAGGCAGGCCTGTGAGGGAGTTCTTGAAGATCTGCTCGAAGCCGAGGAACTTCAGGATGCTGATGTTAACGGAAGGGTGAAGTCTGATACCGCCCTTGTAAGGTCCGATAGCGCTGTTGAACTGGATTCTGTATCCGCGGTTAACCTGGATTCTGCCGTTATCGTCGATCCAAGATACTCTGAAGATGATCTGACGCTCAGGCTCAACGATCCTCTCAAGAACCTGCTTCTCGATAAGCTCGGGGTGAACAGGGAGTGCAGGAGCAATAGAATTAAGGAATTCATATACAGCCTGGTGGAACTCCGGCTCGTTGGCATTCCTTGCCATAACCTTCTGCATGAGGCCGTTCAGGTACTCATTGTTAATTGTGTAATCCATAAAGTTACCGCCTTTCTTTTTCCGGCTCCGGATTTTGCAAGTCCAAGAGTCTATTTATTCATTTTTGGGTTTGTTCGGTCTGTATAACAGCACTCGGGAAATCCATAACGGATAAATAATAATACAAGCATTTCAGCCATGCAAGAGGAAAATAAAAAATGAAAGTTCGGAAGTCCGAACTTTCATTTTCAGGTTTCTGTTTTATTCTCAGCTGTCGTGGAAACCGCTGTAGGCTGAACCGGAGCAGTCGGTGCCGTTTCCTTTCTTTCGGAGAACGGATCGTTCTTCAAAAGTTCAGTCCATGAACTGAATCCGAACATCTGCTTGATCTCTCCGTAATTGAACGCCGACAGCGAACGGTCTAAGACAATAAAGAGCAACAGGAAGAATATCAGCGCGAGAAGTCCCCTCCTCATTATCATCATACGGCGTTCCGCGTTGTATCTTTCTTCCACATACTTCTTTGTGGTATATCCGACAACTAAATAAACGCGGCTGATGTCCTTGCGCGGCGGCCTGTCACGGTAATCACGCCATACTTTCCTGATTCGCCCGAAGATCCTGGACGGAATACTCTTGAAAAGCCTGACGGTAGCACGCCATGAAGCGCCCAAGAAATCAGACATGATGTCAGAGATCTTCCTGTCGCTTGTTCTGCTCAAGAATTACGCCGCCTTTCTCATTTGATTTGCTTATTATAACATTATTGCAATAATCAAAGAAGAAACGTTATTTGTCAGATTTGATGATTATTCCGTTACGCTCGGCATACAATTCTGAAAGCAGTGACAAAGCCGTATTTTGCTTCCTGAAGAGCGTAGATCTTGCAATGTGAAGCTGACGGCAGGCATCTTTGGGAGACAATCTTCTGTAATACCTTAGATATAAGATCATGGAATAAGGTGTCTTTAGAGTCATCAGCATTGTCAGAAGCTTGATAGCTTCATTACGGCGTCTCTTTGCATCGGCATATTCTTTCTCAAGAGAAGCTATGTAATCATCAAAGCCCTGTGAAAAATCAATCATCTCCCCTGTCATGTCGCATTCCTTCTTGGGAATGCCGGAGTAATCAGTAACTTTGACGGGTGCATTCTCACCTGCGTAAATATCCATCAGAGCCTTGCGTTTCTCATTTCTGGTCTTCCTGAGTTCTGACAGATAGCTCTCTGCTTTTTCATTTCTGTTGTTAACATCGATGTGCAAAGTATTAAGTCTGGTGATAAGCATTGTTTTGAGTTCTCTTTTGGTAATGCATTTCTTTTCTTCTTTAATAGTATTTTTCATTTGTAATCCCTCTAAGCTCATTTCATACAAACAATTGTTTGACAGACAAGCCATTAATGATACAATGGCATTAAAGAAAATATGTTTGGAGGCGCAATATGGCCCGTTTCAGCGACAACAAATCAATCGAACGCGTTTATGACTACATCTGCGACTACATCAGAGTTAATCAGATATCGCCTTCCGTCCGCGACATTTGTGCCGGTGTAGGTCTGAAATCCACTTCTTCTGTCCATACCTACCTTAAAGAACTGGACAGCGAAGGAAGGATCGAATACAGGCCCGGACTCCGCAGAGCCATCATCATCAAGCAGTATGACGAAGAACCCGCCCCCAAAGTTACCCAACTGAATGACTGCCGACCGGTCTACTGTGTAGGAAAGATAACTGCCGGTGTGCCCATTCTCGCTACCGAAGACTACAGCGACCGCTTCTTTGTCAGCAAATCTGTCATCGGCGATTCAGAGTGCTTTATGCTTAAGGTCAAAGGTAACAGTATGATCAATGCTCATATCCTGGACGGAGATTATATCCTTGTCCGCAAGCAGAACTTCTGTGACGAAGGTGACATTATAGCTGCACTTATCGATGATGAAGCAACCGTCAAAAGATTCGGTAAAAAGAACGGGAACCCTTACCTGTTCCCTGAGAATGATAACTACTCACCTATACCCTTCAATAAGGAAGGCTGTAAGATTCTCGGCAAAGTAGTCGGTCTGCACAGATACAGTATTAATTAGTTACAGCCCTCCTTTCATCAAGATTCAATCCGTTGTTAAGGGTTGTACAACTAATATATCAGGCACTGAACATTCTTTTCAAGAAAATCGTTCCAATGTGTCGAAATGTGAGACTCTGTATAAAATTCCTTTGATTGTTTCAAGCAGGAATCAGATCGTGCACTGTTCAAGGATCAACTCTGCCGCAGCCTTTGCATCCCCGAAAGGTATCTTCCCGATATCATCGCCCATATGTCTGAACCATGTCAGCTGACGTTTGGCATAATGGCGCGAACCGAGCTTTATCTTGTATACGGTTTCCGCTATGTCTTCCTCGCCTGCGAAATACCGGCCAAACTCTTTATAGCCGATTGCCTGGAAGCAAGTGGTTCCTTTTGCCTTTTCAATGCCGTAGAGCATCCGGGCTTCTTCTTCAAGTCCCTGCTCCATCATGATGTCCACTCTTCTGTTGATCCTGTCATATAAGACCGCTCTGTCGACATCTGGCATGAAAGCCCTGAAGTTGAATGACGGACCTGCAGTCTTGGACTTTTTGTTCTTCTCAGAGAAGCTGACGCCTGACGCTCTCTTTACCGCAAGCGCTCTGATGACGCGCCTTGTATTGTTTGGGTGAATGAGCAAAGCCGCTTCGGGATCTTCCTTCTTAAGGATCTCATAAAGAGCGTCTCTTCCCTCTTTTTCAAGAATTGACTGATAGTATTCTTCAGAGTCAGCGATGTCGATCCCTTCTTCATTGCCGTAATCTATTCCGTAAAGAAGAGACGATATGTACTGACCCGTTCCGCCGCATACCACGGGAAGCTTTCCCCTGCTCAAGATATCGGAAAATACTTTCTCTGTCATGGTCACAAAATCAAAGACAGAGAACCTGTCTCCCGGTTCCACGATATCCGTCATGTGGTGAGGGATCTCGGCAAGTTCCTCAGCAGAATCCTTCGCGGTACCGATATCAAGACCTTTATAGATCTGCATCGAATCAGCGGATACGAGTTCACCGCCGCAAAGACGGCATAGTTCGATCGCAACGGCGCTCTTGCCGCTTGCAGTCGGGCCCGTAACTATCGGAATAAAACTGTATTTGCCTAAATAAGGTCCCGGATCGATCATTGAAAAGCCTTAGACAATCCTTTTGAAATTCTTCTCGAAATCCCTGCGTGAAACACAGAAGAATGTTGGCCTTCCGTGAGCGCAATGATAAGGATCCTCGAGTTTTGTAAGCTTGTCGATGAGAGACTCAGCCTGCTCCTGAGTGATAACGTCTCCTGCCCTTATCGCAGCCTTGCAGGCTGTCGTCTGGATAAGGCTGTACCATATGTCTGTCTTCGCGGGATTGTCACGCTTAAGATCCGTGAGTATCTCTGAAAACATTTCAGAAGCCTTGTTAGAGCTTCCCATCGGAACCGCTCTTAAAGCGATCTCCCTGTCACCCAAAAGTTCTATCTCAAATCCGTTCTCGGTAAACTTATCGAGTGCGCCTTCGATAAACGCATAATCTGACGCAGACACGTTAAGGATCGAAGGGACCAGCATGTGTTCTGTCGGCGGGACATTCTTTCCGGGTGCCTTTTTCGCCATGAATTCCTCATAGAGGACTCTCTCATGTGCCGCATGCTGATCAACGAAATAGCACTCTTCGGTTGTCTGAAGGATTATGTATGTGTTAAACAGGATGCCTGTAAATCTTGCGCCAGCGATCTTATCGATGTCAGTCTCGGCTTTCCGGATCTCTTCAGGAGTTACGGGAGCGATCGTCAAAGGTTCTTTCGGGACTTCAACAACAGGTTTTGCCGTTTCCTCTTCACTGCCGTTATCTGCCATCACAGAAGCATCGGGCTTAAAACCTGAAAGTATCTTCAGCAGTTCATTGGCGGAAGCTGCATCGCCTGATGCGGGAACTGCCGGAGCAGCAGCGCTCCTCAGTTTATGCGATGAGGAAAGCTTTCCGCCTGCGCTGACATCATAGCGAAGCTGCCTGTTTTCCGCGGCAACTTTGGTCTCTTCATGAGTTTCTATCTCAATGTTTTCACCGGATGCGATTCCCTTGAAATCTCCACCTGCAGTTCCTGAAGAGGTAATCGCTTCCCTGATGCCGTGATATACAAGTCTGAAGACGTCGCTGTCAGATGAGAACTTGACCTCAGCTTTCTGCGGGTGAACGTTTACGTCTACGTTTCCGGGAGCACAATAGATCATGAGGAAACATATGGGGAACTTGTTCTTCATTACCGCATTCTTGTACGCTTCATCGATTGCCGCAGAAATGCTCTTGCTGTGAATGAGCCTGTCGTTGACATAGACGCACTGAAGACCCCTGTTGCCTCTTACGAAACGGGGAATTCCGGTAAAACCTTCGATCCTCATACCGTCCATCTCATACTTAACCGGAACGAGATTGTTTGCGGTCTCTTTTCCGTAAACGGCATAGACCGCATCTTTTACATCGCCGGTACCCGGTGTAGTGAACTGCACCGCACCGTCTTTGATGAGTTTTATCGAGATCTGAGGATTGATTATGCAGAGCTTTTCGACCAGTCCCGTGATATACATTCCCTCTGTGGAATCCTTCTTAAGGAACTTGTATCTTGCAGGAATGTTCTTGAAGAGATTCCTGACTTCAACACAGGTGCCCTGCGGAGCGCTTGCATCGGAAACATCCTTAAGGCTTCCGTCCTCATATGCAACCCGGGTACCGGTCTCATCATCGCTCTGCGAAGTGGTAAGAGTGACATCTGCACATGAAACGATGGATGCAAGGGCTTCGCCTCTGAAACCCATTGTCGAAAGATCGTAGAGATCTTCAATTTTCTTAAGCTTGGAAGTCGCATGGATAAGGAAAGCCTTTTCCGCATCTTCCCTGTCCATTCCGCATCCGTTGTCGGTAACCCTGATGAGTGAAATGCCGCCGCCTGCGAACTCGATCTTGATCCTGTTTGCGCCTGAATCGACAGCGTTATCAAGAAGTTCCTTTACGACAGAAACAGGTCTCTCTATTACTTCTCCTGCCTTGATTGCATTTGCGGTGCGGCTGTCGAGAACGTTAATCCTGCCCATCGTCTTCTCCCTTGACCATCGTGTTCAATTCATAAAGTATGTTCATGGCTTCGATCGGTGTGAGCCTTGAAACGTCGAGGTCCCTGATCATTGCCCTGAGCTTGTCTTCCTTCTGGTAAAGCACGCTCTCGGGATTGAAGAAAGATTCCTGTCCGGGCATGGCTGCGGAGGAAAGCTGCGTGCCGCCTCCCGGAGTCTCCTCAACGTTGCCCATTACCTTAAACTTGCCTATTCTCTCGAGTTCTGAAAGTATCGACTTGGAGCGCTTCAATACGTCATCGGGAACACCTGCAAGGCGCGCAACTTCAATACCGTAGCTGTCAGAGGTTCCGCCTTTTGAGATCTTGTGAAGGAACTTTACCGTGCCGTCATTTTCGCTGACTTCAACATGGCAGTTGAAGACGCCGCGGTTAAGGCGTTCCATCTGGTTAAGTTCGTGATAGTGCGTTGCGAAAACGGTCCTTGCATAAAGAACGCCCGGGTCGACGATGTATTCGATCGATGCCCATGCAATGGAAAGGCCGTCATAGGTGCTGGTGCCTCGTCCTACCTCATCGAGCAGGAGCAGGCTTCGTCTTGTCGCGTTCTTGAGGATGTAGGACATTTCCTTCATCTCGACCATGAACGTTGACTGTCCGGTGGATATGTCATCCGAAGCACCGATCCTCGTGAAGATGTGATCTACAAGACCGATCCTTGCTGAATCAGCCGGTACGAAAGAACCGATCTGCGCCATGAGAACGATGAGAGCCGTCTGTCTCATGTATGTTGATTTACCGGCCATGTTGGGGCCCGTCAGCACCATGAGTCTCTTTTCGCTGTCGAGAAGTATGTCGTTAGGGACAAACGCACTGCCCTCCGAAGCCATCATCTTCTCGACTACGGGATGTCTTCCCGCCTTGATCTCTATGTCTTCAGACATATCAACGACAGGTCTTACGTAATTCTCGCTCTCAGCAAGTTCGGCAAGTGCCGTAACGCAGTCAGTCATTGCAACCGCAGATGCCGTTCCGAAGAGTCTTTTAGACTCGGCGAAGACTTTGTCCCTGATCTGCGTGAAAAGTTCATATTCAAGGGCTACGCGTCTGCCTGATGCGGACACTATCTTCTCTTCAAGTTCTTTGATCTGAGGCGTGATGTATCTTTCGTTATTTACGAGAGTCTGCTTGCGCTCATATTCCTCCGGGACTTTATCAGACTGGCTCTTTGGAATGTCGATATAGTAACCGAAGACCTTGTTGTAACTGATCTTGAGTGTCTTGATGCCCGTTCTCTCACGTTCGCCGGATTCAAGCTTAAGGATATATTCCTTAGCATTAGAGGCGATGTCATTGAGCTCGTCGCATTCTGCGGAATAACCGCGTTTGATTATGCCGCCTTCCTTAACTGATATGGGAGGTTCCTCAGCAATACCGGCATCAAGGATCTCATAGATATCCTCCATGGGATCGAGAAGCTTGTTGATATCCGTGAAAACGCCCTTGGCAAAAGACGATACGCGTTCTTTTACGAACGGGAGCTTAGCAAGAGAATTACGAAGCGAAAGAAGATCTCTGGCGTTGCATGTTCCGAGAGAGACCTTGCCTGCCAGACGCTCGATATCATAAAGGCCCGTAAGGCTCTCAATGATCTCCTGCCTTGCAATGTATTTGTCCTTGGCTTCCTCAACGGCATCAAGACGCTTATTGATCTCTTTGACCGATATGAGCGGTTCTTCGATCCACTTGCGCAGAAGTCTTCCGCCCATGGCAGTCTTCGTTCTGTCTATGGCCCAGAGGAGCGAACCTCTCTTGGTCTTTCCTCTTATGGTCTGCGTAAGTTCCAGATTCGTCCTCGTTGCATGATCGAGTTCCATCGAATCAGAGATCTTAAAGCAGTGGATATCCCTCAGATGCTTAACCTTTTCCGTCTGTGTTTCGGCTGCATAAAGCATAAGTGCTCCGCATGAAGATATGAGCAGCGACGGATCGCTGAAGAGCTTGAGGTTATCAGGACGTATCTCAGATTTATCAACGCTGTCTCTTGCAAAATCACGGTCGCTTCTTACGGTAATAACGATATTCGTTCCGGTCTTTATCGTCTGGCAGCATATGGTGTCAGTAAATGCCGGATTGCAAATGATCTCTGAAGGTTGATATCTGCTGACAAGATTTATGAGATGCTCACTGTTATCGGGAAGCGTAAGCTGTGTGGCATCAAAGTCACCAGTAGAGATGTCGGCACAGGCAACGCCGTACTGCGAACCGATGCAGCAGATACTCATTAGATAGTTATTCTTCCTGTCGTCCAGCGCATCAGTAACCGTACCGGGCGTGAGTATCCTGATAAGCCCGCGCTTAACGAGTCCTTTTGCGAGAGCGGGATCTTCAAGCTGTTCGCAGATGGCTACTTTCCTACCCTCGCTTACCAGCCTGTCGGCATAAGTCTGATATGCATGAAAAGGGATGCCGCACATAGGCGCTCTCATTCCGTTTCCGCAGTCTCTTCTTGTAAGTACGAGTTCCAGTATCTTTGCGCCTTCAATGGCATCGTCGAAGAACATCTCGTAGAAGTCGCCGAGCCTGTAGAACAGGAAAGCATCGCCCGCCTGTTTCTTCATCTCGACATAATGCTGCATCATCGGAGAAAGATCTTCGATCTTCATGTCAGCAAGTCTTAAAAGCCCGTCATTATTTTCCATCAGTAAAACGCTCCATCACGCCGTCGACCGAATAAGGTCTGGCATACTGAATATCAACACTGCAAAGGCGGCCCTCCAGGGAATCTTCGCAGAAACCCGTCTGAGCTTTGATCTCATCGGGAATAGTGAAATTAACAAGGTGATTGGTAATGGTCCTTCCGGAATAGACTCCGCCTCCGGCTTTGCTTATTCCTTCGATCAGTATCTCCTCTTTCCTGCCGACAAGTCTCTTGCAGGACTGCTCGGTAAGAGAGTTCGTAAGTTCCGTAAGTCTTCCGAATCTCTCGGTAACGACATCAGCAGGGATCTGGTCAGGGAATTCCGCAGCCTTCGTGCCAGGCCTGATCGAATACTGGAATGTAAATGCCGCATCGAAAGCAGCACGCGAGCACACCTCGAGGGTCATTACGAAATCTTCTTCCGTTTCTCCCGGAAAGCCGACGATGATGTCGGTGGTAAGAGATCCTCCCTTTACCCTTTCCCTGAAATAATCAGCGATCCTCAAATATCCTTCAGCCGTGTAGGGCCTGTTCATGCGCTTAAGAACGACATCAGAACCGGACTGCAAAGCCAGATGAAGATGCTTTTCGACGTTAGGACGGTCAGCCATGATATCAATGACCCTGTCTGACAGATCCTTGGGATGCGATGACATGAACCTGATCCTGGAAAACTCCGATATCTTGGATGCTTCTTCAAGGATGTCGGCAAAAGTCTTCCCGTCATCGTTGCCTTTGCCGTAGGAGTTGACGTTCTGGCCAAGGAGCATGACTTCCCTGTAGCCTTTTGAAGCAAGGTCCTCGAGTTCCTTCATTATCTCTGAAAAGCTTCTGGAACGCTCTCTTCCCCTTGCATACGGGACTATGCAGTACGTGCAGAAATTATTGCAGCCGTACATGATGGGCACCAGAGCCCTGAACTTCCTCTCTCTTTCGATCGGGAAATAACTGTCTTCGGCAATATAATCCTCGCCGCAGATGCTGACAGAGCGCTTATGCATGCTTACCGCATCACGCAGAAGGATCGGAAACCTGTGCAGCTGCTGAGGATCGAACACCAGATTGACATAAGGATAGGATCTTTTGATCTTCTCCACGTTCTCCGGTACTTTCATCATGCAGCCGCATACTGCGATTATCGAATTCTCGCCGCTGCTCCTGAAACTCTTAAATACTCCGAGATTTCCGAAAAGGTGTTTGTCGGCGTTTTCCCTTACGGAACACGTATTCATGACGACTACGTCCGCTGCGGCAAGTTCGCCGCTTCCTTCGATCCTTTCGAGTCCCATGGACTGAAGCATTCCGGCCAGCTTCTCGCTGTCGGATTCGTTC
>R21__coassemble_718_pt1 | contig 25927 bp, 24 predicted proteins | sample R21__metabat2_high_PE_008 | metagenome-assembled genome bin R21
CAGCAATGTCATTGCCGGATGATGATTAAGCAACACCTAAGGTTCCCGGTGTTGCTTAATTTGAAAAAAAGTCCTTTTACTTTGGAAAAACTAATTGTCTTTCGGTATGTTTGTGAAAAAACTGACCGTAAACGGAATGCATGCAAGGCTCGTCATAACGTCTGCGATTGCCTGCGCATACTGTATTCCGGTAAGGCCGAAGAGCCAGCTTGATATCAGGAGTACAGGTATGAAGAACAACCCGTTTCGAAGTGACGACAGGAAAGTAGCATTGAACTTATATCCTATGCTTTGGAACATCATGTTGTTGCATACCTGGAATGGTACGGAAAAGAGTGCAATGCACTGCGCCTGCAAAGCGGGGATTCCGATGGCAATGACTGCCGGGTCATTTCTGAATATCCGGATGCATGAGCCTGCATTGAAGAAGACAGCGAGAGCGGCGAGGCCGAGAGTGAATGTTCCGAAGATCAGGGTGAAGAAAAATCCCTGGCGAACTCTTGAATACTTCTTTGCTCCGAAATTAAAGCCCGCAACAGGCTGGAATCCCTGACCTATCCCCAGCACTGCGCTGAAGATGAACATGCTGATCCTGTTTGCTATGCTCATTGCAGCGATCGCAGCATCTCCATATACACCTGCGGCGTTGTTGAGGAGCATTGTTGAGATGCTCGCAAGTCCCTGTCTGGCAAGGCTCGGAAGCCCTGTCGTGATTATGTCGCCTAAAGTTGACCAGTTGAATCTTGCGTATTTGAACTTAAGTGAAGTCTGTGTCTTTTTTAGGATGAACATGGTGAGCAGAAGTATCCAGGAAACATACTGCGAGATGGCAGTTGCAAGACCTGCACCAAGTATTCCCATGTCCATGTACTGCATGAAAAGAGAATCAAGAAAGATGTTAAGGATACCGCCTGAAGTAAGACCTATCATGGCGAAGAAAGCGCGTCCCTCATATCTCAAAATGTTGTTTAATACGCAGCTTGATACCAGTGCGGGCGCTGCACAGAGAATGCAGACAGCATACGTTTTTGCATAGGGGAGAATGGTAGGAGTGCTGCCCAAAAGAAGCATTAAAGGCGTTAAGAGAATGCTTCCCAGGACAAGGATCAGGAATCCCGAAAACAGAGCCGAATAGAAACCGGTTGCAGAAAACCTGCTCGCGCTCTCGATGTCCTTCTGGCCGAGCTTTCTGCTGATTATGCTGCCGCTTCCGTGACCGAACATGAAGCCGATCGCCTGAAGGATCGCCATCAGTCCGAGAACGACTCCGGTTGCTCCGCTTGCCGACGTGTTGATCTGACCTACGAAATAGGAGTCAGCCATGTTGTAGATGCTCGTGACGAACATGCTGATCATGGTTGGAATGCCGAGCTGTACGATCAGGCTCGGTACCGGCTTGGTCGTCATCATTTCGAATTGTGAATTGTATTTATTCACCGGAAGCACCTTTGAGAGTTATTTCTTTGCCGTTTTTTAATACCACTTTTTACATATGTTTTCAAGAAAAGGAAAAACATAAAGCGGGTGACTGACCCGCTTTAAGACTGATCCGCAACTTGTAAGGGTTAAGTTATTCCGTGATGTATTCGCTGTAAGCTTTCTTAATGATGTCCCAGTCGAGGTCGAATCTTGACATGTGCTTTGTGAAAGCTGCTTCGACCGCTTTTTTATCATGTGCTGCAATGGCGTCTGCGATAGCCTTGTGATCGGATACGAGCTTCTGGTCCTTTATCGTCTTGAGAGAGAGGGACCTTACCCTGTCGAAATGAAGGCTCATGAGACTTACCATATAGAAGCACTGAAGCTTGTTGCAGGCTACGTATATATCCTTATGGAATTCGTTGTCGAGATCTAAGAACTTCGGAGGGTCGTTTTCGATATAGAACTGCTGGAGCTTGATATTGGCATAGAGCTTCTGGATGTCCTCCTCTGTCGCAACGTCGCATGCTTCCTTGAGAAGTGCAGACTCGACGGCGATACGCAGGAATCTTGATTCCTTGATGAGCTCATAGTCGATAAGCGAAACGCTGCATCCCTTCTGGGGAAGGATATTGACTATCTTGGATTTGGATAATTCAAGAAAAGCTTCATGTACGGGAGTTCTCGAAATGCCGAGCTGCGAAGCTATTTCCTGTTCACCGATAAGGGAGCCCGGTTTGATCTCCATATTGATGATGTTGTCTTTGACGATGCGGAGTGCGTATTCACGGTTCGGTTCGAACGTGTTCTTCGGCGTGATGATCATTATATGGAGCCCCTTTGTGGATTAATAACTACAATGAAACTAACACAAAAACTCTATTGTGTCTACAACTTGCATACTAATCTGCAATGACTGAATGAAGCACCTTCCGGACTGATCCGCTGCCCTTTAAAAGCTCATTGAGATAGCTCTCTATCAGAGGGGTCAATCCTGTTTTGTTGATGTCGGTCCCGAAAACGGTCTCGTTGGAAAGAATGCCTGACAGTCTGCCTGAGACGCTTTCGGTCATACCGTATGTTATGCCTTTTGCTTTAAGTTCGTTCCTGAAAAAATCCGCAAGAGGGTCAGAGCTCAGTTCAAAAGCATTTCCTTCGTCATCGACTGCAAGGAGGTACCTGAGCCAGCCGGCAATTACAAGCGGAATGAGCTTAAGGGAAGCAAGCTTTTCCGGCTGCTCATTCATATATGTTTTCAGTGTAATCCCGAATCTTATTGGAAGCTTCTGGCTTGTATCCGTTGCGATCCTCTGAGGCGTGTCGGGGAGGAAAGGATTGGGAAATCTTTCTTCAAGGACTTCCTTAAGGAAAGCCTTCGGATCAAGGATTCCGGGGTTGCAGACTACCGGAAGGCATTCATCGTAACCCATTCTGGTGACAAGAGCCTTAAGATCCTCATCGCCCATCTCATCCGAGATCTTGGTAAATCCCAGCAGGCATCCGAATATCGCGAGCGCTGTATGGAGAGGATTGAGGCATGCTGTGACTTTCATCCTTTCACACTTATCGACCGTGTCCCTGTCAGTAAGGATCACGCCGCCTTTATCAAGCGCGGGGCGTCCGTTGGGGAAGAGGTCTTCGACTACAAGATATTCGGGTACTTCTGCATTCACGAAAGGTGCCGCGAAAACACCGTTCGTTGTCTTCACGCTCTTGAGGTTATCGATTCCCAAAGCGGTAAGCCTTTCGAGGATCTCATCTGAAGGCCTGGGCGTGATCTTGTCGATCATGGTCCAGGGGAAAGCTATCTTTGACGGATCGTTTACATAGTCAAGGAAAGACTCATCAACGAAACCTTTGCCGGCCCATGCACTTATGATCTCCAATACTGAAGACTTCAATTTATCACCGTTGTGGCTGCAGTTATCCATGCTTACGAGAGCGAGAGGATATTTGCCTGCGTTAAATCTCTGAAGCAGCAATGAAGCTATGAAGCCCATGCATGTGAAAGGGTGGGAGGGCCCGTTTTCCATATCCGCTCTGGCGGATTCGAAAAGATTTCCGTCGGCATCTCTTAATGCGTAACCTTTCTCCGTGATCGTAAATGAAACGATCTGAAGGGAAGGAGAGCAGGCTATATTGTTGAGCCTTTCGATGTTTTCTTTGATGTCGTAATTTGCGGCTACGGCCTCTGTAATGTTTCCGATTATCTCGTAGCCCGTATTGCCGTCAGGCTTAAGATCACAGATGATCGTGAGGTTGTCGAAAGGTTTATAGACACGCTCGAAATTCTCGTAATCCATGGTGCCGCAGACGATGATGCCCGTGTCGGTGAGGCCTTGATCCAAAAGTCTCTGATTGACCCTTGCGATAAAAGCTCTGAAGATGTTTCCGCCGCCGACGTGAAGCCATGTCGGTTTATCAGCCGTTGCTTTGATGACGTTATCGATATCATATTCCGGCAGCTTAACGTTTATGCTGTTCCAGAAACTTTTATCCTTGAGATTCTCTTTTGACAGATTCATAGCCTTCATCCTTTCGAAACTCTCTCATTACAAAACCGATAACCTTATTGTATTCATAAGATCATCGGTTTTGCGGACAAGAAAGGTGTTATTGCTGGTCCTTTGCTTTTCATTAACTGAGTTTGCTTACTGCTTCCCATAAACCGTTGATGTAAGCAGCACCGAGGGCGCGGTCGTAAAGACCGTATCCGGGCCGTCCGACTTCTCCCCATATCATGCGTCCGTGATCGGGACGGATATATCCGTCAAAGCCGTTGTCGTAAAGAGCTTTAATGATCGCGAACATGTCGAGATCGCCGCATGAGGAAAGATGTGCCGATTCGTGGAAGTCAGTATCTGTCTCATGCTTTACGTTCCTCAAGTGAACGAAATGGACTTTGCCCTTTGAAGTAAATGTCTTTGCGATATCAACAACATCGTTATTGATGCCTGCTCCGAGACTTCCCGTGCAGAGAGTAAGACCGTTTCTTTTTGAAGGGTTGAGACCCAGATAAGTGTCGATCGATTCCTTGCTGTTAACGACCTTGGGAAGGTTGAAAAGAGGCATCGGAGGATCATCGGGATGTACGGCGAAATTGATCCCGCATTCTTCGGCAACGGGAATGACAGCGTCAAGAAAATACTTTATGTTCCTGAAGTATTCATCGGAAGACATGTTCTGATAGAACTTTATGTCTTCTGCCATCTGGCCGAATCTTTCGGGTTCCCATCCGGGAAGGCTGAAATTGTTGGAGCCATCGATCATTGAAGACGTGATCTTTTCCAGTGTGAGCTTAACAGCATCGCTGTGGCTGTATGCCATTGTGTTGCTTCCGTCAGGCAGTTCTTTTGCGAGATTGCTCCTGTACCAGTCCATTACGGGCATGAAGTTATAGCATATGCATTTGACGCCGGCTTTTGCGAGGTTCTTCATCGAAATGATGTAGTTGTCGATGAGATGGTCTCTCGTGGGAAGACCTTTCTTTATATCTTCGTGAATGTTAAGGCTCTCGATGACCTCCATCTCAAGACCGTAAGAGTTGATCTCGTTCTTTACCAGATCGATCTCATCAGATGTCCAGATCTCTCCAACGGGGATCCTGGTGAGATGTGTGGCAACGCCGCTGACACCGGGTATCTGTCTGATCTGTTTAAGGGTTACGTTGTCATCACCGTAAGGGAACCACCGAAATACCAATTTCATAATGTAATAACACCCCGAATATATAGTGAAAGAGAGTTGCTATAGTATTCAACTCTTATTCTGTTAACTAGCATACTAGCAGGCTTGAATTTTGTCAATAGATTATGACATGTGTAAATGTTAACCTTTGCGAAGCTTTAAAGCACCTGCCAAAATTCAGTTAAATAGGGGAGAAGTTATTGATTTATAGATCATGCAGGTAACGGATAGACGGTCTTATTCCTCTGAGATCTCTTCTTCGCTCTTTTCGAGCTTTTTGGTCTTCGGTTTGAACAGTCTGAAGAGCAAAGGGACAAACAGGATAAACCCGAACATCTTAACGACATCGAACAGTGACGCCAAGTATATGGTACTTGTGTCATAGTGTTCTTCCGTGATTATGTTGAGATTAGTGCATGTCTTGACTATGGCATAACAAAGAAGTCCCGCTGCGATGAAACAAGTGGAGATGACAGTGTTCTTAACGGGTATGGTCTCATACTTTTCCGGATTAAGTTTCTTTACTGAAAGAAGAACACCTGTAAATATGAGAATCACAGAAACGATGCCCGCGATGACCTGGATCAGATTATAGAATTCATTCATTTACTTCGACCTCTTCGATGTCTTCTGTTTCTTCGCGTGACTCGATCATCATGATCGCGGACTCGAAAGATCTTTCCGTGATCATTTGAATAAGATAAGCGGCGCATGCAGGTGTAACCAGCATTGAAGGAGGAAATAAGATGCTGATCCCAAGTGCAAGGATGATGATGAGCCATATAAGAAGGAACTTCGGGAAGTTGATCATGCAGAGAGTAAAACTGTTTTTGATCGTTTCTTTGACCGAATTGCTGAACCTGGCAACAAGAGGATAGATAAACGGATACGAAAAGATGACCGGAAGGACAGGAAGAAAAGCTATGACAGTGTACCAGTCAGGAAGCTTCAATCCGTTGAAACCGAAAAGCGCGAAGTAGATATTGAAACCAACGACAGCACTATATAAAGAGTAGATGATATGGATTATGATCCCGTGCTTGAGATTATCTTTAAGAGCATGCATGAAATCTTTTGTTAAGTCATCAGACTTCTTCCGGTACTTCCGGTAAACGGTGTAATAAAGAGCAGAAGCGGATGCGCCGGCAGTAACGACCGGAAGACAGAAAATGAGGAACAGAACGGAGATGATAACGACATCTCCGACAGCTTTAGCTGACTTGTAGAGCCAGCTGCTTGTAATGTGATCAAAAGATTTTTTCATCAGATCAAGTCTCCTCAGGTGTCAGTATAAAAGTCAAAAGATCAAAAATCAAACGATTGCAAACTAGAATGGCAGATATCGGCAATTACATGAATCCTTTATTCCCATTGCACAAATCCTAGCATTCTAGTCTAGTAACATCTTGACATATCGCCTATGAGGTGATAATCTCAATGCGAGTCAACTAACATACAAGTATGCAAGAATTGAAATTGCAATTGACTTCATAAGTTCTGAGAGGGTGAAACGGAATGAGTGAGAAAGAAGATAATATCCGGATCAAACAGTCAGAAGAATGGTCACCTAGAAAACTGACGCTCGGCCAGAGATTCAATAAGGATCTCCGTGTCAACTGGCAGCTGTATGTCATGGTCATTATTCCTGTTATTTACTACGTGGTATTCAGATATATTCCGATGTTCGGTAATATCCTTGCATTCCGTAAATACACATCAGGCGGAAGCATCTTCGGCGAAGGGCCGCTTACCCTGAAGTATTTCAGGCAGTTTATTACCGGCAAGCCATTCTGGCAGGCCTTCTCTAATACTCTTATCCTCAACGGACTTTATCTGTTGTTCAGATTCCCGTTGACACTGATATTTGCTCTTCTCTTAAACGAGATCAGAAATCTTCACTGGAAGAAATTCGTTCAGACTGTATCTTATCTTCCGCACTTCATCTCGATGGTTATCGTCTGCGGCATGATCAAGGAACTTCTTTCCACAAGCGGTCCCATCAATGACGTAATCGCGAAACTCGGTGGCGAGAAGATCAGTTTCATTGCTATGGCCGAATGGTTCAGAACGATATTTGTTGCATCAGGCGTATGGCAGAGTTTAGGATGGGGAACGATACTGTATCTTGCAGCAATGTCAGGCATCAATCCGTCGCTTTATGAAGCGGCTACTGTCGACGGTGCTTCTCATTTCCAGCAGGTAATCCACGTTACCATACCTTGCATCTTACCTACGATCGCTACATTGCTCATACTCGATATCGGCGGACTTGTAGGATCAGGCGGAGCTTTCGAAAAAGTATATCTTCTTTACAGCCCTCTGACTTACGAGACAAGCGATATCGTATCGACTTATGTTTTCCGTATGGGTATCGAGTCCGGAAGCATCAATTTCGCAACGGCTGTCGGTATGTTTGAAGGCGTCATCAATCTCGTCCTTCTTACGATCGCAAACTTTGTTTCGCGCAAAGTCGCGGATACGAGTCTTTGGTAAGAGGTGTATGTCATGAGCGATATTGAAAAAGCAAAACTTGATCTGAAAGATATCAAGGCACACAACCCTAAGAATAAGATCAGAGAATCAACCGGATATAAAGTGTTTACCGTGTTCAACACGATAATAATGATCCTCGTTTCGATCGCCACACTTTATCCGTTCCTTTATCTTATCTCGCAGTCCTTCACATCAACGCAGGCTATCATCGAGGGATATACGGGACTCGTACCCAAAGGATTCAATATTGAAACGTACCAGTATATCCTTACGCGTAATGATCACGAATTCTTAAGATACTATCTGAATACGATAATCTACACGTTCATCGGAACGGTTTTATCACTGTTCTTCTCGTCGATCCTTGCATATCCGCTTTCAAAGCCGAAGCTCAGGATCAACAAGATTCTTTCACCGTTCATCATCTTCACCATGTATTTTGGCGGCGGCCTCATGGCAAATTACGTCCTGATGCTCAAGTTAGGTCTCAAGAACTCCATGTGGGGATTCATCCTTCCGATGCTTATCAGCACTTATTATGTAATCCTCATGAGATCGTTCTTCATGAGCATCCCGAAAGATCTTGAAGAAGCAGGAGAGATCGACGGACTCAACAAGTGGGGTGTTTTCTGGTTTATCGCCAGACCGCTTTCAACGCCAATCATCGCAACGATGACGCTTTTCTATGCAGTCATGTACTGGAACAACTGGTTCAATGCAAAGCTTTATCTGCAGGATAAGACAAAGTGGCCGGTTGCATACTTCCTCCAGACGATCATAAGAGGTGCGGGTGCAAACGAACCCGATGCGCAGAACATGACCGCAAACATCAAGTCATGCGCAATGGTGCTTACCGTTCTGCCGATCATCTGCGTTTATCCGGCAATACAAAAATACTACGTGCAGGGCATGATGCTCGGCGGCGTAAAAGAGTGAGCTTGTGCTAAATGGGAATCCCCAAGGCAATACAAAAAAGAAAAGAAAGGAAGCAATTATGAAGACAACAAAACTTACAAAAGTTGCATCAGTCGGTCTTGCTATCAGTATGCTTTCCGGCCTGGCAGCGTGTAACGGCGGTGCAGCACAGACTTCAGAGATCACGACTCTTCCCAGCCAGATCGAGACCAGCGCTTCAGAAGAGAAGGTTCCCTACACTTATGGACTTGGAAAAACATTCAAAGCTGACAAGCCCGTAACCTACACCATGTTCTTCAGTGATGCATCTTGGTATCCTTATGTTGAGACATGGAAGACAGAGGGTGTTTTCAAGGAGATCGAGAAGAGGACAAACGTTACTCTTGACCTCAAATCCTACGACAGCAACGACTACATGGATCAGATCACACTCGATATCCAGGCAGGCAATGCTGCTTATATCATCCCTAAGATCTATGATGATTCAAAGTTCGTTGACGGCGGCGCTATCGTACCTATTTCGGATTATGTTAAGTACATGCCTTACTACACGGATTTCTACAACAAATACGATCTCTCCAAGGATATTCAGACCATCACAAGATCCAACGGCAAGTACTACAAGCTTCCCGGCATGAAGGAAAAGAACATCATCAACTATTCTTTCGTTATCAGAAAGGATATCTGGGATAAAGCAGGTGTTGATGTAGTTGCACTTCAGAAGACATGGACATGGGATCAGTTCCGTGATGCACTCAAGAAAGTTAAGGCTTACATGGTTTCCCAGAAGATGTGCACAGAGAAGGATTATATCTGGTCTGACCTCTGGTGCGGAACCGAGTCCGGCAAGGGCAGCGGCGGTAACCTTCTCGGCGTTATGGCAGCAACTTATGACTGCAATGCCGGCTGGAACATCGCTAACGGCATGAGATATAACAAAGAACAGGACAAGTTCATATTCTCGCCTACAACAGACACATACAAGGAATTCCTCAAGGTAGCTAACAGCTTCATTAAGGAAGGTCTCCTTGATCCTGAAACATTCACACAGGACGACAATACAGCTACATCTAAGTACTACAACGGCAAGACAGCCATCATGTCTGTCAACCAGGGTCAGTTTGCAGCCTATGAAGAGAACATGACAAAGCAGCTCGGTGAAGGCAAGTATGAGAACTATGTAATCACTGTTCCTGTAGGCAAAAACAACTTGTCATCTGTTGACCCTGCAAGACTTGAGAATGGTGTCATGATCTCCAAGAAGGCTCTCGACGATCTCGGCGAGGAAGGCTTTATCCAGATGCTCAGATTCGTTGACTGGCTCTTCTATTCTCATGAGGCTTACGAGCTCACAAAGTGGGGCGTTAAGGACGTTCACTACACCGAGGATGCTACCGGCAGAAAGACGCTTAAGGAAGGCTTCTGCTGCTCAGGTCTCGGTTATGGAAACAACAAGGAAAAGACACTTACCGACATCAGACTTCAGTGGGGTTATGCAGGCGGTAACTTCTGGTACGGCGGAACGATCGCTGAGATGTCTGACAACCTCATCGCTCCCGTTCAGGATTACATCAACCGTGATCTTGCCGACAGAGCTGAACACACACTTCCTCCGGCAATCTTCCCTACGCCTGATCAGAATGAGCAGATCAACACGATCGCCACACCTCTCATCAGTAACGTAAATGCCTGGACACTTAAGTTCGTCACAGGTCAGGCTGACATCGAGAAGCAGTGGGATGAGTACAAGAAGTCCTGCGAAGGTCTCAACCAGAAGGGTCTTGAAGATCTCTATGCTGAACTCTACAAGAAATGATCTAGTTTTCCCCTAAATCTTTTGTAGCAAAGAAGAGGGCTGTTTCGAAAGAAGCAGCCCTTTTTCATGAATTAAAAAACTCTCACGGATCATTCATGAGAGTTCTTTATTTATCCAACAACAGGTAAGTTAGTTTTCGAAAAGCATTCCGCGCGAATTCTTATAACATACGCGCTCGATGATGTCTTTCAGGATACGCCTGTCATCAGGGAATCTTCCGCGTTCGATCTCAGTGCCGAGGAAATTGCAGAAGATCCTTCTGAAGTATTCGTGTCTTGTATAGGATAAGAAGCATCTTGAGTCTGTAAGCATTCCGACAAAGCAGGAAAGGGGACTCTGCGCGCAAAGCGATCTCAAGTGATCTTCCATTCCGACGAGGTTGTCATTGAACCACCAGGCAGCGCCGTGCTGGATCTTGCCGGGTACGCTGCCATCGTTAAAGCATCCGCATAATGTATCTATAACCGTATTGTCAGTGGGGTTCAGAGAATAGATGATCATACGCGGCAGCAATCCTTCGCTGTTAAGCTGATCCATGAATCCTGAAAGAGGAGTCAGGAAATCATTTGAACCGGTGATCGTATCGCATCCGCAGTTGATTCCGGCCTTGCTCAACATGACAGAATTAACGTTTCTCTTGCATCCGAAATGAAGCTGCATCGTCCATCTGCGCTTGGCGTATTCACGTGCGAAAAACAGCATCAGATCAGTCTTGTAAGCTGTAATCTCTTTGGGTGTTAAAACAACATCTTTCGATGCGGTCTTTTTTTTGAAAACTTCATCAGAAGAGATATCCGGATCCTTTACATAACTGATATATTCGGTTCCGTGATCTGAGATCACGCAGCCGTGTGAAGCGAAGTGATCAAGCCTCGAAACGAGAGCATCTTTAAGCGATGCAACAGAGTCGATCTTAATGTCTGATACAGTTTCAAGATTTTCAACATAAGAGTTGAAACTGTCTTTTTCTATGTCAACTATGTTGTCCGGTCTGAATGCAGGCAAGACCTTAGGGCCGAATCCGGACTCCTTGATCTGTTCGTGATAGATAAGTGGATCACAAGGATCATCGGTGGTGCATATTGCCTCTACTTTGGATGAAGTCATGATGCTCCTTGCGGAAAGTTTTCCCGATGAAAGGATCTCATTTGCTTTATTCCAGATTTCTTCAGCATTCTTTACGGTAAGCGGTTCGCTGATACCGAAATATCTTGAAAGCTCTAGGTTTGTCCAGTGGTAGAGAGGATTGCCGAATGCTGATTCGACGGCTTTCGCCCACATCATGAATTTCTCTTTGTCTGAGGCATCACCGGTGATGAATCTTTCATCGATGCCGCAGGCTCTCATGAGACGCCACTTGTAGTGATCGCCCTTGAGCCAAAGCTCGGTAAGGTTTTCGAAATGCTTATCTTCGGCGATTTCTTTCGATTCGATGTGACAGTGGTAGTCAACGATCGGGAGATCTTTTGCGTATGAGTCATAAAGCTCTGCTGCCGTTTTGTTTTCGAGAAGAAAACCTTCATCTAAAAAGCTCTTCATAGGTCACCTCAGATTATATTTACTGATATAGATTAACCAATTTCCGCTGTTATCGCAACTCAAAATATGCTAGAATACCAGTTAACAAAAACGAGGTGTTTTACATGTCTTTTTCTGAAAAAGTTTATGAAGCGGGAATAGTCCCGGTAGTAGTCCTGAACAATGTTGAAGATGCGGTCCCGCTTGCAAAAGCTCTGCTTAAGGGCGGCATCGATTTCATGGAGATAACCTTCAGGACTGAGTGCGCTGCAGAGTGCATTTCGGTCATCAGCAAAGAGGTTCCTGAAGCAGTTGTCGGTGCAGGCACAGTGTTGAATTTAGAGCAGGCGAAGACAGCAGTTAAGTGCGGTGCAAAGTTTATTGTCTCACCCGGTATTGACGAAGAGACTGTAAGGTGGGCGCTCGAAAACAAAATACCGGTAATTCCCGGAGCTGTCACGCCTACGGAGATAATGAAAGCGGTAAGTCTCGGACTTAAGACCGTCAAATTCTTTCCTGCTGACGTATATGGCGGGATCAAAGCGATCAAGGCTCTGTCGGCTCCTTTCGGACAGGTTAAGTTCCTTCCTACTGGCGGCGTGTCGGAGGCGAATCTTGCTGAGTTTATCGGCAATAAGTCGGTATGCGCGGTAGGCGGCAGCTGGGTCTGCAAAAAAGATGACGTGTTGAACCACGACTGGGATAAGATAACTTCACTTGCCGCAAATGCGGTAAAGATAATCAAGGAGACAAGAGCATGAGTAAGTTCCTTACGTTCGGAGAATTGATGTTGAGACTTAAGAGTCCCGGAAGGGAACGTCTGATGCAGTCGCCGTCGCTTGAAGCGACATTCGGAGGCGGCGAAGCAAACGTTGCGGTGTCACTTGCAAACTTCGGACTGGATAGCGAGTTCCTTTCCGTTATCCCTTCAAATGCTGTCGGTGACGCTGCAATAGGTGAACTGCGAAGGTTTAACGTCGGTACAGATAAGATCATCAGGACCGAAGGCAGAATGGGAATATACTATCTTGAGACCGGTGCAAACCAGCGTCCGAGTAAAGTGATCTATGACAGGGCATATTCCGCGATATCTCTGTTTAAGCCTGAAGGATATGACTGGGACAGCATCTATGACAACGTTACGTGGCTTCATATTTCAGGCATTACTCCTGCGATATCCGAAGAGACAAAAGACGCTTCGATAATGGCCGTAAAGGAAGCAAAAAAGCGCGGCGTAACAGTTTCAATTGATCTTAACTACCGTAAGAATCTCTGGAAATACGGAGTGGAAGCAAAAGACGTAATGTGTGTCATGACGGAATACGCGGACATCATAATCGCAAATGAAGAAGACTGTCAGAAGTCTTTAGGCCTCGAATGCAAGAGCAATGTTGAAGGCGGCAAGCTCGATAACGAGGATTACAGAAACTTAAGTAACAGCCTTCTTGAGAAATATCCTAACGTTAAGAAAGTCGCCATCACATTAAGAGAGAGCAAGAGCGCAGATATCAATTTCTGGGCTGCTGCACTTAATAACGGCACAGATTTCATAGTAAGCCGCAAGTATGAGATGTATGACATCGTTGACCGTGTCGGCGGCGGTGATTCATTTGCGGGCGGACTTATCTACGGACTCAATGTGCTGGGTGATGACAAACAGGCACTGGAATTCGCTGTGGCAGCAAGTTGTCTAAAGCATTCGATAGACGGTGACTTCAACAGGGTTACTGTAGACGAAGTTATGAAGCTCGCAAAAGGCGACGGCTCTGGAAGAGTGCAGCGCTGATCAGATCGATTCCCACTTTTTCCTGTATTCGCGGGGAGAACTCTCAAAGAATTTCCTGAAGGTTTCGGCCATGTAGCTGACGCCTCTAAAGCCTGTCTGCGAAGCTATCTCAGCCATAGGCATCTTGTTTGCCCTAAGCAGCTCCGCGACTTTTCTGGCCCGAAGATGCATGAGGTAATTGATGGGAGATTCGCCGACATACTGATGGAAAAGCGTATTGCAAAGCGACTTGCTGATGCTTCCGCTCGCTGCGATGTCACTTAATGTGATCTGTTCCTGATAGTTATTAGCAATGAAATGCATCATGGATTTGAAAGACTGCATTCCGGGATCTGATACGGTCTCTTCGGTCATGCCGTAGGATTCCGCCTGCCTTCTTATGATGTCCCATATTTGATAGAACTGCATGGTTACTTTGAAAGGGTCATGTCTTATTGAAGGGAGTCCCAATACAAGATCTCTTATCGCTTCGGTGTTTTCGTTTATCGAACGGAAACGGAGATATGAAAGCTCCGTGTTGTCTGTGATGGGTCTTATGGCTTGCATCTCAACGGCGACAGAGTTGGAAAGTATCCTCGGATTGATGACTGCGATGACATACTTGGCGGTCTCTCCGTCAACACATACGTTATAGTGGATCTGATTTGAATTGACCACTATCGTATCACCTTTGTTCAAAAGAATGTTCTTGCCGTTGACTACGTACATCTGACGGCCTTCCTTGATGGTCATTATCTCAATGTCTTCGTGAAAGTGCGGAACGCCTTCCCAGGTCATTTTCGGCGCGATCCAGCCGTCATATATATAGGAAGGAAAGTTAGGATCATCGTAGTTTACTATCTCAGAGCCGTCATCACGCTTAACGATGAGGCCCATGACTTCTCTTTTCATAACTATTTTTCTCCAAAATTCCGAAAAGTATAACAATATTCCAAACTCGTGGAAGATAGTTATAAAAATCAGGCAATAATCAACTGCTATCGTGCAGATACTTACAATATACTTGCAATCGTACAGAAAAGAAAGAGGGAAAATGAAATGAGTGAGTATTCAGGAAATGAAGCAGTAATAATGAAGAATGTCTGTAAAGACTTCAAGGTATTAAACCGCCATGAAGGATTGAAAGGCAGCATCAAGGACCTGTTTTCGAGAGACTATAAGACAGTCTCTGCGGTCAGGGATGTAACTCTTACGGTTAACAGGGGAGAGATAATCGGATACTTGGGACCTAACGGCGCCGGCAAGTCAACTACGATCAAGATGATGACCGGCGTATTGGAACCCACGAGCGGCGAGCTCCTGGTAAACGGCAAGGTGCCTTACAAGAACAGGACAGAGAACTGTGAGAATATCGGAGTCGTGTTTGGCCAGAGAAGCCAGCTCTGGTGGTCGCTTCCTCTGATAGAATCCTTCAAGCTCTTAAGAGACCTTTACATGGTCCCCGAAAAGGATTACGAGGGCATGATCGAGCTTTACCGTTCGCTCGTCGATATAGAGCCGATCCTGCATAAGCCGGTAAGGGAGATGTCTCTCGGTCAGAGGACCTTGAGCGATATCCTGGCAGCGTTCCTTCACAATCCCGCGATAGTTTTCCTTGACGAGCCTACCATCGGTCTTGATGTCTCCATGAAGGCAAAGATAAGAGAACTTATCCTCGGCCTTAACAAAGAGAAGAACACGACAGTTATCCTTACCACGCACGACATGGGAGACGTTGACGCGCTCTGCAGGAGGATCGTCATCATCGATAAGGGCATAAAGATCTACGATAACGACATAGAGCATCTGAAGAACTATTTCGGATCGTACAGAACATTGAAGCTCAAACTCTCTGACGATACATGGGAAGAATACCTGATCGATGAGAAGACGACCGATGTCATGGACGTCATCATGGAAAAGCAGAAAGAGAAAAAGATAAAGGACGTTAAGATCGATGAGATCTCAACGGAAGAAGTCATCAAGAAAATCTACGAAGGGAGCGCAAAATGAATCCGAAAAGACTGCTCGCGATAACGAGAGCCGGCATAATGGAATCGCTCCATTTCAGGCTCGGTATCTTCGTTACGCTCTTTGCGAACCTGATCTATCTGGTCCTTGTTTACTACCTTTGGAAGGCGATCTATGATTCGTCCGGAACAGCTGTTGTAAACGGGATGACGTTCACCGATACGATGATCTATCTGATCCTTGCCACTGCACTTTTCAACTTCCTTGAAATGTTCGTTGTGTGGGATATGAGCAGATCGATCCAGTCCGGCAAGATCGTACTGGATCTGCTCAAACCCATGCGCTTCAGGAAGTACACATTCTGGAGCTACACAGGCAATCACATCGTTCAGTTCGTACTGACGTTTATTCCGACGTTTGTCGTTGTAATGATTGTTACCAAGGGAGCGATCCCGGTCGGATTAAATCTTGTGTGGTTTCTGATCGCCACAGTGCTTGCGCTGATGATTAACTACAATCTCGAAATGATCGTGTCGCCTATCTGTTTTTATACGGAATCGACCTGGGGAGTAAACATCGTAAAAGAGACGATCGTGCTGCTGCTTTCGGGTGCAACGATACCGCTTGCATTCTTTCCGGAGAAGGCGAGAACGGTGGTACAGTATCTGCCTTTCCGTGCAGTGTATGACATACCGCTTTCCATCCTTCTTGAGAAGAACGGATCAGATACGTGGCAGGGACTTGTAAGCCTTTTCGCGCTGCAGCTCGCGTGGCTTGCTGTGCTGACACTGGCGGGCAATTTATTCTGGAATTGTGCGGTGAAGAAAGTCACCGTAAACGGAGGCTGATATGCATAAAAGAGGATTGGCATTTTATGCGCGTATCTACAGGAAGATACTCATTCAGGATCTTAAGAGCAAGATGAGTTACCGTGCCGACTTTATCATCTCAACGTTCGGCATGATAATGACTAATCTGTCAGGCTTCATCACTTTCATGATCCTGTTCCATAACTTCCCTACGATCAACGGATGGGACTACTACCATATGTTGTTCCTGTATGGTTTTTCGCTCGTTGCGCTCACACCTGTGCAGTGTTTCTTCGACAACAACTGGAACTTAAGGTTTATGGTGCAGAGCGGTGACTTCATCAAGTATTGCTTCAGACCGGTTAATGTTTTCTTCTACTTCATCTCTGAAGTGTTTGACGTTAAAGGTCTCGGACAGCTGGCTTTCGGCATCGGAACGATAGTGTATGCATGGATAAAGATAGGAATACCGGTAACCGTTATCGTTATTGCGAAACTTCTTGTGTTCCTGCTTACCGCATCGCTCTTCATGATCGCGCTCATGAACTTTGCGGCCGCGACATGCTTCTGGATAAAAGGCTCGGGATACGTAATGGTCATCATGTTCCGCTTCAAGGATTTTGCGAAATATCCTTCATCGATCTTTGAAGGGATCTTCAAGATAATCTTCACGTTCATCATCCCGATCGCGTTCATCGCGTACTATCCGAGCCTTGTCATCCTAGAGCCTTCCAACGTTCCGCTCCTGTCATGGATATCGCCTTTGTATGGCATACTGTTCGTATATTTAAGCTACAGGTTCTGGATGCTTGGTGTCAGAAAATACGACTTCACCGGTTCTTAAAGGAGTGTTCTTCGGAAGATACAGGGAAGGACAGACTGTAATCTAAATTATTTATAGTTAAACCTGCTGCTTCTATGGCAAGATTAACCGTGGTGCTTTGTGAATTGTATAAAGGACAGGTATGCCTGCCCCTAAAAACAAGGAGAGTACAACCATGGATATCTTAGGAATGAAGTGGATCAGAGAGCCGGAAGAATTCAGTATTGATGACGGCAGGATCGAGATAAAGACTGAACCGCACACCGACCTCTGGCAGAGAACTTACTATCATTTCCGGAATGACAATGCACCTGTCCTTCAATTAGATACGGACGAAAAGTATTTCTCATTTACCGTAAAAACAGATTTCGCTGACAGCCATCACCGCTTTGATCAGTGTGGTATCGTCATGTATCTTGATTCCGATAACTGGCTTAAAGCATCGGTCGAATATGAGACCGATGCTTTTCAGCATTTAGGTTCCGTTGTAACAAATCACGGATATTCCGACTGGGCGACCACCGCGATCCCTGCTGATGTTAAGACGATGTGGTACAGATTTAGCCGCAGGGAAGATGATTATTGTATCGAGTGTTCCTATGACGGAGAGACCTTCACGCAGATGAGGATATGTCATATGTGGGAAGGCGCCGGAAAGATCAGGTTCGGCATCTATGCTTGCAGCCCTGAAGATTCGAGCTTTACGGCTGTGTTTACGGATCTTTCCTTGACGGAATGCGTATGGAAAGCACATGAGGGGGAGACTGTATGATCGACATGAGAAAAAGACTGCTCAGTGTTCTGATAATGATGGTATTTGTGATCGGCTTAATGCCGTATCAGACTGCAGCATCCTCCGTGAAAACGGATAAACTGCTTGCTGCGGACTACGGTACTTTTACCAGCGGCGCTGATGTCATCAGTTCCATGATCAAAAAGCACGGCGAGAAAGGTCATCCGAGGATCATAATGACCAATGACAAGTTCACTAAACTGAAATCACATCTCAAAGACGGATCGACGACTGCCAAGCTTCTCGCAAAACTCAAAGATGAAGCTGACAGCAAAAAGAATTCGTATATAAATGATCCTATCAAGTATGAGCTGGTCGGCGGAATAAGGATCCTCGAACAGTCGAAAAGAGTACAGCGCCGCGTTGCGGCTCTTGCCCTGGCATACAATATTTACGGCAATGAAGAATATGCAAAGAGTTGCTATGAAGAACTTAAGAATGCCGCTAACTTTCCTGACTGGAATCCTTATCATTTCCTCGATACAGGCGAGATGTGCACGGCTTTCGCGATCGGTTACGACTGGCTCTACAACTGGATGAGTGATGCCCAGAGGGATTTTCTGCGTAAGACCATGATCGAAAAAGGACTGGCTCAGGTCATGAAAGACTATAGTGGCGAGGTCAAATACAGCAAAACACGCGGCGAACGTGGTGACGGTAACCTCCGTTCATATGAATGGTATAAGAGTACGGAAGGAGACAACTGGCAATACGTTTGCATCGGAGGCACCAACATGGCTGCCCTTGCCATAGGAGATGAATCAGACAGCAAATCTATCGCTTCCGATGTCCTCACATACGGCTATAAAAAAGCGTATACTTCAGTCCGTGCCGGATACAAATCGTTAGACGGAACATTCATTGAAGGCCTGGGTTACTGGGATTACGCAACCTATTATCTCGGTTTTATCTCTTCTTCGCTTAAGAGCACCACAGGAACAGACTACGGACTTGTTAACCATGACGGTGTACGCAAATCCGTTGATTTCGTCCGCTGCATGAGTTCAAATGCACCTAAATCATTCAGCTTCGGCGATGACAACGATGAAACTGACACGAGATGGCCGGTCTTTCTCTGGCTTGGCGAGAATTATAGATCGCGCGATATGGCAAATGTCCGCCTCAAAAAGATCGCAGAAGGAACCGGATTCGATTATCTTGATGTCTTGTGGATCGACGAGTCTCTCAATACCGGCACACAGAATTCCAGTCCTGATGACTGGGGCGGCAAGAATTACTCCAATGCGAGCTTCAGGAACACATGGGATAAGACAGGAATCGTTGCAGCGCTTCATGCCGGTGAGAATAATTATCTGTATCACGGACATTTTGATCTCGGATCATTTTATGTTGAGTCTAACGGAAACAGATTCATTACTGACTTGGGTAATGAGAAGAATTATGAGCTCAACAACCGCATAAACGCTTACCGCATCAGGACCGAGGGCCACAATACACTTGTTATAAACCCGTCCGAGGATCCGGGCCAGCCAGATAAATTGAAATGCGTTGTGACCGCTTTCCAGTCCGGAAAAGAAGCTTACGCCGTTACCGACCTGACCGCCGCTTATAAACCGAGCGGAGCAAACAGGGTAGTCCGCGGCCTTAAGATGATCAAGGATAAAAAGTGCGTGATCGTCCAGGATGAGATCTCATTGAACAGCCCGGGCGAGATATACTGGTTTGCGCATACAAAGGGATCCATAAGCGTTGCATCCGGCGGCAGGAGCGCAGTCATAACGGTCGGCTCTGACAAGTTATGGTTAGGCATATTAAGTGAAGGCGGAAAGTTTACGTCGATGAAGGCTGAGTCGCTTCCTTCGACTCCTTCTGTACCGGGCCAGTCTGACAACAGCGGATACAGAAAGCTTGCGATACATCTGACGAACACCAAGGATACGGTGATCTCAGTAGCCTGCATTCCTTTGAAATCGGGCGAGACAAAGCCTTCATGGACTCCGTCAGGCATTACGGATTTCGGATCCTCCATGTCTCATTATGAGCATAAACTTACCGAGGTTGCTGCAAAAGATCCGACCTGTACGGAAAACGGCAATATCAGATACTGGAAATGTTCCGTATGCGGAAAGCTTTTCAGCGATGCATCAGGAAAGAATGAGATCGAAGCAAAAGATACAGTATTGCCTGCTTTAGGTCACGATCTCGAACATGTAAATGCGAAGTATCCTACAGATGATGAAGACGGCAACATCGAGTACTATGTCTGTAAAAGATGCGGCAAGAAGTTCGCAGATGCCGATGCCAAGACCGAACTTAAGGATATAGATATAATCATTCCCAAGAAGGGCGCAGCAGTCTTAGGTGAAGAAGCAACGGCCGGCAACTTCATCTACAGGGTGACGAATCCTGCAACAGACGGAACCGGAACGGTTACTCTGATCGGTGTGGCAACAAAGACTGCTGGAGTTTCCATTCCCGCTTCTGCCGAGATAAAGGGACATGTTTATGCCGTCAACAGAATAGGACCTAAAGCGTTCTATAAGAACACAGTAATAAGAACACTCACCATAGGTTCCAATGTCAGGATAATCGACAGTTATGCTTTCTACGGATGCAAGTACATGACGAAGGCGTATGGCGGCGCAAGACTTCAGACGATCGGTTCATATGCTTTTGCGTATTGTTCGAAACTGAAGTCGTTTGCCATTACTTCTTCCACGCTCAAGAAGATAAGTTCATACACATTTAAGAAAGATAAGAAACTAAAGACCATCAAGATCAAATACACTACCAAACTGACCAAATCAGGTGTGAAAAAATCCCTTAAGAAGTCTTATGTAAAGACCGTTAAGGTCAAGAAGAGCAAGATCAGATCTTACAGAAAGATCTTTAAGAGATCTAATTCAGGAAGATATGTAAGAGTGAAAAAATAAGCCCCAAGGCTGCAACATTTCCTTCTGCGGTTCTGTATATATGACAGAACCGTTTTGAAGGAAAGGTAATAACATGAATATCGCAGCAAAGATCTTTAGCGTTTTTATGACAGCAGTACTGGCATTCGGAATGTCCGGATGCACCGCTCCGGGTAAGGCGGGCAGGTCTGATATCAATGAGCTTCAAAGCCATAAGGGTGATCTGCTCGTTATAGTATCGCACCCGCAGGAGGCGATGCCGGCAGAAGAATATGATAAAGCGGTGGTGAGGATGTCCGTAACCTATGACGGCTGTGCCATCAACCCCAATCCGATCAATAACGCGAAAGTGAAGATGCCCGATGACGAGTATCTCAGGATATACAACTTCTGCGTCGAAGCTGCTGCCGAAAACAGATTCGCGGGATACAGCGAGGACATCTGTGTCGGGACAACATATACGTTTACTTATTACGATACCGAAGGCAATGCCCACGTGCTCTATGATGGCTATTGCTATGACAACAAAGAACTCCAGGACATCATGAAACTGATAAGCAAGTATTCTCTCGACTGATCAGAGCTTATAACTTGACAACTTCCGCTTTGAGAATTAAAATGACACCGTGTCATTTATTTGACGAGCGGAGGTTGTTATGCCCAAAGTAAGCGAAGAATACTATGAGAAGAAGCGCAAAGAGATAATCGATGCGGCTTACCGCGTATGCGTAAGAAAGCCCATAACTTCTGTCGAGATGAAGGACATCATTGCGGAAACGGGCTTTTCGCACGGTGTTATCTACAGGTACTACAAGGACTTGGATGAAGTCTTGAAGGACCTCGTGATCACGATCAACGCAAATAATACGATAGACGAGAAGCTTGACGTTATCCTGAAGAAAGCAAAGCCGGAGCAGTGGGAGAAGACTATCCGTGCTATCTGCAGGATGCTCGCGGATCAAATGAAAGAAGTCGGAACGGACCTTCTGAAGGTCTCCATATACAGTGACATGATGGCGATGGCCGATCCCGAAAGGGCGATGAACATTGCGCAAAGGCTCGGCAAAGACGAGCAGAGCCCGCTTCTTTACGCTACGGAAGCAACGGGCAGATTCCTGACTGAGATAATCAAAAAGAATAAGCTTAAGCCTGTTTCTTCGGTCGATGAGATACTGCAGTTCATGATAGTTACATACCATGGCGTGCAGACGGGATATGTGCTTACGGAGTGCTTTAAGGTTCCTCATGTTGAAGGCAGGTACAAGCCCGAAGACATGTTCGAACAGCTCGCAAGATCAGTGATACTTATGCTCGGAGGCAAGCCCTGATATGGTATTTCACACTTTCGGAGATAAAGCAGACAAAGCGGTCATACTGGTGCACGGAGTTCTCAATCCGTGGCAGATCTGGACGGATGCAATTAATAAGTTCAAAGAAAGATACTATGTCATAGTACCTGAACTTGACGGTCATACGCAAAGTGAGAAGAGCACGTTCATATCAGTCGACGATGAAGCAGCGAAGATTACCGACTATATAAAGAATGAACTCGGCGGAAATGTCTTCCTTCTCGCAGGCCTCTCGATGGGCGGAAGGATAGCTGCAACGGCTGCGAAAAGCAAAGACGTAAAGATCGATAATCTCGTTCTCGACGGAGCTCCGCTTGCAAAGATCAACGGTTTGCTGAAGGCTGTGTTCAAGAAGAATTACAAAGTGATAATCGCAAAGTCCAAAGCACGCGAACCGAAGATCTTAGAAAGTGCAAAGAAAGATTTCCTGCCCGAGAAGATGATACCGTTCTATCTGAACGTTGCGGACAACATGGAAGAGCAGTCGATCGTAAACATGATCGACACTGCATTTTCGGATTTCGATTTCAGCGGATATCCCGATGACATGCGCATACTTTTCATGCACGGCACGAAAGGCAATGAACAGGTCTCACGCAAGTGCGCAATTAAGATGAAGAAAGCAAATCCGCAGACAGAGATCAGATGTTTTGAAGGCCTTGCGCATGCGGAACTTGCCTGCTTCAAGAACGGGCAGTGGGCGGCCGAAGTAGAGGGGTTCATTTCATGATCGATTACATAAGAGAGAACCTGAGCTACTACCCGATCTACTGGCGTCTTCTTTTCAAGACAAAGAAGGAGCTTACGCCTGAATATGTTTCTTACGGTGAGGATAAGGAACAGTACTTCCTTTACTATGAACCCGCTAAACCTGTCAGTGACAAGATCGTTGTCTGGGTGCACGGAGGCGGATGGAATGCGGGCAATCCGAAGTTCTTCGACTATGTCGGACAGACTATGGCAAGGTCAGGATACCGTTTCATCTCGTTAGGTTACAGGCTGTCACCCAAAAACAAGTATCCTGTTCAGCTGATCGACGTCTGCAGCGCATATAACGCAGCCATGAAGTATCTTAAAGATAAGGGAATCGATACATCGAAAACGGTGTTATCCGGTCCTTCGGCAGGAGCGCATCTGTCATCTATCATGTGCTATTGTAAAGACGTTCAGGATAAGTACAAAGTGGATATTTCAAATGTAATCGGCTACGTAGGATTCGGCGGGCCGTATATCTTCAGAAAGAGTCAGACAAAGACACTCGCAATGCTTATCGGAATGCTTTTCGAAAAGGGTTATGACAGGCGTCAGGGCGAGCCGTGGTCTTTGATGACGAAGAACCACGTGCCGATGCTCTTAATACAGAGCCGCCACGACGGACTTATAGAATTCGAATGCGCGGAAGAATTTGCGCAGAAAGCTAAGACGGTAGGCAACAACTGCGAGATATACGAAGTTGAAGACAAAAGAAATACTCACTCATGGTACACGGCAGGCTGCTTCATGTTTACTCGTGAAGAGAGCAGGACACTGGATAAGTTCCTTTCATTTATTGAATCACTCTGAGCCTTGATTAGTGTTATAATGTCCGGGTTGATTTGACGGCGCCTTGATGGTGCCATAAAAGGGGTCATTTATGGGTGATGAGAAGAATAAAGAGAAGAAAACGAACGGCGACGGTCACGTGCTTACCGAAGCTGAGATGAAGCGCCAGGCAGCTTTTGATGAGAAGGAGAAGAAGCTCCTTGAAAAAGGCTATGAGCGTAAGGACATACAGATATCGGTACTTACGGCAAATTTCGTCGGTATCTTACTGACTCTTCCTTTTGTTGCCGTCATCGTTGCCGGATACATATTAAGAAACGGCATGTTTGATTTCCATAAAGTATTGGATGAAAAGCCTGTGCTTTATTTCGTGGGGATCGGCGGCATCATAGCCGCATCGATCGTTCTGACCGTCGTTCATGAAAAGATACACGGATGGTTTTGGACCATTGGTGCAGAGAACGGCAAGAAGGACATCGAATTCGGTTTTCAGAAGGAGACACTTACGCCTTACTGCACATGCACGTCACCTCTTACCAAGTCCATGTATATCCTGGGTTCCATGATGCCCATGACGATACTTGGAGTAGTACTCGGAATTGTCTCGATATTTGTCGGCAGTTTTATCTTGCTGGCGATCAGCGTGATCCAGATAATCGGCGGCGCAGGCGATATCCTTATCACTGCGATGCTTCTTTTCCATAAGACCAAGGGCAAGGATGTTGTTCTTCTTGACCACCCGACAAAGATCGGACTGGTCGCTTTCGAGAAGGAAAAAGAGACCTGATCACACTAGTCAAACTCAATTTGTTAAATTGATACATGAACGATACACTGTACATGTAACATACTCTTGACGGAGGAGATTCATGTACAGGGTGTTGCTTGTTGAAGATGACAGCCAGATAAGGCAGGTCATCGGAGATTATTTCGGAAGGCGCGAAAAGATAGCGTTGGATTTTGCTGAGGATGGGAATATAGGCCTGTCCAAGTTCCTTAACGGATCCTACGACCTTATCGTTCTGGATATCATGATGCCCGGCCTTGACGGATTTGAACTCTGCAAGATCATCAGGAAGAAATCGGATATTCCGGTCGTATTCCTGACGGGAAAAGTGAGGGAGGAAGATGCTCTCTACGGCTACGAGATAGGCGCAGACGATTACATCGTGAAGCCTTTTTCGATAGCGGTATTGTACAGCAAGCTGCTTGCAATGCTTGAACGGACAACGACTGAACATGAATCAAGAAAGATCTTAGAGAGCGGAAAGATAGCTGTTGATCCCGTGAAGTTTGAAGTTACGGTTTCAGGAGAAATTGTCGATCTGCCGCCCAAAGAGTATCAGATCCTGAAGTACATGATGCAGCATCCGGGTGCCGCCATAACCAGAAAGCTTCTGCTGGCTGTTGCCTGGGGCGATGATATGTACATCACCGAGCGCGTAATAGATAACCGCGTGAAGAACCTCCGCCACAAACTTGGTAAAGAAGGAGCCCGCATCAAGACTCTTATAGGAGTCGGATACAGGTTCGACTAAGGGGAGGAGTTACAAATGAAAAGAAAGAGTTATTTCAGTTTCCTTTTGCCGAGACTGATCGCATCAGTACTTGTTGTATCGGTTATCTTTCTAATACTTCAGACTGTTTTGGCAGGGGATTATAACCGTGCAATCTATAACGGAATCTATAACCGCCGGGAAATGTTTGAGAAGCTGGTCAGAAACTATGACAAAGACAAGTATGGTGCGGCATTTATCGATATCTACACCAATTTTTATGCTTCGGATTATTTCAGGTTTGCCGAGGTAAAGGAAGACGGAAGTTTTGAGATAATAACCGAGACGGATTATAAGAGCATACCTGTAGAAGACGGAGCCCGTCACTGGTACTATGTCACAAATGATAATGAGCTTCTTGCCAAGGGGAAAAGAACAACCAGGCTCAATGATACTGACTGGACGATCGAATATAAGAAGTGTGATGAAGCACGGGAAATAAGCAATCTTACTGATTTAAATATAAGAAACAGCTGGGATATTGGCGCAGTTTCCGATTTCTATGGTACAGATATGTTATTTACTTTAGCTATTGTATACAGCGGGACCCGGAATTATAAGGAAGTTGTAGCCAGTTCGCACTATGTGGAAGGCGCCA
>R21__coassemble_765_pt1 | contig 24948 bp, 22 predicted proteins | sample R21__metabat2_high_PE_008 | metagenome-assembled genome bin R21
GAATAATAGCCGTTTACATCAATTCCAAGCAGCTCGGGCTCAAATACAGGCTTATCGGCATCTTCTGCGGAATGATCCCGATAGCACATCTTTTCGCGCTCGGGATAATCATAAAAAAGGCCGACGCGGAGGTCAGGACCGAGTATGCGAAAAACAAGCTCGACATCGCAAGGGCAAAGGATCAGGTGTGCAGTACAAGATATCCGATCCTCATGGTCCACGGTGTTTTCTTCAGGGATTTCGATCATTTCAATTATTGGGGAAGAACACCTGCCGAGCTCGAAAAGAACGGCGCAAGGCTATTCTACGGAGAACATGAATCTGCAAGTTCCGTGCCTGAAAGCGCAAAACAGATCGCTGCTAAGGTAATGGAGATCATCAGGGAACAGAACTGCGGAAAGGTCAACATCATCGCGCATTCAAAGGGCGGACTCGATACGAGATACGCTGTCAGCATGCTCGGCATAGCGCCTTACGTGGCATCGATAACCACGGTAAACACGCCGCACTGGGGATGCGAATTTGCTGATTATCTGCTCGGCAAAGCACCGCAGAAGATGAGAGATACAGTCGCATCAGGATATAACGCGGCACTGCGCAAAGTCGGCGACCTGCATCCGGATTTCATTTCGGCAGTTACTGACCTTACGGCATCGAAATGCCGCGAACTCAATAAAGAGATGAGCGGTTTTGATTTTAAGGCTCACGGCATATTTACGCAGAGCATCGGCTCGGTCATGTCACGTCCTGAAGGCGGAAGATTCCCGCTCAATATGAGTTATCTGCTCGTAAAGGCTTTTGACGGAAAGAATGACGGCCTTGTCGGCATCAATTCGTTCAGATGGGGCGAGAAGTTTACGTTCATCGAGACAAAGACCAAGAGGGGAGTTTCGCACGGTGACGTCATAGACCTGAACCGTGAGAACATTCCGGGCTTTGACGTGCGCGAGTTCTTTGTCGAGCTCGTATCTGACCTTAAGAACAGAGGTCTTTAAAGGACAGGCAAGTATGAATAACATTACTGATTACGTCCGCTGGTACAAGGACATCGGATTTGATGCAAAACCGTTCAGCAGGACGGATAACGTCATACTCTGCCAGCTTTCATATATTGATTTCAAACAGATCCTTGGTGAGGACTTTACTGCAGGAGTAAATGAATTCGGTGAGAGCAACGTTCTTACTCTTTCTGAATGCATAACAAAGTTTAAGACTGCGGGGATTCCCGTCCGAAAGCAGGCACCCGATGACAGCTACCGCTTCCATGCGCTGGTCCGCGCATGCGTTGCTTCAAAGCGTTTCGGGAATCTCAAGATAACGCGTTTTGTTGATGAATACAGCGGAGATACGTCTGTGCAGTTCTGTGCGACGACGTTTACGGGAATTGACAGTGAAGACGCTTCGTATGTTGCTTTCAGGGGTACTGACAGCACCATAGCGGGGTGGAAGGAAGACTTCATGTTTTCCTTTACTCTGACTGTTGCGCAGACAATGGCGGCAGAACACATTAAAGCTGAGGTAGACCGCTGCGGAAGGATACTTACCGGCGGGCATTCCAAGGGCGGACACCTTGCGATGTACGGTGCGGCGATGCTCGATCCCGAAAGATTCGAAAAGGTGGAACGCGTCTATACAAATGACGGACCGGGTTTTTGCGAGGATATCCTTTCCGGGGACATGTTTGCCAAAGTCGAGCCGAAGACGACCAGGATAATACCCGTGTTTTCGATCGTCGGCTGCCAGTTCGAACCTCACGTTACCGACTGTACGATCGTGCAGAGCGATGCGGTCATGCTTGAACAGCACGAGCTTTGCTCCTGGGGGATCGACCATGGCGGACTCAAGGTAGCGACCGAAAAAGATCCCGTGTCCGTGCGTATCAATAACGGTATCTCGAAGTGGCTGAGTTCGATCAATCTTGAAGACAGACAGAAATTCGTCGATGCGCTCTTTGACTCCATGAGCGAGGGCGGAACAAAGACTCTGCAGGATTTTTCGGACCTGGGCCTCATAGGCTGGGAGCGCGTGTTCAGGAGCGTCATAAAGGATGACACCGCGATAAGGGACATTGTGGCATCCCTGCCTGACCAGATGCTGTTTGACGGAAACGGCAAAAAGATCACAAAATGGACGCTTTACAAGCAGTATATGTCTTCCGAACTTGCAAAGGGCCTTGCGACGATGATCTTGGGCATTGCGATGTGTATTATCCCGGAGGAATTTATTTTCTACGCGGTCGGTGCGGTGCTTATACTGGTTACCGCATTCTTTGCATGCGCCACGGTGAGAAGGCTCATAAAGGACAACTGGAATCTCAATAAAAACATCGTATATGCGCTCCTGACGATATTTCTGACTGCGGTCACACTGATAATGTTCATTAAGGAAGGCGCGCTTTTCGTAATGGCGAGCGCGATCTTCGGCACGGCTCTGCTCGCTGAGGCTTACAACTGCGTAAACAGGGCTAAAAAGGATAACTGGAAGTTCAGGAGGGTATTCCTGATCATAATGACGGGACTTTGGGCAGGCTGTGGAATATTCATTCTTTTCGCTCCGGAAAACACTCTTACGTACTATATGATGATCGTCGGAAGGGTTGCCGCTCTTGACGGTTCCGTACGCGCTCTGCTGTCATTTCACAAGAAAAACAAGGCCTCCGCGAAAGCCAAATGATGGCGGCATTATGATATAATCAAGAAAGATACCGACGAGGAGGTGTGCTTACTATGTCAGATGAAGTAAACAATGAAGTTAAAGAGGCTGAAGAGAAGGCGAAAGCGGCTGAAGCTGCTGCCGAGGAAGCTAGGAAAGAAGCTGACAGGATAGCGAAGAAGGCTAAGGAAGCAGCCGAATCAAAGAAGGCTGAAGAAGCAGAGAAGGCCGAAAAGGAAGCGGAAAAGCAGGCTGAAGAGGCAAAGAAAGCCGCTGAGGATGCCAAGAAGGCTGAGGAAGCAAAGGCTGCTGCCGCTGCCAAGGAAGCTGAAGCTAAGAAGAAGGCTGAAGAAGAAGCCGCAAAGGCTGCTGCCGCCGCATCTGCCGCTGCCGCCGAAGCTGCAAGAAAACAGCAGGAAGCTGCTGCAGCAAAAGCTGCAAAGCAGAATGAAAAGCTTGAAAAGGTCAAGGCCCTTAAGGCTTCATGCCCTCCGGAATATAAGCCTGTCGGAACATCAACGTTCTTCTGGACCGGAATACTCTGCTGGCTGCCTGTTTTGGGCATCTTTATAACACTGATCCTTTCGATCGCTCCCAAGAACAGGAACCTGAAGAGCTTTGCGCGTTCCAAGCTTGCTTATTACATAATCATGCTCATTTCGTGCCTCATCATAATACTGGTGGCAGGCGCGGTCATTCCCGCTGACAATCAGGTCGAGATCGGCAATGCTCTCCTTAAGATCTGCCGTGCACTCGGAATGAACGTCTGACAGAATTACTGACTGAATCAACGGGCCGCCTTCGTGGCGGCCTTTTTGTTGTCTTCTTTTTATCCCTATGTCGCGTGTTTGTAACATTGTTAATCTACAATCTAACTTGTAATGTTATTGCCCGTATTGTCGGGCAGAAGGGGAATACGAATATGGATGAAAAGTTGATTTCTAAGAAAGACCTTTTGAATCTTGAGCAGATCTCATATGGAACACTGTACCGTTGGAAGAGACAGGGGCTTATCCCTGAGAACTGGTTCATCCATAAGGCTACAGACATCGGTCAGGCCACATTCTTCCCGGAAGAGAAGATCCTTGCAAGGATCGACCGTATCAAGGAACTCAAGAACGAGCTCTCCGTCGATCAGATGCAGGAGCTTTTCTCCGCTAACGTCGAGAGCTTCAAGATCCCCATGAATGATTTCAAGGATCTCGAAATGGTCGGCAAGATGTCCATCACCGCTTTCTCTGCAGTATTCCCCGAAAAAGACCTTCTTGATTTCAACGATGTCTTCGGCATGTATGTTGTTGACAACCTCCTTAAGCAGTCAGGTATCTATCTTGAAGACGCAAAGCAGGTCTTAAAGCTCCTGCTCAGATATCTTTCCGCTGAGGAAACAAAGGACTATCAGCTCCTTCTCCTCAGAAAGCTCGGAGTACCCATGACCGTTCTCGTAAGGGGCGACGAGGGTATCCTGCTCGAGGACAACACAGAGGTAATCGCCTGCGCTAATCTCGGCGAGTTCGAGGAAGCGCTCAAGGATCAGCTCATCGCTTAATGACAAACCATGGCACTCAGAGCATCAGACAACGAGATATCCCGTGTCCTCTCGGTCATGTCAGAACCGACGAGAATCCGCATAATCCGGTTGATATCGGGTTCAGGTGAACTGCGTTCATGTGATCTTCTTCCTGAGTTTGAGATAACACAGCCCACGCTCTCGCATCATCTGAATGTCTTGCTCGAAAACGGCATCCTGACGTCCCGTAAAGCGGGCAGATGCGTATATTTCTCTGTCAACAGAGGCACGATGAGTCTTGTTGCGGAACTTATGGCAGGCATCGCTTCCGGAAACGTGTCCAAGCCTGCAGTAAAGGAAGCACCTGCTTCTTCTGTTGTTCCTGCAGTTCCTGCTCCTGAAGCCGGGAAAGCCGCCAAGGAAGACGAGAAGGTCAAGGACAAGCCCGAGAAGTCCAAGAAAGACAAGAAGGGCAAGGACAAAGACAAGGACAAGAAAAAGAAGAAGAAAGACAAAAAGGATAAAAAGAAAAAGAAGTGAGGCACCTCACTTCTTTTTTTTGCTGTAATATCTGGATCAGAAGAGTACGGCTTCGGAGATATACATCAGTATCGAACCGATAAGGTTGATCAGAAGCAGAACTATCGTTACAAGTACATGCGTTCTCTTTTCCTTGACGATGGTTGCGACGAATTCTCTTATGAATGCATTGATCCAGTAATAGCGCTTGGTCTTGCTGCCGATGCCTTCGGCTCTGATACCGAGTTCGTTGGCCAGCAGTCCTGAACGGAACACATGATAATTCGTGGTGCAGAAAGCCAGATTGAAGAAATCAGAGCCGTGAGTCTTCCTTATCAGGTCATAAGCAAATTTGAAGTTTTCCTCGGTGGTTGTAGACTGCGTTTCGGCGAGTATCTCGTTTTCGGGAATTCCCTGTTCAAGCAGATAGCGCTTGATTGCTTCGCCTTCGCTGATGACCTCGTCCGATCCTTTTCCGCCTGAAGGGACGAATACTATCGGTCTGCCGAGTCTGTCCTTCTGCATTTTCGTGAACTCTATCGCGCGGTCAGCTCTTGCCTTCAGCAGCGGGGTAAGGGTCCCGTCCTTCTTTATCTGGCATCCGTGGATGATGATGAAATCCTTGTCAAACTTGGGTATGTGCTTCGCGGTCTTGATACCCGTGATTATGGTTCCAAGCAGGATGCATTCGAGATAAGCCACGATCGAGTAGATCACTGAACCGATGAAGATAAACAGGAAGTTCCCGATGCCGCGCTGATAGTGGATCTCAATGATATTCGTTTTATTCAGTATTTCATTGAGGATCAGCGGGAGCATAGCGCCGATGCCGAGCGCAAGTCCGAGGAAGATGCCGAGCATGTTTCTCCAGGTCCGGCCTTCTTTTCTGAGGAGCTTTATGTTGGAGACAGTCACGCAGATTGTGGTTACTATGACAAGCGGAAAAGTAAATATGACAAATCCCTCTGAAGAGAACAGGGCCTGCTGGAATGCCCCGTAGATTCCGTTTTTAAAGAAGATGCCTTTGGACACCGCATATATGAAGAAGAACGCGTAAATGATCAGTCCCAGATAAAGGACATTGTCGTAACTGTAGAAGCTTCTTTTTTCGAGCATTATGTATTTAACGACAAGATAGATGAGGATCAGTACGAGATAGATCACGACACAGAGGATGACATTGCCGCAGCCTGTACAGTCTCCGAAAAAATAAGCTGAGGTGATAACCCCGTTGCGGTGCACATAGAAAACACCGATCCCCGTATGTTCGTTGCTGATGATCGACAGGTACACCTTGCCCGGAGCAACTGATCTTAACCGGACCTTCAGGTCGTTGTCTGAGACTTCCCATCCCGTGATCTCAGCATTGCCGTAAGAGTCGGAATCGATCCTGACATCAGTTATCCCGGAAGATGCGTTCAAGTCAGTGCGGACGTAAGTGTATTCATTTCCGACAGCGCGAATATAGATATAGCCGAAAACGGCTATAAGTATAGCGAGCAGCAGAAAAAAGTGTTTTTTAAGAAAGTCCAATACCATATAGATATGAAGTATATCTTAAAATAATAAAAAGTCAGAACTTGTGTGATATGCCTGCTTCATTGTCCATGCCTCTCAGCGGCGTTCTTATAAAAAACTGCTCTTTTTTGAGGCAAAAATTATAAGAAATGGCCGTTTCTTATAATTTTTCGCGATTTTTTGGAGCAAATTTTATAAGTCACGGGACGGGATGGAATCAAGAGGCGAAGCTGCGGTTTAAGGATAAGTAATAGAAAAGCGCCTGAAGTGCTGTGCTTCAGGCGCTTATGATCATTATCAGATGTAATGAAAGATTACTTCTCCTTGAGGATGTCCTTGATCTCTGTGAGGAGCTTGACTTCGTCGGAAGGTTCCGGAGGTGCTGCAGGAGCTTCTTCGGCCTTCTTCTTGCCGAGATTCTTAAGTGCGTTGATAGCCTTGAGCATTGCGAAGAGGATGAGAGCCATGATCAGGAAGTTGATGATGGCGCTGATGAATGCACCATAGTTAAGTGAAAGCTTCTGAACGTCTTCAAGAGCCATACCTTCGTAATTTACCCAGGGAAGCCTGATGGAGCCGGCAATGTTGGCGCCGCCTACTGAATTGATGAGCGGTGAGATGAAGTTGTCGGTAAAGGATGTGACGATATCCTTGAAAGCAGCTCCGATGATGACACCGATAGCCATATCGACAACGTTGCCCTTGAGCGCGAATTCTTTAAATTCAGTACTGAACTTCTTGATAAAACCCATATAACAGATCCTCCTTAAGGTTTTCTAATTAAATGCCCGGCCCTCAAGAGCCGGGTATGATTAGCTTGATTTTAGTCCTGATCAGAAAAACTTCTTTACTGAATCAGGGATGTTCTCGATGTCGCCGCTGAGAAGAAGAGTGATCGTGATCGGCTTGTCAGCGAGGAAAGCATCGAGCTTGCCGAGGAAATCACCGAGGTTGTTGAAATCGTAGTCGTCAGCGATCTTGCAGATAGCATCGATATAGATATGTGTAAGGTCGTAATCTTTTGAGCAGATGCCGCACAGGAATGCTAATACCTGGTCGAAACCCTTAACAGGGTATTCTTTCATATTGACGAGACGAACAGTGGGCTTCAGGAGCTGGTCGAGACGGTTGCCGCGCTCGATGCATACGACGTTGCTGTCGGTAGCTGCTACAGCGTTGATGTCATCAACAAGCTTAGCTGTCTTGCCTGTGCCCTTGGGTCCTGCAATAACTTTGATCATAAATGATTTCTCCTTTGGGGATTTTATTTCCATAGGAATTTTCTGGATATGGATATTTTACTTTAATTGCCAAATTAAATGAATAGCCAAATGTTAAATTAATCAGAATCTTTTTCTGTTTGCATGCCCGAGTAGTATGTGATAATATTAATCCGTTCTTAAAGATAGTTATTTTTTAGAACGGGCTTGGCAGCAAGTCCGTTCTTTGCTTTTTAGGAGGAGCAGAGAGCTTTCATGGGCAAGAGATCAAAGACAGCGCAAAAAGCGTTTGATATTGCCGAACCTTTGGTAAAGGAACTGGGGTTTGACCTGGTCGACGTTTCCTATGCTAAAGAGGGCGGAAAGATGTTCCTGAGGCTCTATGTCGACAAGAAGGGCGGAGTCGGCATTGATGACTGCGAATCAGTCAGCAAGGCTACCGATCCGGTGCTCGAAAAGGAGCTCGGCCTCGACTACGATTATTTCGAGGTTTCTTCTCCGGGACTTACAAGGCCCCTTGAGACGGTATCCGACTATCTGCGTTATATGGGCGAGACACTTGATGTGTCACTTTATGCTCCAATTGACGGCGTTAAGGAATTCTCATGTGTCTGTGAGGACGCAGCGGAAGATAAAGTGAAGCTCAAGGCTTCAAACGGGACGGAATATGAGCTTGCTTTGAGCGATATCGCCAAGGCTGTAAGACATATTGAATTTTAAGTAGTTATCAACAGTATTAAGAGGAGGTCACTTTCAGGATGGCTAAAAGAAAGAGTGAAGAGGAACCCAGAGAGACAATAGTCGACCTCGTCAAGCTGCTCGCAGAAGAGCGTGACATTGACGAGGAAGAGGTTTTCCAGGCGATCGAGAGCGGAATCGTTGCTGCTTACAAGAGAGAGTTCGGCGGAAACAGACAGGACATCAAGTTCGTTAATGCCGAGATCGACCGTGAATCAGGCGAGATCTATGTATATAAACTCGTTGAGGTCGTAGATGAAGTTCTCGACGATGCAAACGAGATCTCCATCGAAGACGCAAAGGCAGTCGGATATGAGGATGTTGAGATCGGAGATGAGATCGAGATCGGTATCGACGTTGAAGACCTCGGCCGTCTTGCTGCAGGCGCTGCAAAGAACGCCATCAACCAGAAATTGAGAGATGCAGAGAGCACCAAGATCCAGAACGAGTTCCACGGAAAGATCGGTGAGATCACTTCCGGCACCATCGTCCGTAAGGATGCAAGAAACGTATACGTCAACATCGGCCGTGCCGAGGCTATCGTAAGACGCGAAGGCCAGATCCGCAACAACCGCAACGAGCGTTACGATCAGGACAGGATCATGAAGTTCCTCGTAACAGGCGTTGAGGAAGCTAACGGCAGACCTTCAGTCGTTCTTTCAAGAACGGCACCCGCACTTGTTGCAAAGCTTTTCGAGCTTGAAGTTCCCGAGATCAAGAACGGCGATGTAATCATCAAGTCCGTTGCCCGTGAACCCGGCTCAAGATCCAAAGTCGCTGTTTACTCAAGAGACCCTGATATCGATGCAAAGGGCGCATGCGTTGGTCAGCGCGGACAGAGAGTCCAGCAGATCATGAACGAGCTCTCTGACGAGAAGATCGACATCGTTGACTGGAAGGAAGATGCTGCACTGTTCATCAGTGAAGCGCTCCAGCCTGCAAAGGTAGTAAGAGTCGACACTGAGATCTCCACAACAGAGGACGGTTCAGTCGAGCGTCATGCAAAGGTCATCGTTCCTGACCAGCAGTTCTCTCTGGCTATCGGCAAGAGCGGCCAGAACGTCAGACTTGCTGCAAGACTCACAGGCTTTAAGATCGACATCCGCAAGGAGTCCGATGAGAGTGATGAGGCTGCAAAGGTCCTCACAGACGGCTTCCAGGTCGTTGACGAGGAAGAGGGCAAGGGAGATTCTGAAGCCTGATGAAAAAGAAACCGCAGAGAAGCTGTGTTTGCTGCAGGACAACGAGAGATAAGAGCGACCTTTTAAGAGTCGTTTCTCTCGCTGACGGAAGCATAGTCTACGATCCGACGGGAAAAGTCCCCGGAAGAGGATCTTATCTTTGCAAGAATGAAGAATGCATAAAGACCGAGCTCAAGAAGGCAGGCAGACTGTCAAAGGGGCTCCGCAGGTCGATAAGCGACGAGGAGGCGAAAGCCCTCGCGCAGGAAATGCTCGCGGCTGCCGCGAAGGCTGGATCCTGATGAACGCAAAGCAGCGCATATTGGGAATGCTGGGCATGGCCCAGAGAGCCGGCAAGGTCATTTCGGGAGCGGAAGGCGTTACATCTGCGCTGACTTCCGGAAAGGCTGAGCTGCTGATAATAAGCCGCGACATATCGCGCAACACTCTGGACAAGCTCTTGAGTGCCGCGGAAAAAAGTAAAAAAGTAACAGGGAAAGCCGTCACGTGCTTCAGGCTCGGAACTTCCGATGATCTGGGGATAGCGCTCGGAAAACCCGCGAGGACTGCCGTGGCAGTTACGGATAAGGCCTTTGCAAAAGGAATATCCGATCTGCTTGAAGGCATCAATGAGGAGGATGACATTTGATGAGTGAAGACAGCGAGAACAAGAAAAACGGTCTTACAGTCGGAGGCGTCTCAGGCAATAAGAAAATGAGGCTCGGAAGAGTCCATAAGAAGTCCGATAAGGGCGATGATACAGCTGCTGCACCCGCAGCTGCCGTAGCACCTGCACCCGCGCCGGCAGCGGCACCTTCTCCTGAAAAGCAGGAGAAGGCTCCTAAGGCGGAAAAGCCTGCAAAGAAGGAGACAAAGAAGACCGAAGAAGCTGCTCCCGCAAAGAAGACCACCAAGACTTCTGAAAAGGCCAAGACTGCCAAGACAGCTGAAAAGGCTGAGAAGACAGAGAAGACAGAGGCAAAGCCTGCCTCTAAGCGTACTTCGAAGAAGGCTTCTGAAACTGAAGAAGTAAAGGAAGATGCTGCCGCAAAGGAAAAGCCCGCAAAGAAGACTTCTTCAAAGACGGCAAAGGCAGCGGAGACTGCTGAAGAGCCTAAGGAAACAAAGAAGGCCGAGAAGGCTGAAAAACCTGAGAAGGGCGAGGAAGCAAAGACTGAAGAGGTTAAGGAAGCTCCCAAGGCAGAGGAGACAAAGCCTGAAGAGACCAAGCCCGAGGCACCTGCTGCTGAAGAGGTTAAGCCTGAGGCACCTGCTGCAGTTGAGGAACAGCCTAACATCGTAAGACCTCAGCCGAGGCCGAGGCTTTCAGCTGCAGTCGTATCTCTCGGTGATGCTCCCGCAAGAGGAGAGACCATCAGGAGTTCCACGATCATCACATATACCGGCCGTGACAGGAAGAGTCCTGCAAGAAGCGGCGGCGGTTACGGCGGCCAGAACGGTCAGGGTGGCCAGGGCGGCTACGGCGGAGGCAGAGGACCTCAGCGTGGCGGCGGTTACCAGGGCGGCGGCCACGGCGGTGGCGGATTCGACAAGGACAAGGACGAGGAGCCCGGTCAGAAGAACCAGTTCAGACGTCCTGCAAGGCCGAAGGCTGAGTCTCCCATTGATGAAGTCAAGAAGAGCAGAACAAACTATGCAGAAAAGAGTGCTTTCGACAAGAAGCACAATGACAATACCGAGCGCAGAGACGGCAACGGAAAGAACGGTTTTTCCGACAAGCGCCACCAGAACAACAATTCACGTTTCACGGGCCGCGTAAGCGAGGACGGTGAATACGATGAATATTCATACAAGAAGAAAAAGAAGAAGCAGTTCGAGGAGTCTATTGCGGAGCAGCAGACAATAACCGAGATCAAGATCCCCGCATTCATTACCGTTAAGGAGTTTGCGGAAGGTATCGGCAAGAAGAGCTCCGAGATCATCATGGCACTCATGAAGCTCGGCGTTATGGCTACGATCAACCAGGAACTCGATTTCGATACTGCATGCCTCGTTGCGGACTCTTTCGGTATCAATGCAGAGCTTCTTGAAGAGAAGAACGAAGAGGATATCCTTTTCGATGAGGGCGAGGGCAATCCCGAGAACCTCCAGCCGAGGCCGCCGGTCGTCGTTGTCATGGGTCACGTTGACCATGGTAAGACATCGCTCCTCGACAGGATCCGTTCCACAAACGTTATCGAAGGTGAGGCAGGCGGAATCACTCAGAAGATCGGTGCTTACACCGTAAGACTCAAGGGCCGCCAGATCACGTTCCTCGATACTCCCGGTCACGAAGCATTCACGACGATGAGAGCAAGAGGTGCTCAGTTCACGGATATCGCTATCCTCGTAGTTGCGGCAGACGACGGCGTCATGCCCCAGACGATAGAGGCTATCAACCACGCAAAGGCTGCAAATACCGAGATCATCGTTGCCATCAACAAGATCGATAAGCCGGGCGCTAATCCGGATAAGGTCAAGCAGGAACTTACAAACTACGACCTCATCTGCGAGGAGTGGGGCGGATCCACGATCATGGTCCCGATATCCGCAAAGAAGGGCATCGGTATCGACGAGCTCCTCGAAAACGTACTGCTCACTGCAGACGTCATGGAACTCAAGGCTGATCCTACAGGTCAGGCAAAGGGTGCCGTCATCGAGGCCCAGCTCGACAAGAACAGAGGTCCTGTCGCATCAGTTCTCGTACAGCGCGGTACGCTCAAGCAGGGCGACACCGTTGTATGCGGACCTATCATGGGCAACATCAGAGCAATGTACGACGATAAGGGCAACCCGATCAAGAAGGCAGGTCCTTCAGTACCTGTCGAGATCTTAGGTCTCCCTGAAGTACCTGAGGCAGGCGAACTGCTCTATGCCGTTACAGACGATAAGACAGCGCGTCAGCTCGTCGAAAAGAGAAAGATCAAGCAGCGTGAAGAGCAGCTCCACAGATCGTCCAAGATGAGCCTTGAGACTCTCGCGGCACAGATGGCTGCAGGCGATGTTAAAGATCTCAACATCATCATCAAGGCAGACGACAGAGGTTCCGTTGAAGCCGTTCAGCAGTCCCTCGAGAAGCTCTCCAATGATGAGGTCAAGGTCAAGGTCGTTCACGGCGGCGTCGGTGCCATCAACGAATCCGATATCGTTCTTGCTGACGTTTCCAACGCCATCATCATCGGCTTCAACGTACGTCCTAACCAGATGATCATCGACAAGGCAAAGGAAGCAGGAGTCGATATCAGACTTTACAGCGTTATCTACAACGCTATCGAGGATGTCGAGAACGCCATGAAGGGTATGCTTGCTCCTAAGATCGAAGAAGTCATCACCGGTCATGCCGAGATCAGACAGCTCTTCAAGGTCAGCGGTATCGGAACGATCGGCGGATGCTATGTTACAGACGGTAAGATCACACGTGGTACAAAGGTCAGAGTCATCAGAGACGATGTTGTCGTTTACACAGGTGAGCTCGGATCTCTCCAGCACGAGAAGGATTCCGTCAAGGAAGCTGCTGCAGGCCACGAGTGCGGTCTCACTGTTGAGAAGTACAACGACATCAAAGTCGGCGACATTATCGAGGCGTACGGCAATATCGAGGTTGCAAGAGACTGATAAATGAAAAGAAGAAGACCTGAAATAGTCGGCGATGAGATGCAGAAAGTCATCTCGACGATAATCGGTACGAGGCTGAAGGACCCCAGGGTTCCCTTCATGACCTCGGTCACCGGCGTTAAGATGAGTTCGGATCTGACGCATGCCACAGTCTTCATTTCCGTTTACGGCGATGAAAAGACCAAGAAGGATGCGATGGATGCACTCGAGCATGCCAAGGGATTCATCCGCTACGAAGCCGTTCAGGAGATCAAACTGAGAGTTGCCCCTGAACTTCATTTCAAGCTGGACAACTCACTTGACGAAGCTGCCCGCATGGATGCTCTCATCGCGAAGACGATCGCTGATGACGAGAGAAGGCGCATTGAACGCGAAAAGCGTGAGCAGGGCACCGGAGCAAACGAAGAGGAAGCCGGCAGTGAAAATGATCGATAAGTACCGGGCAGATTCAGAACGTATAGCGCAGCAGCTTATAGATATGGCTGCCGAACTCAAAAAGGAGAACGGTGTATGCCTTATCTTCCTTCACAAGAGTGTTGACGGCGACTGCGTGGGTTCTGCCTGCGGTCTTTGCGAGGCACTCAGAAGGATCGGTGTAGAGGCATATGTAGCAATGCCTGAAGAACTCCCCGAAAACATGAGCTTTCTCGGGGTTTCCGGACTCCTTTTCGATGTTACCGCCGATACCGAGGTCGCTTCGGCATTCAGGGAAAACGGAATGGTCTTTGAACGTAAGTTTACCAGAGCCATTGCCGTTGATATTTCCGAATCCAACAGGATGGGTGCTTGCGGAGAGTATTTCGATAAGTGCCCCAATAAGATCATCATCGATCATCACGCTTCCGTCAGTCTGCGCGCTGACAACATGTGGATCGATCCCGATGCATCATCTGCATGCGAGCTCGTTTATTACGTGGTCTGCTCGACAGCAAAGCTCCTTGGAAAGCCTGTTAGCGCGCTCGCAGACCGGCTCTGCGCATGCTGCCTCATAGCCGGTATGGTTACGGATACCGGAAGATTCACATACAAGAATACACGTCCCGAGACACTTGTTTCGGCCGGTGAGCTGATGGCCCTCGGAGGAGATATCTCATCTGTCTGTTATAACCTTTTCGATCTCAAGAAAAAAGCTAAGTTCAGGCTTTCCGCGGCAGCTCGTTCGAAAGCAGAATTCCTTTTCGATGACAGATTTGCTATAAGTGTCGTTCCGTATTCCATGTTCAGGGAATACGGCGCGGAATCTGACGGAGTCGATGACGTTGTTTCGGCATTGAGGGACGTTGACGGCGTTGAAGTAGCCATAGTTTTAAGAGAACTCGAAAACGGCGAAATAAGAGCTAACGTCAGATCCAATGACGGCTTTAATTCCGCTGCATTTGCTTCGCTCTACAGCGGCGGCGGACACCTTCGCGCAGCCGGATTTACCGTAAGGGAAAGAAAGATAGACGCTCTTGCTGATGAGGTCAAGGAGCGTGTGGAAAAGCTCCTATGACATTTGACGGAGTCATCCTCGTAGACAAACCGGAGGGCTGGACGTCATTCAAGACTGACGGCGCGATAAAGAAACTGACCGGCTCGCGAAAAGCCGGCCATTTAGGCACGCTCGATCCTTTTGCAACGGGCCTGCTGCCGGTGTTCTGCGGCAAGGGACTCAAGTATCTGCGTTTCTGTGAAGGTTACGACAAAGAGTATTCCTGCAGGGCAATCTTTGGTGCTGTTACCGATACCGGCGACTGTACAGGTGAGGTCATTTCCGAGAACTATCCTTCGGATGAAGAGATGGCGGAACTTGTATCTACTGACTTTGCAAAAGTACGTGAAGCTTTCGATAAGATCTCAAAAATGACCGAACAGAAACCGCCTTCGTATTCCGCAAAGAAGATAGGCGGAGTAAAGGCTTACGATCTTGCCCGTAAGGGCGCGGAGATCGATCTGCCTCCTGCGAAGATAAAGATCTACAGTCTTGTCATCGACAGGATCGAAACGCTCGAAAAGGGCTTTGCCGTTGAGTTTACGTGCAGCTGTTCCAAGGGCACGTACATAAGGACGATCTGCACCGATTGCGGTGAGATGCTCGGTTACGGCGCTTATGCCCGGACACTGAGAAGGACGAAGAACGGACCTTTCAGTATTGAGAACGCATATACGCCCGATCAGCTTTTCGATATGGCGGAGAAAGAAGATCATTCATTCCTTCAAAGTCCTGCAGTTGCCATTTCTCACATCCCGGAAGTAATACTTGATGCCTGTCAGGCTAAAGATCTCGGTTTCGGGAAAAAGATCCCGTTTGAAGGCGCTGCGGTTACGGGTGAGAGAACATACTACCGCGCGGTTTTTGAAGGCAGCACGATAGCTGTTGTTTATCCTGCTTTTGAGGACGGGAAGACAGTGATGCGCATAGAGAGGCTTTTCGCAAATGATTAAAGTTTGCTCAAGATACGGAATCGATGATCTCCCGTTCATACCGGGCGGCCGTGTCATGGCGCTAGGCATGTTTGCCGGCTTTCATCAGGGACATACGGACATCATCAGGAGCGCGGTAAGACTTGCCGGAAGATCAGGACTTCTTACATGCGTCCAGACTTTCAGGAATCTCGAAAAGAACGGCGAAGACAGGCTTCTCTATACAATGGAAGAGCGTGTCAGGATGCTCGAGGATCTTGGCGTTGACGAGATGCTCGTTCTGAATTTCCCGCAGGTAAAAGACATGAGTGCTGAAGAATACTGCGAACAGATACTTAAGATGCGCTCGGGTGCCGCGGCTCTGTTTATTGGTCACGATTACCGGTTCGGCAAAGACGCAGCAGGTGATGAGTTTATGCTCAAGGAATTTGCTTCAGAGAACCGGATCAGCCTGCGTGTAATAAGTGACAGGGTGCTCGAAGGAACTGACCGCAGGATATCAACGACCTGGCTCCGCGAAGCTTTGTCGGAAGGCGACACGGAACTCGCTGCGAAAATGTGTGAAGGCAGGAATTTCTACTATACCGGCCGCGTGGTACACGGCAAGCAGGCAGGGAGAAACATGGGCTTCCCGACGATCAACCTGGAAATACCGGAGGATAAGTTTGTTGTAAGAAGGGGAGTGTACTGCTCCCGTGTAACGCTCGGAAACAGAGTCCTTTACGGAGTTACGAACATCGGCAGGAGACCCACGGTTGAAGATGCGGTAAATGATGTCGCAGAGACTTTTATCTTCGATTTCGATGAGGATATCTACGGAGCCTCCGTTAAGGTCGAACTGCTCAGATTTCTTAGGCCGGAACAGGCATTTTCTTCCGTGGATGACCTGATCAAAGCTGTTGAAGAAAACAAGGCTCAGGCCAGGGAATACATTTCGAAACTGTCTTAGTTTAATAAATATTTATATTTTTTCCGAAGAATCTTCAAATCAGCATGCAAAAATATCATTATAAGATCAAGGCATTGAATCAAGGGGTCTGAGGAAATGAATGAGGCAAGCAAGAGACCTATAACCAGAAAAAGCCTTACCGCTTTGGGTAAGTTTATGCGTTTCCTCGTTGAGAACGCATATTCTTTTACTGTCGCGGTAATGGGTCTTGTTCATGCCACACTCGCTGTCATATTCCTTTTCGCAGATGTAATGGAACTTGTCCAGTTCAACATAGTCAGTGTGATCATTTATGTTTTCTGTTTTATACTTTGCCGTTCCGGGCACATCCTTCCGGTATACGCAAGCATAATCCTTGAAGTAACCATATATTCGGTAGTCTCCACTTATTATGTCGGCCTTCGCTGCGGCACATACTGCTTCCTCTTCTCGATCATTCCGATAATCATCTACTTCGGAAGCAGCCTTTTCAAAGGCTCGCAGAGGCTGGGAGTCGTTATAATGCTCATCCTGAACTTCCTGATGTTTGCAGTTCTCTATGTGAGCTTTTTCGAAGCAGCGCCCGTCTATAACGTACCGCGCGGAATAATGCTCGTTCTGGTAATACTTTCTGCATTTGCGATGGTATTTTCAACTATGTTCTATAACGCAATGTACATCTTCTCCAGTGAGAACCAGGTGAATATCCTTGAAAAGAAGAACCGTCAGCTTTCTGCAGTCGCGCATGAAGATGCACTGACGAGCATCCTGAACAGGCGAGGATTCCTTCCGCTGGTAAGAGATCTGATGGAAGAACCCGGAAACCATTTCAGCATCGCTTTCTGTGACCTTGATGATTTCAAGCGCATCAACGATTCCTACGGCCATGAGGCAGGCGACGAGGTGCTCAAGCATGTTGCCACCATGATAAAGCGCGAACTTCCCGGAAGTGATATATGCAGATGGGGCGGTGAGGAATTCGTAATCCTTTTGAACGGCTGTGACATGCTTACCGCAAAGGGGCAGGTAGAGCGTCTCAGAAAGAGTATCGAATCCAATCCGACTTCGTTTTTCGGCAAGAACATCTTTGTTACCACGACGATCGGTCTTGAGGAGAACAAAGACATTTACAGCATTCCCGAGGATATAATCAAAGTTGCCGATGCGCGCATGTATTACGGAAAACAGCACGGAAAGAACATACTCATAACTGAAGATAACGAATAGTTTAAACGTTTTGTTCCTTAGCTGACGTGTTCCGGAAACGGGACACGTTTTTTCTGTGAGGTAATTTTGCGGCAGAACTTACTTTGATAATCAAAGTACTTTACACCGGATATTTCATAATGCTATTATCACGCTAACGGAAAGGAATAGTCTGACAGGGGATTTTTCTTTTTCTTATATTAAAATAAGCAGAGTTTGGTTTATACTTGGAATTGTGCCTCAAGCGGCACGAGAGTGTTAAAAGAATGGGAATGGTAAAGATATGGGAAGTGTACTGACAAACCTGGCATTTATGTATGTCACGCTAATGCCTGTAATCTTCGCCGGGGTCTTTAACATGATCTTCTGCAAGCTTCCCATATTAAGCTTTCTCAAAAAGCCGATGGATGCAGGGAAGAACTTCACCGACGGCAGGCGTATCTTTGGTGACAACAAGACCTGGAAGGGTTTTGCGGGTTACCTTATCCTCGGTACGCTGATGACACTCATCTGGGGCTTTATCTGCAAGGCTGCCCCAGCGCTCCAGAGCCATGATTTCTTCTATCTCGAACACGAAAACACGGTTGCTTTCAATCTTCTGACGGGACTTCTCGTCGGTTTTGCCTATGCTCTTTTCGAGCTTCCCAACAGCTTTCTTAAAAGGCGTCTCGGCATAGAGCCCGGAAAGACGATGAAGGGCTGGCAGAAAGTGCTGTTCATTTTCCTCGACCAGGCTGATTCGATCTTCGGATGCGTTTTGGTCGTATGTATCTTCCATCCGCTCCCGGTGTGGTTCTATTTTCTCTATGTCATCGTTGGAGCGGTGACGCACATTATCTTCAACATGCTGCTTTACTTTGCGCATCTGCGCAAGAATATGTTCTGAAAAGGATGTTTTATGATCTACAGGATTAGTTCAGGCCCCGAATCGAAAAAGAATGAATCAGGCAACAAAGCCGGCAATCTCGTAGAGATGAGAAAAGCCGGTTTCAATGTTCCTGACGGAATAGTCCTTGATGCGGAGGAATACCGTACGTTCGTTAAGAAGAACGGCATCGCGGATAAGATATCAGAGCTGATGAATAAACTCACAGCCGATAATGCTCAGGCGACGGGTGAAGCGATAGAAAAGCTTTTCGAAGGCCTTAAAGCTGATGAAGAGATGATCCCGAAGATCGCTTCGATGACAGATGATTCCAAGTCTTACGCGGTTCGTTCTTCCGCAACGAAGGAAGACCTTGCGGAGTTCTCTTTTGCAGGTCAGTATAAGACGTTTCTCAACACAAAAGGAGCTGAGGCGATCGCCGAAAAAGTGATCGCCTGCTACCGCTCGATGTTCGATAAAACGGGAATCAGTTATATCGCGACAAACAAGATCGATCCTGATGATCTCGCGATGGCCGTTGTGGTTCAGGAGATGGTTAATTCAGAATTGAGCGGCATCTGCTTCACGGTCAATCCGGTTACGGGAAACGATAAGAGAATGCTTATCGAAGTTATCGAGGGCCTCGGCGAGAACATTGTAAGCGGCAAGGTCAACCCTGAGCAGTATGAATACGACAGATACGAGATGAAGGCTGTTGCTTCAAACAAAGCCGGACTCCTTGATAACGCCATGCTCGAAAAGATGGGCAGGGTGTTCTCAGACATTCAGATATACTTCGGTTATCCCTGTGATATCGAATTTGCGGTGGAAAAGGGCGAACTCTTTATCCTTCAGTCAAGGAGCATTACCAAGATTAATTACGGCGACCTCAAGGATATCTGGACGACTGCGGACTTCAAGGACGGCGGTGTTTCAGCATCGGTCTGTACGCCTTACATGTGGAGCCTTTATGAATATATCTGGGAATACAGCTTAAGGAAATTCATTCTCGACTCCAAGATCCTCACCGAAAAAGATCTCGAGAGAAAACTCGGTGAAATGTATTACGGAAGGCCTTACTGGAATCTCTCTGTCGTAAAGCTTGCCATGAGCCAGGTCGTCGGATACAAGGAAAGGGAGTTCGATCAGGAATACGGCATAAGACGCACCTATGAAGGCGACGGACATGTAACGGGAGCAACTCCCGGTGCGCTCGTTCATATCGCGCGCATGGCTCTTGCACAGAAGAAGATCCTCAAGGAAAGAAATGAGAACGCAGAGACGTTAAAGAGCGATCTTCTGAAGACCTATGAGGAATACAAAAAGAACTACGACAACCATACGATCGATGATATTAAGGCGAGATTTAAGACTCTTACTCACGATATCTATCTGCACAGTGAGACGACATACTTCTGGCAGATATTCATCAACACGATACATCAGTCGCTTTATAAGGACGGGCTGCTGAAGTATGTTTCCGAGAGTGAATACTTAACGCTCCTGGGAAGCATCGACAACATTTCGCACATGCTTCCGTTCTATGCGATGTGGGATCTTTCAAGAAAGATCAAAGAAGACAGCGGCGCGCTTTCATATTGGAACAGCGCAACTGCAGATGATATCGCAAAAAACATAGACAGTGGTGAATATTTCATCCCGGACATGAAAGATATCATTAACAAGTTCGGTTATCACTCCGATAAGGAACTTGATGTTACCTATCCGTGCTACTACGAAGATCCGCTTCCGCTCATCGTATCCGTAAAGGACATGCTCCCGCTCACGGGCGACTTCGGTCCGGAGAAGGACAGGAAAGAGGGAAAGCTCAAGAGCGAAGTTATCTTCGGTTCCCTTGAAGGCAAGCTCAGTTCTTCGAAGTTCAGCAAGATAAGGAAAAAGGTTGACGGCATGCGCCGCATGCTCTGGTGGCGCGAGGAATTCAGGGATGTATCGACAAGGTTCTATTATCTGATCCGTGTTTATACCGTTGAGCTTTCCAGGAAGCTCGTCAGCGAAAAAGTTCTTGATAACGAGGAAGACATCTGGATGCTCAAGGTCGGAAACGTCTGGGACTATCTTGACGGAAAGCTTACAGCTGATGATCTTCACGACATCATCAGGAAGAACAGGAGATACTATAATTCGTTCAGGAATTTCATGAGCGAAAACGAGATCGGTGAGATCTTCTCTAATTCATCTTCTGGATCTTCAGCAGCAGGCGAAGATTCCATCAGGGGAATCGGTGCAAACAACGGAACAGTCACAGGTACCGCAAGAGTGATCTATGATTTCTCGGAGATCGACAGACTTCAGCAGAACGACATCCTCGTTACGAGATTTACCGATACGGGATGGACTCCTAAGTTTGCCATTCTTTCAGGCATCGTTACCGAGTACGGCGGAATACTCTGCCATGCCGCCATCGTTTCGCGCGAATACGGAATACCCGCGATCGTTAACTGCCACGATGCACTCACGAAGATTAAGGACGGACAGACCATAACGATCGACGGTGCTACCGGCATCGTTACGATAAACGGGGAGAAATAATATGATCGGTAAGTGGAACAGATCTGTGATCGTAACATATGCAGGCATGCTTCTTGCTGCCGCCTCGATGTTTCTTCTTATGTCGGACCTTTATAAAGCTGCAATGATGTGCTTCATGGGTGCGGGTATTTGCGATCTTTTCGACGGCACGATAGCAAGGATGTGCAAGAGGACTGAAGAGGAAAAGAACTTCGGCATCCAGCTTGATTCACTTGTAGATGTTGTCAGCTTCATCGCGCTTCCTGTTGTGCTCATGATAAAAGTTTGCGGGGTCAAATGGTATTCGGTAATTGCATGTGTTCTCTATGTTTTGTTCGGTGTGTGCAGGCTTGCTTATTTCAATGTCTGCCAGGAGGAAAACGAGGATAAGGATTCTCCGATCAAATACTACACAGGTCTTCCCGTAACTTATGCGGCGTTGATATTCCCGTTGCTGTATCTTTCGTCTGTCTGGCTTGATGCCGCAGTCACCGGTTACATCCTTTGCGCTGCGATGGCAGTGATGGCGGTCTTGTTTGTAATGAAGCTCAGGTTCATCAAGCCGGGGAAGAAGGGTTATATCTTCCTGATGCTTCTGGCGGTCGCACTGTTTACCGTCTATGCCGTTTTAGTAAGATGAAGATCTACGTAAGACAGGATAAGAGCTATATCGAAGACAGCCAGTACGGCGGAAACTTACTCGAAAAGCTCTACAACACATGGTACGGAAGAGTGCTTTCCAAGTTCATACTTCTGCCTGTCTTCTCAACAATGGCTACATCAAAAGACAGAAGAAGATCAAGTGCGAAAAAGATCACTCCTTTTGTCGAAAAGTACGGCATCGACATGAATGATTTTGAAGAGAAAGAATACGTTTCATTTTCCGACTTCTTCACACGAAGCATAAAGCCCGGCAAAAGACCATTTGACAGTGACTCGAATGTGGTTATCGCGCCGGCTGATTCCAAGGTGCTCTGCTACGACATAAGTGACGATCTTAAGTTCACTGTGAAGGGCAGCGAATATACTCCTGACGAGATAACCGGAAACAATGTTGACACCGGCAGTTTCGCCGGCGGAAAAGCGATCGTGTTCAGACTTTCAATGGATGACTATCACCACTATTGCTTTATCGATTCCGGAAGCGTCGCGGGATCATTTGAGATCAAGGGCAGGCTTCACACGGTCAGCTCCATTTCATCGAAGTACAAGATCTACAAAGAGAATCACCGCATCGTAAATGTCCTTGATACCGATCATTTCGGCAAGGTCATCTATATCGAAGTCGGCGCGCTCCTTGTAGGCAGGATAAAGAACAACGGAATAATAAAGTTCGGTAAAGGTCAGGAAAAAGGCTATTTCGAGCAGGGCGGATCGACCATCGTTCTGTTTTTCGAGAAAGGGAGGATAAATGTTGATCCCGACATCCTCGAAATGAGTGGAAACGGGATTGAGACAAAGGTTAAAATGGGAGAACGTATCGGGGTTTGTGAATATGTTTAAGAGACTTTACATCTATTACAAAGAGAGATATCCGCTTCTTGCCAGACTCCTTCTCGGCATGATCGTCTTCGGCGAGATCTATTTCATAATCCTGCTCAACTACGGCGTGCTCGAATTCAGGCTCGGCATGCAGGAAGTCACGGGCGCATATACAGTGTTTGCGTTCCTTTTGTGGCTCCGTGTCGCAGACGACTTAAAGGACTACGAGACCGACAAGAAGCTTTTCCCTGACAGACCTCTTGCGTCAGGCCGCGTTTACAAAAAGGACATCATCATATCGTGCATCTTCTTCCAGGCGATCGCGGTCGCACTTAACATCATCTTCATGAATAACTGGATCTTCTGCGCGATCCTTTACGCATACGGGTTCCTGATGAGAAACTGGTTCTTCCAGAAGGCGAAGATCCAGCCAAATCTTTTCGCGGCACTCGTTACGCATAACCCCGTGCAGATGATAATCAACCTTTACATCATCTCGTTCACGGTCATCAAGTATCAGTTAAATCCGTTCTCGATCACTACTCTGATGACGCTTTGGACGCTTTATTTCCCGGCACTCATCTGGGAGGTCTCAAGAAAGATCAGGGCACCGAAAGACGAGACGGAATATGTCACTTACTCAAAGCTTTGGGGTTACAAAAAAGCCATCTGGTTCGTGCTCGTTCTGACAATAGTCGACATCCTGACAAACATAGTTCTCGTATGGAACTTAAGCAAACCGACAGTCGTTTTCTTCTGCGGACTGACAACTTGGATGACCATCAAGTTCCTGCAGTTCAAGAAAGATCCTGAGAGATTTGTCATCGTCGAAAAGGTCGAGCGATACACATACATTCAGGAGAGCGCGATGCTGGTAACCGTTGCAGGCTACATCTTCTGTAAGTGGAGAGGGATCATCTGATGTACGGAGGCAAGGCCGACAATCTGATCATCCTGAGGGATAACAATATCCCCGTTCCCGAGTTTGTTGTCGTAACTGACGGAAAGTCTCCGGATGTTTCCTGGGAGATGAGTTCCGTAAGATCTTCGGCTGACGTTGAAGACGGCGTCTCTGACAGCTTTGCAGGGCAGTTTGACACATATCTGAATGTTGCGAAAAAAGACCTCCAGGAAAAGATCGATCTTTGCATGGCATCTGTTTCAAATGTAGGCGCAGCTGAATACTTAAAGCAGCGCGATATCGGCAAAGAAGTTAAGATGAGCGTCATCGTCCAGAGGATGATCGATGCGGATGTTTCCGGTGTGATGTTCACTTCAAATCCGCAGGGGATAATGAACGAGTGCGTTATCACCACGGGAAAAGGAACCGGGGACAAAGTGGTCGCAGACAAGACCGACACGACCAGTTATTACTACAACACCAACGATGATCTCTATTACTTTGAAGGCGAAAAGGATCTTCTTTCACATGAGATCATCCGTGAACTCGTAACTCTTGCAGAGAAGATCAAAGCGCTCCTTGGCGATTATCTCGACATAGAGTTTTCGGTCAAAGACGGCAGGATCTATATCCTTCAGGCGAGAAAGATCACGACGTTTTCCAATGCGGATCCTTCGTCATTTCTGGTATTGGACAACAGCAATATCGTTGAAAGCTATCCGAATTTAAGCCTGCCTCTGACATGCGGTTTCGTCGGATTTGTTTACAGCGGCGTTTTCGAGGGCCTCTGCAGAAGGATAATCGGCGAAGGCAGATACTTTGACGGACTAAAACCTGTTTTCGGAAACATGGTCGGAAACGTCAACGGAAGAATGTACTACAAGATATCCAACTGGTACACACTGATCAAGTTCCTTCCGTTCAGAAAAAAGATCATTCCGGTTTGGCAGGAGATGCTCGGCGTTAAGAACAAAGCCTACGACGAAAAGCGTGACGTGAAGGTATCTTTCATCGACCGTCTGAAGATCGACAAGCGCATTATCAGCGCGTTTAAGAATTCTCCCAAAGAGATGGAGAAACTCAATAAGGAATTCATCAGGATCAACGATGAATTCTATAAGTCATATCATGACGGAATGAGCAATGAAGAGCTTATCTCTCAGTACCGAATCATCGAGAAAAAGCTCCTTGCATGCTGGGACATCACGCTGATCAATGACCTTTACACTTTCGTATATACGGGACTTCTCAAGCACTTCCTGAGGAAGAAATACGACGATGCGGATGACAAGACTAATGAGTTCTTATCAGGCATTACCAACATTGAAAGCTTAAAGCCTGTGCGTGCCTTGATCGATATTGCTTATTCGCGCAAAAGCATTTCAGCTGAAGAATTCGATAAACGCATAGGGGAATACATAAAACTCTACGGAGACAGAAATCTTGAAGAATTAAAGCTCGAGAGCCCGACGTTCAGGACAGATCCTGCTCTTCTGTTCAAGAAGATCGATGAATACTGCGAAGATGAAGCAAAGCTTGAAGAGATCCATAAGAACATCATGCAGGATGACGGGCGCGACATGACGGGCGAGAGCAGACGCATCAGAAAACTCGCCGCAAAGTGCTCTGCCGGCATATCGAACAGAGAGATATCAAGACTCAACAGAAGCCGCATTTT
>R21__coassemble_803_pt1 | contig 24153 bp, 22 predicted proteins | sample R21__metabat2_high_PE_008 | metagenome-assembled genome bin R21
GTGCAACTGTCAGAGTTAATTACTCTCTTACAATTACACTTTCTATGGTACTAAAAAGACTGCCCACCAGGTCACAGTCGAGGTCCTGAAAAAGATGACCTTTTCCGACGGCACTAACGAACTTAACAGCGTTTATCCGAAGATCACCGTTGACGGCAAAGAAGCTTCATCGATCAACAGATCGCTCACCGATCACATCCAAAAAAAATATCCGATGGAAAAGGACGGCGGCAATGTCGACGGCTGGGCGACAAGTATCTCCTGGGGCGCAAACGAAAATACCCTTTCGATCGTAATCCTTGCAAGTGACGTCAGCACGGATTATTTCACGACCGAAGTCTTCAACTACGATCTCGACACGCTCGAAAAGATCGATGACAGCGAGGTCACAAAGCGCCTCGGCCTGACGGATGCAGATCTTTTCGCCAAGACAAAAGAGATCTTAACGAAATACTGCAAAGAAAGAGACTACAATCTCGACAAGTCTCTTGCTGAAGTAAACTATGATAAGATCACGCCTTACATCACGCGTGACGGAAAATCCGGCGTTGCCGCAACCGTCTACTATGTCAGGGACTCACAGTTCAGCGGATTGGACAGCGTGAGGACATTCAGCCTGCATACTATGGATTACGACGTCGTCTGATAACCGCGGCGAAAACGCAGTGCGCGGCGGCCGCGGCGGCCGGCAGCCATACGGCATCCGGACAACGTAAAAAAGGGATTAGGGAAAAACATGGAAAAGAATGTTGTTAAAAAACTGTTGGTAATGCCCCTCTTAGCGGCGGCGCTTCTGTTCTGCTCATGCAGATACGACCCGCCGGAGGGATATTCCAAAGATGCTCACCCGTACGATGAACTGGCCGAATTTGCGAGATCGATCGATCCTGATGCGGCCGTGAAAAACGAACCCCGGCAGGAGTTATACGAGCACAGGAATTATGTGATCTACCCCGCAAAGATCGGCGGGATCGAGTGCAGTGTCGCGACCATTTCCGTTCCGGTATACGATTCAAGCATGGGCGAATTCGCCAAAATGTATTACAGGATGGATACCGATTACGACTTCTATCTGCTTAAGCAGACCCTCGAAAAGTACCCCCTTCTCGGAACATTCCCGGACGAAGACCTGGTCGTGCGCTTCAATGTCGGCGGATTCTTAAGAAGCTGCGTCACAATAGATGACATGACCTCCGAAAAGCTCGATGAGATCTTCGAAGAATATGAGAAATGCGGAAAGGAACTTTCACAGTATTCCATGCGCAAGACCCACTGGATGATGATCAAGGTCGGCAAAAAGAGCTACTTCTTCAAAGAATCCACGGCCGAGGCAAAGCAGAAAGTACGCGAGGACATGGAAAAGGACGGCGTCCTTAAATAACTCTCTGCCCGAATGGTATAATCTTCTTGTCCGGCCGGAACTCATCCGGAATGAATTCAGATCAAAGGGAAGGAAGATGAAATTAAGGCGCAGGCTGTTTGCATCAAAAGACCCCTATGACAGCAACAAGTCAGGGCTGTTCCTAGATGCCTGCAAAGAAAATTTCGACCATCTGATCTCCCATTGCGGCGACTACAAAAAGATCTGCAACGGCCTTAACATCCGGTCATCAGAAGACATCAAGTCGCCCGCGGATCTCCCGATCCTGCCCACTATGCTTTTCAAGCAACATGACTTCAAGTCAGGGCCCCACTTTGCCACGGCGACTTCCTCAGGCACGTCAGGCGGCCACAAGAGCGTCATCGGATTCGAGTTTTCGTCCCTCATGGCGGCACTTAGGATGTCCCTCAAAGTCACGAGATATCACGGTGTGATCTCTTTTCGCCCCTGCAGATACATCATCATGGGCTTTAAGCCCACCAGGACCAACAAGGTCGCGGCGGCCAGGACCGCCTATCTTACTACGTTTCTGGCTCCTGCCTTGAGCAGGAAGTTCATCTTAAAGCCCACGCCCGAAGGGGGCCTCAAGCCCGATTTTGACAGCATCGTAGAGGCATTGCGCAAATACGAGAAAGGCAAAGCGCCCGTAAGGTTCATGGGCTTCCCCTCATACACGTTCTTCCTGTTCCGCGTCCTTGAGGAAAGGAACATCTTTTTCAAGCTCCCCAAGGGCTCGAAAATAATGCTCGGTGGCGGCTGGAAGCAGTTCTATCAGGAGGCCGCGGACAAAGAGACGTTCTACGCGCTTGCCAAAAAAACGCTCGGCATCGACGAAGAAAACATCACCGAATTCTTCGGCGCGGTCGAGCACCCCATCCTTTACTGCGACTGCAGCCACCACCATTTCCACGTGCCCGTTTACAGCAACGTCATCATAAGAGACCCGGATACGTTAGAGCCCGTCGAAAACGGCAATGTAGGCCTCGTAAACCTGATCTCACCGCTCACGAAAGCGACTCCCATCCTCTCGGTCATGACCGATGACCTGGGAGTCCTTCACGACGGAACTGAGTGTCCCTGCGGCATTAAATCGCCTTATCTGGAGATCATCGGACGCGTGGCACCCGAGGACATCAAGACCTGCGCGGCAGGCGCTGCGGACATTCTCGAGGGGGTGAAGGTATGATCCTCTTTGACGGAAAGATCTACGAGAGCATAGAGCAGAACCGCCTCCTTGACGAGCTTCAGGAGAAGATCCCGCACATTCTGCAGCGCGAGCCCCTGTCGCCCGAGATTACGATCGACGCGGTAGACAGGCTCAGAGAGGACACGCTCGCGGGCAAGTTCGACGATCTCCTCACGTCTTTCCCCGAAGATGTTGTTGAGACCTATAAGCTCCAGGCCGCAGCGCTCCTATCAAAAGACCATCTGCGCATGAAGGTCAGGACTGAGCTTGGAAACACCGGAGAATACGTAACTGACAGGATCGAAGGCTTTTCGAGGATCAGGGTGAGGAAAGTCCCCCTCGGGGTCATCTTCCACATCGCCGCGGGAAACATGGATTTCCTGCCGGCGTATTCACTCGCCGAAGGCCTCCTTGCGGGCAACATAAACATCTTAAAGCTCCCGTCCGCCGACGACGGGCTGTCGCTGAAGCTCATAATGCAGCTGATCGAATACCGCCCGGAACTCAAGGACTACATCTATGTTTTCGATACGGCATCGACCGACATCCAGGGAATGCGCCGCATGGCAAACCTCTGCAACGCGATCAACGTCTGGGGCTCGGACATGGCGATAGAAGCGGTCAGAGGCCTCGCGCCCACCGGCGTCAAGCTTATCGAATGGGGCCAGAAACTCGGATTCTGCTATGTTTCAGACCCTGACAACGTGATCTCGCTGAGCGAAAAGCTCGAAGACCTCGCAAAGCACATCGCCTCCACAAAGCAGCTCCTTTGCAGCAGCTGCCAGGTCATATACGTCGATACGGATGACATGAACAAGGTCAGATCCTTCGCGGAAAGCTTCATGCCGTACCTCCAGAAGGCCGTAGACGCGGGCGCATCGCAGGAGATAGGCATCAGGGCAAGAGATACCCTCGTATCTTACACGGCGCGCCTGAAGCGCTATCTGGGCGAAAAGGAGATATCTGACGATGTGATCCACGGAAAGGGCGCGAGCCTCATCCTGAAGAGCGACAGCAAGCTCGAACTCTCCCCCATGATGTGCTACGTCCTGGTAAAGCCCCTGCCCCGCGAAAACATCTCCAGGGTCCTCTACGAAGGCAGGTGCTACCTGCAGACCGCGGGCCTCATATGCCCTCCGGATTTGAGATCAAGCCTCACGGACCTTTTAATCAGGTGCGGCCTCATCAGGGTCACATCGCCCTCCGACATGAGCGCCTACTTCCCCGGCGAATCGCATGACGGCGAATACGCGCTGGACAGATACACCAGGGTAATCAACATCCAGGAAGACGTCTTATGATAAGATCCGCGCTGTTCATCCTTGCCCAGTGCACATGGGGAATACTTCAGACTTTTGTGGGGTCTATCGTCTTTCTGCTCAACATCCGCAGAAAGCACTATCTCTACCACGGGGCGGTAATCACCGAGTGGGGGCTGAAGTCGAGCCTTTCGATGGGGCTTTTCTGTTTCGTGACAAAGACGCCTTTTGCATGCGGGTGCTGCACTGCAGAGGAAGTCGGCCACAGGCTCGTCGTCCATGAATACGGGCATTCGATCCAGTCGCTCATCCTGGGGCCCTTTTATCTTTTCGCGATGGCTCTCCCTTCTATGCTCTGGGCAGGCCTTCCGCCGTTCGAAAAGCTCCGCTTCAGGAAAAACATCAAATACCACTGGCTCTACACCGAAAGATGGGCAAACCACCTCGGCGAAAAGGTTACAAAAGAAGATTCAATGAGGGATCTGCACTGATCAGTCATCCTTCTTGCCGCCCTTGCGGAACGGCTTTAAGGCTTCCTTGAATTCCTTGACGTTATACTCAAGTTCTTCGGCATACTTGATGACTTCGTCCTTGTTGAGATCGCGCATCCTGTCGAGCTCGCCCGGAGGCAGTATGTGCTTGTCGTTCGCGCTGATCCTGAGAGCCGTAACCTCGTAAGGCATCTCATCTTCCTTCGGCCTCGTGTTGGGAATGACCGTAAGCACGTCGCCTTCGATGTCGACGATCAGATAATCAACAAAAAACGTATTCTTCTTGCGCAGATTCTTGCGCAGGAGCTTGCGGATGCTGTCTCCGAAATAGATAGTTATTGTCTCGTTGTTTTTAAACGCTTTATTCATACTTTGTATCTCCGCCCTTTTCCCTTTCGGGGTCAGATCCTGAATGGGGATATTATAACATGCGGACACAAAACAGTGTTTTAACATTGTTATAATTCGGGCGGATCACTGCATTTTTCGGGTTTTACCTATAAGAAAACGTTTTTTCGTTTTTTATAGGTAATTTCAGGCTAGTTACCGCACTTCCGAAACCAAATTTACCTATAAAAAACAGATTTTTCATTTCTTATAGGTAATTCCGGACCACAAACCTCTCTGTTGGCACCAAATTTACCTATAAATAAACTTTTTTTCGTTTTTTATAGGTAAATGACCGGCTGAAGGCAATCTGCGCGTCCCCGAAGCAGCGAAAAACAATCCAAAAAGAAAACCCGGACCTCAAAGCCCGGGGTTCTCAGTAAGGAAGGGTATTATGAAATGAAGCAATTGTTGCTTAACTGACTTCATTATCAGCCCCTAACCTGAAATGAACTTTTAATCAATTCGGTGAAAAATGCGGCAAATGGCAACTGGCAACATACAATTGGAAACCGGAAACTGAAACCTGAAACCGGCAGCTTCCGGAACGGAAATAAACGGATCAGCGGACCCTTCTGACCATCATGATGTCCTTGACGTTCTTTACGCTGACGCAGCAAACGCCCCACTTAACGCCTGAAGCGTGGACCATCTGGCCGCCGCCGACATAGATTCCGACGTGATCGGACTTGCCGTTGTGGTCGTGATCGAGGAAGATCAGGTCGCCGACCCTCATGCTGCCAAGGCTTACCTTACGGCCGCAGTGCGTCTGCATGTTGGAACCGTGAGGGAGCCTGATGCCGTAATATGCCCTGTAGCAGTACATAGTAAAACCGGAGCAATCGAAACCGGAAGGTGAAGCACCGCCCGCAACGTACTTGCAGCCGACAAAACGTCTGACGAAACTTCCGAAACCGCCGCCTGTTGACTTCTTCTTTGAAGATGACGAAGACTTGGAAGACTTCGAGTTCGAAGATACGCGCCTTACCGGCTTGGGTGTCGGAGTTGGCAGGTTGACCTTCTTATTTGAAAGATGCTTTGTAGCAATATAGCCTTTGAGGTTATTGGAAAGTCTTACATAAGACCAGTTTCCGGAAGTTGAAATCCTGAAGACCTTTGATCCCTTCTTGAGCTGGGAGATGGTCTTGGAAGATGAGTTCTCGCTCGCATATACCTTGGTAACGCTGTCCTTTGTCCAGCAGAACTTTCCGTCGTAGCTGTCGTCGTCACCGTCAGCGCCTTCGGTATCCTCTCCGCGGACTCTTGCAGCGATCTCCTCATAGTTTGCCAAAACGTTGATCGTGTAATCACCAAGGTCGGAATCATGGCCGTTGAGGTTCACGGTCTCCTTCTCGCTGTCAGCTTCTTCGGCGAGACGGCCTTCCTCGTCTTCCTCGTCATCAGGCTCGACCTCAACATTCGAATACCGGTTGGAAGAACTTGCGTAAACAAGAGAAGGGCTCTGGAGGTTGACCTTGTCGCTCTGCGCATTGCGCTGCTCGCCCATGTTAATGACGGACAGCGTAAACACTGCACTTAACGCACCGCACATGATCTTGAGCAGGAGTTTTTTCAAAATCCGGACCTCCGAAAAACACTTTTTTACTCAATTGAATATATCAGCGCACCGGAAAATAGGCAAGTCAAAATCCTTTTAATGATATATATAAAATGAGGCAAAACTCACGCATTTCCATGACAATAAAGCGTGTCCGGCCAGGCTCCCCGCCCCATCAAACCGTTTACTCAGGATGCCCAAAACACCCTTACATTCGTGCATTTTATTAATTGCTACAAAGTACGCGTATTCTTATAATTTGGCGGTTTGAACAAAGCAGTGTTATTTCGAGGGACTCAGAGGGACTCACATGAAAGAATTTCAACCTAAGTTATTTTCTGTTTTGAAGAACTATTCGGCTTCGCAGCTCGTCAAGGATATCGTTGCCGGCATTATCGTCGCGATAATCGCCCTGCCGCTGTCCATAGCGCTCGCGATCGCATCGGGCGTAGGCCCTGAAGCGGGTATCTACACGGCGATCGTAGCCGGATTCATCGTATCTTTCTTAGGCGGAAGCCGCGTCCAGATCGCTGGCCCCACGGCCGCATTTGCGACCATCGTCGCGGGAATCGTCCTCAAGGACGGCACGCAGGGCCTCATCGTTGCGACCATAATGGCGGGCATAATACTTATCGTTATGGGCCTTTGCAGGTTCGGAAGCCTCCTCAAATACATCCCCGACCCGATCACCACGGGCTTCACCGCAGGCATCGCCGTAACCCTCCTGATCGGCCAGATCAAAGACTTTACGGGCATCTCTTACCAGCACGGCGAAAAGCCGATCGAGACGGCCGAGAAGATCAAGGCCCTCATCGAAAACGCAGTCACGATCAACTGGCAGGCAGTCGGCATCGGCGCTCTCGCACTCGTAATACTCATCTTGAGCCAGATGTTCCTCAAGAAGATCCCCGGCTCGTTCATCGCGGTCATCGTTACCGCAGCTGTCGTTCAGATCTTCCACCTCGACGTCAGCACCATCGGCAAACAGTTCGAGAACATTCAGGCAGGCCTTCCTCCCTTTTCGCTGACGGCATCGATGTTCAGCTTTGAGATGATCAGCTCGCAGATCTCCAATGCCATCACGATCGCGTTCCTCGCAGGCGTTGAATCGCTTCTTTCAGCGGTCGTAGCAGACAGCATGATCGGCTCAAAGCACAGGCCCAACGCAGAGCTCGTCGCCCAGGGCGTCGGCAACATCGCTTCAGCCTGCTTCGGCGGCATCCCTGCCACAGGCGCGATCGCAAGAACAGCCGCAAACATCAAGAACGGCGGCCGCACACCTATCGCAGGCATGGTCCACTCCGTAACGCTCCTTCTCGTAGTCGTTTTCCTCATGCCTTACGCAAAACTCATCCCGATGCCCTGCATCGCTGCGATCCTTTTCCAGGTCGCATACAACATGAGCGGATGGAGAAGATTCGTAAAGCAGGTCAAGAGCGCGCCGAAGAGCGACATAATCGTTCTCCTTCTGACATTCGCGCTCACCGTGATCTTCGACCTCGTCGTAGCGATCGAAGTCGGCGTGCTCCTCGCAGCAGTCCTTTTCATGAAGAGAATGAGCGACGTTACTCAGGTTGCGGGCTGGAAGGATTTCGATCCAGAAAACGACCCCGATTCGATCGACCTGCGCGTCCTTCCCGAGCATACTCTCGTCTATGAGATCAACGGACCCATGTTCTTCGCAACTGCAGGCAAGATCCTTCAGATCTCACCCAGGGAAGACACCAAGGTCCTGGTTCTGCGCATGAGAAGCGTAAGCGCGATCGATGCAACGGCCATGAGAAATCTTGAGATACTTTTCGATGACTGCAGCAACAGGGGCGTAAAGCTCATCATGTCACACGTCAACGAGCAGCCCATGAAGGTCATCCGGAAAGCCGGCTTCTATGATAAAGCAGGCGCAGAAAACTTCTGCGCGCACATCGATGATGCGCTCGCCAGGGCTCAGGAGATCGTTAAAGCTTGATTTCTTCCCGCTGTATACGGGAATCCCGGGGAATTACTTTTTCGTATAAACTGACGTTGTATCGCCGTTATCCATTGTCAGCTTGCCGTCCTTGAGAATGACCTTGTAAGAGGAACTCGTTCCCAGTTCAGGATAGTTAACCGTCAGCTTGCCGTCCTTCAAAATATATGTGCGGTTGTTCTGCGTGGCAGTTCCGCCGTTTAGCTTTATCTCGGAAACATATCTTCCGTCATTGTAGATGACGATCGTCTCAACTCCGTCGGGCATTACCTTTTCCCAGGTTCCCGCGATATCATCCTGGGATTTGGGAGCAACTCCCACAGAACCCGTTCCGCCGCATGCAGCAAGAGCGAATACCGTTGACATGCAGGCTGCCAGTGCAGCTGCCTTTACCATTCCTTTAGTAAGTTTTCCCATCTTATATTCCCCCAACAATTTCTTTTTTCAAAGCAATCCCTTAACTTCACTTTTCGCAAGTATAACAATTCCACGGATGATTTCAACCGTAACGGGAAAAAGAAGCCGTATCCAAAACCATCTCAGGCTCTTTTCGCGCGGTAAAACCGTCGCCGTAAGAAAGTCCGTAGCCCTTCTTCAAAAAGCACTTGTCAGTGCCGATCTGGTCTAACGCGCCGTACCATGGCGATGGGAGCTTGCCCGAAAAATCAGCGCATCCGCAAAGAACGTCGGAGATCCCCTTGCCCTCCGAGCCCGGCAGATAGCACATTACAACGCTGTCCCATTTCTTGTAGTCAGCCTCGTCGATGATGACGTGCCTGCCCGCCACGATGCAGGTGACGACGGGCTTTCCGAGTTTCTCAGTTTCACTCATTGCCTGCTTGTTTTCGGCAAGTCCGAGTTTGCCTGTAAGGCTTAGATCTTCAGTATCTCCGTTCCATTCGGCGTACGCCTGCTCGCCAACGCAAAGCAGCACGACATCTGCTTTTGAAGCCTCCTTGGGATCCGTGATTACTTCGATCCCGTAGTCTTTCGCATACCTTTCGAAAGCCTCTTTTATCGTCGTTACGCCCTTGATTTCAGGCGTTGTGGCGCTGTTCCAGTCGAGCGTCCATCCGCCGCACTGAACAGAACCGTCGTCAGCCGCAGGGCCGGTTATATATACCTTTGTGCCCTGTTTGAAAGGCAATGTTTTCTTGTCGTTCTTGAGGAGGACGAGGCTCTTTTCGACCAGCTGCTCTGCAACTTTTCTATATTCAAGAGAGCCCGTTTCAGCCTGATCAGTCTTCAAGTTAGTAAGCATCGGATCTTCGAAAAGCCCTGCATCCTTTTTTACTTTAATGATCCTGGAAACGGCGTCATTTACGCGTTCTTCGGAGATCTCTTTGTTCTTCACCGCGTCAATGATTATCATTCTCGCCTCTTCATAACGTTCAGCCTCCATCAGCATGTCGATGCCCGCATTGACGCTCTTGATGATCTTCTCTTTGTAAGAACTGCCCGTGATGTTTTCGACGGAGCCCCAGTCGCTTACGATGAAGCCCTTGAAACCCATCTCGTTCTTGAGCTTCATGATGTACTCTTTGTTCTCGTGCATCTTCACGCCGTTGAGCGACGAGTGGCTGATCATGATCGTCTGCACGCCCGCATCGATCTGCGCCTGATACACCTTGAGGAGTTCGTTGATCTGCTCTTGCGTAAGCTTCGCGTCGCCCCTGTCGATCAGCATCGGCGTGACGCCCTGCTCGCCCGTTCCGTACACAACATTTCCGTCAGCGAAAAAGTGTTTCGCGCACGCGACGAGTCCCTTGTCGATCAGGCCCTTTGTGTATGCAGTGGAAAGCTTCTTAATGATCTCTAAGTCAGCCCCGTAAGACTCATAGGTCCTGCCCCATCTGGGGTCTTCCGACTGCGCCACGACCGGCGAAAAGTTCCACATCATGTGGCATATCTTCGCCTCATCCGCGGTGATCCGGCCCATCTTGTAAGTCAGCTCCTCATCGTTTGCCGCGCCGATCCCTATGTTGTGAGGGAAATACACCGCGTTGACGCAATAATTTACGCCGTGCACATCGTCCTGCCCGTAGATGAAAGGAATACCCGAAGGAGATTCTATCGCGGCCTGCTGCAGGTCGTCGACGATCTTTCTCCACTGCTGAGCATCGGTGTGCCCCGCTGTTGAAAGCACGCTCCCGTACCCGTTCGCGCGCATGTCGTCATTGGTGACCCTGTAGACCGCCGGCTGCACCATCTGCGCCGCCTTCTGCTCGATCGTAAGTTGAGATACGATCTGCTCCGGTGTCATCGTCGCGTAAGTCTTATACCGGTTCGCATCGCCCGCCTCGATCTTCTTCGTGCATGCCGCCACAGGAAACATGATCGCGATCGCCAGCGTGAGTGCCGTCAGTTTTTTCATAAGATCCCCCTTGCCCGCGCGTGCGTTGCTTTTCGCGCATGTCCTTATTCTACTATATGCGCGTTATCTCTTTGTCAGGAAAACGCGTGCTTGATCCCCGCCGCCTTTTTGCATTTTTTGCCGTCGCCTCCGCCCTGTCCCGCACCCGCTCCGTCGCGCCTCCATCCCGTCCCGCACCCGCTTACCAAAAACGTGTAGTAAAATGACCTGTTTTGTGCAGAAAAAAGTGCAAATCAGCCGGATTTGCACAAAAACGTGTAGTAAAACAGCCAATTTAGTGCATGTTTTTGGGAACCCGAAAAAGTGATTCACGAAAACCGTCACGATATCACTTCTTTTCGTGCCGGAAATCGTACACCGCCTGCCCGCATATGCTAACATAACCTCAACAATACAGCGTAACATCCATAAGGAGGCCTGATATGAAGATCCTAAGAAAATGCATTTCGATCCTGATGACAGCCGCATTTGCCATCGGAATGGCGGGCTGCTCCGCTGCAGCAAGTGTTCCGGAGGATTTCGTGAATACTGCGAAATCATACGGCATTGAAGAAGTTGAAAAGAGTACTGATGTCACCAGGATAACGGCGAGAATGAATTCCGAAGGCTCCGGTTATTACATCGCCAAAGACGGTGATGAAGCTAAGAAATACTACAGGTCACTGATGTTTTCTAACGCCAGGAAGCTTCCTGATTGTGACGTGGAAGACTTCAGGATAATCGCAGTCAACGAACCGGGCGAAAAGAAGGTGCATCAGGCACGTGCTTACACTTTTAAGTTTTACAGCAAAGAAGACGCACAGGAAGTCTTCGATATATACACTGAAAACGTCAAGAGGATGAGCAGAAAAGTTGAAGCAAAAGAGGGCAAGGATAAGAACTATTCCTATGTTCTGAACTACGGAAAGGGTTTGGCAGGCGCCACACTCTACGGTCTGTACGTTGAGGGAAAGAGCGTAACCTATATGCAGGCAACCTTCTATTTCGGCGACCATGAATACAACGATTTCGCAGATCACTTCTGCAAGAAGATGGGATATGTCTCGCCTATGTCGATGTACGAGAACTGACGCCCCTACGCGCTCCTTAAGCAAGCGAAAAGACCCGCAGACACAATGTCTGCGGGTCCTTTGTTTTATAGGGGGTGCCGGGTAATTATCACAGCTTGTCGAAATTGATGTGGTCAACAAATTCCTCGATCTGCGCCTGTGTATAAGTTATAGGTTTGCCATTCTCATCCTCGTTCGTGCAAAGGTTGATGGCTACAAATCCCTTGGGAGTATTTGCGAGAACGACGCCGCTGTGGTCGAGCAGTGCGATCGAGACCTCGATCCCGGACTTTGTCTTATATGTAGACTGCTTATACTGGCTGATATCTCCGACGTTGAGATATACGGTATCAAAAGTTCCCTTTATGACTCTTCTGATCTGGAAGGATACCTTTTCGTAGTCTGCATCAAGGGAGAAAGTTCCGTTTTCATAGCAGTATCCGGCTCCGTGGATCTTGTCATCCCAGATATCGCCGAACATTTCTTTCAGCTCATTCTCACGGATCGATGTGTCTGTCGGGTCTTCAGGGTTGCTGTGACCGTCGATAAATTTTCCGCGGAGCTTAAGGTTGTATTTCTTACAAAGCTCATCAACCTTGTCTGCCATCTCCTTTGAGTAGATGCCGTAACCGGGGTATTTCTCCTCAAACGGGTCTTTGCCTGTTTTCTTGCACTCCTTGTCGTATGCATCTACGATCTTCCAGTCCTGGTCATAGCCGTCCTCGAATTCACGCCACTCTTTCGAAGCCTTGAATTCGTTTGTGTCCGAATAGCCCTGCAATGAGATCAGATGATTCATGGGCGGTTCATATGCATATCCGCCATCAGTTGCCTGGCCGTCGGGGCCGACCGGGACCTCGATACGTTCAGTAGTAGTTGTACCGGACGGATCCGTCGGATCACCGAAAGATACTCCTTCAAGTCCGCCCTTGAAAGCAGCGTAAGCTGAGATGCCGACTGCGGATACTACGGCTGCTGCAACGAGAACCGTAATGAACTTCTTTTTCGAACTGCGCTTTGTTGTAAAACCGTATTCATTTGTGTTTATCTTCATTTTAGTCAACTCCTTGATCCTTTCGGAGGAGACGACGTCTTTTTCTTCCAATTCAACGGAAGAATCTTCGATGTTTTCCATCAGATCACGTATGTTTATTTGCATTCTGATCGCCTCCTGTCGTTTTTCATGTCATTAAGGTAATAACGGAGTCTTTCGCGCCCGCGCTTTAGCTTGGTCTTGACCGTGGACGGGTTCATCTGCATTTGATTAGCGATAACCGAAACGCTCTGACAGTAGTAATAAAATCTCAAGAATATCTCTTTGTCGGGCTGAGGCATGGTATAGACCAGCTTTCTGATCTCGTTGTCCTGATCCTCTCGCTCTAAGCTGTCAAAAACCGAATCTTCATCTAAGATAAGAATGTCCTCGTCCAAAGGCAGCACCTGCACCCGCTCCCGCAATCTCTGCATGGAAAGGCTGCGTGCCACGCGGCTCAAATACCCTTTCAGGTTCAAAGGAACAAGTTTTTCCGCGGACTGCCACAAAGTAACGAACACATCCGCAGTCACTTCCTCCACATCCTCATGAGTCATGGAGCTCGCGAGAATGCTGTTCACCACGGTACCAACGTACGCACTGTACTTGTCGATAAACCATTCCAGTGCTTCCTGGTCACCTGATTTCAGTAAGGCCAGCGCCTTTGCGTCATTCAATCGTCTCACCTCAATAATTCGTTTTTGAACGGCCGTTCGACTATAATAGTGCAATTTTGGTGCCGATGGTTTCACTTTTTTCGAAAAAAAATTATTTTTTTGCAGCCGCCTCTTTGCAATTTCCTGAAAAGTGTTCTCGAAAAGACAAAACAGGACACTTTTCAGGTACTCCGCCGCACGCCGCATGCTGAATCCGCGCCTCCACATACCGCGTCCGCGCCTCCGCCGATTCACGTTTTCTGTCACGAAAACACCAGAATTCGTGCCGATTTTCGTGAATTGCGCCTCTGATTCACATTTTTCGTCACATAAAATCACTTTTCCGTGCCGGTTTTCGTGAATCCCCTCGATTCCCAAAAATCTGCACCGCGTCCGCTCACTTCGAGCTGTTCTGCTTTTTCTTTTTGGAAGCGGCCGCTCCCGCTATCACGAGAACTATAGTAAATACGACGACCTCGCCGGCAACGGAAATAACCATTTGACGCTTCCTGCCCGTTAAAAACTTACAAATTTGCCGTAATAGTTTTTACACAGGCATCCCTAAAAAATATATGATATCTTCGTTATAACTATTTTTGGGGGATCTATCAATGAAAAAACAGATCGCTTCTGCCGTATTGGCATTGACGCTTATCCTGACCGGCTGCTCGCAGGGCGCTAATAACAGCAAGACGGACAGAACTCAGTACAAGGCAAACATCAAAGTCGGCACGGTCGAAAAGGCCGGCGACCTCCTCACCGTCGAAGGCGAAGAAGAGATAACTTTCAAGAACTACAGCAAGGATACCTGGGACAACGTTGTTCTCCGCGATTACAACCCTTCAAACCTTGCGGAGGAAAAGGCAAATGCCGACGGGACATACCACACGGCGATCACCGGCATCACCCAGGACGGCAAAGACGTAGTGTTCCACGAGGAACAGGACCCGTCAGTCGTCACTGCAACTCTCGCAAACGCAGTAAAACCGGGCAAGACCGGCAAGATCACCGTCAAATTCAGCCTGAAGGTCCCTCAGGGTTCCTGCAGGCAGTCCTACTCGTTCGTCGATGAGGGCAGTGATAAGCCGGAAGACATAGTGATAGCCCTGGGACCTTTCCTTCCCACCCTCCCCGTCTATGAGAACGGCGGCTGGGCCAAGGACAGCTACTTCCCCTACGGCGAGTGCTTCTATACGAAATGTGCCGATTACGATGTCCACATGGAAGTCCCCGAAGGTTATGAGGCATGCGCGACCGGAAGCGATAAGCGTAACGACGACGGCTCTTATGATTTCAAAGCTGTAAACGTAAGGGACTTCTCTGTCCTGACCGGCAAGAACCTTGGATATTTTGAAGAGAACGTCGACGGCGTATCGGTAAAAGTCTGGTACTACGAGAACAACGGAGCCGTGAAAAAGGCCGCCAAGGAGACCATGCTCCCCGCATCCGTCAATTCGATCAAGATATATAACGACTACTTCGGAAAGTACGCATATGAAGATCTCGATGTCGTAATGTGCAGCTATGCATACGGCGGTATGGAGTCACCCGCTTTCGTAAGGATCAACGATGAATATGCAAAGCTTTCCGCAGACATGAGTGAGGAGCAGAGAGAGCATCACATGATCGAGAGCCTCGTTCACGAGATCGGTCACGAGTGGTTCTACTCCTGCGTAGGAAATGACCAGTACAACGAGGCATGGCTCGACGAGGCATTCGCAACGCTGGCGAGCATGATCTACTACGAGAAAGCCGGCGATACGAGCCACGATATCGAGGCCGAGGGAATCTCGTGGCAAAACTCCTGGAAACAGGCAGGAAGCCTTAAGGTCGACCTTTCCTACAGCGAGTATGCAAAGGCCGGAACTAACGATATGCCCGGTGAATACCGCTACACCTTCACAGTCTATTCGGGTGGCGCAAGCTTCCTTTACGAGCTCCGGAAGGCAATGGGCGAAGACAGCTTCAGATCACTCGTTCAGGAATGGTATTCGTCCAATCAGAACAAGGAAGCAACCACAAAGCAGTTCCTTGATCTGGTCGTCAAGAAGGCCGGAAAAGAAAAGGTTAACGACCTTCTCAATAAGTATTTCAGCAAGGAGAACATCCCCGCGTAAAGAAATATCAAGCAAAACAATAAAACCGGCCACAGCTCGTGACCGGCTTTATCAATGCTTATATATATCAGCCGACAGCTTTTGCGGCAGCGGGCTTGAAATTGACCTCGATCGTCATTATCTGGTTTTCGTTATCGTAGCTGTACTGCTCGGTAAGGAAACTGTTCTCGTTTCTGAATACCGAATCGGTTATCTTTTTGACCTTGTTGCTCATATCACCCCAGACGGATGCTGATGTCATATACCATTTGAATTCCTCGGGTGTTGCTTTTACGATCTGGATATAGACCTTGTTGTTGCCTTTGTTGTCATCTACTGCGGAGAAGCCGTTGCAGAAAGCGTATGTGTCATTGCCGTACCCCGATGAATAATGCGTTGCATCAAATCTGCAGTCAGAAAGGAAATATCCCTTTTTGGCATATTCCTCGGCAAGCTTTCTGATGGCCGGATCCTTATAATCCGAAGGCTTTACTTCAGGAGCTTTCTCTTCCATGGTCTTCTCATCAAAGTAGAACTTGCAGAAGTTCGGACTCTTCTCGAAATCGATCTCAGACGTCTTCTGATCTTCTTCATTCTTTTCCGGCACGCCTGCAACTGTGCCGCTTACAGTATTTTCGGCATTGATGGAGATAACCGTTCCGGTCGTCTCGATATAGGAAGGCTTTACGTCTGCAAAGACAGGGATCACCGCCGCCATAGATACAATAGAAGCCATTGCAAGTCCCATTCCGATCTTAGTATTCTTTTTCATTTGATCACCTCGTAATCATTAAGTATTTGACATTAGAAACGTTTCAGTTGTCATGATGCCATCTTAGACTTCAGATGTATCAGGGTTGTAACACAGGGGTACTCATCATGTGTTTTTTTCGGTCCTGTCCGGAATATATACCGTGATCTTCGTGCCCTTCCCTTCTTCGCTCTCAATATCCATGGTGCCGCCGTGAAGCCTTACTATCCTGTCACAAAGAGACAGCCCGAGGCCCGCTCCGTGCTCTGCCCTGCTCCTTGATTTATCCACCATGTAAAAGGCCTCTTTGACGCGTGAGACTTTATCTGCGGGGATCCCAATGCCGTCATCTGTCACGGTAAAGGTAAATGCATCTTTTTCACTCTGAACGCCTTTGACGGTTATGTGCTTTGCACCGGCCTTCATCGAGTTCTCGATCAGATTGATGAGAACTGATCTTATGAGGTCGTAATCCGCCCAGAAATAGCCGTCTTCAATGTCATAAGTGATGGCGCAGTCACGCTTTTCCGCATCGATCTTAAGGAGCCCTGTGAGGTCCTTTTCAAGGTCAGATGCGCTTATCTCTTCTTTCATGAGCGCGGATTCGCCGCGGCTAAGTTCCGTCAGCTCAAGGAGTTTATTTGAAAGCAGCTGCAGCCTTTCGCCTTCCGACATTATGACGCCCGCCGCGTCCTTTACCTCACCGCCGCTGATCTTCCCCTGATAGATGAGATCCGCATATCCTATGATGCCCGTGATAGGGGTCTTTGTCTCATGCGCAAAAGCCGCGATGAAATCCTCTTTGCTCCGGACTGACTTTTCGAGATCGATTATCTTCTCCTCGATCGTTTCCGCCATCGTGTTGTATGCCTTCGTAAGCCGGCCCAATTCGTCGTTGGTCACGGTATCTATCCTGTGCGAATAATCGCCCTCCGAGATAGCCTTTGTGGCTTCACTTAAGCGTCTGACGGGCCCGGTGATATAAAGCGAGAATGCGAGCGCAAACAAAGCGCCTGCGACGAGCATACAGATGTAGATAAGTCTGTATGAATGTCTCAGTGAATTATTCTCGCTTATCACGCGGCTGATGTCGGAACACGTTATGCAGGTGTACTTTACATCGCGCATGGTAAAGACGCTTCCGCACTCAAGATATGAACTCCCTCCGACAGTCTTGATGTTATATCTGACGGAGCCTTCGCCGAGATCGCTGTAATCGGAATAGAAATCTATGTCGCCATAAACGGCCTCACCGTTCATGAGAACGACAAGCTTTGGGCCTTCACCCGTCTTTGTGTATCCGGCGGCCCTTTGGATGTTCTCGGCAACAGCCGGCTTGCTTCGCGTAACGACCACGATGTTTGTCTCGAGGAGCGACTGGACGATGTTATGGCGCTCGAGGCCGTTATTTATCTCGCGTTCGATATTCTTGTTGAGCGACGTGTTTACTATGAGGAGACCTGACACTATGAGCACGAAAACAAGTATAAGAACGATCCCTATATAAAGTCTTGCAAATATCTTCATAAGGCCTGGTCCTTAAGTCGTTTCCATCCTGTAACCGATCCCGAAAACGGTCTTGATGACGTCTTCAAAGCCCAGCTTCTGCCGTATCCTCTTTATGTGATTGTCGAGGGTTCTTGTCTCGCCGTAATACTCTTCCTTCCAGACGTATTCATAAAGCTGCCTGCGGCTCAGAGCAACGTTGCGGTTGTTTATGAGCATGCTCAAAAGATCGAATTCCTTCACGGTAAGAGATACTTCTTCGCCGTCCTTTGTCACGGTGCGCGAGGAGTTGTTGACCACAACGCCCCTGTACTCGAAAACATCTTCCGAAGGCGCGGTCCTTCTTATCACGGCCTCGATCCTGGCCAGGAGCTCAGCGACCTGGAACGGCTTGCAGATATAATCGTCCGCCCCCATCTTAAGGCCCCTGATGCGGTCATTCACCTGCCCCATCGCAGAGACGATTATCACAGGTGTTTTCGTAGGAGTAATATACTCAAGAAGATCATACCCGGAGACCTTCGGCAGCATCAGATCGAGCAGTACAAGATCCCACGGGCGGCTGTCGAAAAGCTCCTCGGCTTCCTGCCCGTCATATGCAAAACCGCATTCGTAACCCGCACCGGTCAGGGTCCTGCCCATAAGAGCGGATATGGTCTTGTCGTCTTCGATGATAAGTATGTTCATGAGGCTCCTCCGCAAAAGACTATACCACTGACTTGTATCAGATTTGTAAAATCATTGCGGAAATGCAGGCCTGTTCAGGCCAGGATGAGTTTTTCCTCCCGGATTATCTGATACAGCAGCTTTTCCTTCTGCACTGCCAGCTCTTCAGGGGTGAGCATATCCATGCCCTTACAAAGAGTGATCTTCTTTTTGCCGTCCTCTTCAGCCTCTTTGCCGGACTTTGATCCCGGGTTGATCTTGTAATTCATCTTCTCCGGACGCGTTGACAACAGGTAATTATACTGGCGGGTGCGCATCATGGGCTTATAGAAGCCAAATAGACCTCCCATAACGATATCATCACCATCTGCAGTTATGAATTCGAAGATATCCAGTGCCATGTTCACTGCCGGAGAATCGGAAACATACATGTTCTCGGGCATGTTAGGCGGAGTATGAAGAAAATCATCTATGTAATCCCCTATTCCGGGTTCGGGCGGACGGACAGCATCGCTGATCTTTGTTGCTCTGTTGAAGTTTTTCTCATCCTCTTCATCAATGCCTTTCAGCGTGGATTCCTTCCTCACCGCCTTGCCGTGGCGCTCTTTAAGCTTTTTCTGAAGCATCGCGAGATCTTTGCCTGACAGGATCATGCTGATCGAAAAGTACTCTATGATGTGAACGACAAACATATTATCCTTTGCCAGCTGGTACTCCATGAGATTATCCAGATCAGGATGCGACAGAAAAGTCATCACCGACATGGGACCTGTTGAGATCTTTTTGAGAAGCTCATCGGTACTCTTTACGCGGTATCCGCAAAGCAGTGACAGCAGTATGACCTTTGAGTCAGCCTGACCTTCTTTTTTCAGACCGCTTAAGATCCCAAGCAATTCATCGTACTTTTCTTCTTCCAGCAGGGCCTGTGCTTCCCTGCAGACGTCAGCCGGCGCGGAAGGCTCTTTTTGCAGCGCTTTCACGTCAAATTCCATTTCAAACGGTTGGAGGACAGGCCTTTTGTCCTGCGGCTCAATTCCACACACGGGACAGTAATATCCGCTGTTGAAAGGATCATTTCTCATGCGGAATCCGCAACTCTGACAACGCATTTCACTCATAACGGTCCATCTCCCTTCAGTTATTCCACAGTCATTATATATGAATTCCATAAGGTTTTCTTTATATGCTGTGTTACACTCTTAACGGGTTGTTTTCAAAACATGATCGACTGGGTGACTGACCGTGAAAGGAAAAAACCATATGAAAAAGAAGAGAAATAAGCCGGCAATAATCATTACCGCTATGCTGATGTTTGCAGGGATCCTGCTCGTAATTACGGGCCTTTACGGCGGCAGGATAATGGGCCTGTTCAAAAAGAATTTCGATCACAGGAACTTAAAACCTGAAGATGACGGCACGTATGTCAACACTGACATGCTCGTCTATTTCGAAATATTGGACCTTAAGGATAAGGTCATGCAGCTTTCGGGCAGCTTGAACGACGAAAACAGCAAGTTCATCGTGCTCGATCTGTCCGCACTGAGCAGCACCGACAAGCAGCAGTACTTTTCGAAAGCTACGCAGAGCATCACCATCCGCGGCAGGATAAGATACCTCGATGAAAAAGCTCTCAATGAGATAGCTGAAAGTAATTACAGGTACTTCGAAGATGCGATGAACGAGTACATCTCCAGAAAAGAGCAGGAGGCAAACAGGAAGTACACTGAAGCCGAAAAAGCGGAGATGGTCAAATGGTATCACGAGAAGATCATGGAAGCCGTGATCCCTTACTGCATTGAAGTTTCCTCTATCAGAGCTTTCAACTGGACACTGTTCATACCTGCCGGCATACTTGTTTTCTTCATAAGCTTTGTCCTTGAGATATGTTTTGTCTTCAAGCTCAAAAAGAGGATCGTACTGCCTATTGTCTTCGCACTCATGATCATCATCCCCTCGGTAATGCTTTTCAATCAGATCAAGACGATGCTGACCATAAAGAAAGCCGGCGACGGGCTTTACACGATGAAGAACCTCGAATGCACGGACACGCAGGGCATGCTCGATTCAGGTTCCAAGAGCATTAATGAACTTATAAGCTGGACATTCGGCAGACACTTGTACGGCGCGCCGAACGTCTTTGTGGAAGAATTCAATTTCGGCTGCTCGGCTTTCGCTGCCCAAACGCCTGACGGCAAGCACATATTCGGGCGCAATTTCGACTTCCCCGAGACAGACACGCTCCTCATCCATTCACATCCCGAGGGTGCATACGAATCGATCGGCATCGCAGACATAGGAGTTCTCGGCGTCGGAAAGACCTACCCGGTAAGCCCCGATTCTCCGCAAGGCAGACTTGCCATGATGATCACGCCTTATTTCATCGTTGACGGCATGAACGAAAAGGGGCTCGCTGCCGGCATCCTCCAGCTCAACGTCGACGAGACCCATCAGGACAACGGCAAACCCGATCTTCTTGTCTTCTGCGCGATCAGGGCGATCCTCGACAGATGCGCAAACGTCGACGAGGCACTGGCTCTTCTCGATAAATACGACATACATTCCGACATGCGCGCCGATTTCCATCTCTTCGTCACGGACAGATCCGGCAGATACGTTGTAGTCGAATGGCTTGACGGCAAGATGGTAACAACTGAAAAAGCATGCTGCACCAACAGCATTGTCGCACCCGGAAGCCACCACGACGAAGGCGCTCCCGACAAAAGGATGGAAACGATCGAAAAGCAGCTCGGCAGTACGCGCGTGGTCACGGACCGGAAAGCCATGGAAATACTTGCCATGGTCAAGAGCAATTCAATGTTCGATACTGAGTGGTCCTGCATCTATAACCTTGACGACTTCTCGGTAAACATCTGCCTCGACGGCGATTACGGCAAGGTCTATACCTTCAGCGCAAAAGATCTCAGGTAACGGTCCTGACGTCTTTTCGCGCTATTGTCCGGATCTGTACCTAAAACCTTCAAATTAAGTAAGATCCCCGCATCTGCTGTTCAGATACGGCAGCAATTCCTTGTATCCGTCTTTGTGCCGTGTCTCCGTCAGGACCATTCTCCTGTGTCTTTTGGTCTTGATGATCAGACGGTATGTCTGCCATTCAGTGTAGTGATCGGTAAGGGCATGGTAAATTGCACGTCCGGCAGTCACCCTGCCGCGCGGTCCTCTGTAAGTGCGCCGGCTGTGATTTCTTGTCCTGACCTCGAGGCCGGCGATATCATCGTAATCGATCACGGTTATGCCTTTATTTATCCCGATCAGGGCCTCAGGCGTAACAAAGACCTCCGGAGCTTCCAGCCAGACAGTATCAGGGTGATTAGCCAGATCATCTATCTGTTTTGCACTGCGCCGCCTGCCGCTTACCGCAGGTCTTATGTGCTTTGCCGTATTCAGCGTGTTGTCATCGTAATTTACTAATGCTAAGACCACAAGAATCGTCAGGCCGAATACCAGTCCGAACGGATGGTTATTCTTAAGCTCGTTCCACATATTCGGAAACGAGCCGTCAAGGTAGTAGAAGCAGTACTCCTCTTCCTTCAATGTCTCAAGATAACCCGTCTTTTGATAGTATTCTTTGATGTTCTTCCTGTCCTCTTTCCTGGAATCCCTCACTCTCCTGATCTTTCCGCGGAGCTTAACGGGAACGTCCTTCTCGCTTATCGAACCGAAATCGAAATTCACGGCCGGTATGTGATCGTCCCCCACGGTCAGATCGTAGTAAGAACCATAGACCTTTTGCGGCTTTTCCGTGATCTCCACGCTGTAGAAGTCATCGGTGATATTCCAGAAATAATTATTGAACGGGACCTTATGATCAGTGTTTATGTCCTTTATGGTCCTGCCGACGCTCAGCAATATGAGAAAACAAGCGACCAGGAAAGAGACCACCATGAATCTGTACAGCACGCAGTCCTCCAGGATCTGCGCGCGGATGCGCTCGTTGGTGTAATGCCTGGTATAGACCTCCGCTCTTTTTAAGAACTTTTCTCTCGGAGTCAGTTTTTCTTTTTTCGGAGCAGCGGTTTTTGCTGCCTTCTTACCGCTCTCCGGGGCCTTTTTCTTCAGATTGAGATGAACCACAATGATCACGGCAATTGCCAGGAATATCCCGCTGCCCGAAAACAAGACGGCCGCTGCGTAAAAGTCATCTTTTACATGGCTGCCGATATAGTAATCATCGGGATCTGCGGGGTTATAGTGTATCTCGAGCCGGTCGCCCTCATTTCCGTAGCCGACGCCCGCATAAAGAGGGGTCCTTTTGAATACCCCGTCAGTCCGGACGGTGATCTTTATCCAGTACTTTTTGGATTTGCCGGAACTCAGGTACCTGCCCTCAACAGTGTTTCTCATACCGTAAAGGATCCCCGTGCCTTCCTGTTCCACGGATCCCATGACCACTGACGTGCAGTTGTTTAATGTCTCGTTGTAATGCCGGACTTCCAAAAAGCCTGCCGCGCAGGTTATCACTGCCAGGATAAAAGTTATCACGGCAAGAACGATCTCAGCCTTTGAGCTGTTCTTATCTACTTTCCTGCCGGTCCTTTTGACTTTCCTTCTCTTCCCGTCAACCATTGATGTTTTTCAGCGTCCTTGAGGTATTTTTCATTCCATCACTCGAAAAATGATTCGACAAGATCCTTGGCGATCCTAAGGCCCTCTCCGGTAAATTCACGAGCTTCCTTTACCGCCTCGATCTTCCTGTTCTGCCTCATGAGATCTGCGATCTTCTCTCTTTCGGCATCCGGGATCTTCGCATAGACCTTTTCGAGATATGCTCTGTATCTCGGCCCGTCGTTGATCAGCTCCTGCTGCTCCCTGATGAAAGCCTCATTGTCCGCCTGACGCTGCGCCTGCCGCTGTTCGGCCATGCGCTGAACCGCCTCCTGCTTTGAAGCAACCTGCTGAACGACAGGCATCCTTCCGTTCTTCTTTATGAAATCTACAAAAGTGGCAGCCGCTGCGGCATCGGCGCTGCGCAGAAAATGAAGCGACAGCTCTTCTTTGCCCTCAACACCTTCGAAAACGAGCATCTTTGCGACATATTTGGTCTCACGGGTATCGTTTGCGTAACGCGAAATATAGAAGACCTTGTCCTCTTCCGCGCTGTCCTTGTACTTAACGGTGACCTTCTGTTCATCTATGATCAGACACGATTCCCTGTGGGTAAACGGCTTAGTGGCGATTATGATCCATATGATGAATGCTATGACAAAAGTTATGGCTGCAGGTATCCATTCGCGCTCTTTCATAGTTGCGCAGCCGATGCCGTAAGCAATTACCGAGGGCAGCAAAACGAGATATCCCGTGAAGGTTATCAAAGCCATTACTTTGAGTTTTTTCGTATATCCAGAAGGGTAAAGGATAATGCGGTCAGAAAGATACCGGTTGGGCTTCTCGGTCGAGTTTTTCTGCCTTGCGAACATGGAGGCCGTGATTATCAGGAACACAAAATAAAATACGGCAAGACACGCTGCACCGTTATAAAGCAGGATCTCGGTAAAAGATTGCGTCACCATGAAGAATAAGCTCCTTAACGTGCTTTACTTATTTAATTATTCTATCACTAACGATTTCTCAAACGCCTGCTGACTCTCTTGGCAGTTTGTCCCTATGGCAGAGACATATTTCGGGTAAACAGGTCAAAAAGGGTCAAATATTCCCACTTAGTCTCCCGGTTTCATTCAAAATTGGGAGAGTAATTGGGATTGAACATTAAAAATCCCCTGTTTGGTCCTCTGTTTTCACAAAAAGAGAGGACATAACAGAGGATTTAAGGCAACAT
>R21__coassemble_968_pt1 | contig 21069 bp, 11 predicted proteins | sample R21__metabat2_high_PE_008 | metagenome-assembled genome bin R21
AAAAAAGAATTAAAGAAAAATATTTTTCGTGTCCACTTTTATTGACAGGTACAAATACCACCTGTATTTCTATTATATTCCGTAGTTTAGAGCTATGATATTCCGAAGTCAAGTATTATGAAATTCCGAAGTTATCTGTCAAATCAAATGCTGTCTACCATCTTTTTACGAAAGCAATCATAGTATCAGCACAACTATTGCAAATAATTGAAATGTACGCTATTAAGTTAGGAAACATTTCAATGAAGAAGCCATCAGCGCTAAAACTTAAACCAAAATTTAAACCAATCAATATTGGATATAGCTATTCATAAAAAGTGTAGAATTCTACACTTTTTATGAATAGGAAACAGTGTTTAGTTCCGTGCATGTGTCAAGTCTGCATTTCTAGCAAACCGCTGTAGTGGAAAAGAGGTGATGAATTCAGACCTTACCACGAATTTACCACAATTGTCGTAAACTCGAGTGAATTTGGGTGAATTTTCGTAAAGTTGTTTCAGAACGGTCACAACCCCAAAACCCTATAAAACAAGGGCTTTTCAAGACAAAACAAAAGGGTCTGCCAAATCTGGCAAACCCTCTGTGGTGGGAAGAGGTGGATTCGAACCACCGAAGTCACTGACGACAGATTTACAGTCTGTTCCCTTTGGCCGCTCGGGAATCTTCCCATGTATTAAGTTGTTTGTGTAGTTGGTGGGCCTTCGGGGACTCGAACCCAGGACCCGCCGGTTATGAGCCGGATGCTCTGACCAACTGAGCTAAAGGCCCACGTTTACACAAGCGGTGCGTTTTTAAGCGCTTGAATAGTATATAAATATTGACCCCGTTAGTCAAGCACATTTTTGCGCAAGTCTAACGGGGCCTAAAAGCCTTATTTTGCTGTAATATAACCCTTCTTCGTCAGAAGCTCTGCCGTGAGCATTCCGCCGCCGGCTGCACCTCTGAGGGTATTGTGTGAGAGGCAGCAGAACTTATAGTCGAAGATGATGTCATCTCTCAAGCGTGCAACAGATACGCCCATTCCGTTCTCGAACATTGCATCGAGCTTAGGCTGGGGACGGTTGTCCTCTGCAATGTACTGCAGGAAGTGCTTAGGAGCGGAAGGCAGACCGAGCTTAAAAGCTTCGCTCTCATAGTTGTTCCATACGTCGATCATCTCTTCGATGGAAGGCTTGTTCTCGAAAGATACGGATACTGCAGCCGTATGTCCTTCCTGAACAGCTACACGGTAGCACTGTGCAGAGATAAGGGGCTTTTGTGCGATCTCGATGTGATCGCCTGCGAACTTACCCCAGACCTTGAGAGGCTCTTTCTCAGACTTCTCCTCTTCACCGCCGATGAAAGGAATTACGTTTCCTACCATCTCAGGCCAGATATCAAATGTCTTGCCTGCGCCGGAAATAGCCTGATACGTGCAGACATTGATAGCCTTGATACCGTTCTTGAGGAAAGGCGTAAGAGCGGGAACATAGCTCTGGATTGAGCAGTTAGGCTTAACTGCGATGAATCCCCTTTGAGTTCCGAGTCTTTTTCTCTGAGCATCGATGAGAGCTGCGTGATCGCTGTTGATCTCAGGGATGATCATAGGAACATCTTCTGTCCAGCGGTTTGCAGAGTTGTTTGAAACAACGGGTGTCTCAAGCTTTGCAACCTTCTCCTCGAGAGCCTTGATCTCATCCTTCTTCATGTTGACTGCGCAGAAAGTGAAGTCTATCTGCTTGCAGTATTCTTCTATATCTTCCGTGCTGTACACGACCATCTTCTTAACATATTCAGGCATCGGCAGATCGATCTTCCAACGGCCTGCAACAGCTTCCTCATATGTCTTGCCTGCAGAACTCGGGGATGCGCAGAGAGCTACGCACTCAAACCAGGGGTGGTTCTCAAGCAATGTGATAAAGCGCTGTCCTACATATCCCGTAGCACCGATAACGCCGACTCTTAACTTCTTTTCCATACTCTTTTTTCACTACTTTCATTCTGGATTTTGTCCGTGTATCACGTACAATTGTTTTTGGTACGTGCACAATATTATCACAATGACTTTTTTATAACAAGTACACCCGCAACAAAAAACACGAATTTCGCTATGCTAAAATATAACAAGATAAACAATCAGGGAGAAATAAACGCGTGCAGACCTTTCCCGTACTTGATCAGTACTGCAATTACATGCTTGCCGCGCTTGGCAGAGCCGAGCTCACCGTCAAGGAATATTCCTATGACATAGTCTGCTTCTGCAGGTTCTACAAACAGGACAAGATGATGGTCCCTGCCGATACCCCTTTCGAAGAGATCGATGTCTCTGACGTTGACATAAAGATGCTCAACAAAGTAACCACTGATGATATCCTGGCATTCATAATATGGCTTTCAAGGACAAGAAATCAGACAAACTCTTCCAGGGCAAGACATATCGCCTCCCTTAAGAGCTTTTTCAAGTATCTTCACGCAAAAAAGAGACTCATCGATACCAATCCTGCCTACGATATCGAGACACCTAAGATAGGAAAGCGCAATCCGAAGTATCTTACTCTTGAGCAGAGCCAGAAGCTTCTGGAAACCGCCTATGCTTCCCCAAAGGAATCAAATGCACGCGATTACTGCATGTTAACGCTTTTTCTCAATTGCGGAATGCGTCTGTCAGAACTCCGCGGGATCAACACCAACGATATCAGAGGCACTATCCTGACTGTTATAGGTAAAGGTAATAAAGAGCGTACGATCTATCTTAACGACGCATGCCTTGCGGCGCTCGATGACTGGCTCGCGGAACGCAACACCATAAAGATCAAGCCGGAGGCCGGGAAAGCCCTTTTCGTTTCAAAACGAGGCACGCGCATTTCAGATGACATGATTCAGATAGTCATAAAGCGTCTTCTGGATGAAGCAGGAATCGATACGCGCGTATATTCGGTACACAAATTGAGACATACTGCAGCGACGCTCATGTACAAATACGGTCATGTCGACATAAGGAACCTTCAGATGATCCTGGGTCACCAGAGCGTCTCCACTACCCAGATCTATACCCATGTAGATGAAGAAGCTCTCCAGAGAGCCGTAGACAGCAATCCTCTGGCGAGCTTCGATCCCGAAAAGAATTCAGGTAAATGATCTTATCAGCCGCTGGTAGCTGAGATCACAGGCTCGGTTGTCTGATTGATCACAGGTGCCAGAGCGGTTTCCGTCGTCGTAGGCGGAGGTGTGGTCTCTGTTGCAGTAATATCAGGCGCATTCTGCTGCTGGGCAGCACCCTGTGTAACAGGGAGCCTGAGCTTGATCGGATAGAAAGGAAGCGCTGCGATATACTGCTGCTGAATAGAAGATTTTTCGAAAATGCTCCTCTCCCTGATAAGCGGACTGTTCCTGTAAGGGAAAGTAACCGCAACATAAGCGACAAACCATACGATACCCGCGAGGATAAGGATCTCGAATACAAGAAGCGGAGTGACCTGGAAGAAACTGCTGACCTTGTTGAGCTGCTTGGTCCTCTTGTTCTTCTTGACATCGGTGGAAATGAATTCCGCCATCTTGTAGCTCTTTGAGTCGATCTTGGCAATTATCTTTTCGATCATGGAATTGCGCGTATACTCATCAAGCTTTCTCTCTTCAAAAGAAAGGTTTTCGGGAAGCGGGTATTCAGCTACGATGGCTTTTGCATTCTCGAGCAGGATGTCGCCGAAATCGTAGATAACACGCTCACCGGGAACATTCGCACGCTTTGCGTAAATATCCAGATAAGACTTAACGATCGCACGCTCGCACCTTGTAGGCTCCTTGGTTATTCCGAAAACGGAGGAATAGACCATATCGACCGTAGCCATATAGAAATCTTTCAGATTCTCTCTGGTAAGTTTCTCATTCCAAAGTTCTTCAGACATCGTTATACACCTCCATTTCCGGGATCGTCGTCATTCAGGAAAGCCATGGGATCCGCAGGCTGCTGCGGATAAGGATTCTGTCCGTACATATCCTGTCCCTGCTGAGGCTGGTATGCCGGCTGACCATACTGCTGCTGACCGTAAGGCTGCGGCTGATATGGCTGCTGATATGACTGTTGATATTGAGGCTGCTCGGGAACATATTGCTGCGGTGCGGCAGGTTCCGGCTGATACTGCTGAGGTGCCTCCCGGTACTGCTGCTCGGGAGCATATTGCTGCTGATAAGGCTGCTGGTACTGCTGCTCAGGAGCATATTGCTGCTGGTACGGTTGCTGATACTGCTGCGGTGCAGGCTGATACTGCTGCTGCTCGGGAGCATACTGCTGAGTAGGCTGCCCCTGAGGCATCTGATTGTATTGCATGTCAGGCTCAGGCTGAATCGCTTCGCCAAACGGAGAAGCATCATTGTAAGCCATTGCAGGCTGTGGCTGCGGCTGCTGCTGGGGCTGACGCTGAGGAACGGGCTGACCATAAGGATTGCCCATGGGAGCATTATTTCTTTCCGTTCTCCTTCTCGGTTCGGGTTTGAGCGAAGGATCACTCTCATCGACCATTGAAGAATAAGCGGATGCAGGATAGATAAACGAGATCAAAGCCACAAGCACAGTCACAATGATCATGACGATCCTGACGTTATCGACCATAAAAGAAGTCATCGCAATGGGCACGACCGCTCCGATGCCGAGGTAGAAAGCGTACTCCGCACACTTACGCAGATTAGTCCTGATCCTTCCGTTGCAGATCAGATAGAGTGCGTAAATATAATAGAAGTCATGTATGCCGAGGCTGATACCAAGGAGTACTGATGTTACGACAAGTGTCTTGGCCGACGGGAACATCGCAAACACCAGAAGTCCGAGGACTGTGGAAGCACTCTGGATCAGCACCCTGATCTTTGATGTAAGGATATGCTCGTAGTGATTCTTTACATAACCGCATACTACGCATGCGGAAAAAGCGCAGACAAGATAGAAGAATGATGATGTCGCAAGCGAGATTCCTACATTGCCGAGGAAGTTCGGAATGAATACGAGCATGAACGAGAACGAGACACCGAGCATAAGGAACGATGAATTGAGGAACCTCCCTGCCCTGGAGTCAGACAGGACATGAAGCCAGCTGCCCACCGTAAGAGGAGCTTCCCTGACAACAGAGTTGTTCTGCATGAAATAGATCATTCCGACAGCGGTAAGGATCAGAGCCGCACCGCTGATAACGGCAACGATAAGAAGTCCGAAACGCTCATAGCAGATGCCTGTAATGACCGTGCCGACCGATATTCCGAGGAAATATGAAGTGCTCTGTACATTATGGATTATCCTGTCGCTGTAATCCTTATAACCGAGCTTGCCCGCATTGATCCTGTAATCCCTGAGGAAATCGAGCGGCATTCCGAAGCAGAAGCCGACAGGAAGCGCTATAACTGCCGTTGCGTAAGGAATGTTGATAATGCCTGCAACAAGAGCAAGGAAATATCCTGCACCGGTTACGAATATAAGCGCGACACGGCTTGTAAGCTTGGATTTGAGTTCATATCTGATCGAAGAGAATCCGAAGAAACCCCAGATGAACAGCAGAATCGATACGGCGATCAGGGCTTGTACCACATAGACCGGCATATCCGAAAGCGAATCCTTGAAATAGTCCGCAAACGATATCGGAAGCATGACGGATCCGAAAGCCGCAAAGAATGACAGGAACCTGTTCGCATTCTCACCGTACATGACAAGTACCGGAGTATTTCCGGTAATGCCCTGCGACATTGTCGAAATGATGAGATTGAGTTCAAAGATGGCAATACCCATTGAGATCGCGATCGAAACGATCGTGAATATCCATGAAAGGCTCATGCCGTTTAACGAACCCTGGAAATCATCCCTGGGCATCATGATCTCAAGAATGCCGGACACCGTGTTTTCGGATGATATTATCGGAGAGATGGCGCAGACATAGGCCTTCCCTGCTTCAGTTCTCTGTGTAAAAGCTGTTTCCTGGAGCTGGAAGCAGTTAATGTACTGGTCGCCTACACCTGTCAGATAGTACTGCTCCGTGGAATTAACATCAGCTGCTGATGAATAGAGTCTTAAGAAAGAATCTCCCGCCATTGTATATACCGAAACCGTATAAGGCTTGTTTTCGGCATATGAGTAGATCGGGAGCATATAGGACATATTCTCGGAAACGCGTGTATATGTAAGCGCGGCGGATGACGAGACTGCACATTTCGACATTGCGTCGGCGCGCTCGCTCTCGAGCGTCGTGATATATACGGAAGAAAGCTGCCTGGACATTACGAGCAGAACGACAAGGATGATCGCGAAACAATATCCGATAGTCGAAGAAATGAGTCTCTTGTCACGAGCCCTGGAAGACTCTTCCACCTGTGCGCCTGCATTTCCCTGCCTGCGGCGGAGAAGCTTGATTATGAGTTCCTGAACTATGAAGATGACCACACCGATAACAACGGCAATGATGACAGCCGTAAGGATCCTTCCCTCGAGCTTGTTGCCGAGTTCATAGAGACCGTCAAAAGTGCACTTGTACTCAAATACTCCGACGCACATACCGGTGCTGTCATGGATCGGGAGAATGATGCTCTCGTAATTCTGTCCTTTGACGGCGGTAGGCTCATTTGAACCTAGCCATGTTGAGATGTCGCGGTTCGCAACCGCAAATTCGGAAGTATCACCAACACCCTCACTTACAAGAAGTGAAAGCTGTCCGTCCTTGTATGCGAAAAGTCCGTAACCTTCAGCAGAAAGATTCTCGCTCGTTGTATCAGCCATCATGAGGCTTAAGAGCGTGCCGTACTTGAGAGGTGAATTAACGGTAGCTGATGTGAAATCATCACCGTCGATGCAGATCTTTGCAATGTCGCAGACCTGATGAACCTTTTTATCAGAGATGCCCTTGAACTCACCTTCAAACTGAAGTCTCATATGATGTACCGCGAACGAGACAGCCGCGATAGACACGATAAAAGACACTATTGTAAGAATAACGATGCGCACGAGGCGGTCTACAACACTGCCCCTTTCCTGAGCGCGATCATTCCTAAGATTAGCCATAAGTCACTCCTCTAGCTATGTAGTCAGAAAAACTCAGTATATTATTATACACTAAATATAAAAAAATATAAAAGGCAACTGCTAAACAGCAATTGCCTTATTGGTTGCGGAGGTGGGACTCGAACCACACGACCTCCGGGTTATGAGCCCGACAAGCTACCAACTGCTCTACTCCGCGATATTAAGATGTGCGCATTCTCCGGAATAAATGGTGCTCGTGACCGGACTTGAACCGGTACGGATTTTACTCCGACGGATTTTAAGTCCGTTGCGTCTGCCAATTCCGCCACACGAGCCTATCCGTAAATGCCAAATGATAATATCATCGGATACCCTTTATGTCAAGGACGAGACTTTGCAGATAAAAACAACAGGGATTGCACTTGTAACTGATTTTTAATAATATAGTCTCGCTATAGACTCTAAAAATATTGAATGAAAATCAATTAACGATAGAATAAGACTATATTAAAAAATCTGTGAGGGGAATAACTATGCCATTTGATCCAGATGATTTGAACAAGAAGAACAACTCTGGCAAAGGTCAGAACAAGTCCGGCGAAGATTTCATCAATTCTTCGTTTGCGGTACAGTTCAAACCCGGCGACAAGTCCAACTCTGTTTCCGACAAGCTTAAAGAAGGCAGCAGCGTTAAGGATGACTTCGATAGTTTCAAAGACGAATTCGATGATTTCGAGATCGATGATACTATCAGCGCTTTCAAGCCTATAGGACAAAAAGAAACACCCAAGGAAGAGCCTAAAGCAGAACCTGTAAAGGCTGAACCTGCGAAGAACAAAGAAGCTTCCATTCCCGCTTTCCCCAAGGACGGCGGTACGTTCGACAGAAAGCCTTCCGATAATGTTTCCAAGGGTCCCGATAAGAGCAACACTCCCGTTTTCGGAAGCGATAAGGGGCAGTCCAGGCCTGCTGCTTCCCAGAAAAAAGACGAGAAGCTCTTCAATTCAGGAAAGGATCTTGATTATGCTACATCAGAGCATGACAAGGATAAGAGCCCTTTTGCAAACGCAGAGCGTCCCAGTGCGCACAAAGCTGACAAGAAGCCTGAAGTTAAGACATATGGAACGGTTTCTTCCGGCGTAAACGCTTTCAGCTCAGCTAACATCCTTGATGACATCCCTGAAGTCGGTGCAGAAGAAAAAGCTGCTCCCTCTCCTTTCGTTATCAGGCCTACACCTTCACCCAAGCCTGCTATGCCAAAAGCAGCAGAAACAGCTCATCATGCTCCTAAGGCACCTGCAGCTCATACTGCTCCCGCTGCAGCTAAAGCTGCTGAAAAGAACGAAAGGCCCGGACACACAGCTCCTGCCGCTGCAAAGGCTGAGCAGAATGAGAAAGCTGCGCCTGCTCATACAGCTCCCGCTTCAGCTAAAGCTGCTGAAAAGAACGAGAGACCCGGACACACAGCTCCCGCTGCTGCAAAGGCTGCCGCTAAGAACGAGAAGCCTTTTGCACCTGCTCATACGGCACCTGCTTCAGCAAAGGCTGCTCAGAACGAAAAAACTGCTCCTGCTCATACTGCTCCCGCTTCAGCTAAAGCTGCTGAAAAGGGCGAGAAGCAGGCTCCCGCAGTATCTGCAAACAAGCCTGCTTCCGGTCAGCGTCCCGGCGAAGCTGCAAAGTCCTTTACAGCCCCCACATTCTCAAGACCTGCTCCTACGGGTGCTGCCATCGAATCTATCAGACCTGAGGACCCCAGAAGAGCCCTTGCAGTTGAGAAGAGCCAGAAGACAACCACTACAACTCACACAAAATCCGGTATTTCTCCTGTCGATACAGTTAAGAAGACAAAGAAAAAGAAGGTTGCCAAGGCTCCTAAGGATCCCGGAATCGGCGGAATCATTACTCTCGGCGTCATTATCGTTGCATTCGTAGGTATCCTTCTTATCCTGCAGAACATCGATAAGATCGGTCAGGTCTTCGGAAGAAAGCCCGTAGAAACGCTTCCTACGATCCAGACAACTACAACAGCTACAGTTACAGAGACTACTACGGCTGCTACAGAGACCACCACAGAAGCTACGACAGAATCAACAACTGAAGCTACTACCGCAGAGACAACAACAGAGGCTACTACAACTGAAACAACGACCGAAGCTACAACAGCAGCTACGACAACCCAGGCTACGTCACAGACTACTTCCAAGAAAGTTGTTAACTATGGTATTGCTACAAGCAAATTCTCCGCAAAAGTTACCAACTTCAGGAACACTTCAGGCGGATTCAAATACGATGTAGTTATGGTCAACAAGTCAGGCAAGACAGCAAGCTTTAAGAAGTCACTTAAGAGCGTAAGCCTTTCACTTCTTACAGAGCCTGCCATCAAGAGCATGTCTTCCTCTTCACTGAGCTTCAAAGCCAAGAACGGTCAGTGGGTTGGTACTCCTAAGAGAGACTTCTCTATTAAGCCCGGTAAGAAAGTAACCATTACCGTTACTGTTAAGACATACGGCTATGCTCAGTATTACGCTTACAGAGCAGTTAACTTCAAGTACAATTAACTTCACCGATCAAGGAGTTACACAAAATAGAGGCATCATCATGATGCCTCTATTTTTATCTTATGAAATCAGGATGATCTCCCCTGCTGTCTGCGACATGGAATCCTATGCGTTCCACCCTGCCTCTCATGCATGCATTGCATTCTGCTGCTTCTTCACCGGTACATATCTTGCCGTCATAGAGAAGATATTTCTTACGCACATTGACCGGCGACAGATTGGGCATCATTACATTGGCTCCCGCAAGGATACCCTTCTCCCTTCCCATCACATCCGCAGTTCCAAGCGCCGTTGTGGCAGGCAGAAGGACCTTCGGGAATATGAGCCTTAATATTGCCAGCAGGCGCAGCGTGCGGTCCACGCTTCCGTCCGGCTCATCTTTAAAAGGTGTATCCTTATGCGCTATGAAAGGCCCTATACCGATCATATGCGGCTGTAATTCTTTCATGAAGACAATATCTTCATATATATGATCGACAGTCTGGAAAGGCGTGCCGACCATTATTCCGCATCCTACCTGGAAACCGATCTTCTTAAGATCGAAAAGGCACTTTTTGCGTTCAGCGCCCGACATGTTCTCGGGATGGAGTTTACAATAATGCTCTTCGTTGGCGGTCTCGTGACGCAACAGATACCTGTCAGCGCCTGCATCGAAATACTTCTGATAACTATCATGCGGTTTTTCGCCGATCGAAAGCGTAACGGCACAGTCCGGATGAGCTGCCTTGATCTTCTTTATAAGATCGACGATCACTTCATCTGTATAGTACGGATCTTCACCGCTCTGCAGGACAAACGTCCTGAACCCCATCTTTTCGCCTATCCCGCAGCATGAAAGGATCTCTTCTTCAGTAAGCCTGTATCTTTCCGCCTTGAGGTTTCCGCCTCTGATGCCGCAGTAATAGCAGTTGTTCCTGCAGTAATTGGAAAACTCTATAAGCCCTCTGAGATATATCTCTTTATGAAAGTGTCTTTCAGCGACTTCACGTGCGGCTTCAAACAGATACTCGTTATCGGAACCGTCGCATTCAAGAAGATACGCAAGATCCTCTTTGGAGATGCTCTGCGTATCTTTCAATGAATCAACAATTGAACGGAATCTCTCATCCATATCACATCTGATGTCTTACGGTCTTATACTCGTCTCCGTCTTTGTAGAACGGACACTCTTTGCTTCTGCTGTGAGACAGCCTTATTACTTCATCCTCGTCAAGATCAAGATCACAGAACGCTTCGCCCGTGATCTCATCTGTAACGGAATACATGCAGGTATCGCAGCTGTTCATTCTTCTTTAGCCTTAACCGTATCGAATACAAACTTATCTTTCTTGTAATCGATCTTAAGGGATACGACGTCCTTAAGCCCGCCTGAGAGGAACATGTCGGAAAGCGGATCCTCAATGTTCTTCCTGATAGCCTTTCTAAGCGGTCTTGCGCCGTACTTCTCGTCGTAGCCGACAGATGCGAGCCTGTCGCCTGCAGCCTTTGTCATAGAGCCCTTGATGTGCTTGTCCTCGAGCGAATCGAAGACATCCTTGATCATGATATCGACGATCTGACGGATCTCCTCAGGCTTGAGAGACTTGAATATGATGACATCATCGACCCTGTTAAGGAACTCGGGACGGAACGTCTCCTTAAGAGCGGACTGAACGTGCTGCTCCAAAGCCTCATGTGTGCTGTTGAAGAAGCCGATCGTAGATGCCTTGGCAGAACTTCCGGCATTTGATGTCATTATGATTATGCAGTTCTCAAAGTTAACGTGCAAACCGTGGCTGTCTGTAAGAACACCGTCATCGAGCATCTGCAAAAGGAGATTGAACACATCGGGATGAGCCTTCTCGATCTCATCGAAAAGGATTACAGAATAAGGCTTGCGTCTTACCTGCTCTGTCAGCTGTCCGGCATCGTCAAATCCGACATATCCCGGAGGAGAACCGATCAGTTTGCTGACTGAATGAGGTTCCATATATTCCGACATATCGATCCTGATGAGAGCCTCTTCAGAATCAAACATTACCTCAGCAAGAGCTTTAACCAGCTCTGTCTTACCTACACCGGTAGGTCCAACGAAGATGAAGGAAGTAGGCTTATGCTTCTTTGTAAAACCTGCCCTTGTACGTCTGACCGCACTGGCAACGGCATGTACTGCTTCTTCCTGGCCGATGACTCTCTTATGAAGTCTCTCTTCAAGGTGTGCGAGCTTCTCTGTCTCTGTCTCAGAAATAGACTTGAGGGGGATTCCCGTCCACATTTCGACTACTCTCGCGATATCCTCGACCTGGATAGGATCGGGCTTCAAATCGTTCTCCAATGCCTCAAGCTCGTTGGTGAGCTTATCAACCTTGGCCTTGAGTTCGGCAGCCTTCTCATAGTCCTGCTCGCGTTCTTCGGGCGAGGAGTTCTCCATGGAATCTATCTGCCTCTGATGTTCAGCCTTGGCCTCCTCAAGCGACTTTTTTGTGCTTGCAAGCTTAACGAGCTTCACGTTCTTGAGGTTTGCCGCAGAACCCGCCTCATCGATAAGATCGATCGCCTTATCGGGAAGGTATCTGTCTGTGATATATCTCTTTGAAGCCTTTACCGCAAACTCGATTACCTCATCGGAATAAGTAACGTTATGGTGCTTCTCGTAGTAATCCCTGATGCCCTTAAGTATCTCAATGGATGTCTCGATCGAAGGCTCGTCGAGCATGACCTTCTGGAAACGTCTCTCAAGAGCCGAATCCTTCTCGATCTTCTTATACTCGGCTGTTGTCGTGGATCCCAAGATACGCAGTTCTCCGCGCGCCAGAGCAGGCTTTAGGATGTTTGCCGCATTGGTCGAACCTTCCGCGTCACCTGCGCCGATAATCGTATGAAGCTCATCGATTACAAGTATGATGTTCTCTGCCTTGATAGCTTCATTGATGACGCCCTTGATACGGCTCTCGAACTGTCCTCTGAACTGGGTTCCTGCGACCATTGCGGGAAGGTCAAGCTGCCAAACCTGCATGTTGAGGAGCTTCTCGGGAACGCTGCCTTCAACGATCTTTACCGCAAGGCCCTGGGCAACGGCCGTCTTACCGACACCCGGAGCGCCAATAAGAACAGGATTGTTCTTGGTCCTTCTGTTAAGGATCTGAATGCATCTTTCGATCTCCTTGTCACGGCCTATGATCCTGTCGATCTTGCCTTCTGCGGCACGCTCAGTGAGGTTTGTACCAAACTCGTTGAGGAACTTCATTCTCGGGCGGCCCTTGCGTCTGTCCTTGGATGTATCCTTACCGTCAGCATCCGAGCCGGGCCTTCTGCCGAAGATGTTGTCGAAGAATGAGGGTCTCTTGTCATCAGGATCCTTATCGTCATCCTTACCGTCGTCTGACTTCTCGGCATCTGCAACGCCTACGGGTGTGCTGTCTTCATCGAATTCATAAGAATCGTCATCCTCGTCACCCATGGGGTCGAGTTCTCCGCCTGCAAGCTGCTTAAGGAAATCACCGGGATCGACTGACATGCCGTTAGTGGAGATCATCTCCTCAAGCCTGTCACTCATCTCGTCAATGTTATCCGCATTGATACCTGTTGCCTTGAACATGTCGGTAACACCGGCAATGCCCGATTCATATGCGCACTTGAGGCAGAAGCCTTCATCTATGCGCTTACCGTCTTCATAACGGCTCGTAAAAACGATTGCATGTCTTGTCTTACATATGCTGCAAAGTGCCATTTGCTTTATTCTCCGTCTTTATTATCTGTCCCTTGTTCCTTGATCTTTCTTCTCACTCTCGGACCTGTAATTATATCATATTGTTCCTCTTCGAGCCTTGCGGTATCGATAAAGGCTGAGATGTCGGCATACTGGCCGTTCTTACGTGCCTTCTCGAGCACGGGCTTGAGGAACTGACCCGTATAGGACTTCTTTACCTTGCAGATCTCCTCAGGTGTTCCCTGCGCTATTACCTGTCCTCCGTCGTCACCGCTCTCGGGACCGAGATCTATTATATGATCCGCGGTCTTGATGACGTCCAGATTATGCTCAATTACTACTACGGTGTTCTTGTTCTCGGTCAGACGCTCAAGGATCTCGACGAGCTTATGTACATCAGCGACATGAAGTCCGGTAGTGGGCTCATCAAGGACATATATCGTCTTTCCCGTCGAACGGCGGGAGAGCTCTGACGCAAGCTTTATCCTCTGCGCCTCACCGCCTGACAGAGTGGTCGAAGGCTGTCCGAGCTTGATATAACCGAGTCCGACATCCTGCAGAGTCCTGACCTTCTTATAGATGGCACTGTGATTCTTGAAGAACTCACAAGCCTCATCGACCGACATTTCGAGGATGTCGTTTATGTTCTTGCCGTTGTAATGTACTTCCAGAGTCTCCCTGTTGTAACGCTTACCCTTACAGACATCGCAGGTAACATAGATATCGGGCAGGAAATGCATTTCTATCTTGTTTACGCCGTCACCTGAGCAGGCTTCGCATCTGCCGCCCTTGGTATTAAAAGAAAACCTTCCGGGACCGAATCCCCTTGCCTTTGCATCAGGAGTCTCCGAAAAGAGCTTTCTTATCATATCAAAAAGACCGATATAGGTAGCGGGATTACTTCTCGGCGTCCTTCCTATGGGGCTCTGGTCGATGCATATGATCTTATCGAGGTTGGAATACCCTGTTATCCTCTCGCACTGAACACGTGTCTTATGCGCGCCGTTGAGCTCATATGTGAGATAAGGGACCAGCGTTGAATTGATAAGCGACGATTTGCCTGAACCTGATACACCAGTGATAACGGTGAACAGCCCTATCGGTATGTCAACGTTGATGTTCTTCAGGTTATTGACCGTAGCGCCCTTGATGGAAAGCATCTTCTTGGGATCAGGCTTTCTTCTGTCGGAAGGTACGGGAATGAATTTCCTGCCGGAAAGATAATCACCGGTGATCGACTCGGGTGTTGCGATGACCTCATCCACAGTGCCCTGAGCCACTACCCTGCCTCCGAATACGCCGGCTCCAGGACCTATGTCGATCAGGTGGTCAGCTGCCCTCATGGTATCTTCATCATGCTCGACCACTAAGATCGAGTTTCCGAGATCCCTGAGCTTATAAAGCGTCTTGATGAGCTTATCGTTGTCTCTCTGGTGAAGTCCTATCGAAGGTTCGTCCAGCACGTAGAGCACGCCCTGAAGGCCTGCGCCTATCTGCGTTGCAAGTCTGATCCTCTGGGCCTCTCCGCCTGAAAGAGTCGAAGATGACCTCGAAAGCGTCATGTAATCAAGACCAACGTCGAAAAGGAAGCGGAGTCTTGCGGAAACCTCTCTTAAGATCGGAGCTGCGATCTCGCCTTTCATCTTGGTGAAAGTGAGATCATTGAAGAAAGTAATCAGGTTCTTTACGGAAAGATTCGTAACTTCACTGATGTTCTTTCCGCCGATCTTTACGGCGAGACTGTTGGGATTGAGCCTTGCGCCTCCGCACACAGGGCAGACGTCAATGCTCATGTACCTTTCGTAAGATGCCTTGGCATCTTCAGACATAGACTCTCTCCAGCGTCTGTTGACACTGGGCACGAGGCCTTCCCATGCGGCATAGTAATCGCCTGATCTCGGATATACGGAATTGGTGGTGTCTATCTTCATCTTCTCACCGCCGTTGCCGTACATGATTATGTCTTTGATCTTATCCGGAAGCTTATAGTAAGGCACGTCGAGAGAAAACTTGTATTTCTCCGACAAAGCCGTTATGAAGCCTCTGCCCCAGCTCTTGGGATCATCGAAATTCCATCCCGCAGTCCTTATGGCGCCCTCGTTGATCGAAAGCTTCGGATTGGTTATGCAAAGCTCGGGATCGACCTTGATCAATGTACCGATACCGGAACAGTGAGGGCATGCGCCTTCGGGGCTGTTAAACGAGAAACTCCTTGTAGTTATCTCTCCGAAAGAGATACCGCAGTCAGGGCATGCAAGGTTCTGCGAGAAGAACTCCTCGTTAGTCTCGTATTCCTTCTCTCCGCCCTTGCCTTCTTTCGCAGTCTGGGTCTCAACGAGCAGCAGACCGCCCGAAAGCTTGAGAGCAGTCTCGCATGAGTCATTGAGCCTGGTGGTATTTGATTCCTTGATGACGATCCTGTCAACGACAACATAGATCTCATGCTTATTGTTCTTGTTGAGCTTGATCTCCTCATCGAGTTCATACATTATCCCGTCAACCTTGACTCTCGCGTAGCCCGAACGCCTGAAGCCTTCAAAGAGCTTGCTGAACTCACCCTTCTTGCCCCTTACCATCGGAGCGTAGATGATCATGCGCGTGCCTTCGGGATATTCCTTGAGCTTGTCTATTATCTGATCGATCGTCTGCGTGCGTATCGGCTTACCGCACTTAGGGCAGTAAGGCTCACCTACGCGTGCATAAAGGAGTCTTAAGTAATCATAGATCTCGGTAACCGTGCCCACGGTCGATCTCGGGTTTACGACCGTTGATTTCTGGTCGATCGAGATCGCCGGAGAAAGACCTTCAATGCTGTCGAGGTCAGGCTTCTCAAGCTGGCCTAAGAACATCCTTGCATAAGAAGAGAGCGACTCGACATAGCGGCGCTGTCCTTCTGCATATATGGTGTCAAAAGCAAGCGAAGACTTACCTGAACCCGAAAGACCGGTAATGACGACCATCTCCCGTCTCGGGATATCGATATCTATGTTCTTGAGGTTATGCTCACGCGCACCTCTGATCTTTATATACTTATTCTCGTCCATCTTAATATCCGCCAATGATCCACATTTATTAACAGTGAATTATAACACGGATCAGGGCAGGATTCGTGTCAATTAAGAGGACAATTTGTCACCGGCATTATCCTGATTACCCGAGGCTTACCGTCACTTTTTGATGTACGTAAACGGACATCCGTAGAAGCTGTCGTCTTCAGACTGATCTATCTCGATCTTCTGGATGACCGCACCTGCTTCAGGAACCTTGAAGACCAGCTCGTGCTCACCTTTTGAAAGATCCGCATCAAAGCTTATCTTGCGCTGGTTATCGAGCACCGCTTTGCACCAGCTGACGTCATGTGCGGTTCCGATGCCGTAATTTTCGGGAAGCATGTAGAGTTCCCTTGAAACCCCGTCCAGTCCGGCAAAGAACTTAACGCGGCTTTCCTTGTGCGGATTGTTATTGGGAAGCAGACAGAACGTAATGTGATACGTGCCTTCATGGTTTATCGCGAACTTATATGTAAGCGACGGCGCATCAGAATCCTCATAATCTTTTGCAAGCGGATAAGGCTTCATGGCAGACATGGCTTTTCCGTAGTTCTGTATCATCAGCCAGCCTGATCCGTCCGGCGCATAAGAATCTGCAAAGCATCCTGCAGACATACCTATGTATCCGAGAGTCTCAACGAACGTACCGGTGCTGTAATCTGCCGGATCAAAGGCCCTGGCTTTAATGGGGATGTCAGTATGATCCGGATGATAATTTATCGAAAGCGTGCTCTCGGAATCCTCAGACAGCATTGACCAGTCAATGCTCACCTTGCAGCACATTAATCCTGAAAAGATCTCACAGACGTCAATGTTGATCCACTCTGCGCAAGTACTGAAAGACAGACCGTCCTTGTTGTTAAGCACGATCACTGTCTCTGTATTGTCTTCAAACGAAGAAAATACCAATTCGCCTGCGTCATTACCAAGAATAACGGGTTCGTTAAAATTGATGGAGACCAGCTGATCTCTGCACTTTGCATAATCAAGATAAACCGGATCGGGATATTTGGAACCTTCATCGTTCCAGTTGACGAAATCGACGTGCTTGGATGACATCATGCCCTTCCACTTGCCGCCGCTCATGTCCTCGTTATACTGTCTTACGAGCTCTATGTCCCTGTCTATCGTCTTTTTGAGAAGATCCGCGATGTTATTGGCCGCATAAACGTTCCAGCCTGCGAGGAGCCGGTTCAAGCCTGCGTAAATCATCATCTTCCTGAGATTTGCCGATGCCATTGCAGGAAACTGTACGAGCCCGAAAAGAGCATTGCCGCGGTCAGTCGTAAAGTCGATGCCGAGGCTCTCTGAAACGGTTTCTATCTGATCTGCACGCCTTAATTCCTCGAATGCCTCAAGGCTGTCAGCGAACTTGAAAGTATCGGGATGCGTAGCCTCAGGACGCCTGTCTCCGTTAAATCTCGGGTATTCGGTAAGGATCTCGAAGACATCCTTCTTCTCTTCCTCGTTAAGTGACCCTCCGAACTGCTGATTGATCCATTCCTGCAGGAAATCATCTGTCAGATCCGGTTCGCTCCACTTTTCAAAATCGTAAGCAAGTTCCATGAAATAACTGAGCGGGAGCTCCTGCGGACGGAGGTCTCCGACATTTGCTATCCATATCTTCCTGATGCCGTATGCATAAGCCGTTGTCAGCTGTTCCCATGCTTTAATGAGCGGAGTTGAATTGACCCATTCATAAGAGATCGGATCGCCGTGATAGTCGAAGTGATAGTAGATGCCCCAGCCTGCCTTGCGGTCCCTGATCTTCTCGTCAGGTACTGTTCTGAGGTTTGCAAAGTTATCGTCTGACAAAAGAAGCGTTGCATCTTCTATTCCCTCCCAGGCAGAAAGACCTTCCGTATCCTTGTCACCGTAGAAGTAATCCTCAACTTCCTTATAGAGTGCGAGGACCTTGACCGCATCACCTAAGCCATGCCTGTTAAGTATCTCTTTCTGCGCGGTTATGGTGTGTTTGAGAAGGTCGATGTTGTCCTTGAGCGTTGCGTCTTCACCCAGGATCTTACTGTCCCTCTCTCCTCTCATTCCGATCGTGATGAGTGAACGGTAATCCTTGTTGCGCACAACGGAATCTTCCCAGAACTTTTTCAAGCCTTCAGGATTCGTGTAGAAGCTCCAGTCCGCTCCGTACCCTTGCGAATTACTCTTGCTCATATAGTGTGAGAACTCTTCTCCTGCCCTGAACAAAGGCTCGTGGTGGGATGTTCCCATATAGATGCCTAGTTCATCAGCAAGCTCCGCAGAAGCCGTAGGAAATGCTTTTCCGTCTTCGCTGAAGACAGCACTCCACATTGCAGGCCACAGGAAATTACCTTTAAGCCTTAAGAGAAGATCAAAGACCTTCTCATAGAAATCCTCATTAAAGTCACCGAATGTGTTGGTTACCCAGGAACCGAGTGACGGCCATTCGTCGTTAAGGAAAAAACCTCTGTATTCAACAGAAGGCCTCTTTGAAACAAACTTAAGTTTCTGCTCGTCAGCTTCTATTATCTCTTTCTTTTCGGTAACTGCATCACCGAAATAATGCCAGGGGGATACTCCGAACAAAGAAGAAATGTGATAAAGACCGTATTCAACGCCGAGCTTGTCGCTGCCCGCTATAAAGATCACGAGCCTGCCATCTTCCTGACGGTAATCTATCAGGTACTGTTCTTTGCCGTTCTTTATCAAGTCAGGTACGGTTATTGAACCGGAGGATAACAGGCCTTCAAATCCTTCTTCATTCCATATGCCTGCAGCGATCACAAGGTCACAGCCTTCAGCTGTTCCGTCGGTGAGATCGAGATCTCTTACGACTCTTACGTGCTTGATCTTGCAGCCGGATACTTTCCTGATATCCTGTGCGAGAAAACTGGCTACCCTCAATATGCCCTTGTCTTTGCCGCTTACGAATACCGCAGCTTTTGAATCCTTACCGAACAACCTTATCCCTGACATATCCTACCTCTCAAATCCAAAGCATTGCTTTCTCGGCAAATCTTGCACCCAATATGCTCTTATTCTGCGGATGCAATTCAAACGGTTCAGACAGATCTTTTGCGCTTACCGATGCACACAAAGGAACCATCTCCGGCGCATTGAGCTGCATTTCCTGAACAGTCTTCCATCCGTCCTGGATAGTGAGTCCGTCATCGGGGAATCCTGTCGCGATATCACCGTTCTTGCCGTTTGAAGGATCGTCGAAATCAGCCATTACCGTGCAGATAACGGGAAGGTCGTCATTAAAGACTTCCCTGAACTTCAAGACCATTGCTTTGAACTTCTCATCGTAGCGTCTGGGATCGTTCGCATTGGATTCACCCTGATACCACCAGATGCCCTTCAGCGCGATGTCTTTTACGGGAAGAACCGAAGACTGGAACAATGCGGACGGGATCCACTGTGCCATGAAGAATCTGTCCTTTTCGATATCTGTCCTTGTGCCGATCTTATACTGCCATTTGCCTGTGAGATCGATCTTTTTAACGCCGGTGGAAACATAGTACTGATGCGCTGGCAAAAATGCGCCGCAGCCGTGCTCTACGAGAAGACGTACTGCAATGAGATTCTTTCCCGGCTTTAATACTTTTGCATCAAAAGGATACTTTCTCGGCGGGTAGCAATAACCTGTCGTACCAACCTCTTTTCCGTTTATGAAAGTGATGTCGGAATCGACCATCTCGCCGAGATAAAGGAATGCCTCATCACCTTTAATGTCGCCTTCTTCAAGCTCGAACTCACGGTAAAGCCAGACGCTTCCGAAAAAGACGTCGCCCTCACCGGTATTCCTGATAAATGGCACTTCGATCTCTGATGCGTTTTTGGGGATCTTATCCTCAAATCCCTTTCCGAGATCATCGCCTAAAGCGTCTACCCACGCAGCCTGCGTGATGTCCTGATTCTTAAGGAATTCCTGGACTTTACCGTCTCCCATGAAAGGCTTTGCTTCTTCTCTGTAATTTCCGAATCCGTCTAAAAGATCCAAAGGCATCCAGGCTTCGATGGATGCTCCGCCCTGTGCCGCATGAACAAGTCCCACAGGTATTTTTGTCTTATCGTAAAGTCTCTTTGCAGCGAAAAAACCTACTGCGCTGAAATCCATGAGTTCCTTTCCGCATGCCTTTGTCCAGGGTGCATCGGGAACGTTAGCTTCCTTTGCAGGATCGAGCCTGTAATCAGGCGTAAGGAGATACTGTCTAACATAAGGATAATCAGATGCTTTGACTTCATCTTCAGTAACGTCAAGTGTCCTGTATACGGGAAGCTCCATGTTCGACTGGCCTGAAAGATAGTAAACATCACCGAAGCAGACATCATCATAAGTAACGGATTCAGTCCCGGAAGATCCAGTCAGCTTATATCCGGTTCCCGCTTCGTGAATGCCGAGAGGACAAACGAACTTGCCGCCTGCAGCTGAAGTCTTGTATTCTTCTGTCTTTCCGTCCTTTTCGAGCGTTACGGTGATTTCACCGTCAGCCTTACCGAAAATGCGTGATTCTTTGTCTCTCTGGAGTATCATCCCGTCTCCGAAGATCCCGGCGGGAATAAGTTTTCTAACATCAGTCATAAGCGGGCATAACCTTTCGTTTTGATCTGATTATACAGCTTTGCATATTATAAACAAAAGCTTTCAAACCTCTTGTAAAGATTTTCGTAAACAAATCAGAGGAAAAAGTTTACGCTGGAGTTTACAGTGATCCACACGCACAAAAAAAGAGCACCTATCAGGTGCTCTTGATTACTGGTGACCCCAAGCGGATTCGAACCGCTGATTGCGCCGTGAGAGGGCGCCGTCTT
>R21__coassemble_979_pt1 | contig 20905 bp, 18 predicted proteins | sample R21__metabat2_high_PE_008 | metagenome-assembled genome bin R21
AATAACATAATTAATAGGGGCTGCCTTTTTTGTGAAGACAGCCGCGGTTGGTTATTTACTTACAACTCTATCAGCCGAAGAGTGTGAGGAGAACGCCTGCTGCGATTGCAGAACCGATAACGCCTGCGACGTTCGGACCCATTGCGTGCATGAGCAGGAAGTTCGAAGGGTTTTCTTTCTGGCCGACCTTGGAAGATACACGGGCTGCCATAGGAACTGCAGAAACGCCTGCGGAACCGATGAGAGGGTTGATCTTGCCGCCGGAGAGAACATACATGAGGTCGCCGATGAGGAGACCGCCGACTGTTGCGAGTGCGAAAGCGGACAGACCGAGGATGATGATCATGATGGTCCTGACCTGCAGGAAGTTCTGACCTACAGCTGTAGCACCTACGGATGTTCCGAGGAAGATCGTTACGATGTTGCACATAGCGTTCTGGCTCGTCTCGGAGAGACGCTCTGTTACGCCGGACTCCCTGAAGAGGTTGCCGAGCATGAGGCAGCCGAGGAGAGGTGCGACGGAAGGGAGGATCAGGACGCAGACGACCGTAACGATGATAGGGAAGCAGATCTTCTCGACCTTGGAAACGGGTCTTGTGAGGTCCATCTTGACCTTACGCGCTTTCTTTGTCGTCAGTGCCTTCATGATAGGCGGCTGGATCATGGGGATCAGCGCCATGTATGAGTAAGCAGCGATGGCAATAGCGCCGAGGAGCTCGGGTGCGAGCTTTGATGTGAGGTAGATTGCCGTCGGGCCGTCAGCACCGCCGATGATACCGATGGAAGCGGCACCTTCGGGTGAGAAGCCGAGGAGGATGGCAACTACGAATGCAAATGAGATACCGAACTGTGCGCCTGCACCCATGAAGAAGGATGAAGGACGTGAGATCAGGGGTCCGAAATCAGTCATCGCGCCGACTGCCATGAAGATGAGACAGGGGAAGATATCCATCTTAACGCCGATGTAGAGGAAGTCGAAAAGACCCGGATCGATGTGCTGACCGGCTTCATTAACATAATGACCGCCTAAAGCAGCCCAGTTGATATCGCCCTGGAACCACTCGGGGTGGAAGATTCCGCCGCCCGGCCAGGGAAGGTTTGTAAGGAGCATACCGAAAGCGATAGGGAGCAGGAGAAGAGGTTCAAACTGCTTCTTGATCGCCATGTACAAAAGGACGAATGAAAGAAGGATCATTACACCGTTCTTCCAGCCTTCCTGTGTGATGAAGAACTGGGCAAAGCCCGAGGTCTCCCACAGATTCTTTAATACTTCTAACATTTGTTATTCCTCCGCCGTCACTTATGAAATAGTAACAAGGGGCGTGCCGGTGTCGACTGAAGCGCCCTTGGAGGTGAGGACCTGAGCAACTGTGCCTGCGCAAGGTGCATAGATCTCGTTCTCCATCTTCATTGCTTCGAGGATGCAGACGAGCTCGCCTTCCTTGACTGCCTGGCCGACAGCGACCTTAACGTCGAGGATCGTACCGGGCATAGGTGCGTTAACAGGTGTTGTGCCTGCTGCGGCTGCGGCAGCGGGTGCTGCGGGTGCAGGTGCGGCAGCGGGAGCAGCTGCAGGAGCTGCGGGTGCGGCAGCAGGAGCGGGAGCAGCTGCTACAGCGGTAGTCCTGATGAGATTGGCCTTGCCCTTCTCAACTTCTACCTCGTAAACCTTATCGTTGATCGTAACATTGTATATCATGTGTGGTTCTCTCCTTTACTTCTTTTCGACGAGCTTGATGGACTTGAAGACGAGTTCTGAAAGCGGGATTCCCGTGTCATCAGCAACGATCGCCATGATCATGGCAGCGGTCTTCTCGTCGCATCCCTTGAGCTTCAGTGTGCCTGAAGAGAATTCCTCCTCAGCGGCAGCCGGAGCAGCAGCTGCGGAAGCAGCGGCAACGGCGGGCTTTGCTTCAGGCTTGTTGCTGCCCTTAGCAGCAGTTGCGAGGATCTTACCCGCAAGAGAGATAAGGACATACATAATGAAGAGAACGCCGAAGACAACGAGGATTACTATGCCTGCACTCATGAGCATATCAGAAGTGCTCATCTGAGGCTTGAGGAAGGTGAAAACGTTGGACTCTGAACCAGCGCCCGTAGTCTCTTGGGTCTCTTCGCCGGCAAGAGTTACGAATTCCTCCCCGTCAATTTCGATTCTGTAATCCATTGTCAGTCCTCCTTCTTTTCGATGGTGTAGCTGACAGTGTTGGATTCCTTCTCCTCACGTGCTGCGAAGAACTTCTCAGCAACCTGAGGGAAAGCGATGTAGGAGAGAACATCCTCGTCGGAACGTGCCTTGTCGCCCAATTCCTTCTTGGTCTTCTCGAAAACGGGCTCGAGCGAATCAGCATATCTGCCCTTAACGAGCTCTTCAGGCTTCCAGCATCTGTCGATGAGTTCCTGGTTGACTTCGCCCGGTGCTCTGCCGTACTCGCCTCTGAGGTAAGCCTTGATCTCCTTGGAGATGTTCTTGTATCTCTCGCCTAAGAGAACGTTCTGGACTGCCTGGTTACCGACCATCTGTGAGAGAGGTGTAACGAGCGGGGGATAACCCATGTCCTTACGTACTGCAGGGATCTCAGCAAGAGCTTCGTCGAACTTGTCGAGAGCGTGCATATCCTTGAGGTTAGCGATCATGTTGGAGAGCATTCCGCCCGGAACCTGATACTTGAGGATGTCAGCCTTGATGCCCATGACTGTAGGATTGAGTGTTCCGTTGTCGAGGAACTTCTTTCTTACGGGTACGAAGAAATCAGCGATCTCCTTGAGCTTGTCCATATCAAGGCCTGAATCGTAACCGAACTGGCCCATTGTGTAAGCCATTGTCTCGGTTGCAGGCTGTGAAGTGCCGCCTGCCATTGTGGAGATAGCGCAGTCGATACCGTCAACACCTGCCTCAACAGCTTTCATGAGGGTCATCGGGCCCATGCCTGTGGTGTGGTGTGTGTGGAAGAAGAGAGGTACCTTGATCTTTGCATCCTTGATAGCCTTTACGAGATCGTAAGCTTCCTTAGGTGAGCAGATACCTGCCATGTCCTTGATAGCGATGGAGTCAACGCCCATGTTCTCAAGTTCCTTGCACATCTCAACGTACTTTTCGATCGTATGAACGGGAGAAGTTGTGTAGCAGATGCAGCCCTGTGCATGCTTGCCGCACTTCTTGACTTCATCAATGCAGACTTCGATATTGCGGAAATCATTGAGAGCATCGAAGATCCTGAAGATGTCCATGCCGTTCTCGGCAGCCTTGCGGCAGAAGAGACGGACTACGTCATCCGGATAGTGCTTGTATCCGAGGATGTTCTGGCCGCGGATGAGCATCTGAAGGGGAGTCTTTTTGCAGACAGCCTTGATCTTTCTGAGTCTCTCCCACGGATCCTCATCCAGATATCTGAGACAAGAGTCGAATGTTGCGCCGCCCCAGCACTCGAGTGAGTAGTAGCCGGCGTTGTCCAGAGTCTCAAGGATCCCCTCGAAATCGGAGAAAGGCATACGTGTTGCGATGAGCGACTGCTGAGAGTCACGCAGCACGGTTTCTGTGATTTTTACTTTCATAATGAAGTCACACTCCTTGTATTAATAAATAACCTTACAAAGTATAATGGCTTTACCTAAATATGTGAATAGCAAAATTTCTCATTTTATATTGAGGTTTTGTGGCTGAAAAACGCTCCCGTTTTCGAAAAAAATAGCCGTTTACATTCAAAATGCAGGGGTGTATACTTAATTGCTCGCAAAGGGGACTTTGTGCCTATATTTGCGCGCGAAATCTTAAGAAAGGAGATGTATTGATGCCAACGTTCAATCAACTTGTCAAGACCGGAAGACAGGATAAGACCTACAAGTCTGCTTCACCTGCACTTCAGTTTTCGATGAACACGATCAGGAACAAGCAGACTGATCTTGATTCACCTCAGAAGCGCGGCGTTTGCACAGTTGTTAAGACCACAACACCTAAGAAGCCTAACTCGGCTCTCCGTAAGGTTGCTCGTGTACGTCTTACCAACGGCTACGAAGTTACGGCTTACATTCCGGGTATAGGACACAACCTTCAGGAACACTCCGTTGTTCTGATCAGAGGCGGACGTGTCAAGGACCTCCCTGGTGTACGTTATCACATCGTCAGAGGCACACTGGATACAGCTGGTGTAGCTGACCGTAAGCAGGGCAGATCCAAGTACGGTGCAAAGAAGCCGAAGGCCGCGAAGGTTAAGAAGTAATCCTGTTTTCTAACGGGATATGGACATAAGTGATCAGTACATTGTTCATATAAAGGGACACTGTCACGGAAGACACTTACACGGGTCCAATAACTGAATCGTGAGTACCTATGGTTTCAAAGAATTTTTTGATAATCATGTTAGGAGGGAAGCAAAGTGCCAAGGAAAGGCAATACCCCAAAGAGGACCGTTCTTCCTGATCCGGTCTACAATGATATCAAAGTGAGCAAGCTCATCAACAATATCATGCTGGACGGCAAGAAGGGCGTAGCCCAGAAAATCACATACGACGCCTTTGATCTCATCAAAGAGCGCACAAACGAAGAGCCTCTTGAAGTTTTCTACAAGGCTCTTGAGAACGTAATGCCCACCCTCGAGTGCAAGGCTCGCCGTGTCGGCGGTGCCAACTATCAGATCCCTATGGATGTTAAGCCTGAGAGAAGACTTACACTGGGTCTGCGCTGGATCGTACAGTACTCGAGAAGCAGGTCTGAGCGTACCATGAAGGAGCGCCTTGCGGCTGAACTCATGGATGCAGCTAACGAGACAGGCGGAGCATTTAAGAGAAAAGAAGAAATGCACAGAATGGCTGAGGCTAACAAGGCTTTCGCGCATTTCAACCGCTAATACACCGGATAAGAAAGGGACATTAATACTATGGCAACTAGAGCATATCCGCTTGAAAAGACCAGAAACATCGGTATTATGGCTCACATCGACGCCGGTAAGACAACGACCACAGAGAGAATCCTCTACTATTCCGGTATCAACCGTAAGTTAGGTGAGACTCATGACGGTACGGCTACCATGGACTGGATGGTTCAGGAGCAGGAGCGTGGTATCACGATCACATCCGCTGCTACCACAGCACCTTGGAAGGGTCACCGTATCAACATCATCGACACTCCGGGCCACGTTGACTTCACAGTAGAAGTTGAGCGTTCGCTGCGTGTACTCGACGGTGCCGTCACGGTCATGTCTGCAAGAGGCGGCGTTGAGCCGCAGACGGAAACAGTCTGGAGACAGGCTGAGCACTACGGTGTTCCGAGAATGGTTTTCGTCAACAAAATGGACATCGTAGGCGCTAACTTCGATCATGTCTGCGATATGATCAGGGATCGTCTCAAGAACAACCCCGTAGCTATCCAGTACCCTATCGGTAAAGAGGAGAGCTTCACGGGAATCATCGACCTTCTCACACTCCGTGCTGAGGTTTATACATCTGAGGACGGTAAGGAATACGAGGACCGTGAGGTTCCGGCTGATATGGCTGAACTTATCAAGGCCAAGAGAGAAGAGATGATCGAGAAGATCTGCGAGACTGACGACGAGCTTACAGAGAGATACCTCGAAGGCGAGGAGATCTCCAATGATCAGCTCAAGGCAGCTCTCAGAAAAGCAACATGCGAGTGCAAGCTCATCCCCGTCACATGCGGTACGGCACTTCGTAACAAGGGCGTTCAGATGCTTCTTGACGCCATTGTCGACTACATGCCTTCTCCGCTCGACGTTCCTGCTATCAAGGGTGTAAACCCTGATACAGAAGAGGAAGAGGAAAGACCTTCTTCTGACGAAGAGCCTTTCTCGGCTCTCGCATTTAAGATCGCTACTGACCCGTTCGTCGGTAAGCTCTGCTTCTTCAGAGTATATTCCGGTGTTCTTACTGCAGGTTCCTATGTTCTGAATTCTTCCAAGAACAAGAAGGAGCGTATCGGACGTATCGTTCAGATGCACGCTAACGAGCGTAAAGAGATCACTGAGGTATTCTCAGGTGATATCGCAGCTGCGATCGGTCTTAAGGATACAACCACAGGTAATACTCTCTGCGACGAGGATCATCCTATCATCCTCGAGTCCATGGAGTTCCCTGAGCCTGTTATCGAAGTAGCTATCGAACCTAAGTCCAAGGCTTCACAGGAGAAGATGCTCATCGCTCTCCAGAAGCTCGCAGAGGAAGACCCGACCTTCCGTACCTATACAAACCAGGAAACAGGTCAGACGATCATTGCCGGAATGGGCGAGCTCCATCTCGACATCATAGTTGACAGACTTTTCCGTGAGTTCAAGGTCGAGGCAAACGTTGGTGCTCCTCAGGTTTCCTACAAAGAGACCATCAGGAAGACCGTCGAAGCCGAGGGACGTTTCGTACGTCAGTCCGGTGGTCACGGTCAGTACGGCGACTGCTGGCTCAGACTTGAGCCCCAGGAACCCGGCAAGGGCTACGAGTTCGTCGATGCAACAGTCGGCGGATCCATCCCGAAGCAGTTCATCGCACCTATCGATGCCGGTATTCAGGAAGCTATGGGCGCAGGCGTTCTCGGCGGATTCCCTGTTGTTGACGTTAAGGTTACCGTTTTCGACGGTTCTTACCACGATGTCGACTCTTCGGAAATGGCATTCAAGATCGCCGGATCCATGGGTTTCAAGGCTGGTATGCAGAAGGGCGATCCTTGCCTCCTCGAGCCTATCATGAAGGTAGACGTTGAGGTTCCGGATGAGTACCTCGGAGACGTTATCGGCGGTATCAACGCACGCCGCGGCAACATCAAGGATATCGAGCCTATGAACGGTTCACAGCAGGTTCATGCTGAGGTTCCGCTCGCAAACATGTTCGGTTATGCAACTGACCTGAGATCCACAACACAGGGTCGTGGTACTTTCGTCATGCAGATCAGCCACTTCGCTGAGACACCGAAGAGCATCATGGAAGACATCCTCAAGAGGTAATATCTTCCTCCGGTCAGCTTAGGGCCGGACAGCGAATAAATACTGTATTTTCTTGCTATATTGTTGAAAGTAGCACGGAAAATATGTAAAATGTACTTTATCGCTGTATTGATCTAAGCGTCACAAAAATTGATTCACTTAATTCTAGGAGGAATTAAAATGGCAAGAGAAAAGTTTGTACGTAGCAAACCGCACGTAAACATCGGCACCATTGGTCACGTTGACCACGGTAAGACCACACTCACAGCTGCTATCACAAAGTATCTTTCTTTCGTTGGCGGCGCTAAGTTCGAGGATTATTCCCAGATCGACAGCGCACCGGAGGAGAGAGCTCGTGGTATCACGATCAACACAGCACACGTTGAGTATGAGACAAATGCTCGTCACTATGCACACGTTGACTGCCCTGGCCACGCCGACTACATCAAGAACATGATCACAGGCGCAGCTCAGATGGACGGTGCTATCCTCGTAGTTTCCGCTTCTGACGGCCCGATGCCTCAGACACGTGAGCACATCCTTCTCGCTCGTCAGGTTGGCGTTCCTTACATCGTTGTATTCATGAACAAGTGCGACCAGGTTGACGACGAAGAGCTCCTCGAGCTCGTTGAGATGGACATCCGTGACCTCCTCAACCAGTATGACTTCCCTGGTGATGACACACCTATCATCCGTGGTTCTGCTCTCGCAGCTCTTGAGTCTACATCTACAGATCCTAACGACCCTGTATATGCTCCTATCAAGGAACTCATGGATGCTGTTGACAGCTACATCGCTACACCTGAGCGTCCTGTAGACAAGCCTTTCCTTATGCCTGTTGAGGACGTCTTCACAATCTCCGGCCGTGGTACAGTTGCTACAGGCCGTCTTGAGAGAGGTACTGTTAAGGTTGGTGACGCTGCTGAGATCGTTGGTCTCCAGGATGAGCCTAAGTCCACAACAATCACCGGCGTAGAAATGTTCCGTAAGTCTATGGATCAGGCTGAGGCTGGTGACAACATCGGCTGCCTCCTCAGAGGTATCGACCGTAAGGAAGTTGAGAGAGGTCAGGTTATCGCTAAGCCCGGTACAACAACTCCTCACACAAAGTTCACAGGTCAGGTTTACGTTCTTACTAAGGAAGAGGGTGGCCGTCATAAGGCATTCTTCCCCGGATATCGTCCTCAGTTCTACTTCAGAACAACAGACGTTACAGGCGTAATCCAGCTCCCTGAGGGTGTTGACATGTGCATGCCTGGTGACCACGTAACAATCACAGCTGAGCTTATCACACCTATCGCTATGGAGCAGGGTCTTAAGTTCGCTATCCGTGAGGGTGGCCACACAGTAGGCGCTGGTACAGTTGCTACAATCATCGAGTAATCGATAATCGATCTACAAACTGATCAACAAAGGGCTTCGGATTTCCGGAGCCCTTTTACTTTGCCTTCGTATTTTGCGGATGGAACATCTTTGCAGGGAATGATACAGCGAGGCATGGTATGTTCTCGAAAAGCCGATTAACGAAAGCCTCACGAAAACATGTCTTTTCGTGACGAAAATCGTGAATCAGGGGCAAGATTCACGAAAAACGGCACGATATCAGGACAATCCGTGACGAAAAACGTGAATCTCTGAACTGAAGGTAAAAAAAGGGAAGAAGAGGACAAATAAAAAGGGCTCCGGTGAAAGAGCCCTTGATCATAGTTGGTTTAGTATTACCGATTACTCAGCTTTCTTAAGGCCTTCATGCTGCTGAGCTGCTGCAAGAGCAGGAGCTACGTGAGATTCTGCAGCAGGAGCAGGTGTTGCTGCTGCTGGTGCAGGAGTAACTTCAGCGGTCTTTGCCTCAGCAGGCTTAGCGGGATCAGCAGCCTTAGCGGTTGCTTCAACAGCTTCCTTGAGCGCAGCTTCAAGCTTAGCCTTCTCTTCAGCCTTCTGAGCTGCGAGCCTTGCGCCTTCTTCAGCCTGCTGTGCAGCGATGCGTGCTTCTTCTTCGGCCTGTCTTGCTGCGAGCATTGCCTCTTCAGCTCTCTTAGCGGCAATCCTTGCCTTCTCAAGAGCTTCTTCGGCAGCCTTACGTGCATCTTCCTCAGCCTTGATAGCTGCGAGACGCTCGTCTTCTTCTGTCTTCTTCTTAGTTGCGATAGCTGCTTCCTCTTCAGCCTTGCGGGCGATCTCGGCAGCTTCCTTAGCCTTCTGTTCAGCCTTTGTGGATTCTATCTTAGCTGTATAAACAGCAGCTTTTGCTTCTTCAACGGCTGTCTGAGCAGCAATTCTTGCCTTTTCCTGAGCCTGTCTTGCTGCAACCTTTGCATCTTCCTCTGTCTTCTTGAGAGCTGCGAATTTGGCAGCCTCCTGAGCCTTCTGGTTAGCAAGAAGGGCAGCTTCCTCAGCCTTCTTCGCGAGAGCCTTAGCTTCTTCAGCCTGAGCCTGTGCAGCCTTTGTCTCCTCGGCCGCCTTAAGTGCGGCAGCCTTTGACTCTTCCTCAGACTTCAAAGCGGCAGCCTGGATCTCTTCTGCCTTTACGACTGCAGCCTTGGAATCTTCAAGCTTCTTGGCAGCTGCCTTTGCAGCGAGTGCAGTGCGCTCTTCCTCAGCTTTGGCCTTCTTAGCCATCTGCTCAGCGCGCTCAGCGATAGCGGCAACGGAATTAAGAGGTACTGCAGGTGCAGCGGGCTTCTTGGCTTCTTCTTCCTGCTTCATGGCTGCCATAGCCTGTGCATGGTTGACTGAAGCGGAGATAGGACGCTTGATCGGGGGTTTGAGAGTACTCCTGAGAGTTCCGGTGTTGTACGGATCATCTGACTTGCTGCCTCTGTCGGAATTCTTTCTTTCAGCTTCCATGGCCCTGCGTGCAGCGATCTGTGCTTTTGCTGCCGCTGCTCTCTCGCGTGCGAGCTGCTGAGCAGGAGACTGATAGGGTTCAGAATTAGATGAGCTTGAAGGAGCAGGCTTGCTGCTTGTCATGCTGCCCGGTCTTCCGGCGCCCTCGCGTACGGGGGAAACGCTTGCAGATGCGATGTTCGCAGGTGCCGGCCTCATGGACTGGTTATCGTGGGATGCACCAGCGGATGCACCACTCAAAGCGAGTCCATCGTTTCTATCCTTAAAATGACCTAAAATCCCACTCATTTTCAACTCTCCCTTAAACGCAAAAATGTGAATAATGTGTTAAGAAGTTCTTACAATTAGATTATACTTATGAAAGAAAGAAATTCAAGATAAAAACATCCGTTATTTGACATGTTGAAACGATAAAAATGTTTAGAAATACTTTACAGTGAGTTTAGCACGATGTAAAATCAATGGGTCATAAAATTTAGTTATATTAAACTTTTAGTTTAGAACGGAGAAGCCGGTGAACATCGGGGCAAAGATCAAGAATCTTAGATTAAAGAACGGGCTGACTCAGGAGGAGCTTGCGGACAGATGCGAGCTTTCCAAGGGTTTTATATCGCTTGTTGAACATAATCAGACTTCGCCGTCGATCACGACCTTGGGGGATATCCTCGATGCTCTCGGAACCGACTTTGCAAAATTCTTCAAAGAAGATATTCCGGAGAGAGTCGTTTTCGGAAAGAAGGACTTTTCGATAAAGAACGATGAGGAACTGAGGAACGAGATCACCTGGCTGATCCCTACCGCGCAGAAGTTTGAGATGGAGCCGATAATGGTCACCATCGAGCCGGGAGGATCGACATATCCCGATAATCCGCATGAGGGTGAGGAATTCGGATATGTTCTGGAAGGAACGGTTACGGTCGTCATCGGGGAAGAGGAATACCTGGCGAAGAAGGGCGAGAGCTTTTACTTCATAGCGAATAAGCCGCACATGCTCGAAAACAGGGGCACGAAACAGGCAAAGGCACTCTGGATCTCAGCACCGCCGAGTTTTTGAGAATAAGAAGAGGGGAACGGGAAATGGCATACAATCAGATACTGGCGGACGACACCGGCCGCGAGCACATCATAGAGATAAAGAATCTTAATAAGAGCTTTGACGGAACAAAGGTCTTAAAAGACATTACATTCTATATCAGGAACAATGAGTTCATTACGCTCCTCGGACCTTCGGGCTGCGGAAAGTCAACGACGCTCAGGATCATCGCGGGTTTTGAGACCGCTGATTCGGGCGTGGTCAATTTTGAGGGGAAGGACCTTCTGAAGATCCCCGCAAATAAGAGAAACATCAACACGGTCTTCCAGAGATACGCACTTTTCCCGCATCTCAACGTTTTCGACAACGTTGCTTTCGGCCTCAAGATCAAGAAGGTAGCAAAGCCTGAGATCAAAGAGCGCGTAAACAAGGCGCTTGCAACGGTCGGACTTGCGGACTACGGCGAGAGATACATCGATCAGCTTTCAGGCGGACAGATGCAGAGAGTCGCCATCGCAAGGGCCATCGTAAACCGCCCGAGGATACTTCTTCTGGACGAGCCTTTGGGAGCATTGGATCTCAAGATGCGGAAAGAGATGCAGCTCGAGCTCAAGAGCATGCAGAGGGAACTCGGGATCACGTTCGTTTACGTTACGCATGATCAGGAAGAGGCGCTCACGATGTCCGATACGATCATCGTTATGAAGGACGGCATCATCCAGCAGATCGGAACGCCTATCGATATCTACAACGAACCCAAGAACGCTTATGTTGCTGACTTCATCGGCGAGTCCAACATCGTTGCGGGAACCATGAAGAAGGACTATGAGGTCACTCTTTCGGGCGGAATCACGTTCAAGTGTGTTGACCCGATGTTCAAGGAGTTTACCGAAGGCGTTCAGAACCTCGTCGACGTCGTTATCAGACCCGAGGACTTCTATGTTGATGAAGAGAAGGAAGGACGCATTAACGGCACCGTCGAATCCATCGTATTCAAGGGCGTTCACTATGAGATGCAGATAAAGTCGGATGACGGGATCCTTTGGATGGTCCAGAACGTTGACCCCTGCAAGATCGGTCAGCGCGTAGGGCTTTATGTCGATCCGGATGACATCCAGATAATGAGAAGGTCGGAGCTTTCACCTGATTTCGGTTCTTACGGGATCAAGAAGCCCGCTGAGAACGGCGCGGATGCTTCTGCACCCGCAGCAGCGGATAATCCTTCAGCAGGAGAATAAAAGTGGTAGCAGAACTTAAGTCAAAGATAAAGCTGATGCCTCTTCATGCGTTCGTGATGATATTCGCGGCCATATTCTCGTTTGCCTCGATATTCATCCCGATGTTTCAGCTTTTCGTGCAGTATGTTCCCGTCAGGAACTACTCTCTTTTCACGCTGATACTTTCTCCTTACTACCAGTCAAAGCTCAGGAGCGGTCCGGTTGACCTGAATTTCCAGTCATTTGCGGCCTGGACATTTGTCGTTACCATCGTGATTGCGGTAGCGGCACTGACGCTTTCGGTCTCGTATCCTTTTTACGCGGATTCCAGGGGCAAGAAGAAGGCCGGTTATTTCTCGGTCCTCGCTCTTTTCGTCGCAAGGATCATCGTACATGCGGCAACTCTCTCCGGAATGGTTTCCGAGGAGATGATCAAAAACTGCAATCTTACGCCCGAGCGTCTTTACGTCGCCCAGGGCTTCGCGGGCAACATACTTACGATAGTTGTCTTCATCGGCGCGGTCGCAGCTCTTTATGGCGGCCTCGGCCTGCGCATGAACTATAAGCTCTTTGCTTATCCTTATATCGTTTGGATCGTTCTTTTCACGATCCTGCCGCTGATCCTCATATTCTTCCGAGCTTTCTTCAAGCAGGCAGCGGGCGGCGGATATGAGTTCACGACTGCGGGATTCAAGATCCTTTTCGCGAACAAGACGGTAACCACGACGTTCTACGGTTTCAAGGTCACGCTCCAGGAATATTTCTCCATCTTTCTGAGGAGCTTTGACTACGCGGTGTGGACGACGATCGGATGCCTGATCCTGGGCTATCCGGTTGCCTATATCCTTGCATCGCGCGCAAAGAAGGCGCATTCGAACGGTTCGCGCCTTTTGCTGCTGTTCGTTCTTCCGATGTGGATGAACACGATGCTCAGGACATATGCGTGGAGAGCATTTTTCGCTGAGACCGGCGTATTCAACACAATGCTGCAGAGCATGCACCTGATAAACGAGCCGATCCTGTTCCTAAAGAACGAGATCCTCGCGGACATCGTTACCAAACTCGTCATGACGAACGATTTCCTGCCTTTCATGATCCTTCCGATTTATTCGGTCCTCGTAAAGATCGACGGGTCACTGTCGGAGGCATCACTCGATCTCGGCGCAAACCGCGTTCAGACATTCATGAAGGTCATAATCCCGCTGTCTTTCCCGGGCGTCATTTCGGGAATCCAGATGGTATTCATGCCTTCGCTCACTTACTACATGATCCCCGACATCCTCAATGAGGGCTCGAAGACGACCATAGGAAACACGGTACAGAACTTCATCCTCAACGAGAGTTCGACATACAATCAGGCGGGAAACGTGTTATCACTACTGCTGCTGATCTTCGTCCTCTTTACGATGGGAATATTGCGCGGCCAGGATAAGGACGCGGGAAGCGGAGGTATGGCATTATGAGATTTCTAAAAAGACTCGTACCTGATATCTATCTCGCGCTGATCCTGATCTTCATCTATCTGCCTATCGTCGTGCTGATCGTATTCTCGTTCAACGCGATGCCGAAGTCGTTTATCTGGGGCGGGTTCTCGCTCAGGAATTACGCGAGCCTGTTCTCGGGATCTGACGGAACCGGCATACTCGATTCGCTCCTTGAGACTTTAAAGGTTGCGGCGGTCGCTTCAGTCGTTTCCACCCTGATCGGAGTCATAAGCTCTCTTGGCATTGCTTATCTTAATAAGAAGCTTCAGGGCCTCGTCATGACGATGACCTACGTCCCAAACGTAATGCCTGACCTCGTTACGGGTATCTCGTTTATGCTTTTGTTCTCCTTCCTGGGAGTTCAGAAGAGCGAGTTCACGCTGATCATGTCGCACATCGCGCTCTGCGTGCCCTTCGCCATCCTTTCGATCAGTCCGAAGATCAAGCAGATGGACAAGAGCCTTACCGAGGCTGCAATGGACTTAGGAGCCACGGGATTCCAGACATTAAGGCTCGTCATCATCCCGGAGATCATGCCGGGAATACTGTCATCGCTGATGCTCACGTTCACGCTTTCGATCGATGACTACCTCATCAGCAACTTTAATGTCGACAGCTCTATCCAGACACTGCCCATGATGATATACTCAATGGCCAAACTCGGCGTCAACCCGAAGATGAATGCTCTTACCACGCTGATCTTTGTGGTGGTACTCGTCCTCATGGTGCTGTCGAACTTGTCATCTTTCAAGAAATCAAACAACAAGGTTAAAAGATAAAGGAGTGTAAGAAGAAATGAACAAGAAACTTAAGAAGGTCCTTTCCATGGTTACCATGACCGGACTCATTGCTGCATCAGTGCTGTCTTTCGGCGCATGTTCTTCAAAGACAAAGCTCATCATCTACAACTGGGGCGATTATATCGGCGAGAAGACCATGAATAAATTTCAGGCTCAGTTCCCGCAGTATGAGGTCGTTTACAGGACTTTTGAGACTAACGAGACAATGTATCCGAACCTTTCAAACGGCTATGACGTCATCATCCCTTCAGACTACATGGTATGCCGTCTCATCGAGGAGGACAGGATCCAGCAGATCGACTGGAGCAAGCTCCCGAACGTCGAAAAGAACATGGATCCCATGTTCCGCAAGGTCAAATACTGCGAGGATCAGAAGATCTCCGATTCCGTTCTTCAGTATGCAGTTCCTTATCTGTACTGCACCGTAGGTCTTGTCTACGATGCGAAGAAGGTCACGATCCCCGAGGGAACAACAGACCCGAAGGTCATCTGGGCTCCTCTTTTCGATGAGGCAAACGCAAACAAGGTCGGAATGTATGACTCAATGCGCGAGTCCATCGGCGTAGCTCTCAACTATCTCGGATATTCCATCAACTCCATGGATGAGGCTCAGCTCAACGAAGCAAAGGACCTCCTCATCAAGCAGAAGGCAAATCTTCACCCCACATATGGTGTAGACAACCTCAAGGACAAGCTTGCTTCCGGCGAGGTTTCCTGCGCAGTTGCATGGTCAGGCGACCACATCAACACGCTCGACAGGATCGAGGAACTCGGAAAGAGCGACGAGATCGACCTTCAGTTTGCTCTCCCCACAAATTCCAACTGGTCAGTCGACATGATGTGCGTTCCCACGAACTGCAAGAACTATCAGGGCGCAATGGATTTCATCAACTTCATGTATGATCCCGAGATCGCAAAGGAGAACTGCGAGTTTGTAGGCTATTCGACACCTAACGTTGCTACAAGGGCAATGCTCGATCCCGAGATTGCCAACAACAAGTACTACTATCCTGATGAGGCAACGTTCAAGACTCTCGAGTTCTACTACACATCCGACAAGATCGAAGAGAAGTACACAGAGCTCTGGAACACGGTCAAGGCAAGCGCGTAATCGGGTGCTTATACCGATAACATACACAAAGAGGGCTGTCCCGTTTAACTTCGGGAAAGCCCTTTTTATATGTGTTTCAATGGTTTATCAGGAGAACTTGTTGTAATTATAGACGATGTCAGAAACTGACCCGTTCGTGAAAAAGAAGGTCAGATCGGTGGTTCCTGATGAATATGTGATCGAATTGCCGTTGTCGGTATACTGCGAGCCGTAGGTCTTAAGGACATCCTCGGCGTTGGAGCCGATACCGATGCCTTCCGGTGTTACGGAATTGCGGTTAGAAAGGATGATCCTTGAGATGATGTATCTTCCTTCGGGGTCGAGCCTTGCGTAGATAACGAAGTTGCTGAAGGTATAGCTCCTGGTGGTGACTTCGTTGCCTTTTTTGTCGGTTTCGACGGAGTCGGCGATCTCGGGGTCTTCGGTGAGCGATCCGAGAGTTGCGGTGGCGTCGGTGCCCGGCAGGATCATGATGTTCTGGTATCTGAAAGCATAGGAAGCGCCCGGCTTGGGAACGGTAGGTGCCGCAATGATGTCATCGCCTGTGGATGCAGTACCTGAAACGGATTCTGAAGGAGCTGCGGGAACAGTGGATTCATTCGGGTCCATGGTGACGATGATACCGGCCGTCTCACCGTTTGAAAGCGTTACGGAAGTGCCCAGGGGTGAGCTTGCGGAATTGCATGCGCCAATGACAAAGGCCAGCGGTAATATAGCGCCGGTCAGGGTTATATTTACTGCAAAGCGCTTAAATGCGCTGCGGTCAGGATTATTCATGGTTACAGATCTTTACTGGGCTGTGAAGAAGGTTCCGACGTCTTCCTGGTCGAGGATCCTCTCCAGGGTCTGAGTGCCGGATCCGTCGGCAATAACACCGCAGATTCCGTTCTCTGTTACTTTCTGCATGGCGGTGATCTTTGTCATCATGCCGCCTGTGCCGAGCCATGATCCCTTGCCGGTAGTAAGGTCCAGCATTTCGGGCGTAACCTTTTCAACAAAGGAGATACGCTGGGCATCGGGGTTTTCTCTCGGATTGGAATCGTAAAGACCGTCAACGTCTGAAAGTATAACGAGCAGATCGGCATTTGCGAGGCAGGCAACATCAGCTGAAAGAGTGTCGTTGTCTCCGAAAGTGCCGTTGTGCATGATCTCTGTTGTGGAAACGGAGTCGTTCTCGTTGATGACGGGTACGATGCCCATTTCGAGCAGTGTTTCAATGGTGTTGGTTACGTTAGCGCGTGTAAGCTTGTCGGTGATGCCGTCCTTGGTGAGGAGGATCTGTCCGCAGCGGTAGGAATATTCGGCAAAGCTTCTGGAATAAGCGTTCATCAGCTCGCACTGACCAACGGAAGCGATCGCCTGCTTCTCTCTTGTTGATTCGGGGCGCTTCTTGAGTCCCAGGTATCCGATTCCGACGCCGATGGCACCGGAACTGACCAGAAGGACTTCTTTTCCGCGGTTCATAAGATCAGCAATAGACCTGCAGAGCCTGTCTATGCTTCCGAGGTTCATCTTGCCGTTATCATAAGTAAGGGAGGATGTACCGACCTTAACTACTATTCTTTTCGCAAAATTGACTGCGACACGATCTCCGCCGTTAGTACTCAAAACCGCTTTCTCCTTGGTAAATTGCGCTTCTTTAGAAAAGAGCGCATTAAGAATATACAATAACTAATAAAAAAGCAAGGTCGATCAGCCTGTATTGGGCTCCGGTGTGGGGGTAATGACCTTTATGGGCTTGACCGGGCCGCCGGTAGGAGTCGGGGTAGGACCGGTATGGACCTTGCACTCTTCCTTCGGATAGAGGTAGCTTCCCTTTACGAAATAATCGGACTTAACGGTCTTGGCTTCCTTGCACTGTTCGTTGGGAGCCATGCCTGACTTTGTGCAGTAGCTTGCCTTGACCACGGTAGAAGGCTTCTTGAAACTAGCGGCAGGAAGGTTCTTATGGATGTTCTTCATGCAGTATTCCCAGATCCTTCCGGCATTGTAATAGTCGGTCTTCGGGATCTTTGTCTGTTTGAGACGGTTGTCATAGCCGTACCAGACGGCAGCTGCATAGTAAGAAGTGAATCCACAGAACCACTTATCGTTGTTGTCTGATGTGGTACCCGTCTTGCCGGCTGCATCGATCTGCTTGCCCTTGGCATTCTTGATCTGTCCGCCGTATTTGCGGATCCATCCCGATGTTACGACATCCTTCAGGATATCGGTAAGCAGGAAGCATGTTTCAGTTGAATATACACGGTACTTTATGGGCTTTGCCTCGATGACGACCTTGCCTTCGGAGTCGAGCACCTTGGTGTAACCGTAAGGCGCGACATAGGTTCCGCCGGCAGGGAAGGTAGCGTATGCGGCTGCCATTTCGAGAGTTGTCATACCCTTTGAGAAACCGCCGACAGACTGTGAAGGATAAGCGCCTTCATTTGTCCTGTCGATACCGACCTGCTTGAGATACCACAAAGCCGTCTCACCGCCGACTTTAGTCCAAACTTCGGCTGCGATGGTGTTACGGGATTTTGAAAGAGCCTGACGGATGGTCATTGCGCCTGCGTAGTTACGCTCGTAGTTTACAGGCCATGCTTTCTTCGGGTTGTTAGGGTCGAGATATACCTTGCGGTCGTTGACCATAGTACCCGGAGCGATTATTCCGAGCTCAAGAGCGGGGCCGTATGCGATAAGAGGCTTGATCGAAGAACCCGGGTTCCTGTATGTGGATACGGCACGGTTGAGCGTGAGGTTCATCGTCTTTTCGCCGTAGCCGCCGGCCATTGCCGCTATCGCACCTGTCTTAACGTTGATGACAACGCATGAACCGTTCGGCTTCTCAGGGTAGGCGGCAAGCTTGGAGGGCTTCGTCTGGAAGAGGCTCTGTTTCTTAAATGCGTCATCCAAAACGTTCTGGACGGGCTTCTCCATCGTTGAATAGATGTGATAGCCGCGGTTATAGACGAGTGAAGAAGCGAGATGCTTGGATATTCCGCGGGCCTTTGCCAGATCGGAAATGACCTCGGAAATGACAAACTCGGTAAAGTAAGAGTTGATCTGAACTGATTTGGTGTCGCGTGACTTAAAGACGATCTCCGTATTGAGAGCGTTCTGATATTCCTCTTCTGTGATCTTGTTCTGATCACGCATCATGCCGAGGATGATCCTCATACGCCTGAGAGCATTTCTGCGGCCTGTCTCACGGAGAGGATTGTAGTAGGAAGGGCTCTTGGGGAGACCTGCGAGGAGAGCGCACTCGGGAAGGGTAAGATCCCTTGCGTCCTTGCCGAAATAGTTCTGTGCAGCGGCCTGGATGCCTACATAGTTATTGCCCATCGGAGCTAGGTTGATATAGAGCTCAAGGATCTCATCCTTTGTGAGGTCGCGCTCGAGGGACATGGCGGAGAACCACTCCTGAACCTTACGTGAAGTGGAGTGCTCATCCTGTCCGCTTATCAGCTTGACTGTCTGCTGGGTGATCGTGGAACCGCCGTAGGTTGCCTTACCGCCGTGAGCGAGGGCTGAAAGAATGGCACTTCCGATCCTCTTGAGGTCGATGCCTGAGTGGGAATAGAAACGTTCGTCCTCGACGGCGATGATGGCTTCATCTATATAAGTATGTCTTACGGCACTGTATGAGACGAAGATACGGTCAACGTTCTCGCTTCCCGTAAGCTTGGCCATAACATTGCCTTCGCTGTCGTAAACGAAGGAAGTCTGGGATTCTTCTGCCGAAGTGAGGTCGCCGATCGAAAGAGGCTTGGTGGTGGATGCGTAGCCTAAGAGCATTCCGGCGCCGAAACCGCCGAAAATGAAGCAGACACAGAGGACAAATACTATTATGATCCTCATGATGTCCCAAATAAAAGCGCCGGCCTCGCGTACCCAGCTGCGGCTGAAACCTGCCGCGGTGGGCTTGCCTTTCAGACGATGCCTTAATTCATCGGCCAGTGCGCTGTTCTCTGGTTTGACCGGCCTGGTTGATCTTTGTTTCTTCTCGTTCCCTGCAGCCATGCAGTCCTCCTTGAAATTCTCCATATTTTACCACGAGTTCGTTATAATTTAATTAGAAAAAATAGGGCAAAAGGAGAACATGCTTTGGCAGAACCGTTTGAAGCAGTGATCACGGGCATCGACGAGGCCGGACGCGGCATAGGGAAAGAGCCGTCCGGCAAGACTTTTTTCTGCGGGGGAGTATTCCCGGGCGAAAAATGCCTCGTGCGCGAGATATCGTCCTCGGCCAGATTCTCGGTCTGCGAAGCTTTGTCTGTACTTGAGGCTTCTCCTTCAAGAGTCGCGCCTTTTGACAGTGAAAAGCTTCTTTGCGGAGGACTGCCTCTAGCTTCGCTCGCATATCCTGCGCAGCTTGAATTCAAAGCTTCAAGGGTAAGGGAATGTCTTGAGCGCATCGGCCGTTTTGACGGAACTTTCCTTGACTTTGTCATGGCGCCGATCGAACCATGTGACCCGCCCGCGCACTACAGAAACCACATGCAGTACGCCATTTCAGACGGGCGTGTCGGACTTCTTGCATCAGGCTCTCATGAACTTGCTGAATATGACGGCAGCCTCATTGAATATGAGATCTTTACACTCCTTCGCGAAGCGCTCGAAAAGAGCTTTGAAAGGGCGCCGACAAATCTTTTCGAGGGCCTTGTGCTCAGGGCTTCCGAAAGAACGGACGAGGTGCTTATTGAGTTTGTCAGCGGGAACACCGCGCCCCACGAGATCGTCATCAGGGACTGCATTTCCTATATCAATGCGGCGGGCATAAACCGGCGCTTTGAGGAGGCATGCGCAGTCAAGGGATTCAAGCTTAACGGGATCCTTCTGAGGATCAGCCCCGACAAGGCTTCAAGGCGCACGAGAGGCGGCACGCGTGTAGTGCTTTCCGGAAAGGATCACTACGATGAGATCTTCTGCGGAAGGCGCATGAGGGTCAAGGCGGGATCGTTCTTCCAGGTCAACACGAAGCAGGCTGAAAAGCTTGCGGAGCTTGCATCGGAGGGATGCGAAAACGCCTCGGTCATCTACGACCTTTACTGCGGGTGCGGCACGCTCGGGATAGGGATCAAGAAGCCGGGGCAGGTGCTTTTCGGGATCGAATCCGTGCCTGAAGCCGTTGAATCTGCAAAGATCAACCGCTCGCTTGCTTTTCCCGAAGGCGGAGCGGATGAGTGCAATTACATATGCAAGGACGTTCTGAAGGCTGACATAAAATCACTAATTAAGAGCGGAAAGCTTAAGGAACCTGACGTGATAATAGTGGACCCGCCCAGGAAGGGCATGGATCCTGGCGTGATAAACAGGATACTGGAGATCGCTCCTGAGACAGTGGTCTATGTATCGTGCGATCCCGCAACGCTTGCAAGGGACCTTAAGATGTTCACAAGAAGCTATAAGATCGTCAAAGTTACGCCTGTGGATCTTTTTCCGCACACGCCGCATATAGAGGCGGTAGTTCTTTTGTCCAAACTTTCCCGTAAGTAAAACCACTGC
>R21__coassemble_982_pt1 | contig 20821 bp, 18 predicted proteins | sample R21__metabat2_high_PE_008 | metagenome-assembled genome bin R21
TAACGCATAAAAATACCCTCCTTGCTGTTGTCCAGCAAAGAGGGTACATATCACATATGAGACGCTCTATAATTCAGCATTTTATCGGGAGAAGAATATTACTCTTCGTCTGCCTTTGCCTTCTTAGCTTTTGTCTTCTTGGGCTTTTCCTCACCCTCAGCAACATCGTCAGCCTTAGCTGTCTTCTTTGCTGCAGTCTTCTTGGCAGGCTTCTCATCAGCAGCATCGTCAGCTTTAGCTGTCTTCTTTGCTGCCGTCTTCTTAGCCGGCTTCTCTTCAGCAGCGTCGTCAGCCTTAGCTGTCTTCTTTGCTGCTGTCTTCTTAGCCGGCTTCTTCTCTTCAGCAGCTTCCTCAGCTACAGGCTCCTTAGGCTCAACCTTCTTAGCCTTGGATGCGAGGTACTCAACTGTCTTTCTTGCACGGATGGAATTCTTGATGAAAGAAGCATCCTCACCGACCGACTCCTTGACCTTCTCGATGTCGATCTTGTAAGAATCAGCGATCGTCTTGAGCTCTTCCTCATAATCAGCATCGGAAACCTCAGGATTGAGCTTCTCTGTGATCTTCTCGATAACGAGTGAAGACTTAACTCTTACGCGTGCCATGGGCTCGAGAGACTTCTTGAACTCTTCCATTGTCTGGCCGAGATACTGCAGATACATGGAAAGCTCGATGCCCTGGCTGCTCATACGTGCGTTCTGATCCTGAGCCATCTGCTCAACCTCGTTGTCGATCATGGACTGAGGGATATCGATCTCGCAGTTGTCGCATACAGCACGGACTGTCTCATTCTCGAAAGCAGCCTTGTTATCCTTGGCAGCCTTCTCTTCCTTGTTCTTGCGGATATCAGCCTTGAGCTCTGCAAGTGTATCGAACTCGGAAACGTCCTTAGCGAACTCATCGTCGATTGCAGGAACGACTTCTGTCTTGATAGCGTGGATCTTTACGTTGAATGTAGCATCAGCGCCCTTGAGATCCTCGGAGTGATAATCCTCAGGGAACTTAACTTCGATAGTGAACTCATCGCCCTCGCTGTGACCTGCAACCTGCTCCTCGAAACCGGGGATGAATGAGTGTGAACCGAGCTTGAGGTTGTAACCCTCGCCCTTGCCGCCTTCGAAAGCGACGCCGTCCTTGAAACCCTCGTAGTCGATGGTTACTGTATCGCCTTCAGCAGCAGGACGGTCTGTAACTTCCTCGAGAGAGGAATTACGCTTAGCCATACGCTCGAGCTCATCCTCAACGTCCTTGTCTGTAACTTCGATATCCTTGTAAGGAACCTCAACTCCCTCATACTTGCCAAGCTCAAACTCAGGCTTAACATAAACAGAGATCGTGTACTTGAGGCCATTTTCATCAAGACCTGTTACATCCATCTCAGGACGGGAAACAACCTTGAGGTCGTGCTCCTTAACTGCTTCAGGATACTGCTTGTTAGCAATCTCGTTCATAGCATCATCATAAAGGACGCCTTCACCGTAGTACTGGCAAACGAGCTGGAAAGGAACCTTACCCTTACGGAAACCGGGTACCTGGAAACGGCCCTTGTTCTTGTTGTAAGCCTGCTTAAGCGCAGCCTTCCACTCCTCAATTCCAGCCTCAAGGCTAATAACTACCTGTGAGTGCTCTTTTTTCTCAATCGTGGATGCCATGTTATATCCTCCAAATAATTATTATTATTTAAATAACCGAGTAAGAATTGTATCACAGCGGGTGCTGTTTTTGCAATAAATAAATATATTAAAGAACCTTTACCTGTATACCGCCCAGAACATCCAGCGTAGCCTGGTGAAGTTTGGGGTCAAAAGAAGCCGTAAGCTTTGAATCGACAATGATCTCAGCCTCAGGAGCTGAAGCCTTTGCAAGGACTGCGTTTGAAACTACACAGATGTTTGAGACAAGGCCGCAGACTTCTATTGAAGAGTATTCTGAAGCATTGGATGCAATGTAGTTGGCAAGATCCAGAGAACCGAATGTCGGCTTGTCAAAGCCTTTGCAGCCTGTAAGAGGGCCTTCGAGCTCAGGTGCGAGCTTATATCCGTCAGAACCCTTAACGCAGTGGATAACGGGAAGATTACGACCTTCCTGGGTATTCATGTATTCCGGAGTGTGGGTATCCATCGTATAAACGACTTCATCACCGGCAGCCTTATATTCTGCTATGCGCTCAATGATTCCGGGGATTATGGCATCTGCGCCTTCAAAACCGAGCGCGCCGTCAATGAAATCTTTCTGGCAGTCAACGACAACTAGCAATCTCTTCATAAGTCTGTCCTCCTTAAGGAATAAAAAAAGCTGCAGCAAACGCTACAGCTTCGTATCTGGCGCGCCTAGCAGAGCTCGAATCCACAACCTTCTGATCCGTAGTCAGACGCTCTATCCAGTTGAGCTATAGGCGCATATTTGCATCAGTTTCCCGATTAGCCCATTTATAATATTACTTGACTGCTTGAATGTCAATCAAAACTTGTTTAGAATAGCGCACGAGAAAAGAGGTGCCCATGACAGACTACAATCCCGACAGCCAGCTTATAACATCGCTGAAGCTCCCCAACTGCCGTGAGCTCGGCGGAATGCCCCTCGAAAACGGCAAAGTCTTCAGATCGGGCGTATTCATCAGATCCAGTTCCCCTGAACGTCTTTCAAACGAAGAGGTTCAGGAAATCAAGGATTACGGCGTAAAAGCTGTCGTTGACCTCCGGGCAGAAGCAGAACTCCGTGATTTCGGCAATCCGTTTCAAAATGACCCTGATGTAGATTTTCATTTCGTATCTCTCTTCCCCGGCGATCCCAACAACTTGAGTGATGACCTGATCGACTTCATAAGGACGAGACATCTCGGGGATTATTACGTTAGGATCTGTGAAGATCTCGGCAGTGACGTTATAAAAGTCATAAGATTTCTTCTTAATTCAAAGGGTCTTACCCTCTACCACTGCACCCACGGTAAAGACCGTACCGGTGCCATCACGGCAATGCTCTACCTTTTGGCAGGCGCATCCCGAGAAAACATAATCAGGAACTATGTTGTCTCATACAAATATCTCGAAAAGCTGCTCGAGCGCAGGATGAAGAAAATGCCTGATGACATGAAGCATCTCCTGAGATCAGATGAGATCAACATGAAGATCTTCCTCGACTATGTCGATGAAAAGTGGTCCGGCAACATCGCAAACTTCTTCAGATATAACGGAATGTCTGATGATGAGATCTCTGCCCTTAAAGCCAAGTGCGTTGAATAAAGAGCATTAATTCTTTGAGGAAACCTCTCCAAGACGGATCTTCTTCACGTTCTTGTTTTCATCAAACTCAAATTCAAGCTTATAAGTACCTTCAGCTGTCTCAAATGTGTAGACAAAACCGGTCTCGTCGATCATGGGATAGACAAGCAGGAGCTCCGAGATGTTCATTCCTACAAACAGGCGTCCGTCAAATGTCGCAGCCGGAGAATCGGAGTTATTGTGATAAACGGAAATAGCTACGAGTCTGGCTGAACTCCATGTGCCGTCAGATGAAGTCGTTCCTTCGAATCGCAGCATTACGCCATTGAAAGCCAACAGGATATCAGTCATTCCCTTATCGTCAGAAGAACCGGGCATTTCGATCACGGGATCTCCGAAAAGCGTAAGGATATCAGACCTTGAATAAGTCAATCCGCAGTGCAGCACCGGAGTTCCGCCCAGGCAGAAGCTGACTTCATCTCCCTTTGAAACGAAGGTGTCATCTATGTAGAAAGCGCCGTCATTCCTGCGGAAAAGATTGACCGTTCTGGAAATGATATTCTCTCCGCTCGCATCGATCGTTTCAGGGATCTCGTAGCTGACCAGAGTCGGCAGGAATGTCTTGAGCTTATATTCCCTGACAGGGCTCTTAACATGAAGCTTGTAGTAATCGATAAGGTAAGACGCCTTGGAAGTGACAACGGATGAAATGTAAATGTCGTCAGTAAGCATGGGCTTGATGATCGATTCGAGTCCTGCTGTGTTGCCGTCACTGATCATCTTGAAGTAATGCGAGATGTAGTCGTAAGCCTCAACAGCTTTCGTTGCATAATCGTTTGCGAGAGTATATCCGCCGTTTTTGAACTGGAGCGCAAATCTGCAGGGATTGGTCTTGTCATAATCCTCTTCGTAGATCAGTTCGACCATTGTAAGTCCCGCATAAGACTTCATGGAAACGGCATTCTCACCGGCTTTCTCATCTGAATCGGAGAAATATTTCGCAGTCTCCTCAGTAGTCAGGAACCTGAAAGCCGTGATGTTTCCGTGTCTGGACGACATATCTCTTAAGATGTCGCAGTACTGATAGAAAATCGAATATGACATACCGTCAAGCTGACGTTCGGGGATCGACGAATAGCTGTCCGCAACGTTATCTTTGTCCATGATCGCGCTGCTGACAAGGCGTGCAAGCTCCTGTTTGGAAATATCCTCGCTGCGGTTATCAAAACGCTTCTGGATGCGCTGGACGATATTGCACGAAGAAAACGAGAACAGAATTGCAACGGCAAGGATGACCGCACCGGCCTTCCTGACCATAACCTTTCCGTTCTGTAAAGCTTTTCCGTACATTAAGTCTTAGTTCTCCGTTCTTCTCTGTCTGGCTGCCTCGAAAACAACTACTCCGCAGGCAACCGCAGCATTAAGGCTGTTTACATGACCGACCATGGGGATCTCGACAGTAAAGTCACAACACTTTCTGACGCCTTCCCTCATTCCGTCGCCTTCGCTTCCGATGACAATGACAAGGTTTCCCGAATAGTCGGCCTTATCATAGGTTACATTGCCGTTCATGTCGGTCCCGCAGACCCAGAACCCTTCTTTTTCCTTAAGATTCCTCAAGGTCTGCGCAAGGTTTGTGACTCTTGCAACAGGAACATATTCCATGGCACCGGCCGAGGCCTTTGCAACCATTGAATCAAGCGATACGGAGCGTCTTTCAGGAATAATGACACCGTCGATACCGCAGCAGTCTGCGATCCTGAGCATGGATCCGAGATTGTATGCGTCTTTGATCTCATCGAGCGCTATGAGGATAGGCGCCCTTCCCTCATCTCTTGCCTTAGAGAGTATATCTTCAAGATCTGCATATTCATGAGGCGCAACAGAGGCAATTACACCCTGATGGTTATGAGTCGTGCTCATACGGTCAAGAACATTGCGCGGAACGCGCGAAATAACCGTATCCTGCTTGATGGCGGCATCGAGTATCTTTGCGAGTGCCGGTTCAAGACGCTTGCCGCCCTCCGGCTTTAAGATCCAGATGCGGTTTATCGTCCTGCCTGCAGCAAGAGCTTCGCTGACCGCATTGCGGCCTTCTATCTTGTCACCGGATACGTTTCCGGATTTGTTGTTACCGCGGCGTTCTTCCAAATCACTCATCTCCTGCATTCTCTTCATCGTCTATCGAATTGATAGGCTTGATCCCGTCTGCTATCTCAAAACTGCGCTGGATCAGATATTCCATACGTGATTCCTGATTATCCATGAAAAGATAACCGATCAGGGTCTCAAAACCAGTAGCATACATATAATCGGCATGGGAAGCGTTTTTCGATGACGCGTGCGGATTGGAATTCTTTCCGCGTCTGAAATAACTCTCCTCTGTCTCAGTCAGTTCGTCCATAAGCTGTCTTGCGATCTCAGCCTGGGATTCCGCCGACACATACTTTATCGTCCTCTTATGGAGCTTGTTGTTATTGCCTGCACCGTAATTTGACGCATGACATCTGGCATAGACTTCATAGACCGCATCGCCGATATACGCCAGCACGAGCGGCGATACTTCACGAAGATCCGATGCTATGAAAGGCTTTATCATACTTAAGCTCCGTTATTTGATCTTCTCGAGCTGAGGTCCCTTGGGCGTGTCCTTGATGCTGTAGCCAAGAGCAGTGATCTGATCCCTGATCTTGTCAGCCTCGGCGAAATCCTTTGCCTTCTTTGCTTCAGCACGCTTCTGCGCAAGTTCCATGACCTCTGCAGGGATCTCTTCCTTTGCATCGTCAAGCTTTATGCCAAGTACGTCCGTAAGCTCAAGGATCTTGGCCTGAGCAGTCTTAAGCGAATCAGCGGAAGCGTCATCAGCTGCTATTGCCCTGTTGGCCTCAGTTACGAGGTTAAAGATATCCGTGATCGCGTCAGCGGAATTAAGGTCATCATCCATGTGACCGATGAAGCTCTCTTCTGCAGTCTTAACAGCTTCAAGAAGCTTCTTTGAAGTCTCGGAATCAGCAGGGTGTGAATCTGCGCCGTTCTCAAGCGCGAAAGCGAGCTGCGAAGCGCAGTTGCTGATCCTTCCAAGGCTGGTCTGTGCAGCAGCAAGAAGCTCATCAGAAAAATTGATGGGACTCCTGTAGTGACCGAGCAGGATGAAGAACCTGATTACGTTGTAGGGGTACTTCTTGACGATATCCCTTATCGTGAAGAAATTGCCGAGGGACTTGCTCATCTTCTCGCCGTCAATGTTGACGAACGCGTTATGAACAAAGTAATTGCAGAATTTGCAGCCGTTTGCGGCCTCACTCTGTGCGATCTCGTTCTCATGGTGCGGGAAGATCAGATCCTGTCCGCCGCCGTGAATGTCGATAGTATCGCCAAGATACTGCTTGATCATGGCAGAGCATTCAATGTGCCAGCCGGGTCTGCCTTCGCCCCAGGGTGAGTCCCAGAAAGGCTCGCCTTCCTTCTTGAACTTCCAGACAGCGAAATCGCCCGGGTTCTTCTTGCCTTCATAGCTTGCTTTTCTCTCGCCGCCGCCTGCTACGAGCTCGTCGAGCTTATAGTGGGAGAGCTTGCCGTAATCAGCCTTCTTGGAAACATCATAGTAAACGCCGTCACCTTCGATGACGTAAGTGTAGCCGTTCTCTTCCATAGCCTTGATGAGGCCGATTATTGCCTTCATCGACTGAGTGGCTCTGGGCTGGTATGTTTGACGCTTAATGTTAAGTCCGTCAGCGTCAATAAAGTATTCCTTGATGAATCTGTCTGCGAGCTGCTCGACAGTGATGCCTTCCTCATTCGCACGCTTGATCATCTTATCGTCGATATCAGTGAAGTTCTGTACGAAAGTAACCTCGTATCCCCTGTACTCAAGATATCTTCTCAGCGTGTCAAATGTAACAAACGGTCTTGCGTTTCCAAGGTGGAAGTAGTTGTAGACCGTAGGTCCGCAAGCGTACATCTTTACCTTGTTAGGCTCGATCGTCTTGAAATCTTCTTTGCATCTTGTAAGTGTGTTGTAAAGCTTCATGGTTATTCTCCTTGTATGGTTGATTTTTCAGTTAATTGCCGCTTCAACATCGGCAACAGGTACATCGTTCACCTGAAAACCATCCGTAACAAGGAAAAACAGTGCATAAAAAAACGACACCCGCCGCCGTCCGGGCAGCAGGTTCACGGGTTGCTGTCTGTTTTACACCGTAAAAAAGAGCCAAGCGCTAATTCACTTCCATCCTGTTCATTAAAAAACGACCCGAACATAGCAGACTCTGATTGACACCCGGATTATCCAGGGCTGATGCTCTGCGTCTGACTTCAATAGTCCAACTAAAAAGGCTTTATTTCCACCAAACGGTCCAAGCTCATAATTATGTCATGTAGGTCCAATTTAGAGGCCACAATGCTAAGGTCACCTTAATTATAAAATAAAACGCGTGCATTTCAAACAAAAAAGAGCAAATGCAATAATATCGCAATAAATCTTGTGTTTTTCTGCCGGTATCAGTACACTTCAGCATTCTTCGCCAGACGGTTGCCTGCCACTGCAGCGCAAAGGACCTTTGCAGCTCCGGCCTCAAACAAAGCCTCCGCGGCTTCATGAAGCGTAAAACCGGTTGTGGCAACATCATCGACGACTATTACACTGAGCCCTCTGATATCCCATTCTTCAGATGTTCCGAAAGCACCGGAAACGTTTGCGATCCTGGAAAGATTCCCTTTAAGTTCGGTCTGCCTGTCAGTGTCCCTGGTGCGAATGAGAACATTTCCCGCATAAGGTATGCCCAGAACGGCGGCAGCGGGTCTTGCGATCTCATCTGCCTGGTTGAATCCCCTCTCTTTCATTCTTGAGGCAGAAAGCGGTATGGGAACGATCAGATCGGCATGTACAGAATCGTTCTTAAGACATGTCCCCAGAAGACACCCCATGAAACCGGCAAGCGCAGGCTTTTTTCCGAACTTAACTGCTGGGACAGCGCTTTTCGCCGCACCTTCGTAAGACAAAGGCATATAGAGCGGCAGATCCGGATGCGGATCGCCGTCATACGGATCTGAAAGACAAAACATCCACCTTCTGTCAGAATCGTTGGGAGCAAACGAGGACAGGCACTTCCCGCACATGTGCAGTCCGGAGGGCCTGCCGTAATACGTCCTGCAGAATTCCTCATACTGGGAGAATCTGTCATCTGCATCGGCAAGTTTTCCGCATACCATGCAACAGTCAGGAAACATGAAGTTCAGCGTCTCTTTCAGAAATGCCGAAACAGAGGAGACTCCTCCTCTTAAGTGTTTTAAAACGGCCATATCAAAGTCCCCGTTTGTGATCTATTATCGCAAGAAGTTCCTTAAGTGTTGTTGCACGTTCTTCGCCGTGCGCCGCTCTCAAAAAACGCGAGAGCGTATCGTTTGAATCAATTATGGTTACCCTGTTCCTTCCGCGTGTGACGGCTGTGTAAAGCAGGTTTCTCTTATATAACAGCGCATTCATCTTGCCGAGAAGGATAATGACATGCTCAAACTCGCAGCCCTGTGACTTATGCACGGTAACGGCATATGCGAGCTCGATATCCTCAAGCATCTTTTTCGTATACTTAACAGTCTTTCCATCATCGAAAAACACCGTCATCGTGCCTTCTATCGGGTCGACGCTGTCAACTCTGCCCATCTCGCCGTTAAAGACACCCTGTTCAGTCTCTCCGGTCAGCGGATCGAGCCATTCGGCGGAATAATCGTTGCGTGTCTGCATAACCCTGTCGCCTTCAAAAAAAGTAACAGAAGAACCACGCTTAACGCAGGGAAGCTCGTCCGCTCCCCCAGCTTCAGAGACGAACAGTTCCTGAAGCATCGAGTTCAGTCTTACGGTTCCGAGCATAACGTTCTCGTTCTTAGTAGGCGTAAGGAACACGGCATCCTCGTCCTGCATTCCCCTGACCATGTTCTTTACTTTTGCAAAGCCCTCTTCGTCATCAACGGTCTTTATGATCTCAAAATCAGTCCCGTCTGCGACCAGAGGTTCTCCGTTAAGTATTCTGTATGCATTCGCGGCGATAGAACTGTCATCGTTCTGACGGTGCGCGAAAGTAAGCCTTTCCGAAGGAACGGATCTGCACGAGAGCAAGTCGCGCAGAACATTGCCGCACCCTACTGAAGGCAGCTGGTCAGGGTCTCCGACGAGTATCAGAGAAGTCGACTCGTCCGTCGCATCAAGAAGCCTTTCAAAAAGCTCCGTATCGACCATGGACATCTCATCGATGACGATGACACGTGCCTTGATCGTATCGGTGTGATCGTGAACAAAATAAGTATTTCCGGTCATGTCATCGACAGGCCTTACTCCGAGCATCCTGTGAATGGTTGCCGCAGGACTGGAAGTCGATTCAGAAAGCCTCTTCGCCGCCCTTCCCGTCGGTGCTGCAAACACGCTGGTTATATTCGCTTCACGGAAATACTCCGCAAGTATTCCCATGATCGTGGTCTTTCCGGTTCCGGGACCGCCTGTGATAATGCATAACGGACAGTACATGCAAAGGTGCAGCGCCGCAAGCTGCGCATCATCAAGAACGATACCGATCCTGTCGGCATACTTTGCCATTATCCTGTCGGATTCGGCCCGTGACGGAGCCTTCACTTTCATCGAAAGGAACTTCTCAATTCTTTTCTTGATCGCAGCTTCCGCCTTGAAATAGTGCATCGGCGAAATGAACGCTTCTTCATCCAAGGGATCAGCCGCCTGGCACTTGTCTTCAGCGAACTTAAATACCGCTATCTCTTTGTTCTCGACAGCAATCCTGCATGCTGCCGGAAACACCTTCGAAAAATCGTCAGAAGTTATCTTTGCGCACTCCCCCGCATTAAGCATCGAGAATGCTTTCTTTCTCACCTGCACCGGTCTGAGCTTCGTTGATTTTGTCTCATCACAGACCGATTCCGCCGCTTCGGAAAGAGCGGCAGCCGCGCGGATATCAGACAGGGTTTCAAATCCCGCTTCGATCGCGATCTTATCACAAAGCGAAAAATCTGCGATCCCTTTAGTCATAAGCGCATACGGGTTCTCTTTGATCCTCTCGACCGACAGCTCGCCCATGCCGTAAAGAGTCTTTATCTGTTCCTGCGTAAGTCCGAGTTTGCGGGCAGCCAGACCTTCCCTGAAGAATTCTTCATTGTCGGTAACGGCATCGCAAAAAGACATCGCCTTTTCCTTGGACAGATTCTTGATCTCATCCGCGGCCTTGCCCGGATCGTTCAGAAGAACATCGATTACTTCATCTCCAAAAGCTTCGGCAAGCGCTGTTGAAAGTATCTTGCCGGAACCTGTCAGATTATCCGCAAGAAAAGACGCGATCAACACGGACCGGTTATCACCGGTATCCGCGTGTTTGATCGATGAAAGCTTTACCTGGACGCGTTCGTTCCAAAGGGTAACCTTGCCTGAGATGACATAGATCCCGCCCTCAATGACATCGATCTTCGATGTGCCTGAGGCCATGAATCTTCCGTCAGTCATGAACGATACGAAATTACTCTTCGTTCGCGGGCAAAAAACCTTTACGGCCTTGACTGTCAGGTCCGTGACCTGCTGCCCTACGTCATCAGCAGACAGCATCGGACGGGACATATCAGATACCGGCTTTTTCCTTTATGAGAGCCGCCTTATCGGTCTTCTCCCAAGGCAGTTCAATGTCTGTTCTGCCGAAGTGACCGTAGCTTGCAGTCTGTGCATAGATAGGTCTTCTGAGATCAAGATCACGGATGATAGCAGCAGGTCTGAGATCAAATACGGATCTTACGATCTCTGTGATCTTCTCATCAGCGATCTTACCTGTGCCGAATGTATCTACCATTACGGAAACAGGCTCAGCAACACCGATGGCATAAGCAACCTGAACCTCACACTCTGATGCGATTCCGGAAGCTACGATGTTCTTTGCAACATAACGCATCATGTAAGATGCTGAACGGTCTACCTTCGTAGGATCCTTACCGGAGAATGCTCCGCCGCCATGACGTGCGAATCCGCCGTATGTATCAACGATGATCTTTCTTCCCGTAAGACCTGAGTCACCCTGAGGTCCGCCGATAACGAAACGTCCTGTAGGATTTACATAGATCTTAGTATTCTCATCAACCAGCTCAGCAGGGATTACAGGTGCAATAACCTGCTCCTTAACGAACTTCTCAAGTTCTTCGCTTGATACGTCGGCATTGTGCTGTGTGGAAATAACGATCGCATCGATCCTCTTAACTTTGTTTCCGTCGTACTCAACGGTAACCTGGCTCTTTCCGTCAGGTCTTAAGAAATCAACAACTTTTGTCTTACGCACTTCTGCAAGGCGTCTGGTAAGCTTATGTGCAAGCGAGACAGGAAGAGGCATAAGTTCTTCAGTATCGTCGTTTGCGTAACCGAACATCATGCCCTGATCGCCTGCACCTGTATCGAGCTCATCGCTGTCGCCGTGACGTGCCTCGAACGACTTGTTTACACCCATGGCGATATCAGGAGACTGCTCATCGATAGATGTCAGGACAGCACAGGAATTGTAGTCAAAACCTACTTCGCTGCTGTCATAGCCGATCTCCTTAAGCCTGTTTCTGACAATGGAAGGGATATCAACATAAGCAGATGTCGTTATCTCGCCCATTACGAGCACCATTCCCGTTGTTGCGCATGTCTCGCATGCAACACGTGCCGTGCTGTCTTCCGCAAGGATAGCATCAAGGATGGAATCAGAAATCTGATCGCAGACCTTGTCGGGATGTCCCTCTGTTACCGACTCTGAAGTAAAGAGCCACTTGCCTGTTCTGTTTCTCATAAAGATCCTTTCCGTTCAATGCCTTTGCCAAAAGAAAACGCCTTCCCCGAAAGGAAGGCGTACGCTATCTGTTAACGTTCCTCATCTTTCAGGTCGCCTGATTTGGTGTCCTGCCGGATTTGGCACCGCTGCTCTCCGCGGTTGCCGGGCTTCACTGGGCCGGTTCCCTCTAGCCTCTCTTGATAAGCAATGAACTCAAAATTGTTTCAGCGGCTTAATTGTACATATCATCCAAGCCGTTGTAAAGCGGAAAACCCGCCGATCATTTCAGTTGTACGCAAATTCTTCACACAAACCGCAGAATCGTAATAAGAATAATTAAGTATTACGCTCCGTTTTGGCCCGAAAACCGGATTTTTCTTGTCGGTTTTTGTCGGTTTTTGTCGGTAATATCCACCCCCGTTCCGAGATACAATCCTTGGCAAGCAAGAACTCAAAACCAGCACAACATTCGGGCAAGGAGGTAATCAGTCAATGGCATTCACGATCAAGATCTACGAAAAAGACAAGTATATGTACGCTCTTATGAAAGCAAGGCTTGGGACGATATATCCCGAGGCCTACATAACCAATCCGTATCTGGAAACGCGCTCTGATACTGACGGCGACATGTTTGGCGAGTTTACCAAAGTCTTGTATAACCCCCGGCAGTTTGGTGAAGAATTCGACCCCCTCCCTCACGACAGCACCTTGCAGTCACTTAAGGAATGCCTGGACAGGCCGGTGCCGGTCCTGGACCAGAACGGGATCGTTGACTGCAGGAAGATCTGCAATGCGCTCGGGATCAATTCTGATCAGGATCAGGTCAGCAATACAACTGACCCCGGAAAAGGCCGCATCGAGGTGCTGATCCCTTTTGTGTATATCAGCGACCGCGAGAATTACATCAGGAATAATTACCAGGACCTTACCGATGCGGATCTTTCCCTGCGACTTGATTTCACCAGCAGGCTCAGAGCTCCCGATAATGAAGGAAGCGAGTTCCTGGCGGGCAACATGACAGGTCTACTGGAAGCATGTTCATCGAAAAAGTTTGATCCCAATGACATTTTCAAATACTGCAGCCGTGACAGCATGGGGTATCTGACACCCGGTTCTTCCAAAGGTGATGACGATGTATATGACATAGGAAGCACCCGCTGCAGGATACTTCTGGATAAGTGCAGGCAGCTTATAACTGACGGAAAACGGAAGATTAACGTTCTCGCTGTTGCAGAAGGATTCAGATCTGCCGAACTTCCGGTCCTTGTATCCGACTGTGACAGAGTCACGATCCTGTTTTCCGGAAAGAACAGAAACGAAGAAACAGCCGCTTCAGGCCTGATAACTTCTATAAGCCGCGCACTCACGCACGGTACCATTGTCACGGATTATGCAGACATTCCCGGCGGAATGATCGGAGAAGCGATATGAACAAGACCTTAGACCTTGATTCGATCAAAGAGCAGCTTACTTACTGCGTACTCAATGCGATAAGGAATGAAAGCGATCCGACTGACGACAGGCTGAAAGAAATAATAGCCGATGTTATCAGCAATACGGATTCCATCAGGATGTCGCTCTCTGAAAAACGCGACATGGCAAAGCGCGTATTTAATTCCCTGCGCAGGATGGATGTTATAGAACCGCTCATGCAGGATCCGACCATTACTGAGATCATGGTAAACGGCCCGGACAAGATCTTCTATGAGCGCGGAGGAAAACTGTTCAAATCCGATATCAAGTTTAAAGATGAAGAAACCTTAAAAACAGTGATCTCGTGTTTCTTTGCAAACAGAAACAGACCGCTTAACGAAGCCAATCCCATTTCAGACTTGAGGCTTCCGGACGGTTCCAGAGCCAACGCTGTCCTGGCACCGATAGCATCACAGACCACGGTTACGATAAGGAAATTCACCGGTATTTCGCATGACATAGTAACGCTTATCAGACAAGGGTTTATCAGCGAGGAAGCAGCCAGGTTTTTGAGCAGCTGCGTACGCAACAAAAAGACGATCTTTTTGAGCGGCGGAACAGGTTCTGGCAAAACAACTTTTCTTAATTGTCTTTCTTCGTTCATTCCCAAGGACGAACGCGTTGTAACAATAGAAGATTCAGCAGAACTGAACCTTCAGGGAATAGACAATCTGGTACGGATGGAGGCAAGACTTCCGGGGCCTGACGGATCAGGTGAAGTAAACATAGGAATGATGATCCGCGCATCTTTGAGGATGAGACCGGACCGGATAATTGTCGGAGAAGTCAGAGGCTCCGAATCCGCCGACATGATGAATGCACTTAACACGGGGCACCCGGGTTCAATGTGCACCGGTCATGCGAACTCGTGTTTCGAAATGCTCGAAAGGCTTACGGGAATGGTAATGGCAGGGTCAAATCTTCCGTACGACGCAATAGTTACACAGCTGTCGATGGGAATAGACCTCATCATACACATATCAAGAAGCCGTGAAGGAAGAAGATACATTGATGAGATATGCAGCGTACTGCCTTCAGAAGGCCATGAATACAAACTTAAGACACTATACATAAACAAAGGAGGACAGGGACTTGAACGTATCTGCAGCGACGAAGAACTTAAGAGTGTCATGGCTTACAAAGCTTAAGCCCGCAGCACTGAAACCCGGCACAGTCTTTCTTCTGAAGACCATCTGGGTATATCCGCTGTTTGCGGCTGCGCTTTATGCCGCCTCCTCCCTTTTTATCACTTCTTCACGCATCAGACTGATCTTGTCTGCACTCCTCGGATTATTCCCGTGGAAAGAAGCGATGAAGAAGATCTATTCAAATGGCTGCCGTCATACGAGAACTCAGCTCCTGGTCATGCTCCAGGTTCTGTGTACCAGCGTATCGAGCGGTTATTCAATAGAGAAATCTCTTCTCATGATGCGTCCTGTTATCGAGCACACGTTTGGTAAACGGTGCATGCTGATCAGGCCCCTCATAAATCTTGAGAACGATCTCAAGCTACATACAAGTCTCGAGAAATCACTTAATTCATTTGCCGAAGCTGTCAGGTTTCCTGAAACGGTTCCGATATTTCATGCGCTCGCGATATCAGGAGAGATCGGAAACAACAGTCTTGCAATACTGAGAAGTTCCTGTCAGATGCTTTCAGAAATGAATGCTGTACAAAGCGAAATAGCAGCGCAAAACGCAGGAAAGAACGCAGAAGCTGCCATGCTCTGTGCAATGCCCTTCGCAGTTACTTTCGCACTCAACTATATGAGCCGCGATTATATAGATATGGCCCGCCGTACGAACATAGGGTCAGTTCTCCTTGCAATAGCATTCGGCATATGCGTGATCGCATGTGCGATGCTTTTAAAATACATGTCCCACGATTCCGGAAGGAGGATACGTTCATCGGTCAGCTTAGGTTACGATGATTCTTTAAAGGTTTCCCCCAAACACCCACTAACTTCCTTCTTCAAGCATATCCTTCCGACCGGTTTCATCACCTCAAGGCACGAGCTCTTCAACGAACTGTCGGTCAATCCGAGGCTCGCTTATGAGCAGTACCTTAAAAAACAGATCCTGATCTGTGCGGCTTCCGGACTGATAGCAATTGCAGTCATGATAAAACTTGGAAAGAATCCGTGTTTTGCAATCCTGTTTATTATCCTGATGGCAATACTCGGAAGCCGCGAGGTCAGATCTGAAGTCGAACGAAAAAGAGAAGACCTGATGACCGATATACCTCTGTTCATGTGTCTCATGTCCACCCTTCTGGAAGCGGGCATGCAGCTGCCTAAAGCAATAGAGATATGTGCAAAGGCATTCGGTGATAACAAGAGTCTTTCCTTGGAAATAAAGAACCTCAGAGCAATGATGCTGTCAGGCATCACGGCTTCCGAGGCAGTCGAACGGTTCTCATTGAGGATCCAGATTCCGGAAGCACAGTCAGCGCTGCTTCTCGTAGCCAGATACGACAGGCTCGGAACCGCTGAAGTATTAAATCTTCTACAGCTCCAGGCATCCTCCTGCTGGAATCTCTGCAGGAATGCCGCAAGAAAGAAACAGGAACGTGAGGCTCTCGGACTTCTGCTCCCGATGACGCTCGACTTCATAAGCGTCCTAATGGTCGCAATGACACCGGCAATTATTTCACTTGGCATATAAGAACATAAAGGAGGTATAGCAAATGAGAAAAAGGATTAAACACAGAAACAAAAAAGGAATGGGAACAGTTGAGATCGTCATCATAATAGCTGTGCTCGTTTCACTTGCCCTGCTCTTCAGAGAAGGTCTTATGACTTACGGAAAGAAGATAATCAACTTCTGTTTTGACGAGACGAAGATTCAGTCGGCGTTCTGATTATGCAGATCAAAAAAGGTCCCTTCGGGTATTTTGCTGTTGAACGGTTCGATTCTCCCGAGTTCATATTCAATTATGCGGGTGAAGTAATTGCGATGAATCGTTCCGGGTGCCTGCTTCCATGCAGCATAGACTTAAACGGATTCTCGCCGTCTGCCTACTTTGATTTTTCAGGTCTGATCTCCATCAGGCAGTCAGGAAGCGCTCTGATGCATGGTTTACGCCACTCCAGAAAGCTATCCAAACTTCTGGAAGACAGAAGAAGATCCGCAGGTGACTTTTTTTGTTCTGTTCCTGATATTCTTGACAATCTGATAAGCCCTTCCATGCTTATACTCAATCCTGAATACGTCTTTACAGATGAAAACGGTGCTTATATCAGATTCTGTCTTATTCCCGCAAAAAGCGAAGCGGATACGATAAAGCTTTCTTCTCTAGGTGCGGAAAGACTGGAAACGTTTCTGTCGGAACCGTTCTTCGACGGCGTACTTACAAACGACGAGAAACAGGAACTTGTTTACAGCGTTAAGACCGACGATGAATCACTATTCGTTAAATGCGCGCGCCAGATCAGATATTCCGGGATAGATTCCGCAACGCCGGAAACATTCACGGAAATCGATACTTCCAAAGCGCCGCGGCACCTGCCGGACAGACGGGCCGGAGAAACAAAGAAAAAGCCGGAACTCTGGTGGTCTCTGGCCGGCAGCATTGCTGCCGCAGCCTCACTCGTATTTGCAGGATTTCTTCCTTCACTTCTTTTTGTCATGGCTTCAGGAGTATTTCTTGTAAAGCATTTCATCGATAACAGAACGAAAAAGAGCAATGAAAAGAGCAAGGATAATTCTCTTTCTGATGTGCGAAGAATGATACTTTTCTCAGATGATGATGGAAGTGAAATGATACGCGCAAGTGCAGATTCCCCTGGTAAAGAAACCGAGCCTTTGCATCCAGTAACACCGCTGATCACGGGGACTTTGACGGCACTTTCTCCCGGGAACGGGACAGAACGTTCTTACTCTCTGATGATGGACAGAACTGCTATCGGTTCTGATGTCTTTCTTTCGGATATAGTCATCGATGATACGTCAATAGATCCGCTTCATGCGATAGTCTACTTAAGCGGAAAGACATTTTACATAAGCGACTGTTCGAGAAAAGGAACGACATATATAGACGACAGAAAAGTTGCTATAGGAAGAAAATGCGAGATAAAGAACGGTCAGAAGATCACTGTCGGTACTGTCGACTTCGTCTTCAGAGTCCTTCCTCCTTCAACTGGGCAAGCCTGGACTTCTGAGCCTCTGATCCGTAATGCTCAATAAAGCGCATCCTGGCAAGAGACCTGTCAGCCATACGCTTAACATCTTCGGCGTAAACCTGACCTGCACTGCCGTCCTTGTTCTGTCTTTCAAGCTCGGCCATGCTGTCACGGTAAGATTCAAAGATCTGTCTGACCTTGATTTCTTCAGGCCACTCGGCTGAGTTACAGATGACTATGATCGCCCTTTGGTTGATCTCGGCATAGCCTTCCGAGATTACGCAGTGCTTTATATCATCATCAACTCTGATCGTGCATGTACCCGGAAAGAGAGCCGCAACAAAAGGTGTGTGACCGGCCATAACTCCAAACTCACCGTCTATAGTCGGGAATCCGGCAGAACTGACCAGACCCTCATAGAAAGTCTTCTTGGGGGTAATGATTATGAGATGGATCTTATGTCTGGTTTCTTCAGCCATTACGGAGTGAGATCCTTATATGCCTTGATGACATCGTCAAGACCACCCTTCATGAAGAAGCACTGTTCAGGAATGTGATCGAGCGAGCCGGAAATGAGTTCACCGAATGCCTTTATCGTCTCTTTGAGAGGTACATAACGAGGCTCAAAGCCTGTTGAATCCGCAGTTACGAAGAAAGGCTGCGAAAGATATCTCTGTACCTTACGCGCACGGGATACCGTCAGTCTGTCAGCTTCTGAAAGCTCTTCCATGCCGAGGATCGCAATGATGTCCTGGAGCTCCTTATAGCGCTGGAGCATGGCCTGGATATTACGCGCGACATGATAGTGCTCTGAACCTACTACCTCTTCCGTAAGTATTCTTGAAGATGATTCAAGAGGATCTACGGCAGGATAGATACCAAGCTCGACGACTGAACGTGAAAGAACGATATTAGCATCGAGATGTGAGAACGTAGTTGCAGGAGCAGGGTCTGTGATGTCATCGGCAGGAACATAGACTGCCTGAATGGAAGTGATCGATCCGTTACGTGTGGATGTGATCCTTTCCTGAAGTTCGCCGACTTCTTCCGTAAGCGTAGGCTGATAACCTACTGCCGAAGGAATACGGCCGAGAAGAGCTGAAACCTCGGAACCGGCCTGAACGAATCTGTAAATGTTATCGATGAAAAGGAGGACGTCCTTATGCTTCTCATCTCTTAAATATTCTGCCATCGTGAGACCTGCAAGAGGAGCTCTCATTCTGGCACCTGATGTCTCGTTCATCTGACCGAAGACCATTATCGTCTTGTCGAGAACGCCTGACGCCTTCATTTCATTCCAAAGATCATTACCTTCACGTGATCTCTCGCCGACGCCGGTAAATACCGAGAAGCCGCCGTGCTCGCTCGCGATATTGCGGATGAGCTCGAGAATCAGGACGGTCTTACCTACGCCTGCGCCTCCGAAAAGACCGATCTTACCGCCTCTGGAGAACGGAACGAGAAGGTCGATGACCTTGATTCCCGTCTCAAGGATGGTCTCCGTAGGGAACTGTTCGGTAAAAGAAGGCGCCTTTCTGTGGATAGGCCAGTAATTGTCGGGATTGATGTCACCAAGGTGATCGATAGGTCTTCCGAGTGCGTCGAAAAGCCTTCCTGCTATGTTTTCTCCGACAGGGACTTTAACGGCGGAGCCGAGTGATTCGCATGGAAGTCCGCGCATCAGGCCTTCGGTAGGATTAAAAGAAACGCATCTGACGACGCCGTTGCCTCTCTGCTGGAGAACTTCAGCATAGATAAAATCCGAAGCATTCGGTTTCAGCGCGTCCTTGGCAGGAACAGATGAACCAGGCTCATCGTCCGGACTGACGGACTGACCTTCTATGCTGCGCTTGTTTATCCTGATCGCTTCGTTGATCCTAGGCAGTTCAGTCCTGTCAAACTCGCAGTCGATTACAGGTCCTATGATCTGAATAACCTTGCCGATAGCCATATCCTATTTCCTCTTCCTTGTCTCTAAACCTTTATTTCGTTGCATGTAACTCTGTCACTATGCGTTCTTACATCTTTCCGGCCTGCTCGGCACCGTTGACGATCTCGGTAAGTTCCGTCGTGATCCTCGCCTGCCTTGCGCGGTTGCTTAAGATGTCCAGTTTTTTCATCATTTCGCGGGCGTTGTCGTTCGCGTTCTGCATCGCGGTAAGTCTTGCGGTCTGTTCGCTTGCATAAGCATCGACCATTGCACCGAATACCATCGCGTTTGCATAAGAATCGATAAGATAGTCGAAGACCGCATTAACGTTCGGAAAGTATTCAACATCCGAGCCTTGGTCAACAGCCATTCCGGCATCGAGCACGTTATCCGGCAGAAGCTTCGAAATGGATTTCATGTCGACCGGGAAAAGTCTTACCGCCATCGGCTCCATCTTTACGGAGGATTCCATATGCGTATAGAGCAGATATATGAGGTCGTAATCCTTCGAAAGAAACTTTCTCTTGATCATCGAGCTAACAGTACGCGCATCGTAATAGGTCGGTTCTGTGATCGGGAACGAGAACTCCCTATTGCATACATAGCCGTGTCTTTCGAGCTTTTCTCTCGCGAGGCGGCCAAAAATATTGAGCTCATATCTGGTCTGAAGACCCTTTTTCGTGTTGTCGATGATCTTCTTCTGTATATGGTCCTCGGTAATGGCAACCATATTGTTGTTATATGCGCCTGCAAGTCCCTGATCGCCTGAAAGAACGTAATAACCGATCTTCCAGGTCTCACCTTCCTCCTTCTGGTTGAGAACGAAGAACGGGTTGTTGATCTCCGGAAAGTGCGTACAGATATCTTGCATGCTCTCTACACAGATCCTGAAGAACGGATACATCGATTCATGAAGTGCCAGAGAGCGGCGCATCTTGGCTCCGCTGACAAGCTGCATCGCGCTGGTCATCTGACTGATGTCGCTGATGCTCTTCTGTCTTTTCTTTATGGCACTGAAGGTTTCCATGATTACTTAAACTCCAAAGATGAGGACCTTATCAGTCCTCTTCCTGATATTCGGTATGTTCAGCAAGGAACAGGTCCTTGAAAGCCTCGTAGGCACTGTCGATGTCAGCCTTAACCTGATCCGACAGAACGCCTTCTTCCGTAATGGAATCGAAGATGTTCTGATGACGTTCCCAGGTATCGTCAACGAAAGCAAAAACAAATTCATTTATGTCTTCCTTGGCGAGGAAATTCATCTTGTCGGTAGTAGCGATGTAGAGG
>R21__coassemble_993_pt1 | contig 20734 bp, 18 predicted proteins | sample R21__metabat2_high_PE_008 | metagenome-assembled genome bin R21
GTGCTACTATCGTTGCTATCCCGAGAGCTATCTTCATGGGTAACTCCGGCGGTGCTTTCGACAACGCAAAGAAGTACATCGAGCAGGGCATGCTCGAGGGCCACGGCAAGGGCTCTCCTGCGCATAAGGCTGCTGTTACGGGCGACACGATCGGTGATACCCGTAAGGACGTTGTAGGCGTTGCTCTGGACATCTTCATCAAGCTCATGTCCACAGTTGCCAACACCATCGCTCCTATCATCAAGAACTTCCGTCTCTTCGGCTGATAGGTACTGATAACAGGTAAAATCGCGGCTGTCTTGTCAAAGGCAGCCGCTTTTTATGGGATTTTGGGCATTTTTGCTTTACAAAGCCTTTAACTGATGGTATCATCACGAAGTTGCCTTGATCGCAGTTTTGCGGAAGACTCCGACCCTTAACTTTGATCTTGGCGTATTTATCATAAAGGAGGAAAGATATATGTCAGCATCTTTCGACAAGCAGGCTATCATCAAGGAATATGCACTCTCTGAGGGCGATACAGGTTCCCCTGAGGTTCAGGTTGCACTTCTTACTTACAGGATCAACCACCTCACAGAACACCTCAAGTCCCACAAGGGTGACCACCACAGCAGAAGAGGTCTTCTCATGATGGTTGGTAAGAGAAGAAACATCCTTGACTACCTCGCTTCCATCGATATCGAGCGTTACAGAGCAATTATCGCAAAGCTTGGTATCAGAAAGTAATCTTAATAAGATTATTTTGAGAGCGGTTCCTTACGGGACCGCTTTTTTATTGTATAATCAGGAAAAATCGCAAAAGGGGGATTTCCCATGCTCGATTCTTTTATAAGGGTTGCCGCTGCCACGCCTGAACTCAAGGTAGGCGATACCGTATTCAATGCGACCAGGATCATTGAGGCAGCTAAGAAGGCTTCCAAGAAGGACTGCAGTATCATTGTTTTTCCGGAGCTTTCCATAACCGGATATACCTGTGGAGATCTGTTCCTTCAGTCAGCTCTCATAAAGGCTGCGAAAGAGGCGCTCCTTAAGATCGTTTCCGCTTCCGAGAAGATCGATACAATCATAGTTGCAGGACTTCCGGTACAGCACGGCGGAAAACTCTATAACTGTGCGGCAGTAGTGTATCAGGGCGAGATCCTGGGAATCGTTCCCAAGCGAAATATCCCCAATTATTCCGAGTTCTATGAGATGCGCTATTTTACGCCTTTTGAAGGCAATGAACTCCTTACCATCGAAAACTTCACGGAGGATGAAGACGATGTCGAATTCGGTCCTGCGGTATTTGAGTGCGCAGACGTAAGTTTCGCCGTTGAGATATGTGAGGATCTCTGGGTTCCTGACAGCCCTTCCGTTGATTATGCAGCGCACGGAGCGCAGATAATACTTAACCTTTCGTGCTCGGATGAGGTAATAGGAAAAGCAGAATTCAGAAGAAACCTCGTTGCTTCGCAGAGTGCAAAGCTCGTATCCGCTTATGTCTATGCTGATGCAGGTCTCGGAGAATCCACTACGGATATGGTATTCGCAGGACATAATCTCATCGCTGAGAACGGCAAGATCCTTGCCGAGAGCAGGAAGTTTGAAGGCGGCATCATCTACGGTGACATCGACGTCGAGAGGATCAGTGCGGAACGTAAGAGAATGAACACCTTCAAGATGAAGGCAACCGGAGATGACTATGAGAACGCGATAACGTTTGAGGCGGATTTCCAGGACATAGAGATCGACCGTCACATATCAAAGACTCCTTTTGTTCCCGAGGACAGGAAAGACCTTGCACAAAGGTGCGAGGACATCCTTAACATGCAGGCTGCAGGACTCCTTACAAGGCTTTCGAAGATAGGCTGCAAAAAGGCTGTCATCGGTCTTTCGGGCGGACTTGATTCAACGCTCGCTCTCATCGTTACAGTCCATGCATTTGACCGTCTGGGACTTCCAAGAGACGGAATAATCGCGATAACAATGCCCGGTTTTGGCACTACTTCGCGTACGAAGAACAATTCAATGAGGCTTGCCGAGGAATATGGCTGCACATTGAAGGAGATCAGCATCTCCGATGCGGTAACACAGCACTTTAAAGACATCGGTCACGATCCTTCGGTCCGGGATATTACCTATGAGAATTCACAGGCCAGGGAACGCACCCAGATCCTTATGGACATTGCAAACCAGGAGAACGGTCTTGTCGTCGGCACGGGCGACTTGAGCGAGCTTGCTCTCGGATGGGCTACATATAACGGTGACCATATGTCCATGTACGGTGTAAACGCATCCATTCCTAAGACGCTCGTAAGACATCTTGTTTCTTATGAGTCTGAGCGCACTGCTTCCATCAGCGAGCCTTTGTCCAAGGCTCTTGCGGATGTCGTTGCAACTCCGGTCAGCCCTGAGCTGCTGCCGCCCACGGAAGACGGACAGATCTCGCAGAAGACGGAAGAACAGGTCGGCCCTTATGAGCTTCATGATTTCTTCCTGTACTATTTCATCAGATTCGGCTTTGCGCCTTCAAAGATCTACCGTCTCGCGAATATCGCATTTGAAGACGTTTACGATGAAGATACGATCTACAAGTGGGAGGAGACTTTCATAAAGAGGTTCTTTGCCCAGCAGTTCAAGCGTTCATGCCTGCCTGACGGCCCTAAGGTCGGTACCGTCACGCTCTCGCCGAGAGGTGATTGGAGGATGCCTTCCGATGCTTCCAGGAACATCTGGCTTGAAGACCTCATGACAGTAAAGGATTAAGTTATGAAATCAGTTGTTTGTTTCGGCGATTCCAACACATACGGACACGATCCCGCGACAGGGGAGAGGCTGCCTGATTCCGTAAGGTGGACATGTCTTCTGCAGAACCTTTTGGGTGACGGATACAAGGTCATAGAAGAGGGGCTTAACGGAAGGACTACCGTTTTCGATGATCCCAACGATGACTGGAAGAACGGAGTCGATTACATAAAGGGGATACTTTGCACTCACAGGCCTGTTGATTACCTTGTCATCATGCTTGGAACAAACGACATGAAGACCGTTTACGGCGCTTCTCTCGAGGAGATCGCCGCCGGCCTCAACGAGATCGTTCTGAGGGCGGAAAAGGTCATGGACCTCAAGCAGGGCTATATACCGAAGATCCTTATCGTATCTCCTCCGGAGATCAGCACAGACATACTTACGGGACCTTTCAGAGATTCCTTTGATGAGGTATCCATCGAAAAATCCAAGCGCCTTTCCGAGTTCTACAAGAAAGTGGCCGACAAGCACGGCTGCGGATTCCTGGATGCCAAGCAGTATATCAGGCCTTCCGTGGAAGACGGACTTCATTTGGATGCACAAGGGCATAAAGGACTGGCCGAAATCATCGCAAAAACTGTACAAGAACTGTAGAAAATGTAACTTTGTTTTAGCACGCGAGTAATATATAATAAATAAGTTCGACAAGGAGTGTAGTGTGTAGATTGACTGCCCGAACATCGAGCTTATTTTTTTGCTCGGACCGTGAATCTGCGGACTACCTCCTTTGCAATATAATTTTTTAGAAGGAGTAGAATCAATGGAAAAGATTTTCAAGACCGAAATCGCCGGCAGACCTTTGGTAGTAGAGACCGGCAAGATCGCTCAGTTCTCCAACGGTGCCTGCCTTATCAGGTATGGTGAGACATCCGTTCTTTCAACTGTAACAGCTTCCCAGACGCCGAGAGAGGGAGTAGATTTCTTCCCGCTTTCCGTAGATTATGAGGAGAAGATGTATGCAGTAGGCAAGCTTCCCGGCGGCTTCATGAAGAGAGAGGGAAGACCCGGTGAGAAGGCTATCCTTACTTCACGTGTTATCGACCGTCCTGTAAGACCTTTGTTCCCTAAGGATCTCAGAAATGATGTCTGCGTCAACAACCTCGTTATGTCTGTTGACCCTGACTGCTCACCTGAGATCACTGCAATGCTCGGTACATCGATTGCTATCGCAATCTCCGACATTCCGTGGAAGGGACCTATCGGCGGTGTCGTATTAGGTCTCATCGACGGCAAGACCATCATCAACCCTACGCTTGAGCAGCGTCAGGAATCACAGATGTATGTAACACTCGCAGGTACGCTCACCAAGATCTGCATGGTCGAGGCAGGCGCTAACGAAGTGCCTGATGATGTTATGCTCAACGCTATCGCAGAGGGTCACGTCGTTATCAAGCAGATCTGCGAATTCATCAACGGTATCGTTGCCGAGATCGGTAAGGAGAAGTTCACTTACGATTCCGCTGACGTACCTGAGGAAGTATTTGACGCTGTTAAGGAATTCGGCTGGGACAAGATGAGACAAGCAGTTCTCGCTGTCGACAAGTCAGTCCGTGACGCTAACGTAGCAGCACTTCAGGAAGAAGTTGCAGCTATGCTCGAAGAGAAGGAAGAGGGCCTTTCAAAGTGGGCTGCTGACAGCATCTACAAGCTCGAGAAGAAGGTCGTACGTGACTATCTGTTCCGTGAGCATAAGCGTGTTGACGGCCGTGCTCTTGATGAAATCAGACCTCTGTCCTGCGGTGTAGGAGTCCTTCCCAGAGTTCACGGTTCCAGTTTCTTCCAGAGAGGCCAGACCCAGGTAATGAACATCTGCACACTCGCTCCTCTTGCTGAAGCACAGAAGCTAGAGGGCCTCGATGAGCAGACATACAAGAGATATGTACATCACTACAATATGCCCGGTTATTCCACAGGTGAGGCTAAGCCTTCCAGATCACCCGGACGCCGTGAGATCGGTCACGGAGCTCTTGCTGAGAGATCCCTGATCCCTGTTCTTCCTTCAGAGGAAGAGTTCCCTTATGCTATCCGTACAGTTTCAGAGATCACAATGTCCAACGGTTCCACATCACAGGGTTCCGTATGCGCTTCGACTCTGTCGCTCATGGATGCGGGCGTTCCGATCAAGAGACCTGTTGCAGGTATCTCTTCCGGACTTATCACAGATCCCGACAACGACGATAACTTCCTCGTATTCATGGATATTCAGGGTATCGAGGACTTCTTTGGCGACATGGACTTCAAGGTTGCAGGTACAACAGAAGGTATCACATCCATCCAGGTCGACATCAAGGTCGAGGGTCTCACATTAGACATCATCAAGGCTGCTTTCGAGATGACACACAAGGGAAGACTCCAGATCATCAACGATGTCATCCTTCCCTGTATCCCGGCACCCCGTGCTGAGCTCAACAAGTGGGCTCCGAGGATCATCTCCATGCAGGTACCCGTTGACAAGATCAGAGAGGTCATCGGTTCAGGCGGAAAGGTCATCAACAAGATCATCGCTGACACAGGTGCACAGATCAACATCAACGATGACGGTATGGTATACATCTCTTCACCTGACCTCGAGGCTGCCGACAAGGCAAAGACCATCATCACAGGCATCGTTTCCGATCCTGAGGTAGGTACAGAGTACGACGGTACAGTTACGAGACTTATGGATTTCGGCGCTTTCGTTGAATTCCTCCCCGGTAAGGAAGGCCTCGTACACATTTCCAAGATGGCCTGGAACAGAGTTGAGAAGGTCGAAGATGTTCTCCACGAGGGCGACAAGGTTCACGTCAAGCTCATTGAGATCGATTCACAGGGCAGACTCAATCTCTCCATCAGGGACTGCCTCCCGAAGCCTGAGGGCTTTGTAGAGGAAGAGCCCAGGAGACGTGAGAACCGTCCTAACCGCGAGCGCCGCGGCGGTTTCGGAGGAAGGAACAATAACAACTCCGGTCATGACAACGACTTCGGCGGCGAAGAAAGAAAGGGAAGAAGAAGGGAATTCTGATTTCCGTTAATTGAGGACTACTTAGGAGGGCCCGTGCATGACAGCTCTGATCATTTTGGAGACAGCGCGGGCCTTTCATATTTAAGGAACTGGACAAGTGAGTATTGAAGGCACGACATTTCGTAAGATAGCTTTTACGGCTGGTTTCATGGTAACGGCTTCTGTTTTCGCAGGCTGCGCTTTTAACAGTCTGTCCGTGGGCCTTGGCAATGCGGTACCGATTGACGCGGAGCTGTTTGTCCCGGCGGCAAATGCTCCGGAATATGTTGCTTATGATGAGACCACTCCTGCAGCTTCCGATGAGACCAACCCCGCTGAGACTTCCGGTGAAACCACTGCGGAAGCCACAACTTCCGGGACGGCCGCTTCAGAGACTTCAACTGAAGAGACTGCAACTGAGGAGACTGCGGAAAACACTGCCACTCCCACACCTTTGAGCGTTAAGGTTTCTTTTGCAGGTGACACGACCCTTTGTTCTGATGCGCGTACTTACAAGCATTTCGATTCTGTCGTTAAAAAAAGATGGGATTATCCTTTCAAGAAGTGCAAGCAGTATTTCCAGAATGATGACCTTACTCTGGTAAACTGCGAAATGGCTATCACGAACAACAAATCATATAGAAAGAAGGCATTCGTCTTTGCGATGAAGCCTGAGGGTATCAAGTACTTTAAGCGTGGCGGCATTGAAGCGGTCAATCTCGCAAACAATCACACTCTGGATTTCGGACAGTCAGGCCTCAAGGAAACACGCAAGAATCTTACCAAGGCAGGCATCCTGTGGAGCGACACATCCAACTATTCGATCTTTACCGCAAAGAACGGCATTAAGATCGGTATGTGCGGATACACATCAACAGGCGGTCTGAGCAGGACATATAAGCTCATCAAGACTTTGAGGAGCAAAGGATGTCAGATAGTAATAGTCTCCTGCCACTGGGGTATCGAGGCTACTTACAAGCAGACTAAGAGCCAGACCAAGAGAGGCCGCGCGCTCATCAATCACGGGGCTGACATCGTTGTAGGAACACATCCTCACAGACTCCAGCCTATCGAGGTCTACAAGGGCAAATACATTCTCTACAGCATCGGAAATTTCTGCTTTGGCGGACACACTAATCCCAGCGATCCCGATTCCGTCATCATCCAGTGCACTTTCGTAATGGATGAGACCGGCAAGAAGGTTGCGGATTACAGGCTTAATGTCATTCCGTATTCCTTAAGGAGCAGCAAGAGGGGAAATGACTATTGCCCGAAGCCCTATGCATTTGAAAGCAAAGCTTATGACAGAGTAATGTCGCGTCTCAACTGGGCTCAGGGAGACGAGTGATAAAAGGAGGAGAGGTTAATATGGCAGCAGGAAAAGTATTGGTTATCATGGGATCTGATTCTGACTTTCCGGTAATGGAAGGTTGCTTCAAGATGCTGAATAAGTTTGGCGTTGAGTTTGAGGCAGACGTCGCATCCGCACACAGGACCCCCGACCGTGCGCACGAGCTTGCGTTTACCGCTGAAGAAAGAGGATTCAAGGTCATCATCGCTGCTGCAGGACTTGCAGCTCATCTGGCAGGTGTTCTTGCCGCTAATACGACTCTTCCCGTAATCGGAGTTCCCTGCAAAGGCGGTGCTCTTAACGGTGTTGATGCTCTTTACGCAACGGTCCAGATGCCTACAGGCATTCCGGTCGCTACTGTTGCGATCGACGGCGGATCCAATGCCGCCATTCTCGCATGCCAGATCCTCGCGCTTTCCGATAAGGATCTGAGCGATGCTCTCAAGGCTTACAAGAAGAGTCTTGCTGATTCTGTTGCCGAGCGTGATGCAAGGCTTAAGCAGAAGATAGCCGATATGGACAAATAATCAAATCATTCATACAAAGGACGGAACAAAATGAGTGGAATTTTCGGAACTTATGACATCAAGGGTCAGGCGCAGGATGTAGCAAAAGATGCTTATTACGGCATTTTTTCACTTCAGCACAGAGGTCAGGAATGTGCAGGTATCGCCGTAAACGACAACGGTACTTTCCTCGTACATAAAGCAATGGGACTCGTTACCGATGTTTTCGATGAAGTTACATTATCTGCATTGCAGGGTACATGCGCCATTGCTCACTGCAAGGGCGGTTCTCCACGTGAGAACGGACCTGAAGCGATCCAGCCCATATCGATCAAGTCCAGAGTTGGAAGCATTGCTCTCACTTCTGATTCTGTGATCATGAATGCCAATAAGGTCAGAGACGAACTCAAGGATCAGGGTGCCATCTTCCAGACTAATACTGATTCCGAGATCATCCTTTCACTGTTCTCCAGAAACAGGATCAGAACAGAGGACTGTGAGCATGCCATCCTCGAGACAATGAAGCAGATCCACGGCGTTTATGCCATGATCTTCATGACGGAAGACAAGCTCATCGGCGTAAGGGATCCTTACGGATTAAGACCGCTCATCCTCGGAAAGAAAGATGACAGATACTATATCTCATCAGAGTCCTGCGCTCTCGACGCAATCGGATGCGAGACGGTAAGAGACTTCCTGCCCGGCGAGATCATTACTATTTCAAAAGACGGCATGAGCTCACTTCTCTATAACGAAGCAACAGAGAAGAAGGATACAAAGGTCTGCGTTTTCGAGTATGTATACGTTGCAAGACCTGACTCTGTGATCGACAAGATGTCCATTTTCGATTCAAGATACAGAGTAGGTATGGCTCTTGCAAAGGAGAGCCCTGCTGATGTTGACCTTGTAATCGGCGCTCCCGACTCAGGCAACGCTGCTGCAGAAGGTTATGCGGCAGGCCTTGGCGTTTCATACGGATCAGGACTTCTCAAGAACAGATACGTAGGCAGAACATTCATCAAGAGCACACAGCAGCAGAGAGAACTCGCAGTAAGAATGAAGTTCGCAGCTCTCAAGACTGCCATCAAGGACAAGAAGATCGCTATCGTTGATGACTCTCTTGTAAGAGGTACAACGACAAAGCACATCATTTCATTCCTCAGGGAGAACGGTGCAAAAGAAGTACATGTAAGACTTGCATCTCCGCCGGTTAAGTTCGGCTGCTGCTATGGCGTCAATGCTTCTTCTGAGACTGAGCTTCCCGCAAGCACAAAGACAATAGAAGAGATCCGCGACATGATCGGTGCTGACTCGCTTGCTTATATCAGCCTTGAGTCTTTGAAGGCATCTCTTAACACGATCGACTGCGGTGTTTGCTCCGCATGCTTCGACGGTGACTTCGTTGCCGGAAAGCCCGAGGATGGCGAAGCTTAAGAAATATCAGGTATTGTTTGAGGATAAACGATGAAGATAGCAGTATTCGTATCAGGAGGCGGAACAAATCTCCAGGCGATAATCGACAACACTAAGACAGGGATCCTGAAAGACATTGAGATCGTTCTCGTCCTTTCATCATCACCTTCAGCATATGCGCTGACACGTGCTTCAGAGAACGGAATACCTTCCGTTGTAATGAGGGCTTCAGACTATCCTTCAAGGGAGCAGTGGGACAGCGAAATGGCTGAGTGTGTTAAGAAGTCAGGCGCTGAACTTATTGTTCTCGCAGGTTATCTTTCGCTTTTGGGACCCAAGACGGTTTCAATGTATTCCAACCGCATAATCAACATTCATCCGTCACTGATCCCTTCTTTCTGCGGAGAGGGCATGTACGGCATCAAGCCGCATAAAGCAGCACTTGCAAGAGGAGTAAAGGTATCAGGCGCGACGGTTCATTTCGTAAACGAGAATTACGATGAAGGTCCGATCCTTTTGCAGAAATCGGCAGAAGTACTTCCCGGCGACACGCCTGAAGTGCTTCAGAAGAGGATCATGCAGGAGTGCGAATGGAAGATACTTCCCCAAGCCATAAGGCTTATCGCAGACGGCAAGGTTTCTATCGAAAACAACATAGCATACGTAACAGAATAACAGTCGGAGGTGCAGAAAAATGAAAACAGCAGATCTCGGAGAATTACTTAAGTCCAATGCTTACCCCGGAAGAGGAATCGTAATCGGAAGAAGTGAGGACGGCAGCAAGGCCGTTACCGCTTATTTCATCATGGGAAGAAGCGTAAACTCACGCAACCGTGTTTTCACAGAGACATCAGACGGAATCAAGACAGAGGCTTTCGATCCTTCAAAGCTTTCCGATCCGCATCTCATCATATATTCACCTGTCAGGGTTCTCGGCAACAAGACGATCGTTACAAATGGCGATCAGACAGATACCATCTATGAACTCATGGACAGACAGTACACATTTGAGCAGTCTTTAAGGGGCAGGGAGTTCGAGGATGATGCTCCGAACTATACTCCCCGTATATCAGGCATCATGCGTGTTGAGAACGGCACATACAACTTTGCAATGTCGATCTTAAAGAGCGCTGACGGCAACCCCGAATCATGCGAGAGACATACTTTCACATATTCCAACCCGCTTCCCGGAACAGGAAGATTCATCCACACATACATGGGTGACGGCAACCCGCTTCCTTCTTTTGAAGGCGAGCCTGAAAAGGTTGCTGTAAGCGGCGATATCGATTCATTTACAAAGAATGTCTGGGAGTCTCTCAACGAGGAGAACAAGGTATCGCTTTTCGTAAGATTCATCAATATCGCTGACGGTACATACGAGACAAGGATCGTCAACAAGAACGTTAGATAATCCCGCTTTTAGCGGCAACAGGAGGAAACATATATGTCCAGTGAAATGGCACTTAAGTACGGCTGCAACCCCAATCAGAAGCCGTCCCGCATCTTTATGGAAAACGGTTCCGAACTTCCGATCGAAGTATTGAACGGTAAGCCCGGATACATCAATCTGCTCGACGCTTTCAATGCGTGGCAGCTTGTTAAAGAACTCAAGGCAGCAACAGGAATGCCGGCTGCAGCTTCTTTCAAGCATGTTTCACCTGCAGGAGCAGCAGTAGGAAGACCTCTTTCCGATACTGAAGCAAAGATCTATTTCGTTGATGATCTTGGAGAGCTTTCTCCGATCGCATGCGCATATGCAAGAGCAAGAGGCGCTGACAGAATGTCTTCTTACGGCGATTTCGCAGCTCTTTCAGATACATGCGATGCAGTTACTGCAAACATGCTCAAGCGCGAAGTCAGCGACGGCGTCATCGCTCCCGACTACACACCGGAGGCTCTTGAGATCCTCCGGACAAAGCGTAAGGGAACATATAACGTCATCAGGATCGATCCTTCATATAAGCCTGATCCGATCGAGCGCAAGCAGGTCTTCGGCGTAACATTCGAGCAGGGAAGAAACGAGCTTGATATCAACAAGGCTCTTCTCGAGAACATTGTAACAGTCAACAAGGATATTCCTGATGACAAGAAGGAAGATCTTCTCATCTCCCTCATCACTCTCAAGTACACTCAGAGCAACTCCGTCTGCTACGTAAAGGACGGTCAGTGCATTGGTATCGGCGCCGGACAGCAGTCCAGGATCCACTGCACAAGACTTGCAGGAAACAAGGCTGATATCTGGTGGCTCAGACAGCATCCGAAGGTCATGGGTCTGCAGTTTGTTGATGACATCAGCCGTCCCGTACGTGACAACACCATCGATGTTTATATTTCCGAAGAGCATGACGACGTCTTAAGAGAAGGTGTATGGCAGACACTTTTCAAGGTTAAGCCGGAAGTTCTGACCATGGAAGAGAAGAAGGAGTGGATCGCAAAGAACACCAATGTTTCAATCGGTTCTGACGCTTTCTTCCCGTTCGGCGACAACATCGAGCGCGCTTACAAGAGCGGCGTTAAGTACATTGCAGAACCCGGCGGATCCATCCGTGACGACAACGTCATCGAGACATGCGACAAGTACGGCATGGCAATGGCTTTCACGGGGATCAGACTTTTCCACCATTAAATTCAAAAGAAGGTTTTACGAAATAAAAATGAACGGAGTGAGTGAAGTTGAGATATACTTCGCTCACTCTTTTTATTTCACATATTGCGGATGTCATGGTAAAACTAATATATCTTTCGTTTAACACTTAACAAGATCAGGGGGACAGGAAAATGGCTGAAAATGAAGAGATCAAGGCTCTGGAAGAAAAGACTGAAGTAACAGAAACAACTGAAGCAACAGAAGAGACCGTTGAGAATAAGCCCACAGAGAATAAGCCCGTTGAAGATTCCGGTTCCAAAAAGAATGGTGATCTTTCCGTTTTGAGTGACCGCGAACTCCTGATCGAATTGCTCAAAGAGCAGAAGAAGGCAAGTAAGCGTTCACTTATCACTGCAGTATCGCTCGTTGCCATTGCACTTATTTTCGGTGCGGCTGTGCTGATCATAGTTCCAAAGGTCAATGCGACTCTCAATAATGCGTATCAGGCGATCGACAACATCGAGGCTGTTGTTGCCAATGCAGATAAAGCCATTGGATCTGTTGAGAAGTCACTCGACGGCATAGACAAGATGGTTAAGAACGTGGATAAGGTCGTCGTCGACAATACAGATTCCGTAAGCAAGACGGTAGAGAGAATGAGCTCTATCGATATAACGGCACTCAACAAGTCGATCAAGGATCTGAGCGACATAATCGAGCCGTTGGCGAAATTCTTCAGACGCTGATTAACTGATCAGGGATTATATTTCTGCACGGGTGCAGGAGGCTGCATCTTGCCGGAATCGAGGCGGTAACGTCTTATGTAGTAAGTGCGGCCGACTTCAGCTGCCCAGAATACATACTTGTTTGATACGCCGGTATCATAGCCTGAATGCCACATGTAATGACCCGGCTTCATGTCGATCTCCTTTTCGCCCTTTTTCTTGCCGTGGAAGTACTCGTATTCCTTTGCTGAAGTCTGCTGTACACCTGAATAGATGCCGCAGTGGATTGGCTTCTTGTTTTTGTTATAGAAAACAAGGATGTCACCGGGTTTGCAGTGGTTTCTGATCCATGTATTAAACTCTTCTTCGTCGATCTTCTTTTCTTTTCGCTTCCAGGTCTTTTTTACAAGCTTTTTAAGCTTGGTCTTGTCAACAGGCCTGCAGATAACGGTCTTGCCGTTGCTGTCCTTATATGTGAAATTGCTGGAAAGCAGGGATTCAAGAGCGCTGAGACCGATCCATTCGTTAAGTCTTGCGTATCTGCTTTTTTTGCTGGCTTTTCCGAGATCCGTGCCGAGTGCATCGACCAGACACTGGGCTACCAACGCATCACATCTCATATCCTTATAAGGAGTGCGGTTATAGTACTTTGCGCGTTTGAGAACAGTAGAAGCGAAATTCTTGCCAGTACCGATCTTCCACTCGCTGACTCCGCTTGAAGAACTGGTGGAGACGTAACTGTAACCAAAAGCGCTTCTGATATTTTTCAGGGCACCCGGATTATTTCCGCCTTTTCTGACAAGCGTGATCTGGATACCGTCGATGCGTCTGCCTATGCCTCTTGAACCGGAGGGTTCGCCGTTCTTGGACCACGAAAACCATCCGAGCCCGCTGACATAAGTCCTGTAATAGATGTCATAGTGGTAAGCGACTTCGCCTGTAAGCCTTATCTCGATGGCTTCAAATCTTTTCTTTTTTGTAAGCTTTCCGCAGAGAAGGCCATTTGATGACCATTTCTGCCAGCCGCGGTCACCGGAGATAAGGGCGCGGTACTGGATGCTGCCGGTATATTCATTGCTGCGCAGGGACAATTCGATCCCTTCGATCCTTTTTTTCTTTCCGGGCCTGCCGGAGACCTGTTTATTGTATTTCCAGGTCCTTTCCCATTTGGAAGTTTCAACATAAGACCTGTAGGAAATGTTTGTTTCGCCGTTCATTCTGTTGCGTCTTACAAGCATGACCTTGATCTGTTCGATCCTTCTGCCTTCGGCAGCACTTCCGGCTACCGCTTCGTCGCAAACCCAGCCTTGCTGGCCGTTATGAATATCTGTCCATGCCGAGTACCAGATGCCATAGGCATCAGCAAGCGCGCCGGTCAGTCTCATTTGGATGGCGGTAATGAAGGTCCTGTTTGTAAGTCCGGTTGTCTTGCCGTTATCTGTCCATTCCTGCCATCCCTGTTTGCTTACGCAGATACGGTACTGAAGAGAACCCGGGAAGTTCTTGTCGATCATATCAAGTCTGATGTTGACGGATTTGATGCTCTTTCCGGAATCTGCTTTGCCTATGGTCAGGATGCCTGTTTCAAAAGAAGCTATGGAGTGGCCTTGGCCATTGATGACGGATGTGCCTGATAAGACATACGGATAGCCGTCAGCGAAAGAAACTGCAGGGAAGCATGAGATTAACAATGCTGCAGATAAGAGCATTGTAAAACAGAAGAGAACCGATTCTTTTAAAAGCGGCTTTATCAAGCAAACTCCTATAAAAATGCCCCGGAGTCCTGATATCCGGGGCTGAACCTTGGAGCCAATGGTGGGAATCGAACCCACGACCTATTCATTACGAGTGAATTGCTCTACCCCTGAGCCACATTGGCATACTAAAGAAATATACTTGTTCAACCAATTTATGTCAAGTAAATCTATTTTATTATAGTTTTTATTAATTGAGTTATAATTAAACTGTATTGGAGGTGTCAAACGTGAATTTGAAAAAGATCTGCGCAACGTCTTTAGCTTTGTGTATGACACTGCTTTTGGGCGCATGCCGCAGGGAATCTGATGACTTCCCGTCATTTAAGGAAGCCCCTTCCAATACGAAGCAGGTTGAGACCGAGCCGTCTTCCAAAGAAAAGAATACTGCCGACGGTATCAGGAACCTGAAAGTAGCTCTTCCTTATTCGGATGAGACCATCAGGTGCCTTTCTGCCATGTTTTATTCCAAGAACAACGGGACCTGGGATAACTCTGTTTCGGGTGCCGATGTAAACATAGATGCGCTTTCCGCAACCGCGACCAATTATGTAATCAAGAACACAGGCGTCAGCAATGACGGCGCAAGCCTCGAAAACCTTAAGGGAATGAGAGAAGCGGGAAATGAACCGGATCTGTTCCTGGCAGCGGATTTCCAATCTGCCGCGGATTCAGGACTTGCCACTGACATCAGTTTGTATGCCTCACGCACGCAGTATATTGACGGAGCTAAGATCTATGCGGGATCAATGTCGAGCCAGTTAGAGGACGGCAAGCTTTTCGGACTGCCGCACTATTGTGCTGCCACCGTGATCTTCGGCAACAGGGACTATGTTCCGAAAGACGGTCGCATACAGGCGAAGTACACTACTGAAGACTTTACCAAGTATCTTGAACAGACATACAGTACGTACAAGTGCATTCCTCTTGCTTCCGGATATGAGCTGATGCCTTATCTCGGATCCTGTTTCTCAAACGACAGGGCAGTATCTTACATGATGCGCAATGAATATCTGGCTAATAAGGAATCGGCTGAAACCATTATAAATGCAGCTTCCGGCTACTTAAGGAAACTCTATGACTCCAAGATGTCCGCCAATGCCGATAAGGATGGCGCTGATCCCGTGTTCTCCAGAAATGCGGCTCTCTGGGTCGATTCTTCAGCAAGCTGCAGGACCTGGGAGGAATACTATCCTGAAAAACTTTATTTCCTGCAGCTGCCGTGCAGCAGCACGTCAAATGCGGGCGTTCCTTATCTCAGGGCATATTCGCTTTGCGTCTCGCAGAAGTGCGAGGACATGCAGTTTGCGGTTGATTTCGCTTCTTTCATCTCATATGACGAGGATGCCCAGCTCCTGATCTACAGGATGGAGAACATGGAGGGACTCATGCCTCTCGTGCGTTCCGGAAAAGTGTGGACCATGGCCGCAAATGAAGGCGTTTTCGGTACGATGGTAAACGAACTCCGACAGACGATGGATAATGCGGTTTATTGCCCGGGAAGCTACGACAACAGGATCTACCGCAAGACTAACGAATACACGATCCTGTATTTCGGCGTCAGTAATGACAGATTCAATCCGGAGGCATGCTATGGGGTCTATGATTGAGCTTCGCAGTATCCATATCAGAGACAGCGCGGTACTTCGTTCGCGCGGTCTTATGGAGGGCACGCTGTCGCTCATCGAAGATGACATCAGATCATTCGGAAAAGGAAGTTCAGGCGAGGCACTGATCGCGCTGAAGAATGACGAGATCTACGCCATGATCAAGCTGTTCAGGCCTGACAGAAGGAAATGCAGGGCCCATCTCGAATTCGTTTTCACCAAAGATGCTAATGCTGATACCCAGAGTGCCGTCGTTGACAGACTCCTGCACTATTGTTTCATGGAGGAGTTCTATCACAAGGTCACCGTAATAGTCGACCACGGAAACGAAGGGATCGAAAGGATAATCACAGGCGCTGGCTTCGTTCAGGAAGCCGTCCTGAGGGACGAGGTGAGGAGAAAGACCGGATTTGCGGATTCAGGGCTTTTCTCGATGCTCTCTTATGAATATCCGGCATATAACGTCTGTTTCGTGCCTTTTGAGCGCGGAGTTGCCATGATCGGAGGCGGAAAAGACTATATCGACAGAGTTAAGCTCTTCCATTACGGCCAAAAGATCGAAAACGACAAGTTCGCAGAGAATGTCGCGGGTGGCCTGGGGCTTCTGGAGGAGTCAGGCGGGCTGGCCCGCAACGACGGCAGATATGCGATAGATGCCGAGCAGATGGAGTATCTTCCCGAAGAGGTCGGAAGAGCAACACTCGAGCTTGCAGAATACTTTTCGAGCAGCAGGTCGGGCTTCGACATTAATGTTAAGTTCAATCAGGGTACGGATTTCCAGCGTGAAGTCTGGAAGGCCCTTTGCAGCATACCCTATGGGGCAACCAGGAGTTATGAGGATATCGCTCTGAAGCTTACCGGCGGGGATAAGACAAAAGCTAGAAAGATAACCAGGGCAGTTGGCGCCGCGTGCGGTGACAACCCGGTCGCCGTGATAGTTCCGTGCCACCGCGTGATCGGAAAGGACGGAAGCATCGTAGGATATTCGGCAGGTATCGACATAAAGGACTATCTGCTGCTCCATGAGAGCTTTACGGCGGTTACACCCCTCGGTTTCAAGGAGGCATGACATATGGCAAAACACGATAAGAGTCCGGTTGGCATTTCAACGATATTGAATCCCGTACCGGTCGTAATGGTCTCATGTGCCGGAAAAGACATTTCCGATGCAGCTCAGAGACCTAACATAATGACGGTTGCCTGGGCGGGAACCGTCAATTCCGAGCCGCCGATGGTATCAGTTAGCATCCGTAAGTCGAGGCATTCACATAAGCTTATTTCCGAAACGGGCGAGTTCGTTATTAACCTCGTCTCCAAGTCGCTTTGCAAGCCCTGCGATTACTGCGGCGTCAGGTCGGGAGCAGATGAGGACAAGTTCGCGAAATGCGGCCTTACACCAGTTAAGGCTGAAGGCCTTGAATATGCATATGCCATCAAGGAAGCGCCCGTCTCGATATCCTGCAAGGTGAAGAGCGTGACAGAGCTTGGCTCTCACGACATGTTCATAGGTGAGATCGTTGCAGTTACTGCGGATTCCTATCTTACCGACGATAAGGGAAGGCTTTGCCTGGACAATGCAAAGCTCGTTGCTTACAACCACGGGGAATACTTCCTTCTGGGCGACAAGCTCGGGTTCTTCGGCTACTCAGTGGCATCTGAAGAAGTTTTGAAGAAAAGGATGGGCAAATAATGAAGTTCAAAGGTATAAGCAAAGCGTTTTCGGGCAAGTTCATCCATTTCTACAAGGCCGAATACGAGACAGAGAAGGGCAATCCGAAGATCTATGAGATGGTATCCCGTGACGGCAACATCACAGGTCTTGAGAACGGTATCAGGAACGATAAGTGCGACGCGGTAATACTGATAATCACTTCGGTCGACGGAACTAAGATCCTTTTAAATAAGGAATTCCGCATGGCCGTAGGCGATTTTGCCTACAATTTTCCGGCAGGACTCATCGATCCGGGCGAGAGCCTTGAGCAGGCCGCAAAAAGAGAACTCTGGGAAGAGACCGGCCTTACGCTCGAAAAGATAGAGGAAGTGCTTCCTGTCAGCTATTCAGCCGTGGGGATCACGAACGAGAAGAGCTGCTGTGTGATAGGAACCGCATCAGGAGAATTCGCTCCGAGCACATCTGACGAAGAGGAGATCGAGGCTGCCTGGTATGACAAAGAGCAGGTAAAAGAGCTCCTTAAGGGCAGTTCTTTTGCCGCGAGAACGCAGGCTTATTGCTGGTGGTGGGCCAAGCAGGACTGAACTTGCTTTTCGCAAAGAAGATTGACTAATGTTTGGCCCGAAAAGCATTGGGTTTATGCTCATAAGGCAGTAATGTAAAGACAGAGCATAGCATCAGGTTAAGGGCATAAGACCGATGGGATTGAAATAGATCCTGTCGGCCTTTTCATTTTGCAGGGAAAACATCATATTTCCCGAATAATCCATGTCACGATTGAACACCAATTTAATATGCGTGCATCAACAAGCATAATAGCCTACTTTAGTGAGGCCATGCATTACAGTTCCATACACCGCGACATAAACAGAAGGACGCATCTTATGAGGAATTGCCCGCAATAAGCGGCGGTCAATTCCCCACGATGCTCTGTTGTGTCGATATAAGAGCGCCAAAGACGGCGGCGCTCTCATATCTCCCCAACAGCCACGAATATCTTCGTCAGGTCAGTCGTCCACCGGAAGACTGACCCTCCTCGACATTCTTTCTGTCTCTGTCGGGTGTAACACACTACACCTTGCATGCAAGGTGGTGTGCAAGGGGAGAGCCCCTTGACCCCTTTTAGACAAGCAAATCTACACGCAGGAACCGCTTCGCCCTGCGTGCAGCTTTACTTGTTCCTCTATACATACGGAACAAACCCCCTGTTTTTCTACACGCTTTTGGGTTGGTAAATATGACGAATAATCCAGTCGTCCCCATTTGGGTACAACTGGATTTCGTTCGCATTTTTATATGTGAAATATCAGAAGGTTCATTTCAAAATAAGTAACCCTCTACTTATTAGTAAGGAAAAAGGGCAAAAATGAACGTCAAAATCGAAATTCACCAGAAATTAGATAAAAATAGCTGAAATCTGATGTATAATTACGTTGCTCGGGAAAATCCTTAGAAAGTATTTCTTTGAGAATGAGGTTATCAGGGAGGCGCGTAATTCTCGTTATGAGGAATCACTTGAATTGTAGTAGAGTTCGTAAATTATTATCTGTGTTTATCATATTGCTTATGATGGTAAACTTGGTTTCTTGCTCCACTTCCAAGACTTCGGGTTTTATTGTTTTGAACGATTATGTAAAGTTTGATACGACCAGGAACAGAAGAATGGTTTTAAATGTTCTGTCAAACGCATCAAACCCTGATGTTTCGATTGCTTCTATTGATGGCGACGGAATAGAGAATGCTGAATATAAATGGAGTTTCGACAATGAACCTATTGCTAAATACGAGAGTTACAGTGCTTATATGTTATTGTTGGACTTCGATATAGACGAAGGTTGTGTTGTAAGTATAAAGTCAATTGAACTTACACTGAACGGAACTAAGAAAACAGTAACTTTTGCTAATCCGGTTATCTTCAGAAGCAGAGTAGGATCACTTGATGAAAAAGTAGCAGAAGTATTAGAGATTAATCCAGTTGCATTTGCGATGCATTCTGACAAAGTCGGAGAAGTGTACCCTATTAAGTTTGTTGCCCAAAAAGATCTTACGATAGTTGATGTTAGTCCGAACAGCTATCTTACAGCCGTTCCATTGCGATATGATCTGAATGGTAATGAACATGATAATGCTGACGGGCTCTTTCCGCTAAAGCTTTCTCAAGGTGATGAATGTACGGTTTTCCTAACATTTAAGCAAAAAGATGGAGTATCTGTATACGATAATGTTTCTTGTGATTTAGAAGTTAAATACTCTGTTGATGAACCTTCTGTTACGCATACCAAGGTTGTTTCTGTAGAGTGCACCAATGATGTAAATAGCGAATATATTAAAATGGTTCTAGAAAAAAACTAATGGAAGGAATATTAAAACAAAATAATAGTAAGTTAATCTGATCGATGTCTTAATTGCCAAAGAACAATGACTGCTGTATAATGTCATCAAGAAAGAAGTGGCAACGCTTCTTGGGCTGGTCGAAAGACCCGGGTCCACATAACGGCGGGTAAGACACCCGCTTTTTTTTGGAAAAATGAAAGAGTTAAGCATATTTGTTGACGAGTCAGGCGATTTCGGAGAATTTGACCATAGAGCTCCGTATTATATCATTTCGCTTGTTTTTCATGACCAATCGAATGATATTTCCGAAGATCTTCAAACCCTTGAGTCAGAGATGGTTAACATTGGTTGGCCGGAGCATTGCTTCCATGCCGGCCCGATTATCCGTTCCGAAAATGAGTATAAAGATTATTCTTTGGGTGAGAGACAAAGATTATTAAAGCGATTAATGACTTTTACCCGTAAAGTTGAAATCAAAGCAACAACGATTTATGTTGAAAAGAAGAAAGGGTCGGATGAGATTGATATTACCAACATGCTAAGCAAACAATTGGCTGATTTTATTCGCCGGCACCTTGATTTTTTCACCAATTATAATGCCATAAAGCTATACTACGATAATGGTCAAACGGAAGTAACCAAGATTCTGGTTTCTGTTTTTAACACTCTGCTGGATAATGTTGAGTTTAAAAGGGTTATTCCTTCAAACTACAGATTGTTTCAAGTCGCTGATCTTATGTGCACTCTTAAACTCACGGAATTGAAGATGAATAAGCATATTCTTTCAAGATCAGAGATTTATTTCTTTAAAGATGAAAGAACATTTAAAAAGAACTATATAAAGCCGATAGAGAGAAAGATTTTTTAGCAATTAAGGTTGGGAATCTTAGAGAAGATTTTTACGTGATATAGTCATATTTACATTCCATAAAACGAACATGTTAATTTGCATTGCTTGTGTATATCCGGCTGAAAAGCTATAAACGGAGCATAAGCAATGGAGGTAAAGGAAAAATGC
>R21__coassemble_1083_pt1 | contig 19496 bp, 18 predicted proteins | sample R21__metabat2_high_PE_008 | metagenome-assembled genome bin R21
TAATTTCATAAAAGGACCCCCGAAGTTTGTCCAACTTCAGGGGTTCACTTCAATTGCGAAGCGGGGCTTTTTGTTTGCTTTGCTGTCTATTTGTCCTGTCAGGGAATACTAAGTTAACGTCTATGTTAAGCATCTTTACTTAGACATATACATAGAATTCTCCCGTTTTTCCCTTGAATTCTAACTCAACGTCTAAGATAAGCCCTTTAACATAGACAGGCACTTAGACATTTCTGAATATCATCTTAAGGATCATTTCAAAAGCAATACGCACCTGTACCGAGCAGAGATGACAGGTGCGTATTACTTAAAGAGGTTAATTATGTCTGGCTGTGTAACGGGCAGATGATGTGGGTGCTTCGTTTATGTTGGGTTTCCGCCTTATACCTCAGTCATTCATCGAATTGAGAATGGGGATGATCTGCTTGCCTGTGAGGGTAAGAGAATATCCGACCTTGCTTCCGGAGATGGTCTTCGTGATCACGCTGTCAGATTCGAGATCGCGGAGCATCTTGATCAGGACGAACCTGCTGACGCCGCCGAGACGGCTTAAGAGACCGTCAAAGTCGATCTGGTTGAGCTCGTCGATCAACAGTAGGACTGAGATCTTGAGTCTGTGACCTGTAAGACCGATCGCGTAGAAAACAGGATAGGATCCTGTCTTAGGCATGTCTGAATTTGAATAATTCTTGCTAATCTTGCGAACCATTTCCTGTCTCCTCCTCCGAAATGTTTTACCAAATCTGGCATTATACTACACTGTTTATGAACGAAATGTTAACAAGTATTCGATTTTTATATCACATTTCCGCCATAATTTAACGAAAAACCACTAAAAACATCTAAAATCTGCTACCAGATACCTAAAATAAGGCGAAATTGTGAACATATAATTAAACGAATTATTAAAAATGTTAACAAACCATCGTACTAAAGAAATTTATCGGGTTAAAATAGCAAATTTTGGTGATATAGCAATAAATGCATAAAACGATGACCGGCTAAGAAGAATATATCGAATTACGATAAAAAGTAATTGAATATCAATATAGCAAGTGGTAATATGAAGTCAGAAAAGGGCTTTCAGAATAGGGGAGTAATCATGAAAAAGGGTTTTATCATCGCATCCTGCATCATACTCACGCATGTTCTGATAATTGGAACATATGCACTTCACTTCAAAAACCAAATGAGCTGGCATGTCCATGAACCGATGACTGCGGAGCAGAAGACTGATTATGCGTATAAGTCGCTCATGCCCGGAACGGCAGACATCATCGAACGTTATGCGGACAGGGGACTCCGTGATTCAGAATATATGGTGGAATCACGTGCATTCTCAAGTCTCAACGAGCTGATCCAAGCATTACCGGAGGGCAGTGAGGAAAGCATCAGGAAGACAATGGAAGAAGCTGATCCTGAGCAGACAACGGACATCAAAGGAAACGCGGTAACCAGATACGGCGTATTGTACGAGCTCCCCAAGGCGAGCAGGGAAGAGCTCGGAAAGAAATATGAATACTATACCTATGGATGCAGGATAGGGTATTACATCCTTCAATATGAAGACGGAACCTACAGGTTTGCATCAGTTATCGCAAACATGTAAGTTACGCTCAGTTCAAAGTTGATCTGTCAGTTAATTCCTGGAAAGATACTCGTCGATGCCCTTGGCGGCAGATTTTCCTGCGCCCATCGCAAGGATTACGGTTGCAGCACCGGTGACGGCATCGCCGCCTGCGAAGACTCCTTCGCGCGTGGTCATCTCAGATTCATTGACTATGATTCCGCCGCGCTTGTTGACTTCAAGGCCCGCAGTTGTTGTCTTGATGAGCGGGTTGGGTGAAGTGCCGAGCGACATGATGACTGCATCACAGTCGATGGTGAACTCTGAACCCGGAACCTCAACAGGACTTCTTCTGCCGGAAGCATCAGGCTCGCCGAGTTCCATGCGGATGCACTTGCAGCCAGTAACCCAGCCTTCATCATTGGCGAGGATCTCAACGGGGTTGGTGAGCAGGTCAAAGATGATGCCTTCCTCTTTTGCGTGATGTACTTCTTCAGCACGTGCAGGGAGTTCAGCTTCCGAGCGGCGGTAAACAACGTGTACTTCAGCACCGAGTCGTTTTGCAGTACGGGCAGCGTCCATTGCAACGTTGCCGCCGCCTACGATGACAGCCTTCTTTGCTCTCATGATAGGTGTCCTGGAATCTTCTGAGAAAGCACCCATGAGGTTGGATCTCGTGAGGTACTCATTAGCGGAGAATACGCCGAGCGACTGTTCGCCGGGGATGTTCATGAAACGGGGAAGACCTGCGCCGGAACCAACGAAGACAGCGGAAAATCCTTCCTTCTCGAAAAGATCATCAATAGTAAGTGAACGGCCGATGACAGCGTCAGTCACGATCTTAACGCCTAATGCCTTAACGTTCTCGACTTCCTTTGCAACGACTTTCTCTTTGGGGAGACGGAACTCCGGGATACCGTAGACCAAAACGCCGCCGGCTTTGTGGAGAGCCTCGAAAATGGTTACGTCATAACCCATCTTTGCAAGGTCGCCTGCACAGGTAAGACCTGAAGGGCCTGCGCCGATAACAGCGACTTTCTTGTTCTTTTTTACCATGTCAGCAGGGAGCTGAGGCTTGATTCCGAGATCTTTCGCGGTATCGGCAACGAATCTTTCGAGACGGCCGATGGAGACTGCTTCACCCTTGATGCCGCGGATGCACTGGGCTTCACACTGAGTTTCCTGGGGGCATACACGTCCGCAGACGGCAGGGAGCGCGGAAGACCGGGAGATGACTCCGTAAGCGCCTTCGACATCGCCGTCCTTTACCTTTGCGATGAATGCGGGGATGTTGATGTTGACGGGGCATCCGCTGATGCAACGTGCGTTCTTGCAGTTAAGGCAGCGTGTGGCTTCAGCCATCGCTTCTTCTTTTGTATAACCGAGGTTGACCTCGTCGAAATTGGTTGCGCGGACCTTGGGATCCTGCTCGGAAACCGGTACTTTCTTTAAAACATCTACTTCCATATTACTTCTCCTTACCAGTTTCGATTATCAGGAACAGACGCCGCATCCGCCGTGATGCGTGTCGCCTTCGTGGAGTTTGAGCATGAGCCTGCCTTCTTCGGTCTTGTAAAGGCGGGAACGCTGCATTGCCTGATCGAAATCAACTTCCCAGCCGTCAAACTCAGGACCGTCAACGCAGGCGAACTTTACCTGGCCGCCGACCAGGAGCCTGCAGGCTCCGCACATTCCGGTTCCGTCAACCATGATCGTGTTCATGGAAATGACTGTGGGGATGCCGAGCTTTTTGGTGAGCTGGCATGCGAACTTCATCATGACGACAGGTCCGATGACGACGCAGTGATCGTAACGGATGCCTTCGTCCCAAAGCTGCTGGAGGGCAACGCAGACATTGCCGTGGATGCCGTAGGAACCGTCGTCGGTAGCAAAGTAGAGATTCTTCGTAACTGCCTTCATCTCGTTTTCGAGAATGAGAAGATCCTTGTTCCTGGCGCCCTGGATGCAGTCAACGTCAACGCCGTTGTCATGGAGCCACTTGAGCTGGTTATAAACGGGAGCCGTGCCTACGCCGCCCGCGATGAAAAGTATCTTTTTCTTTTTGAGTTCTTCAACAGGAAGATCCACGAGATCGGAAGGCCTTCCCAAAGGACCTACGATGTCGGCAAAACGGTCGCCGACCCTGAGATAAGACATGCGCTCGGTCTCTGCGCCGACGATCGCGAAAACGATGGTGACGATTCCTTCTTCGCGGTCATAATCACAAACGGTGAGAGGGATCCTCTCGCCTTCATCGTCAACGCGGACGATGAGGAACTGACCGGGCATTGCCTTACCCGCAACAAGCGGTGCAACGACTTTCATGAGCCAGACATTCGCTCCGAGATGCTTTTTGGATACGATCTCAAACATGATCCAAGTCCTCCTTGGGGAAAGCACATTTTTATATTTGAGATATATTATATAAATTTATATTAGTTTTCATTAATTATTTTTCTCTTTTTTTATTGTCGGCACGAAGATTTTAAAATAACCGCTAACGTAAAGGACTTCGTATGTCTGGACTACAGTGCGAGAAAGTTGTTTTTGATTCCGCTAACGGAAACGGAGCAAAGATAGCGGGGTTCTATTATCCTTCGTCTGCCGGTGAGATCAGGGGCGTCGTTCAGATCTGCCACGGAATGGCGGAGTATCTTTCACGTTATGAGAAATTCATCGAAAACCTGAACGCTGCCGGTTTCCATGTCTGCGGAATAGACATGCAGGGACACGGAAAGACATATGAGCTCAACGAAGGCATCGGCTATCCGAAAGGCTATTTCGGAAAAGGCGGGAGGGCTGCTTCAGATACTCTTAAGGATGTCATGGAGATGCACAGGCTTGCCCGCGTAAGATTCGGCGAAAATGTTCCGTACTACCTTTACGGCCATTCGATGGGATCGTTTGTCGCACGCGCGATCTTTTCAACGCCTGAATATGCCTGCGAGTTTTCCAAGTTTGTTTTCTCTTCTACGATCGGTCCCAATCCCGCAGTCGGATTCGGAAGGTTTATGGCGGGGACCGCATGCCTGTTCGGTTGCGCGAAAAAGCAAAACAGGCTGCTCGACGCAATCGCGTTCGGAAGTTACTGCAAGCGCATAGAGAACCCGTCTACGCCTTTTGACTGGCTTTCAACGGTTCCTGAATCTGTGAAGGAATACATTGAAGATCCGTTGTGCGGCTTCAGTTTTACCAACGGGGGATTCTCCGTGCTCTTCAATTACGTAAGCTTTATCCAGAGTTCAAAGGCTTTCGGAAACCTTTCCGAATCGCCGTGCCTTTTCGCCTACGCGAACGATGACCCGGTCGGAAGTTACGGCAAAGGCGTTGAGAAGATCATCTCTAAAATGAAGCATTACGGTGCGCGTGCACATGCTAGAAACTACGGACCATACCGCCACGAACTCCTGAACGAGCCCGTCTGCGGTGATTATATCCGTGATGTCATCGATTTTCTGAATCAGTAATTATCAGCCGAGACCAATTATCAGTTCGTTGCCGGAGAACTCTATCATGGTACCGAACTGTGTCTGCTCGGGCATTGATTCGGATACGCTTACAACGTTGACGATGTCTGAAAGGACTATTCTCTTGTTGCGTCCGAAACCGTCCGTGTGAACGGTTATCCTGTTGTTGCCGGTCGTGATCCTGATAACACCTGAAGTGTGTCCGTCCTCACCGAAGACCTCGCATCCTGTGACAGAACCCGGAGCGAGCTCAAAGCATGTGAATGTAAGGCCGTCCAGTATTCCGGTCTCGTGGTGCGAATCAGAACTCCTTGTAACTAGGATCGAGTTAGGACGCACGAAAACGGGGATTGTGTCGGAATCGACGTTCCTTACGAGATACTTGGGTCCGCGGATCTTTTCCCTAGTCATGAAATCCGTCCAGATGCCGGAAGGAATGTAAACGGCGACCTGTCCGTTCCTGGTAAGGACAGGGCAGACCATCAGCGAGGAACCGAGCATGTACTGGTTCTCCGTGCCCATGGCCGCAAGGTCATGGGGGAATTCCATTACCATTGCGCGCATCGCCGGAATGCCGTATTTGATGCCTTCACAGATGGTCGAGTAGAGATAGGGGGCAAGGCCCGTTCTGATCTCGGTCAGCATCTTGAGCTGCGAAAAAGCGGACGGATCTCCGCCTGCGATCGAATTGGTGCAGCGGAGCCTGAAGTGCGGTGCGAAAGCTGCAAACTGAAGCCAGCGCGTGAAAAGAAGAGGATCCTGCGTAGCGATATCGGGGACATCGATGTTGACCGATGTAAGACCCGACATGCCGTAAGAGATCGAGTTGCGGAGCGTTGCGGCGAGCGCGGGGAATCCGGGTGTGCAATGCGGACTTACGTTGCGGAAGAATGTCTTTCTGTCTCCTGCGCTGACGGAATCCGCGATGATGAAGCTTCCGAATCTGCCTCTCGTTCTTATGATGGTATCAGCCGCGGCCGCATTGATTATTTCCGCAAAAGAAGCCATGTACTCTTCTCCGCGTTCGCCGATCGCATCGGCATAGATGTCGCTGTATGCGCCGCAGTAGTCGACTTCGAATCTGTCGCATCCCTTTTTCGCGATCATGTCCAATGCGTTGATCAGCCAGCTTCTGGCCTGCGGATTTCTCACGTCAATGATGCCGACGCTTCCGGAAGGCGTATCGCAGAGCACCGCGTTTCCGTTCTTGTCTGACAGGAGGCATCCTCCGTCGAGAACGTCATCGTATTGAGAGGAATTCTCTGATATGTAAGGATTTACGGATAAGCAAAGGAGTGTTCCGAATTCGTGAAGTGCGCGCGCAAACTGCTCGGGTTCGGGGAATCTTGACTTATCCCAGTCGAAGCCGAACGGATCGGACTGGGGATGCCATGTGTTCCCGAGCCAGACTTCACTGATATGAAGTCCTGCGTCTTTTGCTTTCGCGACTGCATTAAGGACTGAGTCTGCCGATGAACGGAAACTGCTGTCCAGGATAACGGGAGCACCAATGGCGCATGTTTCGGGCGCGGGATTTGAGAGTCCGGTGATCTGCGAATAAGCACCGAAAATGGCACTCATGTCATCGCCGGCCATGATGTCAAACTCAAGGCTTTCGTTCCTGGTGCAGAACGAAGCCGAAAGCCCGTCCGTTCCGATGTGGAACGCCGTGCTGCCCGCTGAGTTTACCAGGAGACCGTAGCCTGATGTTGAGATATAGAAAGGAATGCCTTCGGTTCCGATCAGTCTTCCGCAGCGGTTTGTCCTGACGGATGAACCGTTTCTTACTATCGAACTGGCAGCGCCGCCCAGGCCGTATATCTTTTCGTTATGGAACATCATCATGGATGCGCCGATCATTGATGAGGAAACGTCAACTTTGTAATCAGAGCCTGCGCCGGCGTTTGTCTTATAGACGATGCCTTCGTCAGGATTTCCGTATGTCAGGAGCACTCCTTCATAGTAGAACCTGATGGTGAAATTTCCGCTCTTGGGGATCCTTGCTTCAAGCCCGCCGGTCTTGAATATGATCTCGTTGTCATTCTGCTCGACCTCGCCCGTATTGTTGGGTCTTATGTCAAACAGCGTGGAACGCTTTGCACGGGGAGTTACATTATGGTTCTTTATCCTGACTGATATTACCTTGCTTACGGGTGAGAACAGCTCGATTATCATTTTGCCGGGAACCGGGATCTGACGTTTCTGGCCGGACGTGATGCCGCGTTCGAAAGTTCGGCATCCGCATCTGATCTTGAGGGTATTTTCTTCGAATACGACTGACTCAATGCCTGCTGGTTCCTTGGTAAGATACATGGCGTCCCCCTGAAACAAAAATATATAATAATTTTAAGGTAATACATATTCTTTAAATATTACGATTTGATATAATTTGCGCATGGTTTCAGGGGTTAATGAACAACGCAGGGGAAACTATCCCATACCCAGCTCTGTATCAATGATACTGGGCCTTTTGGAGTCTTCGGGATATGAAGCCTACATAGTCGGAGGAGCGGTAAGAGACATGCTCCTTGGCCTGAACCCCCACGATTTTGACATTTCTTCGTCATCTTACCCCGATGAAACCATAAGAGTTCTTGAGGCCGCCGGCATCAGACACATAGACAACGCGAGCGTTCATGGCACGGTAAGTGCGATCACTGATGAGGGCAATATCGAGATCACGGCCTTTCGTGTTGACGGAGAGTATTCGGACTTAAGGCGTCCCGATTCGGTCAGGTTTACCAGGAGCATTGAAGAAGACGTCAGGAGAAGGGACTTCACGGTCAACTCCTTATATATGGAAAAAGACGGCAGCGTAAAGGACATTACCTGCGGCACGGAAGATCTCGAAAAGGGCATCATAAGGACAGTAGGCGACCCTGAGGAACGTTTCGGCGAAGATGCCCTGCGCATACTCCGCGCCATGAGATTTGCCTCCCGTTTCGGTTTTGAGATTGAAGATGATACGTTCATCGCCATGGAAAAATGTGCCGGTGAACTGAACAGGATCTCAGCCGAAAGGATAGCAACCGAGCTGACGGGGATCGTCTGCGGCATGCACGCACCATCCGTGATCAGGCGCTGCTGGAAGATAATGAGCGTGATCATTCCGGAGATCGCTCTCTGCCACGGCTTTGACCAGCGTACTAAGTTTCACGACAGGGACTGTCTGGAACATATACTTGCTGTCCTGGACGGTATTCCGCTTGAAGAACATGAGGGAGCCCGGCCTTCAAGAGATCCCGTTCTGGCGATGGCAGCCCTGCTGCACGACCTGGGAAAACCTGAATGCTTCAGGATCAACGCAAACGGAGTTGCCCACATGAAGGGCCATCCGGAAGCCGGCAGAAGGATATCGGAACGAGTCCTGACCGGTTTAAAGTACCCGAAACGTTTCACAGAGGAAGTCTGCAGGCTGGTCGAATTCCATGACGTCTATACTCCTCCCGAAAGACCTGCGGTCCACAAGGTCCTCTGCAAAGTCGGTCCCGATCTGTATGAAAAGCTCAAAGTACTCCAGAAAGCCGACATCATGGCCCATTCGGAACTCGGAAGGAAGAGGCTCGAAAAGCTGGAGTACATGTCAGTGATCGCAGATGAACTGAAACAGAGCGGAGCTGTATTTGCTTCCAAAGACCTTGAGATCTCTGGTGATGACATAATTGCTCTGGGCTGTCCGAAGGGGCCTGAAGTAGGAAAGATACTGGATGCGCTTTTCGAGCGCTATCTGGCCGGAGATATAACAAATAGCAGGGATTTATTGATAAAATCAGCTAAGGAAATGATTTCGTAACACATTCTTTATGGTTTATTATTTGATACTTTATTGAATTGTGAAGAAATGTGATTGAATAATGAAGAAACAGTTTTTATAATCAAAGCATGTGGGATGTTTAATTTAGAAAGAGAGAAGGTGTGATCATTATGAAGAACTTATTGAAGAACAAAAAAGGCTTTTCATTAGCCGAGATCTTACTGGTCGTTGCAATCATAGTTATCCTCTCCGGTGCTACCATGATCGGTATCGCATCAATGGTTAACCGTTCACAGGCTGCTGCAAGCCGTGCCGTTGCAAACAATGCCAACTTTGAAGCTGACGCCGTTCTGAAGGTTAATAAAAAGAAAGGTATGATTAATAACGAACCTTTCGAGACAGAGACTCTGAACACAGGAAACGCAGAAGGCGGAGAAACAAACAACACCAACAACACCAATAATACTAATAACTCCAACACTAATAACCCTGATAACACGGATAAGCCTACTCAGGGTTCCAGCGAATCATCATCAGAAAGTACTACTGAATCAACTACTGCAGTTCAAGGTGGTGGTAGTCATGAAATCGAGCATAATGGTTCCGGCGGATCATCACCCAGTTTTACGACAACAACAGGAACACATTGGGATGCCAATGATACAAGAGATAATCCTTGGGGTTCTCATGTTCCGGATGTAACATCTCAGGGCTCTGTTTCTTTCGGATCAACTCCTGTTTCAAGCTTTACAATATCAGTTACAGGAAAAGTAATGGAGTATTCGTGCAATGACTGGAGATACTCTATTAAGGACAATAATGACGGTACTTACACAATTTCCTATACTGCAAATCAGTACGAGTACAATCCTCCCATTTCTTCTGTAGCTTTAACTTTCAAGGTTGATGGAGAAAAGGCGGCGGATATTAAGGTTACAAAGTTTACCGAATATAAACCGTGATGATATAGTTCACATTTAAGAGAAGTTTCACCTCTGCCGGAGTTCCGGCAGAGGTTTTTTATTGATCGGCGAGTTCAATATTAGTTCACATTTATGTCGCATTTTATCTTCAGTTTTGTGAAGAACTTAACAATTCTGATTAGTACAATGTAATCAATATAAAGTGAATGCTTTATATAGATCACCCTTAAGAACGGCTGCTTCTCCTGAGGCAGCCGTCCTTAATTTTGTAGATATTTTTAATTGGTGTCATGCTCCGTGAAGCTTTGTTTCGGCATCGAGCAGCCTGATCGTCGCGGGGTCTTTCGGATTGCTCAATACTTCGTTTGTCAGACCTGATTCACATATCTTTCCGTCATGCATAACTACTACGCGCGGAGCTATCTGCCTTATGATATGAATGTTGTGAGTTACGAGCAGGAAGGATGTTCCGCGCTCGCGGTTGATGTCTGTCAGGAGCTTTAAGATCTCCGCTGACGAACTTGCGTCAAGTGATGAGAAAGGCTCGTCTGCGATTATCAGACCCGGGTTCATTATGAGACACATCGCGATCGCGACACGCTGTCTCTGGCCACCTGAAAGCTGATGCGGCTTTCTCAGAAGGAAGTCTTCATTAAGGCCTGCTTCTTCAAGCGCAGCGATTATCTTTGCCATGCGTTCTTCGTTTGTAAGCTTCTTTTCGTATACCCGCAGCGCTTCGTTCAGATGCCACTTAACGGTGTGAGCAGGATTCAAACATGAGACAGGATCCTGGAAGACCGCGCCTGTGCGCTTTCCCGAAACGGTTGCCGTTCCGGTGTGAGGCAGGAGTCCCAGAAGCGATCTGATGAGGGTTGTCTTTCCGCATCCCGAGCTTCCGATGAGTCCTAAGATCTCATGAGGATAAATCTCAAGGTCAACGCCCTTGAGGACTTTATTTTCAGAACTTTTCCCGAATCCTCTGTCACGGTATCCTGCGGTAATGCCTTTGGCTGTAAGCACAGGACTTGATGAGTAGTCGACGTGTGCACGCTCTATGCCGAGCATTCTCGGATCGAGCCTCGCGTTGGTGAGGAGCTCTGCCGTATATGCGTTTTTCGGATTGTTAAGTATATCCGATGTCGTGTCTTTGTCTATGATCTTTCCGTCCTTCATTACCATGACTCTGTCGCAGAAATTCCTGACTGCGGAGAGATCGTGTGATATGAAGAGTATCGTCATGTGAAGCTTCCTGCAGAGGTCTTTGAGAAGGTATAAGATCTGCACGGTCGTGACCGTATCAAGTGACGACGTGGGTTCATCGCAGATGAGGAGCTTAGGTGCAAGAAGAGCAGCGCCTGCAATGAGGACGCGCTGACGCTGGCCGCCCGAGAGCTGGTGCGGATAACGTTCGTAGATCTCTTCAGGGTTAACGAAACCGACCGTGGACATCATCTTGATGATGCTCTCACGGCGCTGTTTCGGGTCTTTGATGCCATGAACGACAAGAACCTCATCGAGATTCTTTCCGACTTTCATGAGCGGATCCAATGCGGTTGAAGGCTCCTGGAAGATCATGCCGATGTCGCTTCCGAGCATCTTTCTGCGGGCTTTGGGATTCATAGTCAGAAGATCCTCGCCCTGGAATTTGATCGAGCCTCCGGTGATGCGGGCACCCTCGGGCAGAAGTCCCGCTATCGCAAGTGATGTCATTGTCTTGCCGCTTCCTGAGTTGCCGATGAGACCAAGGATCTCACCGTCCCTTATGCCGAAATCGACGTCATCTAGTACGGGCTTCGGGTTGGGATCCTTCCTTGTCGGAAATGAAAGAGTGAGGTGGTGAACCTTAACGACGTGTATGTGTCTGGCCATCAGGAACCGCCTCCTTTCGTGAACGATACCCTCATGCCCTCTGAAACGAAATAAAGTCCCAGAATGTAGAAGACGAGCATCATCGAAGGGAAGATGACGAGCCATGGAGCGACTCTTATGTATGCCTGGCTTTCAGCGAGCATCTTGCCGAATGAAGCGTCAGGCGGCTGAACGCCTAAGCCCAGATAACTCATTCCGGATTCGAAAAGAGTCATGTTCGCAAGTCCTATTACCGTTGCCGGAAGGAGCTGCGGAACGAGGTTCGGGAGGATGTGCATGATCATTATCCTTCCGGGTCTGATGCCCATTACGCGTGCATGAGTGATGTAGTCGTATTCTTTGATCTCGATAGTTCCGGACCTGTAGACCCTCGCGTAAGTCGGCGCGAAAACAAGGCCCAGTGCCCAGACGACGTTGAACATCGAAGCACCGAAAACGGCGACTGCAACGAGCGCAAGGAGTATGCCGGGGAAACACATGATGCTGTTGTTGATGAACATTATGAATCTGTCGGTCAGCCCGCCGAAATATCCTGCGGGAAGGCCGGTGACGGTTCCCAAGATCAATGCTATGGATACGCCTGCAACGGAGATGAAGACCGTGAACTTCGCAGCGCACATTACTCTCGAAAGGACATCTCTTCCGAAGTTATCCGTACCGAAAGGATGAGCCGCCGAAGGAGGCAGGAGCTTTGATGCCGCATCTGTGGTGTAAGGATCGTAAGGTGTCCAAAAAAGCGATACTAGGAAAGCGATGACCACTACGGACAGAAGAATGAGTCCGATTATGTAGAATCTTTTCGAGCGGGCGGATACGGAGTTCTTGTTCAAGTTCATACCCTCCCGTTTAACTTAACCTGATGCGCGGATCGGACAGGCTCGAGAAGATGTCTGCCGCGAAATACAGCAGTACGGTCACGAGTGCCAGATAGAAGACTATTCCCGACAGAAGCGGGAAGTCGCGCTGGGATATTGCCGAAAGGAGCAGACGCCCCAATCCCGGAAGGTTGAATACCTGTTCGACGATAAGGCTTCCGCCCAGGATGTCAGACAGGACAAGTGAGATTATGGTGATCGAAGACACATTTGAATTCGGAAGGATATGCCTGAACATGATCTTAATGTCCGAAAGGCCGTGGCTCTTTGCGGTGGCAACGTAATCGGAGGCTTTCTGCTCGATGATGGATGATCTTAAGAACTTGAAGGTCATCGCGATCTTAGGCAGGGCGATAGCAAATGCGGGCAGCAGGAGACTCTGCAGGTAGATGCCGAAATCCACATTTGGAGCGACATAATTGCCGATGGTGAAATTCTTAAGGATGCTGCCGAAGATCAGTATGAGCAGGAGTGACAGAACAAAAGGCGGGATCGCGAAGAGCACGTGACCCAATACCGAACAAATCTGATCGGCAAGTTTGCCGGGACGCCTTGAACTCAGTATCGCCAGCGGATAAGAGATCGCGACGATCATGATGAAGGCAAGGATACTCATTCCGAGAGTAACCGGAAGACGGCTTGCGATAAGTCCTGCCACGCCGGTCCTGAACTGTGTGGAGTTTCCGAGATCTCCGGTGAATGCACCGCCGAGCCATGTGATGTAACGGACGGCCAGCGGCTTGTCGAGACCGAGGTCGGTCCTGAGAGCTTCAACCTGCTCCTCCGTGGCGTTTGCGCCCAGCATGATGCGGGCAGTATCACCCGGGATTACCGAAAAAGCCAGAAAAGTAAACAGCGAAACTAGAAGGAGTGTCGCAATGAGCTCGAAGACCTTCCTGAAAACATAAAGAGCTGTTTGCCTGCCTGTCACCCGTTCCCCCTCCGCTTGTTAAGTGTCAGACTGTTTCGACTTTGATGGTGTTGGTATTTCCGGCTGTGCCGTTGATGAGTCCGCCTGTCATTACGACGTTGTCGCCCTTTTCGAGGCCGAGGACGTCTACGGCAACGTTAAGGCCGTGATAGAACATTACGTCCGTTGAATTGAATTCCTCATTGAGGATCGGGATGACACCCCAGCTTAAGTTGAGCCTTCTCCAGATCCTTTCGGATGTCGTCATTCCAACGATGTCGATGGGGCATCTGAAACGGGATACCATTCTTGCGGTGACGCCGCTCCTGGAGTGAACAACGATAGCCTTTGCGCCTACATCGATGGCCATCTGGCATGTTGCGTGGGAGATTGCGTCAAGGTTGTTCCTGATCTTGAAGTCCTGCTTGTAGAAGCGGTCCCTGTAGTTGATGTGCATCTCAGTGTACTCGGCAACCTGGGACATTGTCTGGACTGCCTCAACAGGATATTTGCCTGCAGCTGATTCGCCTGAGAGCATGATGGCTGAAGAACCGTCATAGACTGCGTTTGCTACGTCGGAGATCTCAGCTCTTGTAGGCCTCGGGTTGTTGATCATGGACTCGAGCATCTCTGTAGCGGTGATAACTCTGCGGCCTAAAAGTCTGCAGCGCTTGATGAGCTGCTTCTGAACGCTGGGTACCTCGTGGAAAGGAATCTCAACGCCGAGGTCGCCTCTTGCGATCATGATGCCTGCGCAGTATTCGGAAATCTCATCGATGTTGTCAACGCCTGCACGGTTCTCGATCTTTGCGATTACTTCGATGTCCTCGCCGCCGTTAGCGTCAAGGAATTCGCGCATTTCGATCATGTCCTCCTTGCAGGATACGAATGAAGCGGCAACGAAATCGATGTCGTTCTTGATACCGAAAAGGAGGTCGCTCTTATCCTGCTCGCTGAGGAAGGGACCCTGCATTACCTTGTTCGGGAAGTTCATTGACTTCTGATCGGAAAGAACGCCGCCTACGACTACATCGCAGATAACGTCTGTTCCTGCAACACCCTTTACCTCGAGAATGACGAGTCCGTTGTTGATGAGGACTCTGTCACCCGGATTGAGCTGCTCGGGAAGGAGCTTGTATGTGACTGAAACTCTTGTCTCATCACCTTCGATATCGTCTGTTGTAAGAGTAAAAGTCTGACCGTCAACGAGTTCGACCTTGTGGTTCTTGAACGTCTTGATCCTGTACTCAGGACCCTTGGTGTCGAGCATGATGGCGATAGGGAGGTTCATCTTGTTCCTGACTCTCTTGATGAGGTCGATCTTCTCCTGATGCTGCTCATGTGTACCATGCGAAAAATTAAGTCTTGCGACGTTCATTCCCGCTTCGCACATCTTTGACAATGTCTCTTCGTTATCAGATGCGGGGCCGATGGTGCAGATGATCTTTGTCTTACGCATATATATTATTCTCCTTGAAAATAATAAAAAGGTTTGTCTGATTTTATCATTTGTAACCCTAAACTTCTGCACAATATTGTAAAATGATTTAGTTAATATTTTTTACATCGGAGGCTTTACATATGGCAGACGTAAGACCCGCATCCCTTAAGAGGATCAATACAAAAGCCCTGGCTGACGCTTTCATTGACGATCAGATCAAGGCGATCAAAGAGCAGGTTGGAGACAGGAAGGTTCTCCTCGCACTCTCCGGCGGCGTTGATTCTTCGGTAGTTGCAGCACTTCTTATCAAGGCGATCGGCAGCAATCTTGTCTGCGTTCACGTTAACCACGGTCTCCTCCGCAAAGGCGAGCCCGAGATGGTATGCAAGGTCTTCAGGGACGAACTCGGCGCCAATCTCATATATGTTGACGCAGTCGACAGATTCCTGGATCTTCTCGCAGGAGTTACCGATCCCGAGCAGAAGCGTCACATCATCGGCGAAGAGTTCATCAAGGTCTTCGCTGAAGAAGCAGCAAAGCTCGACGGTATCGCTTACCTCGCACAGGGAACCATCTATCCAGACATTCTCGAAAGTGAGCAGGGGATCAAGGCTCACCACAACGTCGGAGGTCTTCCTCCGGAACTCGATTTCGAGCTTGTTGAGCCCGTTAAGTATCTTTACAAGGATGAAGTCCGCGTAGTCGGTTCTGCTCTCGGTCTTCCCGACAAGATGGTCTACCGTCAGCCTTTCCCGGGTCCCGGACTCGGCGTAAGATGCCCCGGTGCCATCACAAGAGACAGACTCGAAGCAGTCAGAGAGTCTGATGCGATCCTCCGTGAAGAGTTTGAAAAGGCAGGCCTCGCAGGTAAGGTATGGCAGTATTTCACTGTCGTTCCCGATTTCAAGTCCACAGGCATCAAGGACGGCAAGAGAGCATTCGAGTGGCTCTGCATCGTCCGTGCGATCAACACGACAGACGTAGTTAAATGCACTGTTGAACCTATTGACTATGACCTCATGTGCAAGATCACAGAACGTATCACTCACGAGGTTCCCGGCATCAACCGCGTGCTCTACGACTACACGCCGAAGCCGACTGCTACGGTCGAGTACGAGTGAATGGTGATATCAAAAGGCAAACAGATTTATCCTGGAAAGGGCAAACAGAGATAGCCTGACTGGATAGAGAGTTAAGAAAGAACCAAATAAGACCTTGTGACACCTTAAATGGTGTGCAGGGTCTTTTTTATCCCTAAATATCTGGTTTTGGCGGGATTTATGGGGAAAAAGAGAGAGTTAGGAAGAGCAGACGGCGACTTGTCCTTGTCGGCGTCTGCGAGGATAACGAGGTTTGCCCTGGAGAGGATAAAGAGGGTTGCCCTATGACATATACAAATCCCTAAAAATACATTTTTGGGAAATACACTAATTTTCATGTAATCCCAGATTGGATCACATATAAGCGAGGTGATCAAAATGGGGACCAGTAAAAGCGGAAGATACTTGAACACCAAGGGATCAGGGAGAAGCGTAAGTGATTTTGCTTTGGTGCATTCAAGTGAAGGTACATTCAAATGGAGACTAGACAAAATAAATGGTCGAATGAAAAAGAAAATTCGTCTTGCAAGCGGTGGTCATAGTCAGAAAGGAATGGACTTGCTTGATAAATACGGCATTGCATACAATATAGTTAAAACATATGCTAATGGCGTTAGGGTAGGGAATGTTCCTGATCATGGCGATAATAGAAAGCGTACAGGTATTGGACAGGCATGGTTTCCGAAAAAATGGACGGACAAAGATATCAGACATGCAGGAGAACATGTTGCCGGCCTAAAAAGTAACCGTCATTCACCAGATGGCAAAGCCATGTTTGGTGTTTATAAGGGTGTACGAGTAGGAGTAATTAAAACGCATGGGAAAATTGCTACGGTTTTTCCTGATAAAGATCAGAGTTCTGTATTAAGGAGAAAAAGGAAATGATTAAAGAACGAATTAAACCGATAATAGCCGAACGTGAGCGTCTCTGGGAAGAAACACAAGATGAATGGGACTATGGTATGGAACAATGTCATCAGCAACTTATCACGCTGATAACGGAAGATATAAACAAGTCTATTGAATTTCTCGATAACGATTGCACAGCCGACCAGTTTTCATGGCTAAGCGAAGTATTTGATGAAATCGCTGAGGCTACCATGAGCAAAGAGTTTATTGAAGCTCTTAAGAGACTTGCGGTAAAATACCCTGAGGAGACAAAGACATACAACATTATGTCTTTTATTGAATCAGCTGAAGCTATTGTTGAAAGCCAATAAAAAGCCAACTTTAGCTTGTTTAGAGGTAAAGAATAGATAGAATAAAAGGATAATGACCACAAGATATTGTGATTATTAGAACAGTTGAAACACAAGATATGGACGAATGCATAGAGTACGAATAAAAAGCTCGCACCCGCTTCCTCGCTAAGGTCCTCCGCGCGAGCAAAGCTCGCTTGTGCGGAAGTCCGCTCGAAACCGGGTGTTCGCTTGGAATTTGCACAAATCACTTGGAGGCCCCTAAACCAGGGGCTTTCATTAGATTGAGGAATAGTATGGAGCAAACTGGCAAGAACTTCTTGATAAGAAAAGCTGCAATTGAAGATATTTCCAGGATTGCCGAGATCCTGGTCTTTGTTAAGCGCATGAATTACCGCGTTATCTTCAGGAACGACGCTGTTTCCTTTGGAGAGATCCAGGTTCTCCCTGTAGCCGAGCAGTATTCTGATCCGGAGATCCTTGGAAACATCTGGGTTTATGAAGCTGACGGTATCGTTAAGGGCCTTATCCGGATAGTGGGAAAAGAAGTGGTCGAACTGTATGTGGAGCATTTCTTTCAGGGACAGGGCATAGGCGCGGAATTGATAGAATATGCCAAAAAGGAACATGACGCTAAATTCTTGTGGGTGCTTGAGAAGAATGCAGATGCGATCAGGTTCTATGAGGCCCACGGATTTCATATTACCGGTAACAAGAAGCTTGAAGAAGGCACTTCTGAATACAAAGTGATGATGGAGCGGTAATACTTTATGAACGACAACTACATTGATCAGTTCGGCAACAGCAAGGAATCCGGAAGGTCAAGGGATTCAAACTCCTACCGTGTTCCTCTTGTTATGGCCATACTCTCCTTTGCTTGTTTTGCGGTTTACCTGCTGAGTGCGTTTGGCATCAGAAGTGTGATCATGTGTGTTGTCTACTTTGTTCCAGTATTCTCGATTATCGGTTTGATTTTCTCATTTACTACAAGAGACTCAAGAGATTATCACCATGCAATTTGGCTTGCGGGATTGATCGGTTGTGCGCTTAGTCTGGTATTGATGGTTCTTTTATATTTCGGCACTATGATGGCATTGGCGCAGCATTAAATCGCTCGAAAACAAGCACCCGCTTAAATGAATGCTCATCACTGTTCACGATATTCGAAATAATTATATCGAAAAACGATAAAATTTAATTGCGATTCAACAACATGTGTGCTACGATTGCATCATAAGGAACAGCCTGGGAGGAGTGAACATGAAAAATAAGACAGTACGCACTGTGTTAATAGTACTTGCGGCCATTGCTGCCTTCTTTCTTTTGGTCATGATTGCTTTCGCGCCAATGACGACTTTTCAATGGCATGGAAATCTGTCTTCGGAAGACCGTGTGTCGCTTGCCGAACAGGCACTCATGCCGCGGATAGCTGATTACGTTGAGCGATACGGAACAAGAGGTTTCCAGGATCCTGATCTGCAGATAGAAACGGTAAAATTCAGCAGTTTGGAAGAAATGGCAGAAAAACTCAAGCTTGGGAGAGCGATCGATGAGCTGAATGCAGCAAAAGGTTCAGACAAAAAGGTCAAAAATGAGGCCACATATGAGCTTGAGTCTGTAAGACCTTGTGATGGCGGTTCTTCAAAGATCATAGTCAACACTTCGCTGGTCGGTCCTGATTCGCAGAGAACAGATTGGACGTGGCATTACAGCGTACAAGAATACAAAGACGGAAGCTGCCGGTTTATTGTACGCGTCGCGCCGTCCTGATCATGAGCTGGATACCTGCAAACCCTTGAAAATAAGGGGCTCTACCAACGGTCGATTGTCAGTGTAAACAGGAACTGATAGATTTAGTTCAAGAAAACTATCGGGAGAGATTCTATGAAGACCGTACATATCAGAAAGACGATCTGCACTCTGCTTGCCTGCATCATGATGGCATACTGCCTGCCGTCCTGTACAGGGACCGCACCTGTTTCCACAACAGTCAGCGGGACAACTCAGCAGACTGGGAGTGAGGCCCCGAAGGAACTTCCCGATGTTGATGAGCAGATCAAAAAGCTCAGCAATGTACAGGGCAACATATGGATCAACGGGGATCCGAAGTATAAGGATCTGTTAGGGCGTCTTGTGAACCAGTTAAAGGATAACGTCAGCCTCAGGGGTTCATTGATCATTGCGACTGACGATGACGTTATCGTGGCTGCCGGCATGCGTCTTAAAGATAAAGACGGCAGTGAAGTTACTCCGTATACAACATATGAGATCGGCTCGGTAACCAAGTCAATGACCGCCGTCTGCATCATGAAGCTCGTTGAAGAAGGCAAGATAAAGCTTGACGATACGTTGGGCGATTTCTTCCCCGAATACAGTTCATGTCCTTTCTAC
>R21__coassemble_1117_pt1 | contig 19154 bp, 24 predicted proteins | sample R21__metabat2_high_PE_008 | metagenome-assembled genome bin R21
GCCTTACCACTTGGCTATGGTACCATTGGTGACCCGTACGAGAGTTGAACTCGTTACTCCGCCGTGAAAGGGCGACGTCTTAGCCGGTTGACCAACGGGCCTTTTATGGTAGCGGCAGTGGGATTCGAACCTACGACCTGCCGGGTATGAACCGGACGCTCTGGCCAACTGAGCTATGCCGCCATAAAAGTTGCTTTGAAATTATATCTAGTCATAGTTTCAAAGTCAAGGGTTGGAGCTTAATAACGTTTAAAGAGATTGTTATTCTGTCTTCTGATCTCATCCCTGTGTCTCTCGGCCAGGAAGATCATGTTTGAAAGTCTTGATGCTTTTTTAAATGCTTGCTTTTCAAAAACCGTACAGAGACAAAGCCAGCCGGCAATAAGGATAACCACAGCAAGACAGATTATCATGGCTGCCATATAACCGTTGTTGTACTCGTTATAGCCCATCTCGTAACCGCCGACTGACGGCATTGTGACATAGTGACCGGAATCGTAAAAACGGTTGAGAAAAAAGGCTGCAGCGGCAATGAACAAGACAATGATGATTAGCGCTATCTTGCCTATCTTCCTGTTTGGTTTAAAGATCTTTGGGATCCTGGCATACTGCTCTTCAAAGAGCTCGTTAAAAACTTTATCGTTCTCCAGTCCCATAACAGTAATTATTTACCGGGCTTCTTCATTGTCCAGAAAGCAGGGTCTTCCGCAGGACTCATCTTGGGACGGAAAGCAAATCTTTCCTCCGCAAGCTTTTCCTCTTTCCTCTGCATCTCCGCATAATGAAGTTTGTTCGCAAAATCGGAAGCCTTGACATACGCACGCCTTTCATAATATTGGACCATGAAAAGCCAAAATGCTACGACTATGACTACTGCAAGACAGATGACCGCATATTTGATGTAATCGCTGTTGTACATGTTTACGGCCATGGAATAAGCGCTGTCGCTCTGCTGTACCATTTCATTACCGGAATTGTAGAAAAAGACAATGAACATTATGGTAAGCAGAAAGAAAACAACGATTGAAGCAATCGCTATCCTGGCGGTAAGTTTGCTGAGCTTGAACATAGAAGGGATCTTCTTGTTCTCAGCATCAAGGATTTCATTCAAAAACTGGTCATTATCAATACTCATGCGTGAATAATATCACGCAGGCGGTAATTAGTCGAGTTTTTTCGCAATAAATATTCAGTCTATTTTTATGTTTTTTTGTCTAATCTTTTGTTTGTTTGTCTCAGGACTCAATAAAACCGCAACATTTGCATTATGAGCAATTCTCTTAGACGATGTATCTGTTATCCAGTCATTATAAGTTTCTTGCTATTTTTACGCTGCGACGGCAATATTTGAATAATAGCAAAAGGGCTGCCCCGTAAGGCAGCCCTTTAAATCTCAATCTAAGATGATCAGAATTACTTGATCTCGAGCTCAGCGCCGGAACCATCAAGCTTCTTAACGAGGTCTTCAGCCTCTTCCTTAGAAACGTTCTCCTTGAGAGCAACAGGAGCCTTCTCAACGAGCTCCTTAGCGTCCTTAAGACCCATTGCGAGTGCGTCCTTGACAGCCTTGATAACGCCCATCTTGGAATCACCGAAGCCCTTGAGCATAACGGTGAACTCTGTCTGCTCAGCTGCTGCAGCTGCGCCTGCACCTGCTGTTGCACCTGTAGCAACAACTGCTGCTGCAGATACGCCGAACTCTTCTTCGATTGCCTTCTCAAGATCGAAAAGCTCGATTACGGAAAGGCCCTTAATTTCTTCAAGAATGCTTGTAACTTTCTCACTAGCCATTTTAAGTTTCCTCCTATGAAATTTTAGCTAATTACTCTGCGGGTGTTTCCGCGGGTGCAGCTTCTTCGGCGGGTGCCTCCTCTGCTGCGGGTGCTTCAGCGGGTGCTGCTACGGGAGCTGCTTCTCCGCCTTCTTCCTGCTTCTTCTCAGCTACAGCCTTTACAAGCATTGCGAGCTTTGTAAAAGGGAAAAGCAAAGAATAAGCGACCTGTGTACGAAGTGTATCGACATCCGGTACCTTCGAAAGTGCAATGATCTCAGCGACAGAAGCAACCTTACCGTCGATTACGCCGCCTTTGATCTCCATGGGCTCGATGTCTTCAGCGTACTTAGCAAGGATCTTAGCGGGAGCTGTAACCTCATCAGAGTATCCAACTGCCGTAGGACCTTCAAACATGCTGTCTACGCCGTCGATTCCGAGCTCTTTGAAAACGCGCTTAAGGGTTGTGTTCTTGATTACCTGGAACTTAACGCCTGCACCACGGAGTTCAGCTCTGAGCTTCGTGTCCTGCTCAACTGTAAGTCCTCTTGTAGAAACGAAGACATATGTTGCAGCGCCCTTCAAAGCTTCTGTAAGTTCAGCAACGTTCTGCTGCTTCTTTGCAAGAATCTTCTCACTAGGCATATTCGTTTTTCCTCCTTCTTTAATTTTCTTTTTGTATTAAAAACCCCCGGCCTGCAGACAGCATTCCGGGGGATTAACAAAACTCAATAAGCTCTGTAGATCTCATCCTCGGCCGGCCGCTTTACGCATTTGAGGGAATCGCCATTGGCTCATCCCGCCCGCTGTCTTAGGGCAAGAAAGTATTTAATTGTGATTACTCAAGATCAAGCACCGAACTTCTGGGCATTAACCTTGATTCCGGGACCCATTGTTGTGGCAATGGAGCAGTTCTTGATGTACTGACCCTTTGCAGCTGCCGGCTTAGCCTTGATAACAGCTTCCATGAGTGCCTTGAGGTTCTCCTCGATCTTCTCGGCTCCGAAAGAAACCTTTCCGATCGGGCAGTGAATGATGTTGGTCTTGTCGAGTCTGTACTCGATCTTACCAGCCTTAACTTCGTTGACAGCCTTAGCAACATCCATTGTAACTGTGCCTGCCTTAGGGTTAGGCATGAGTCCCTTAGGACCGAGAACCTTACCTAAACGACCGAGCTTACCCATCATGTCGGGTGTAGCTACGATAACGTCGAAGTCGAACCAGTTCTCATTCTGGATCTTGTTGATCATATCGTCATCACCAACGAAATCAGCGCCTGCTGCCTGAGCCTCATCAGCCTTAGGTCCCTTAGCGAGTACGAGTACTCTCTTTGTGCGTCCTGTACCGTGAGGAAGAACGACAGCACCTCTGACCTGCTGGTCAGCGTGACGTGAGTCAACGCCCAAACGGACGTGAAGCTCTACTGTCTCATCAAATTTAGCTTTACCTGTCTCGCAAACGAGCTTAGCTGCATCAGTAGGATCATAGAGAACCGACTTGTCAATGAGCTTTGCGAGCTCAGCATATCTCTTGCCTTTATTCATTGCTCAGTTCTCCTTTCTTAATCCTTAACGACGATGCCCATGGAACGTGCAGTACCTGCAACCATCCTTGCGCATGCCTCTACATCAGACGCATTAACATCAGGCATCTTGATCTTAGCGATCTCTCTGCAGTCATCCATTGTGACTGTAGCTACCTTCTCTGTGTTCGGACGTCCTGAAGCCTTCTCGATCTTTGCAGTCTTCTTAAGAAGAACCGGTACCGGCGGAGTCTTCGTGATGAACGTGAACGAACGGTCAGCATAAACTGTAATGATTACAGGAATGATGAGACCTGCGTCCTTAGCTGTTCTCTCGTTGAACTCTTTGACAAACTGCGCGATGTTGATACCGTGCTGTCCAAGAGCTGGTCCGACCGGCGGCGCGGGTGTTGCTTTGCCTGCAGGTATCTGAAGCTTTACATAACCTGTGACTTTCTTAGCCATACTTGGCCACCTCCCAAATAGATTTTTATCAATAACCCCGAAGGGCTGTTAATAACATTGATTAAACTTTTCTTACCTTTATGAAGTCGAGCGTTACAGGTGTCTCACGGCCGAACATTGAGACCGTAACGGTAACCTGCTGCTTCTCTTCGTTGATGTCCTTAACGACAGCCTTGCTGTCCTTGAAAGGACCGTCTGTGATGATGATGAGATCACCGATCTTGTAATCGACCTCAACAGTCGTAGGAACGATGAGACCCATCTTAATCTGATCCTCTTCCGTCATCGGGGACGGCTTGTTGGGATCAGGTGCAACGAAACCCGTAACTCCGTTTGTGTTGCGGATCTTGTACCAAAGGTCCTTGTCAACCTTTTCGTTATTGCCGTAAACAAGCTTCAGGAAAAGGTAGTTGGGGAATCTGAGCTTCTCAACTTCCTTACGCTTGCCGTTCTTCGTCTCAACTACGATATCTGTAGGCAGATAGACCTGCTGGATGATGTCTTCCATCCCCTGGGCCCTTGCATAGTTTTCAATTGAAGTCTTGACCTTCTTCTCGTAACCGCCGAAGGTATGGATTATGTACCACTTAGCTTCATTGTTATCCGGCATTTATATAACTCCTAAATATCTCTGGTCCCTTAGCCTGCGCTTGACTCTGTTGCAGCAGCAGTCTCGGAAGCGGCAGTTGTCTCAGCTGCAGCTGTTGTCTCTGATGCTGCAGTCGTTGCTTCAGTTGATGCCGCTGTTGTCTCTACGATGTTGTAGAAACCGATCTTATCAAGAACCCAGCGTCCGCCGGATCCGATTATCGTAAGATAAACAGCGAAAAATGCGATAACAAGCAAAACAACTGCGGAAGTCTTAGCGAGTTTGTCCTTTGTAGGCCATGTAACTCTCTTGAGCTCTGTGATTACGTCAGCAAAGCCCTTCGCAGCGCGCTGGAAAATATTTCCCTTTTTGTCAGCCATTTTAACAGTCCCTCGGGATTATTTAGATTCCCTGTGAATGGTATGCTTGCGGCAGAAAGGGCAGTACTTCTTGAGTTCAAGCCTTTCTGTGTTGTTCTTCTTATTCTTGAATGTCTGATAATTTCTCTGCTTGCACTCTGTGCATGCGAGTGTCAGCTTATCACGAGCACCGGCTTTTGCCATGGTCCTAATACCTCCGAAACCTTTTGTTTCCTTGCTTTGTGGGGTTCCTCAGCGCCGTTATCCGCGCAAACTAAAAAACCCCCTAGCGGGTTAGCGAAAAGATTTTATCACAGCACCCCAAAGAAAGTCAACAATATATTAACTTCTGCGTGATCTGAGCTCAGCCTCGACGTCATCGATCGTGATGCCTCTGTCGACCATCAGCACGAGAAGATGATACTGAAGATCCGCGATCTCCTGGATCGTGGCTTTCCTGTCACGCTGTGAAGCGGCAATAACGACCTCAACGGCCTCCTCGCCGACCTTCTTTGAGATCTTGTCGGTACCTTTGTCGAAAAGATAGTTTGTGTATGAACCCTCGACCGGATTTGCCTTCCTGTCGGTAACTACACTGTAAAGCTCTCTGATTACGTCCATTTCATACTCTCCTTATTCTTCTTTATTATCCTTCAAATAATTCCATTCATTCAGCGGGGTATAAAAGCATGACCTGTTGCCCGTGTGGCATGCCGCTCCGGTCTGGTCGATCTTGTAAAGGAGCGTGTCGCGGTCGCAGTCGATTGAAGCGCTTATTACCTTCTGGACATGGCCCGAGGTCTCGCCCTTCTTCCACTGGCACTTTCTCGATCTTGAATAGTAGTGCATGTATCCCGTTTCTTCAGTCAGCCTGAAAGCCTCATAGTTCATGTACGCCATCATGAGGACTTCGCCGGTTTCGGCATCCTGCGTGATCGCCGGAACGAGACCGTCGCTGTTCTTTTTCATGTTTGCCCACATATAAAGGCTCTTGGGGATCTCTCTTACGGGGATGCCTTTTGATGCAAGATATTCCTTGAGATCATTTATCTCGATCTCGCCGAAGTGGAAAAGGCTTGCCGCAAGTACGGCATCAGCTTTTCCGTCAACGATTGCATCCTCAAAGTCCTTGAGGCTTCCGGCTCCGCCCGATGCGATGACCGGAACGCTTACGGCTTCGGAGATCATGGAAGTGATCTTATTGTCATAGCCTGACTTGGTGCCGTCCTTGTCCATTGAGGTAAGAAGGATCTCTCCTGCTCCGAGATCGACCGCCTTCTTCGCCCATTCAAGAGCATCAAGACCGGTGGGCTTTGTTCCTCCTGCGATCACTACCTCATAACCTGAAGGGAATCTGTCATCTCCCTCCCTGGACTTAACGTCGATCGCGGCAACGATGCACTGTGAACCGAACATTTCAGCGGCGCGCTTTACGAAATCGGGATCCTTTACGGCGGCAGAGTTAAGGGAAACCTTGTCTGCACCTGCGTTAAGGAGTGCCTGGATGTCTTCGCATGTGCGGATGCCGCCGCCTACGGTAAACGGAATGAAGACCTGCTCGGCAACGCGGCGCGCCATATCGACGGTAGTGTCGCGTGATTCGAGAGTTGCCGTTATATCAAGGAAGACCAGCTCATCCGCACCGGACATGTTATAGGTTTTCGCGCATTCGACGGGGTCACCCGCATCCCTTAAGGATACGAAGTTAACACCCTTTACGACACGTCCGTCCTTGACATCGAGACACGGGATTATGCGTTTCGTAAGCACTTTGCCAGATCCACCTTTCCTTCATAAATGGCCTTGCCGATGATTACGCCGGCACAGCCTGAGGTCTTTATCAGTTCAACGTCTGAATCGGAACCAATGCCGCCTGAAGCGATAACATCCAGTCCCGTCTTTTCGACCATTTCCTTTGTTGCCTCAACAGCGGGGCCCGTGAGCATTCCGTCTCTTGAGATGTCAGTGAATACGACGGTCTTTGCGCCGATCTCTTTGCACTTGAGCGCGAAATCGACTGCCCTGAGTTCCGAATCCGATGTCCATCCGTCAACGGAAACAAAGCCGTCATGTGCATCTATTCCGATGGCAACCTTATCGCCGAATCTCTCGATAGCTTTTCTGGTGAACTCAGGATCCTTGACTGCGGCCGTTCCGAGAACCGCTCTCGAAACACCGTATTCCTCGATCCACTTTGCAAGAGTGTCCATATTGCGGATACCGCCGCCGGTATCGACCTTCAGACCTGTCTTAACTGCTATCTCCCTGATGATCTCGTGATTCTCGGGAACACCGCTCTTTGCGGCATCAAGATCCACAACATGGATCCATGAAGCGCCTGCGTCCCTGAACATGTATGCCTGGTCAAGCGGTGAATCATTATAGATGGTAACGTCGTCGTATCTTCCCTGTCTCAGGCGGACGCACTTTCCGCCGATCAGATCGATTGCGGGCAATATGATCATTATCTGGTCCTCATCGCGAATTTATTAAGGATCTGGAGTCCGGCCTCGCCGCTCTTCTCCGGGTGGAACTGTGTGGCGAAAACATTCTCGTGCTCGATGGCGGCACAATACTTAATGCCGTACTCGGCACAGCCTGCTACGTCATCCTTATGCTCGGGCAGGCAGTAATAGGAATGGACAAAGTAAACATAGTCGCCTTCGCTTAGGAGCGAACCGGTGCAGTCAACAAGCCTGTTCCAGCCGATCTGCGGAACCTTGAGGTTCTCGCTGTTGAACTTTCTTACCTTTCCGGGGATGATGCCCAGGCCGGAAACATATTCGCCCATCGAAAAGGCGAGGTTTAAGCCTTCCTGTGATCCTTCCATCAGGAGCTGCATTCCGAGGCAGATGCCCAGAAAAGGTTTTCCGCTGTATGCTGATTCGATTATGACGTTATCCAGTCCGCGGTTTCTCAAGTTTTCCATTGCGGGCGCAAAAGCACCGACGCCGGGAAGTATAACTCCCGACGCTGCAGATATCACTTTCGGATCACTTGTGATGACCGAATCGTAATTAAGATATTTAAGGGCTTTCGCGACGGAGCCGAGATTGCCCATGCCGTAATCGATTATTGCAATCAAAGGATCAGATTTCCTTTCCTGTTATACGTGAGTAGCACTCGCGGTACTTTTCGGCTGTCTTGTCGATGATCTCCTGCGGGAGATGAGGCGCGGGATATGTCTTATCCCAGTCGAGTGTCTCGAGCCATTCTCTGAGAAACTGCTTGTCGAAGCTCTTCTGAGCGTGACCGGGTTCATACTCGGATGCATCCCAGAATCTTGAAGAGTCAGGTGTGAACATCTCATCGCATACGGTGAGAACGCCGTCGATCTTGCCGAACTCGAACTTTGTGTCCGCAAGGATGAGGCCTTTTGTAAGAGCGTACTCGGATACTTTCTTATAAAGCGCAAGAGATGCGTCTCTCAGAGCGGAAGCATCCTCCTGGCCGATAAGGTCGACCAGCTGGTCGTATGTGATGTTGATGTCGTGACCCTCGTCAGCCTTTGTTGAAGGCGTGAAAAGAGGTTCGGGGAGCTTGTCGCCCTGTACCATTCCCTCAGGCATCCTGATGCCTCCGACGGTTCCGGACTTCTTGTATTCCTTAAGCGCGGATCCTTCGAGATAACCTCTTACGATGCACTCTGCGGGAAGCATCTGCGCCTTCTTAACGAGCATGGATCTTCCCTGAAGCTCTTCTTTATATTTGTCGAATCCCATAGGATACTTGGAAACATCCGTGGTGATGACGTGGTTCGGGATGATGTCCTTTGTGAAATCAAACCAGAATTCAGAGATCGATGAAAGGACTCTTCCCTTGTCGGGGATCAGTTCATCGAAGATGACGTCAAAAGCCGAGATCCTGTCGGTTACGACGAGCAGGAGTGAATCTCCGAGATCGTAGATGTTCCTTACCTTGCCCTTGGAGAGCATCGGCTGATCGATAAAATCAGTATCCTTAATAAGCATTTATATATCCTCCGATAAAATTATAAAGTACCTTTAGTTGAGACGACCTGGCCGGCGAACCTGGGGTCTTCTTCGACCGCCTGTCTGAGCGCTCTTGCAAGTGCCTTGAACATTGCCTCAGCCTTGTGGTGATCGTTGACTCCGTAAGGCGCGCTGATGTGCAGAGTGATGCCCGCATTGAACGCGAAACTTCTGAAGAATTCCTCAAAAAGCTGTGTATCCATCTCACCGCACATATCGCCTGCGAATTCGGCTTCAAACACGATGAAGGGTCTTCCCGAAATGTCAATTATGGCCTTTCCGAGCGCCTCGTCCATGGGAACGGCGCAGGAGCCGAAACGTCTGATGCCGACCTTATCGCCGAGAGCCTGAGCTACTGCCTGGCCCAAAACGATTCCGACATCTTCTACGGAATGATGTGCATCAACGTTCAGATCACCGACACACTTGATATCCATGTCTATGCCTGAGTGTTTGGAAAGAGCGGAGAGCATGTGATCGAAAAAACCGATGCCGGTATTGATGTCATATGTGCCGTTTCCATCGAGGTCGATCCTGACCTTGATATCGGTTTCCTTTGTCTTTCTTGCAATCTCAGCTGTTCGTGACATTAGCGATCTCCTCCTTGACGTTTCTGATGAACTCTTCCATCTCATCCTGCGTTCCTATTGAAATGCGCAGGTGATCGTTGATCCCGGGCGTTTTGAAATACCTTACAAGTATACCCTTTGCACGCAGATTTTTATATAACGTTTCTGCATCAATACATACGGGAGGCTTTGCGAAAAGGAAGTTCGCGGAAGAATCAGGCATCGTGAATCCGAGGTTCTTAAGTTCTTCTGCGGTATATTTCCTTATCTTGATCAGCTCTTCCCTGCATTTCCTGTGATAATCAACATCGCTTATGGCCGCAGCGCCTATTGCCTGGGCGAGTCTGTCGATCGGATAGGAATTGAAAGAATCCCTTGCCCTTAAGAGGCCTTCGATCAGCTCCTCCGAAGCTATCGCATAACCGATGCGGAGACCTGCCAGACTGTAGGACTTTGATGTCGTTCTTACGACGCAGAGGTTGGGATATTTCGGGAGCAATGAGACTGCAGTCTCGTACTCCTCTTCAAAATATGCATATGCCTCATCGATCATGACGACCGAATCGGGGTTTGCTTCGCAGATCTTAGCGATGTCATCAAGAGAGATGGCCCTTGAAGTCGGTGCATTCGGATTTGCGATCGCGATACCGCAGTTGGGAACTCCGATGTAATCGGAAGGCTCTAGCCTGTAGTCTTCGCGAAGAGGGATCTTCTTTGAGCGGATCCTGTAGAACTCCTCATAGACAGGATAGAAGCTGTATGAGAACTCAGGTGTAAGTACCGGAAGATCCGTATCACATGCCTTTTCGAAGAATGTCTGAAAGCACAGCGCCAGAACTTCGTCAGAACCGTTTCCAACAAAGACCTGTGAAGGCTTAACTTTCTCAACGGCAGCAACGGCATTGACTACCGGAGTTGCGTTGGTGTCCGGATAGAGCCTTAATGTTGCCGTGTCAAACTCAGCGATAGCCTTGTTTACTGCCGGTGACGGCGGAAAAGGATTCTCGTTGGTATTGAGTTTAATGACCTTCTCCCCTGCCTTGGGCTGTTCGCCCGCAACATAGGGAGTGGTCTCATTTATCGTTTTGTTCCAAAATCTGCTCATGATTCCTCGAATCTGGTCCTGACTGCTGCCGCGTGACAGGTCAGACCCTCACTGTCCGCGAATGCGGCAACATCCTTGTAAACGTCAAGGAGAGCCTCGCGGCTGTAATTAATGACGCTAATCTTCTTATAGAAGTCGCCTGTGTTAAGGGGCGAGAAAAACCTTGCGGTTCCTGATGTCGGGAGCGTGTGGTTGGGGCCTGCGAAATAATCTCCGAGGGGCTCGGGTGTCCAGTTGCCAAGGAACATCGCGCCGCAGTTGTTGATCTTCTCAGAGAACTTCTCAGGATCTCTTACGCAGAGCTCAAGGTGCTCGGGAGCGATCTCCTCCGAGAATCCGACGGCGGTATCAAGGCTGTCGCATACAATGATCGCACAGTAATCCGCAAGCGATTTCTCGAGTATGCCTTTTCTCTCTGCAGCGTCAGATCTTCTGTCCACAGCTTCGAGGACCTTTTCGGCAAGTTCCCTTGAATCAGTCAGAACGATAGCCGAAGCCATCTTGTCGTGTTCTGCCTGGGAGAGCATGTCGGCCGCAACGAATTCGGGATTTGCCGAATCGTCTGCGATTATGAGGATCTCTGAAGGACCTGCGAACATATCGATGTCGACCTGTCCGTAAACGAGTCTCTTTGCCGTGTTGACGTAGATGTTTCCGGGACCGCAGATCTTGTCGACTCTCGGGATCGTCTCAGTGCCGTAAGCCATTGCGGCAATAGCCTGAGCACCGCCCATCCTGTAGATCTCCGTTGCGCCGGCGATGGAAGCTGCTGCGAGTATTACAGGTGCGATCGTTCCGTCTTTTCTCGGCGGAGTCGCGAAAACTATCCTCTTAACGCCTGCAACTGAAGCAGGGATAACATCCATCAATACTGTTGACGGAAGAGGTGCCGTGCCGCCAGGAACATAGATGCCAGCGGTGGTGATAGGTCTAACCCTTACGCCTACCTGCGCACCGTTTCCGTTGTCGGTCATGAAGCCCTGCTCTTTCTGGTGCTCGTGGAATCTCCTGATATTGGCAGCGGCTTTCTCCATGACTTCAAGGAGCTTGGGATCAACTTCAGATCTTGCCTTGGCGATCTCTTCATCGGTAACTCTTAAGTTTTTTGCCGCGAGTTTTACACCGTCGAACTTCTCAGTGTATCCGAGAAGCGCGTTGTCGCCGTTCTCCCTGATGTTGTCGATTACTGCCTGTACAGTGTCGATGACGGGTTTTAAGTCCATCTTGCCCCTGATACCGAGCTTTTCGACTGTACTCTTCAGGTTTTCTTTTGTGCCTTCCACGAGTTTGCAGCGCATATTATGATTCTCCTTCTTCTAAAGCTTCACGGAGCTTGGAGATCATGGGCTTGATCTCGTCTGCCTTCATCTTCATGGACACGCGGTTAACAACGAGTCTTGCGGAAATGTCAGCGACGGTCTCAAGTACATCAAGTCCATTCTCGTAAAGCGTTCTTCCTGATTCAACAATGTCGACGATGACCTCAGCAAGGCCCGTCAGCGGGGCGAGTTCCACGGAACCGTTGAGCTTGATTATCTCAACGCTTTCCTTCTTTACGCCCTCGAAATAGTTTCTTGTGATGTTCGGATACTTTGTTCCGACGCGCTTGTTGGGGATCTCGTCGAGCTTATCCTTCAATGAAGCGGGGCCTGCGACGCACATGCGGCATCTGCCTAAGCCGAGGTCCAATACCTCATAGAGCTGTCTGCCTTCCTCAAGGAGAGTATCCTTTCCCACAACACCGATGTCTGCAGCACCGTACTCAACATAAGTTGGAACGTCTGAAGGCTTGGCGAGTATGAATCTCAAGCCTGCATCCTGGTCCTCCAGAATGAGCTTTCTGGACTTCTCACGCGCAGCGGTAACGTCATATCCTGCCTTTTCCATCAGATCAAGAGTCTGATCGGCGAGCCTGCCTTTTGATAAAGCTATTGTAAGCATCAGGCTTCACCTCCGTTCATATACATAATTGTTTCAATGCCTCTTGCCTTTGCATAACTGTCCAGTTCTTCCTCGGTCATTCCCGTTGTGTCGAGGACAGCCGCAGTGCCTTCAGCCCTGAGTGCTTCAGCGGTAGCGATGGCTCTTTCGAAATCGCCTCCGACTATTACCTTTGCACCTGCTGCAGGTGTGAACTTGTCCTGTCGCATAAGTGCAGTGATCGCAAGTGTCAGGGAGATGGAGAAACCAACGGCAGCCATGTCCTTGCCGAAAGTCTTGGATACGTCGTCATACCTTCCGCCTCCGAAAACCGGGAATCCTACCTCGTAGGTATATCCCTTGAAGACCATGCCGGTATAGTAATCGATGCTCTCGATAAGACCAAGGTCTACAGATACATACTTGAGATAGCCGTAGCGCTCCATGATGTCCAGGATCTCCCTGATATTTCCGAGAGCTGCTTTTGCGCCTTCATCGGTAACCCTGGGAAGCATTGTGTCGATCGTATCGTATGTTCCGCCGCACTCGGTGATCATAAGGAGGGTATCCTTGTCCTCACGGCTGAGGTCGAGCTTTTCGATCGTAACCGAATCCCTGTTGGAGATCGCAGCCTTTACCTTTGCAATGGTCTCGCCGGAAAGGCCGAGCTGTCTCGAAAGTCCCTTGAAGAACTGGACCTGGCCAACTGAGACCTGAAGATCCGTAAGGCCGAGCTCGAGTGCGGACTTGATGGCGAGAGCGAGAACTTCAGCATCAGACTTTGAACCTGAAGCACCGAGGAGCTCGATGCCTGCCTGTGTAAATCCGCTCTGCTTGCCGCCTCCGATCTGGCCTGCACGGTACATGTTCTCAATATAAGATAACCTTATAGGAAGTGTATCGTTTCTGCCCGCAGCATATCTGGCGACCGGGATCGTTCCGTCGTATCTGGTGCAAAGGAGCCTGCCCTTGCCGTCTGTGAACTTATAAAGTTCCTCCTCGGCGACAAAACTCTTATATACATCGAAATACTCTATGCCGGGTGTCTCGATCTCATCGTAGCCGTTCATCAGGAAGAGGTTCCTGAGACGTGCCTCCAATTCTCTTTTAAATGCGCAAACTCCGGGAAGCTGATCCGTAAATCCGTCCGGTGTGTAGAATTTATTACCCATACGCCCTCCTGCTTTAGTTGACTAAAGAATTATATCGGCAACCCTTCAGGCTGTCAATACTTTTCTTTAGTAAACTAAAGTTTTTCTGAACTATTTGTGATATCTTTCTCCGTGCGCGATGCGGAACCCCCTGTAAAGCTGCTCTGCAAGGATCAATCGCGTCATGAAATGCGTCAGGGTGACATTGCCGAAAGCAATGCGTCTTGCGGCTATTTTCCTGACTTCGGGAGATATGCCGTTGCTGCCGCCTATTGCTATGACCAGCGTTCCGCCGCCCTTTTCAATGTCGGCCATGAGATATTCCGAAAGCTTTTCGGAAGTGACGTTCTCGCCGCCCAGGTCCATTGCCCAGAGCACATCGCCCGGCTTCACACGGGCAAGTATCGCTTCGCCCTCCCGTTTAAGGGCTTCCTCTACGGGAACCGAATCGGGAACGTCATTAACCTCGATGAACTCAAGCGTGCAGAAACGCGATATCCTTTTCTGATACTCGGCGATCCCGTCCTTGAGCCATTTATCCTTTATCCTGCCGGGTGAGATTACATTGATCTTCACAATACATACCCTTCCGTCGGCTCAAATCTTTTGGCTATCCTTAACTCATAATCAACGTCTCTTACGAGTCCCCTGTCCGACAGAAGATTGACGAAGGTCTCCGATGCGATTTCCTCGGTGTTGTTCTCGGGTGAAAGGTGTCCCAGGATGAATCTTTTCGTGCCGTTCTGAATGAAGAACTCGGCGGCATCGGCACTCTCGGAGTTGCTTATGTGGCCGTGGCCTCCCGATATACGTCTCTTGAGCGGATACGGATAATTCGCGTTATTCTCGAGCAGATAAGGATCGTAATTGGCTTCGAGCAAAATGACGTCGCTGTTTCTGGCAAATCCCTTCATGCCGTCATTCACGCGGCCCAGATCCGTCATGACGGATATCGATCTGCCTGTCTCGGGATTGATGACCCTGTAGCATACTGAACCCGCTACATCGTGAGGCGTGGGAAAAGCCCTTACCTCGGGACCGTTCTCTATCCTGACAATGTCGTTTTCCTGTATCTCCGTAACGGGCGAAAAGAGCTCATCCAGCGGTGCGAGCGTCTCTTTCGTTCCGTAGATCGGAGTATGGTACTTTTTCGAAAAGATCTTTACGCCGTTGATGTGGTCCGTGTGTCTGTGCGTAAGGAATACCGCAGTAATGTCATCGGGATAGACACCGCTCTGTACCAGTGCCTGTGAAACCTTCTTGCACGACACGCCGCAGTCTACGAGTATGTATGCCCCATTTGATTTGATGAGAGTCGAATTGCCGTGACTTGAAGAATAAAGGGGAACTATCCTGTCGGGTCCCGTCATGCCTCGGTGTCCTCTTCGCTGTATTCTTCGATGTTCACGCGCCTGATCGATGCACCTAAAGACGTGAGTTTCTGAACGATATGCTCATAACCTCTGTCGATCCTGTTCGCGTGATTGATATGCGAGACTCCGTCAGCTGCAAGCGCTGCGCATACAAGCGCCGCACCGGCTCTGAGATCCGTTGCCTCCACTGTCGCTCCCATGAAGTGCGTGATTCCGTTGACCCACGCGATGCGCTCGTAAACATTAATGTTTGCGCCCATCTTTGCGAGTTCGGGAACATACTGGAACCTGTTCTGCCAGACATTCTCGTGCATGCGGCTCTGACCTTCAGCAGAGCACAGAAGCACCACGGTCTGGGGCTGGAGATCCGTAGGGAATCCCGGATAAGGAGATGTCTTTACGCTTGTTGAATATATAACGTCATTGGGATCGTTCAGATATACCCTTATCGATTCGTCACCTTCCTCGATCTGATATCCCATTTCCCTCATCTTTGCGGTAAGGGGCTCCATATGCGTAGGGATCAGATTATGGATCGTGACGTCGCCCTTGGTTACCGCAGCCGCGATCATATATGTTCCTGCCTCGATCTGGTCAGGTATTATCGAATAAGTAAAGTTTCCCGGAAGGAACGGAACACCGGTGATCTTAATGGTATCTGTACCGGCACCCTTGATGCGCGCACCCATCGAGTTAAGGAAGTTCGCAACGTCAACTATGTGAGGTTCCTTTGCAGCATTGATAATCTCAGTCCTGCCCTCTGCCTTGCAGGCTGCGAGCATTGCGTTGATCGTTGCGCCTACGCTGACGATATCAAGGTAGACTTTTGCTCCGCGAAGGGGTTCTGCAACGAGATTTACGATACCGCTGCTGATCTCTGACGGTCTTGCTCCCTTTGCGCCCATAAGCTGGAAAGCCTTAAGGTGAAGGTCGATAGGCCTCTGTCCGAAATCGCATCCGCCCGGAAGCCTTATGGACGCCTTGCCGCAGCGGGCAAGGAGCGCACCCATGAGGTAATAGGACGCTCTGATCTTTGAAACGAGCGGTCCGGATGCCTTATATGTATTGATGGTCGTAGGATCGATCCTGAAAGTGTGCGTATCGATCTCATCGACCGTCGCGCCAAGGGATCTGCAGAGATCGAACATGACCCTGACGTCAGAGATGTCAGGAACATTCTCCAGCGTGCACGGTCCGTCGACCATTACTGAAGCAGCTATGATGCCCAATGCGGCATTCTTGCTTCCGCTTATGTCTATGTCACCACGGAGCGGAACACCGCCCGTGATCTCGTAAGCATAAGGTTTTGATCTATTTACATTGTTGTCTTCCACAAAGACACTCCGTTACTTCAAGTGCTGGGGCGTGGAATCGTCAAGCAACTTCTTGAGAGAAGACTTGGTCTCACTGCCCGTTTTTTCTGCCGTCTGCTCGGGCTTGGATGCTGATGCATCTTTCGCCTCCGGCATAGCGCGTCCCCTATTATACCTTTTTCCTGATGTAATAGGATGGATCGTCTTTCTGTCTATTACGTCCTTCTTAGTCTGCTGTGCAGGCTTCTGATCAGCGCTGATCTGTACGACCGGCTGTGTAAGGAGCTTTCTGGCTTCGGCCTTTGCCTGGAGCTGCTGCTCTTTCTCGATCCTTTCAGCCTCAGCTTTTTCAGCTGCTCTCTGTGCGAGTGCACGCTCAAACTGTTCCTTGAGGAGCTGTTCGTCATCTGCCGTAGGATCGATGGGCTCTGCATTTACCTGTACTGTCTCAGAAGGAGCAGCATCCGCGGGTTCTTCCGTTTCAGCCGTAGCAGTCCTGACTTCAGGAACGGCCTGAGAGGTCTGAGGTTCCTCTGATGCATCCGCTACTTCAGCTTCAGGCGTTGTCTGCATAATGTCTTCTGCTTCAAGACCCGTGACAGGACCGTCAATGTCATCGAAATCATCAATGCTGAGGAGCTCGTCTTCAAGGCTTGCAAATCTTTCCTTGCCGAAAGCCTTGAGGAGTTCAGCCAAAGCCTTGTCTCTCGCGGGAACGTCTGTCTCGCTTATTGCTTCGTATTCAGCAACATACTTGTCGAGATCCGTATATCCGAGAGACTTGACTGCCTCGCACTCCTGCAGCCCCATAAAGTAAGCGGCAGCCCTGTATAGAGGCTTCTCGCTGATCACGCCTGTCTGAGCATCCGCAGTAACTCCCGAGAATACGGTCTTGGCGGTAGGAAGACTGAGCGTAAATGTAGCGCCGTTTCCGAATACGGATGAAACGCTGATGACACCGTCATGCATGTCTGCGATCTCTTTTGCGATGGCAAGACCTATGCCTGAACCGCCGACTTCACGCGATCCGGAATTATCTACCCTGTAGAACCTCTCGAAAAGATGGTCGATATCCTTTGCGGGGATTCCTCTGCCGTTGTCCTCGACCTGAACGGCGACTCTGTCGTCGATCACGTGTATGCTTACGTGGATCTGGTTTCTTGCCGTCTTACCGTCATAGTTGATGTACTTAACGGCATTGGTAAGCAGGTTTATGATGCATCTGATTATCAACTTATGGTTGCCGTACAAAAGCGGCATCGGAGTATCGTCGGGAAGCGTGAATACAACGCCTCTGCTGCCCGGATAGTCGGACATGCCGGCATACGCCTGCTCAACGCAGTCACGGATATCGAAGATCCCCATCCTGCTTGTATGAGAACACTGAGAGAGAACGAGGAAGTCGTTGACGATATCCTGCATTCTCGTGGAGTTGTCCTGAATGCGCTGCGACCAGATAAGCAGGCTGTCCCTCTCGGGCATCTTTCCTTTTCCGCATGCGTTGATTATCGAGAATACGGAGTTGTTGATCGAAGTAAGAGGTGTCTTGAGCTCGTGTGAAACATTTGCCGCAAGGTCCTTCTGCCTTCTCTCGTCATCCTTGATCTGGGTAATGTCATCTACAATGACAAGGTTTAAGACTTCGCCGTTGAAATACTTTCCTGACTGTTCTCCGGTCTTTCTTATTACCTTGATCTCATATATCTTTCTGCCGACATAGTAATTTACGCGCACGACATTGATGCCGTTCTCGCAGCTTAAGATGTAGTTGGACTTGAGCATGTTGCCGTTGTCGAACTCGGTGAGGAAGTCGTCTATTGTCTGCGGAAGCCCGCCTTTAAGGAAATCCTGCAGCTTAAAGATCGTCTCGTTTGCAAATATCGCGCCGGTATTGTCGTAAACAGCCATACCGATTCCGACACTATCGAGAACTGCTTTATGGATCATCATGTCGCGCTCGAGTCCGTCCATGTTGGCCGTGACTTTTCCGCGCAGAGACGTATTGCCGATAAGATATCCGATCAGGCATCCCAAAACGAGCGCGAAAAGCACTCCGACAAGGACGAGCATCCAGTTCTCGCCCAGGACAGTAAGAAGATCGGATGTGGAAGGTTCGATCATCAAGTCAGATCATTCGGGAAGAAATACCCGAATCCTCTTCTGGTAAGAATGTATTTAAAGTTCTTCTGGTCAGGCTCGATCTTCTGACGTGTTCTTTTGATGGTAACGTCAACAGTTCTCTCGTCGCCTAAGAAATCGAACTTCCAGACCTGCTTTAAGAGCTCGGATCTGGTGCATACCCTGCCGCAATTCTGTTCAAGATACTGAAGGAGCTGGAATTCCCTGTTCGTAAGATCGCAGGACTCCTCGTGCTTAAATGCCTGCATGACGTCGCCGTCAATGATGAGTTCGCCGCCGCAATATTCGTGGCGGTTACCGGCATTGTCATTCTTCTTGGAGTTGTACTCGCTGCGTCTGATCATGGCGCGGAGTCTTTCTCTTAATACCTGTGCGTCACAGGGTTTGGAAAGATAATCGTCAGCGCCTGCGCGGAGAGCTTCTACCTGATCGGGTGATTCACCCTTTGCCGTCAGGAAAAGAACGGGTGTCTGATAACCCTGCTTTCTATAGTCTGTAATAAACTGCATTCCGCTGTAACCGGGCATCATCCAGTCAAGGATCACGACGTCAGGAGCCTGGCTGACAGCTATCTCAAAACCCTTTCTTCCGTCAGTTGAAGTAATAACCTCGAAAGAAAATGCCCTGAGCATGTCAGCTGTGGAACTAACGATTGCCGGATCGTCATCAACAATAAGAATCTTGGACATGTTTATACCTCTTATTAAAGGAAAGATCTGATATATAGAATCAATTTTACCAATAATAAAAATCTTGTAAATTGTAATATTACATTTTTATTTCAAAAATCATAAAAAAAGTCCTTCAGCGTTTAGCGCTAAAGGACTTGTATAATCCGGCAGCAACCTATCTTCCCGGGCCGTTGCCAGCCAAGTATTGTCGGCAC
>R21__coassemble_1172_pt1 | contig 18516 bp, 14 predicted proteins | sample R21__metabat2_high_PE_008 | metagenome-assembled genome bin R21
ATTCGTTGAGCTGACATCCGTAAGTCAGAAGATTATATGTCGCGGGACGCCCCTTGTTCTTAGAAAGATCCGAAAAATATATCTTAAGCTCTTCAATGGCTTTGTCAAACTCAGTTTTTTCGGAATTGTCTACCCTGATTATGCTCATTTAACAACCTCATAAATTTTTCCCTGCTAATTATACAGGAAAAATGCCTAAGAAGAATAAATTTGTATTTTTTAAATTAAGATATAGAATATACGAGTTAAAATTGCATAGAGGGACAATAATGTCAGGATTTATAAAGAAAACCTTAAAGATGATCGGCTCCGCCATTTTCGCCGGAGTCTTTGCTCTTGCCCTGTTTCCGGGATATGTCGCCGCTGACGATGTTTACCCTGATAACCCGGATGACGGTGTCATCACACAGAACGAGCAGCAGACCGATCTTCTGAATGAGAAACACGATAACTGGCCGCAGATAAATGCTGCAGCTTATATTCTCTACGATGCAACAAGCGGTGCCATCCTTCTCGGCAAGGACTACGAGACACAGAAGGAACCTGCTTCGATGACCAAGGTAATGACCATCCTCCTTGCTTTGGAGCGTCTGGACATGAATACCGTAATAACGGTCAACTCGGCAATGGCTAAAGAGATAAACGCTCTCGAAAAGGACTATGTACGTCTCGGTCTTCAGGAAGGCGAAGAGATCACCGTCAGGGATCTTGTCTATGCTTCAGTATTAAAGTCCGCCAACGACTGCTGTATAGTCCTTGGAATGCATATGGCAGGCACTGAGGCTGAATTTTGCAAGATAATGAACGAGAAGGCCGAAGAACTCGGCTGCAGGAACACTCATTTCACTTCAAGCTTCGGCTACGCCAAGCCTGATAACCTTACAACGGCATACGACCTGAGCCTTATCCTTCAGGAAGCCGTAACGAACACAGATTATTCCAAGATCGCCAAGACCTACACATACAAGATCAGTGCCACAAACAAGTACTCAAGCACAAGAGAACTTACCAATTCCAGCAGATTCATCAGCACTGCTGATTTCAAGTACGATTACTATGTCGGCGGAAAGACAGGATACACGGATTCCGCAGGAAACACGCTCTGCGCTGCCGCCAAGAAAGACGACCGCGTTCTCATAGGCGTTCTTTTCAATGCAGGCTCTTCCACATCCAGATACAGGGACATGATCAAGCTTTTCGACTACGGTTACACGGCTTTCACCACCGTTCCGATAACCGAATCGGAATTCACGCCGATCCTGAACGACACAAGGAACCAGATGGTCAGACTGATGTCAGAGACTAACCTCTACATCTCCGAGATGAAGACCGCCCTCACCTCCTATGTCACCACGACATCAAGCAGAGCACAGCTCGGAAGCACAAATAAGATCGACCTTTCAAAGACGACGATAGATTCGATGGCCGAAGAACAGACCCTCGAGATCCCTCTTTGCAAAGTCTATTCGGATAAGACTTACGTTGTAGGAAAAGTCGTCGTAAAGATAGAACAAAAGGCCGGCGTCATCGAGATCAACCCGAAGAAAAAGACTCACCTGACCGACGTCAGACGCGTGCTCATTACCTTTGCGATCCTGTCGGGAATGATACTTACAGTCATAGTGATCGCGCTCATCTTCCGGGCCAACATCATAAAACGGCGCAGAAACGAATCAACGAGAAGAGCGAACATGCTCTAATCGATCTAACAGTTTAATCGCGAATACCCATAAGAAATCGAAAATGAATCTCTTATGGGTATTTTTTTTACTGCCTGATAGCTCCGATTACGCAGAACACGCCGAACATGACAGCATCGCATGCAACGATCGTGGCACCGACCGGTGTGCTCGCAATGATGGAAATGAACATGCCCGCGAGTGCACAGAAAACGGAAAAGACCGCCGACGAGACCGTTACGGCTTTAAAGCTCTTGAAAACCCTCATCGAAGCCATGGCCGGGAAAATAACAAGCGCCGATATCAGGAGCGAGCCGACAAGATTCATGGCAAGCACGATGATGACAGCAATAATGACCGCTATCAGGAGATTATAAGCTCCCGTTCTTACGCCTGCCGCCTTAGCAAAAGTCTCGTCAAAAGTCACCGCAAAGATCTTGTTGTAGAACAGTATGAAAACGATCACGACAATCACTGACAGGATAAAGCAAAGCAGCACCTGATCCTGTGAAAGCGTAAGGATAGACATGGATCCGAAGAGTGTGCTGCATACGTCTCCTGCAAGGTTGGACGAAGCGGAGAACTTATTCATCAGGAGATAACCGAAAGCCAGTGCTCCTACCGACAGCATTGCAATTGCCGCATCACCTTTGATGGCTGCATTCTTGCCGAAAGCCAGAAGGATTATCGCGGCAAGCACCGTCACCGGAAGGATGATGTACATGTTATTCGTCAGTTTAAGGACAGATGCGATCGCCAGAGCTCCGAAAGCAACGTGTGAAAGGCCGTCGCCGATGTAAGACATACGCTTGAGAACGAGCGTTACTCCAAGAAGCGATGAGCAGAAAGCGATAAGAACGCCGACAATGACCGCGTATCTTACGAAAGGATATGACAGATATTCGATGATCATTTCCATAACGTCATTCATCCTTTCCGCTTACGATCGAAAACCCGTTTCCCCTGCCGCTTGCGAAGTATTCCTTCTTCTCGGTAAAGCTGGGATCGTTCGTAATGTGAAGTATGTGAGAGGCATATTTTTTTGCTGCCGCTATGTCATGGGAGATCATGATGATGGTCATGCCTTCCCTGTTGAGCTTTTCGACAAGTCCGTAGAACTCTTCGGTAACAAACGGATCGAGACCCGCAACAGGCTCATCCATGAGAAGCACCTTAGTCGCTGCACAAAGCGTGCGCGCAAGAAGGACTCTCTGCTGCTGTCCTCCCGACAGTTCCCTGTAGCACCTGTTTGCAAGATCTGCGACGCCGAACTTCTTCATGGCATCCATTGCCGACTTCTTCTGAGAAGCCGAATAAAAAGGTCTGGCGCCCATGCGGCCGACAAAACCCGACAGAACTATTTCCTTGACTGAGGCCGGAAAATCACGCTGTACCACAGTCTGCTGCGGAAGATAGCCGATCTCTGAAAGCTTGAGGCCGTCAGTAACGACCTCACCGGAAAGCGGCTTGCGAAGCCCCAGGAGCGTACGCATCAGAGTGGTCTTGCCCGTTCCGTTCTCACCTATGACGAAAACATAATCACCCTCGTTTATCTCGAAGGAAAGGTCACGGTATAGTACAAGGTCACTGAAACCTATTGTAAGATCTTTAGCTGAAATGAGAGACATTATATGCCCTCACCTGCTGCAGCAGCGCACTTCTCGCAGATCCCGTAGAAAACCGTACGCTTGGGATCCAACACAAAACCGTGCTCTTCCCTGATGTGCGCAAAAAAGCCGTTTATCTCGTCACAGCTTAAGTGGAAAAGCTTGCCGCAGTCTTCACATTTCATGTGATAGCAGGTCCCTCTGCAGCAGTTGTCCACACCGATATATTCATAACATGCGGGAGATTTGTCATCTATAAGGTACTTGTTTACCAGACCGTCATTTGTAAGACGGTCAAGACGCCTGTAGATCGTCGCAGCACCTATGTTTATCCCCTGCGTTCTGAAATATTCTTCAATATCCTGGGCAGTCAGATGCTTGCCGCTGTTGTCCTGCATGAACTTTAAGATCTCAGCGGACTGCTTGGTGTTATATGTACCTTTGGTATTCCCTGCCATCAGACATCTCCATAAAAAGATAATTGAATATGAAATTCATTATCATTTTACTTGGATATGCCATGATGTCAAGGTAAAATATATGTTTAAGGGTGATCCTGGTCGTAGATAGAGTGCCACTGATGGAATTTTCCGCCCATGTCAGAACTCCAAGGCGCGCATCTCAGATCAATATTTGCAGAAGCAGTCTTCACTGATCTTGTAAAATATCCGCGTTCATCAAAACTCTTAAGCTGTTCTCTGACCTCAGTCACTATCTCCTTGGCATCTTCATCCGTCAGTTTTTCATCTGTTTCAATTAAAACCGTCGGATTATAGTTTACGATCAACCCGGTATCCTTGGAAACATAGGGTTCTTTTACACTGACCGAAAGACCTCTGTCCATTTTCTCAAGTATTCCGGCAACACCCTTTCTTTCCAGGAAAGCCTTGAGATAATAGTAGCCGAAGTCTTCACTGTCATATGTGGGATAAGCACCGTAAACTGACGAATGATTCAATTCATATACCGTATATGTGAAGCCCAGTTCCTCATCACGCATCTCGTGAACGATAATTTCATTGACTTCACTCACACCGGTCTCTTCGCAAGGTCCCATCCAATGCTCTGCAAAAGCATGAGCATCCCTGAAGCTGGTGTCATAACGGTCGCCTGACGCATCAGTCGCGAACGGCGTCATCGCACAGCCCGAAAGCAGCAGCGTGAAAAGCAGGATAACAGATATAAGGGCATTCTTACGCATGACAGCCTCCTCCGATCAATACCAGTCCTTATGTCTCTTAATGTAGACCACTTTCATGATCTGCGCAAATACCATGTAAACGATCATGAGGATGGCAAGCCAGAGAAGGTAGCTTACGGGCATTGTCGGAAGGCTGAACAGACCTGAGATACCGGTAAATCCTATGAGCAGAGTAACAACGATGATCGCAAGCGTTGACAGCGTGAGCTGCACTGAAGCCCTGTCACCGATGAAAGGAAGCTTCGGTGTTCTGATGGTATGGATAACCATCGTCTGCGAGATAACGCCGAACATGAACCATCCGCACTGGAAATATCCTGCAAGTTCAGGCTTGTTGTATCCGAAGATGAACCAGAGTACCAGGAAGCACAAAACGTCGAGGACTGTACTCAGGAGACCGAATGAGATCATGAATCCCCTGATGCCGCCGAGGTCCCACTTCTTTGGCTTTTCGATATACTTTGACTCTACATGGTCGAAAGGCATGCCGAGCTGGGCAAAATCGTTCAAGAGGTTCTGTACGAGGATATGTACCGGAAGCATCGGCAGGAACGGCAGGAAGATGCTCGCGATAAGTACCGAGAACATGTTTCCGAAGTTGCCGGAGACGGACATCTTGAGGTACTTGGACATGTTGGCAAATGTCGAACGGCCCTCAACTACGCCCTCATCGAGTACGTTTAGATCCTTTTCGAGGAGGATGATGTCAGCGACTTCTTTTGCAATATCAACTGCGTTATCAACGGAGATGCCGATGTCAGCCTGCTTGAGCGGCAAGCTGTCGTTGATGCCGTCACCCATGTAACCAACTATGTGTCCCTTTGACTGGAACATCTTAACAACGCGCTGTTTCTGGTAAGGTGAAAGCTTTGAGAAGATATCGCAGTTTTCGCATGCTTCGGCAAGCTGTTCGTCGCTCATCGCATCGATCTTTGCTCCGGTAAGAGTCATCTCCGTTCTGAAACCGAGCCTTCCGCAGATGTTGATCGCAACGCCTTCCGAGTCACCCGTAAGAACTACGGTGCGTACGCCGTTTTTTCTCAGCGCGTTGATGGCTGTGCCTGCAGACTCCTTCGGCGGATCGAGAAAGCCGACGAATCCGATGAGGACCATGTCACTCTCGTCTTCAACTCCGAAAACATCAACGCCGTGAACGTTGTTCTTCTGGGCAACCGCGATAACACGGATACCTTCAAGATTGTTCTCCTCGGCAAGCTTTTTGGCATTTGCCTTAAGATCATCAGTGATCTCTTTGACTTCACCGCCGATCTCGATAAACGAACAGATCGAAAGGATCTCTTCAACGGCGCCCTTTGTGATGAGCTGGCGCTTGCCGTTCTTGTCCTTTAACACGACGCTCATCCTGCGGCGCGAAAAGTCAAACGGGATCTCGTCCTCTCTTACGTATGCTTCCTTAAGGAATGAAAGGTCCTCTTTCTCGGCACGGCTTATGATGGCTACGTCCATCAGGTTCTTTAGTCCGGTCTGGAAATAGCTGTTGAGGAAAGCGTGTCTTAAGATACGCTTGTCTTCCCTTCCAAGAACGTCCATGTATTTCTCGAGGATGATCTCATCCTGGGTAAGCGTTCCCGTCTTATCGGTGCAGAAAACGTCCATCTCGCCGAATGTCTGGATTGCGCCAAGACGCTTAACGATGGTCTTCTTGCGGGACATGTTGATAGCGCCCCTCGCGAGCGAGGAGTTCATGATGACCGGAAGCATTTCAGGCATGATGCCTACTGCGATCGTAATGCCGAACATCAGCGACTGAAGCCACGAGCCCTTTGTCAGGAAGTTGGCGATAAAGATGACAGGTACCGTTATGAGCATGAAGCGGATGAGGAGCCTGCTTACGGAATCGAGGTTCTTCTCGAACGCGCTCTTCTCCTCATAAGAGTTAAGGCTCTTGGCCATGCTTCCGAAATATGTGTCGCCGCCGGTCGTAAGGATTATAGCCCTGGCGCTTCCGGAAACGATGTTCGATCCCATGAAGCCGATGTTTGCAAGATCAGTAACACCGACATTTGTCTCGGTAGTTGTGAACTTCTCGACAGGATTGCTCTCGCCTGTCAGCTGCGACTGGTCTATAAACAGATCCTTCGTCTCGATGAAACGCACGTCACCGGGGATCATGTCGCCTGATGCGAGCTTTACGATATCGCCCGGAACGAGTTCCTCGATCTCAACTTCTGTCTCAACGCCGTTTCTCATGACATCGAGCTTGTTGGTGATCATGCCCTGCAGTTTCTTGGCGGCATTGTTGGACTTCTCCTCCTGAACGAAAGAGATGACAGCAGATATGATTATAACTGCGACGAGCATGATGAACGTCGCAAACGAAGGCTCATCAGAGAGCACTACGTCAGTAACGAATGTAATGGCCGCAACAACCAGAAGAACGATGTTGAACGGGTTGATAATGGCATCGCTTATTCTTTGGGCAAGATTCTTCTCCTTGCCGAAATCGATGATGTTCTTTCCGTATTCATCAAGACGCTCTGTAGCCTGGATAGGATCAAGGCCGTCTTCGTCCGTCTGGTATTTATCGAAAAGCTCCTTCTTTTCAAGACCGCTTAATTCAAGCAGGATCTTCTCAACCTCGCCCTTGCGCTCTGTATTCTCTTTCCTCTTCATTCCATATTCTCCCTTGATCCAGTCTGAAAACCGACTTGTGATTTATTCGGACATAGATGTCAAAAATATTATATAAATTAAGGCAGTGGAATTCATTCGGCTTTTACCACAAAGAAACAACCTTCTTATATGGTAGGTTTAATTATTCTTCATAACACGAAAAGAGATCGATTATTCTCAAAAGTCCCAACGAAATGGCTTTATGCTCAATCTATGCTGAGCTTCTTTAACTGATCAGGATTCATATATCAACAACTCCGATCAGCCGATATGTACCGGAAAAGCTTTTCTGTACTTCTCTCCGCCCCACTCCACTACCGTAAAACCTTTTCTTTCAGAAGGATTTAACGATGTAAGATCCTGCGGCTCAATGCTTACAAAAGATCCTGACGGATACCAGAGCATGTTCACCGTAATAACAGTGTCAGGCTCAGGCGAGATCTTATGGGCAACCGCGTCTTCATATGCCTTTGTCTGGAATGATATGACGTTATATCTGTTGTTTTCCATCTGCGGCAGCCAATACATTATGAAAGTTCCGGCTTCAGCGTCAGTAAGCCCAAGCTGCTTAAGCGCCGTCTCAAGGAACTCCGCTGTATCCTTTCCTTTAACGCAGAAACCGCGATCAAGATCCGGTCTGATGGTAATCTCTCCCTCCCAGAAAAGGAACGGATATTTCCTGCCGTTCTTATCGATAAGTGTTCCGTCAGGATAAGCTTTTACATTCCATCCCCGGGCCTGATCATAGAGAGGATACGAAGTGGTAAGTTCTCCATTTAATGAAAGCCTGACATTCACTGCTGTCTCATTCTCGGGATACAGGTAGATGACGGGAGCTGCAGCCTTAGCCTTTTGACTATAGGTGCCAAACAATATAAACACAAAGAACAGCGCAAGACTCACGCATACAATGATCATCGCGATCTTGGCCGGTCCTTTTTTCTTTTCCCTGATGAGAAAGACAAGAAAAAGAAAAAGGACGAAAAAGAAAAGCAGCGGAACCAGATCGATCAGAGCATAACTGAAAATGTCACGTGCTGTTACCGCATAAAGTTCGTCGTCGCATTCATCTTCAGCTTTGGGCTCTTCTATAGGCACATTCCCGTCATAAAAGCCAATGATCAAAATATCATCTTTATCGAAAAGAGCATATTCAAATGAGATCTCATCCCCGACCTTGAAAGCATCTGCTGTTTTACCGGTCTTTTCGATCTCAAATACTGTCCTCTCATCTATGTAATACAGGGCAGTTCCATCCTTGCCTGCGATCTTCAGCGTCACTTTGGTGAATTCACTTTTGATCTGTTCTTTTCTAAACTCAGATAAATAGACACTTTCACCGCCTGATGAAAACCCGTTCATATTGATGATCATGCCATTGTAGATCTTACCGACATATTTAGGTCTGTTTTCCTTGTCAGTATTTTTCAAAAGGGAAACGCTATAGCCGTTGTTATGCGGCTTAATTTTGTCTAATTCACTGGACCTCTGCGCCTCCCGCCTTCCTTGAACAAACGAAAAGACATTCCATCCGATCAGAAGCGCGATGACAAGAACAAAGTACAGGACCGCCCAAACAGAGATCCGTCCTTTAATGCTTTTTTCCTTCATAGATCATCGTGCCTTTCAAATCCTAAAGAATATCTGATTAAATTATATAATTCAGCACATGATAATCCAATCCACTGCTCATATTAATAAAAATATACTCTTGGTCCAGGTAAGTTCATTCAGTTCTCACGCAGTTTGGTTAAGGTTCGTTTCAGGTTCAGGAGTCATAATGAAGCCAGGTTTCAATAACCCGTTTCATTATTCCTTCATGTTTGAGGCCCGGATTGAAAGTGTCCGGGTTTTCTCTGGGGTTCACCGGTGTTGAAGTTTCCAATAACCTGCGAGGATCTGTCTTTATTTCATGGACATATAAATCCAAATTAATCAAACATAAGGGATTATTGAGTTTGTAATTTACCCTAGACTCCAAAGCGTCGAGATCAGATCCTAAAGCCTTACCTTGCGCATTTCTTGTTTTCTTTATAGTAAAGCTGCTTCTCGGCATACATGTTCTCATCCGACTGCCTCTGCAGTTCATCTATCGTCTTTTTGCCGTCAGAGGAATAGCTGTATCCTACGGAACAGCTGTACGGAGTGGCATTAACCTGTTCGTGTATTCGTTTGGTGAGTTCTATTACTTCTTTTTCCGTTACCTTGCGGCATACAACGACAAATTCATCACCGCCTACCCTGTACACCTGCTGCTTGCGTTTCGCGGCACGCAGGAAACATGATGCGATCGTTGATATTGCCTTATCCCCTGCCATATGTCCTTCATTATCGTTAATGAGCTTCAGTCCGTTCATGTCGATCGAAATGAGCGCGGATATCTCTTCAGGCTCGTTTGATATGTCAGAATAATACGCCTGACGGTTTAACAGTCCTGTAAGCGGATCTTTTTTCGTAACCAGAAGGATCGAGAAAACATAGTAAACAAACATCGAAATGGCGATCGTCACGCAAAACAGCTGTGCATAGTTTTTGCCGATAAGGAACGGCATTATTATTCCCGAGAAAAAAGCAAAACAGAAATACACGATCGGTATTATCTCAGCTGACTGTTTCGAACTGTTGTGGAACATGAGGACCACCAGCAATATGCAGTACATTCCGACGACGGCATAAGGCAATAACCCCAAGGGGCCGCGCTTCATGGTTCCTGTTTCATCCAGTCTGAAGACAATGCCCGTAGGTATCGAGAGAAAATCGATCACCGTCAGCAATATGGCAGGAATGAATATATGCCACTTCTGTTTCTTTATGACCGTGTAAATGATCTGCGCTACGATAAACGGCGTCGCGCTGTATCTTACGGCTATCAGGAACGGCCTTACCCCGGACAAACCGTTCCGTTCAGCCGGATAGAATTCGGCAAATACCAGGATCGAGAGAATAAGCACTTCCGTGATCAGTGCATACATGCGGAAAACTGTCTTTTTATCAAGAAAGACAGTAGAAATAAGGGATGTGGCAAATCCCAAAAGAACGAGTATAAGAGCCCAGTTTTGAATTACATACTCGGTAATTACCATAACGCCCTCAAGATCGGTCAAACAGCCATTCAAAAAGCAACTGCCTAAGAGCAGACTAAAACCCTCAGGCAGTTTCATTATAACATTTCAGTTGATGCAGATATATTATCTTATGTCTCCGTCAAAAAGGCCTGACCTTCTCTCCAGGACGATGTTCTTGACCATATAGACCAGGGAGGCCGCAACGAGCGTGCCAAGGATAACTGCGGCCAGATAGATCCCGATGCCGTACTGCACGTACAGGAAATAAAGCTTATCGATCAGCAGATAGTTCAGCATTATTATCTCAAGCGAGATCTTGCCTAGGAACTTGATGACCGGATTTCCTATCTTAACGCGCGACATGAGAGTTACGACAAAGATGAGGAATACAAGTTCATACAAAGTCTCCTGACCGAGACCCAGAAGCTTGTCTAAGACCGGGTTGGGAGAGCCGTGGTACTCGGTCCAGTAGATGAACCTTGAGACAAGATTCCTGTGAACATGATCCATGAGAATGACCAGAATACCCGAAGCGGTCAGGATCGAGACAAAAGCCTTCCTGATGACCCTGTTGATCTGCTCCTCCTTATAAGCGTAGAGCATGCCGATCGGGAACATGAAGATCGTATTGTACCACCACTCGCCCTTGAACCAGTAGGACATAACACCTGTCTGGGAGTGACCTGAAAGCAGTCCGATCGTCATCATTATGAGGACAACAACGGTCATGATGAGTATGCCGGTAGGAGCCTTTTTAACCTTCGCGAAAACAAGTCTGAAGGCCACATACAAGATCATGATCTCGACCGCGAACCACATCTCGTTGTTAACAAGGAATATTCCGAAGAAGCTGCAGATGAGTTCAGTAAATCCGAAGGACCTGCGGGATGCGATGTTGTTCAGCAGTGCGTCGGTCAGATAGATGTAATTGCAGATAAAGAACGGAACGAGCACCGTGAAGATTCTTCTTCTCATGAAGCCCTTGATGTAGTTCTCATCGGTCATCCATCTCTTGATGAGACCGAATCCCGAACTGAAGAAGAAGAAAGCGACCGCAAGGATTCCGTAATAGTAGAAGAACATCATGTCTCCGGTATCTTCACCGGCTGCATCCAATGCGATGACGGTCTGGTGGTAGATGATGAAGACAGCCAGGGCGCCCTGGATCTCTTTGCTCGATATACGGTCGAAAAATGCCGTTTCATTTGCAGACCTTCCCGACGATCCTGCGAAAAGGATCGCGCCGAGAATGGCTATGCAGATGTATAAGGCAACGTTAAGGGCCAAGCTGTCTTCTCCTTTCTTATCTCAGCAAGCTTATGACATTTAATGTTATCGAGACCAGAAGCATTGCAAGAACTATGAGGATTATGATTATCAGTCTGCTCCTCTCCTTCTTGTGCCTGATCTCTTCTTCGCTCAGTTCAACTGAAGCGTTGATGAGATCTTTGGCTTCCTCGCGTGACATAGTCTCTTCACCGCTCTGCCTCTCTCCTGCAAGGATCTCCATAATGGAAACTCCCAACAGTTCAGAGATGGGTTCGAGCATAGAGATATCAGGGAAACTGAGGCCGCGTTCCCACTTGGAAACAGCCTTGTCCGTAACATTCAGGCTATCCGCGAGCTGCTTCTGGGTCAATCCCTTCTCTTTGCGCAGCTCGGTTATCAGTTGTCCTGTCTTTTCTTTGTCCATTAAGACCAATTACCTCAGATAAGAAAATGATAACCGAGTTTGCGCTTTTAATAAAGAACCCGGGGGCTATGCTGCCCTTATTGTTTTCTGTCAGTTACCGCGTTCTTTATGTTCTTATAGATGGCTGCGATCACGGTTGTAAGAACAAATACCGTCACAGCTCCGAATTTTCCGAAAAACTTGTCATTTCCGGTCATGAGCATCAGGTACAGAACTGCCATATGCATGATATAGACAGTAAGCGAGCACTCACGCCCAAGCCATTCCGCAAATGTACCCTTGCCGAAATCAGGATACTTAAGGCAGAGCAGAACGATCAGATAGATGAGGATCTCACAGCTGACGAACGGGACTGCAGTGCCCTGCTTATAACCGTTAAGCTCGAAAACAGCAGTAACGCAGCAGATGACTGTGAGGATCCAGAGAACAGGCGCCGCTGCCTTTTGATCAAGGATCTTCTTTTCGAATCTCCTGATGAGCATACCCATCATGGTGTATCCCAAACCGACAAAGAGCGCATTTCTAAGCTGGACCGGCGTTCCGATACCCAGATGTGACAGAACGACATAGGCAGCCACGAGGAGCGGAGCAGCAAACATTGCGTACTTCATAAGCTTAAGCTTATTCAGCAGGAGCATGATGATAAGCGCATAGAAGAGCGATCCCAGATACCACAGGTGCTCTGAAAAAGGCGAGAGATTATAGAGCGCAAAATCCGTCAGCACCTTGGCCGAGAAGCATGCCTTCATGCCGTCAAAGCTTCCCGAAGTCACTCTCAAATAGACAGCATAAACGCCTGCATAGAAAACATTTGCCGCAATGAAGAAGATGAATATTCTCTTTGTCTGCTTAATGAGGCGCTTCATCATCTCAGAATTGTCATCTCGGTAGAGGAAATAGCCGCAGATAACAAGGAAGAAAGGAACGGCCGTCTTGCCATAGGTAATGAAGACTTCGCCTGCCTTGTCTGCAAACGGAACATGAATGGCAACGACGAAGAATGCCATCACGATCCTCATGACATCAATAGAATGAATGTGAGTTCCCGCTTTCAGTTCAAGTTCACCTGAAGCCTTTTTCTTTCCTGCGATGAGCGCTATCAGATACTTGTCGATGCCGCTTATCACGGTCGCAAGACCGACAGCCATCAGGATCGTAAGAATGCAGTACATTCCGGGGCTCTTAACGTTGAACATGGCATCGCTATGAAGACCCATGAGGAACAGATTGTGGATCAGGTATAGCTCAAGCGAGATCGATCCCAGGAACTTGAGCACGGGGTTGCCGAACCTGACTCTCATCATGACGAGGAGCAGGAAGATAACAAAGCAGATGATCCACGGGAGCTGGACCGACAAGCAGCGCAACTTATCAAGTATTGCGCGTGTCTCACCGGGGATCTCGCTCCAGTACGAGTAATTTTTCAGCATGTACTGTGTCTGAGGTCCGAGTAATCCGGTAAGCGCACCGAAAATGACAAGCAGGACAATATATCCTTTCCTCGCGATCTTGCGAAGGCCCTCGGAATGCTTGGACACGATGATTCCGATCACGAAAAGGAATGAAGAGTTATACCACCATTCACCCTGGAACCAGCCGCTGGCAGACATGTCTTTTCCGTGGCAGAGCACAAGGCTTCCTGCCATCATGGCGATAACAAATATGCCCATGACGACGGTTGCCGCAGTGCGGTTCTTAATGAGACGGTAGATTATGTAGAACGCGATGTACAGGATCGCAATCTCAACGATATACCACATGTGCTGGTTGAGAAGGAACCATCCGGAGAGGATGCCCAGCAGCTGCACCGGAGTAAACTTCATCCCTCCGATGCATGCTGCTGCCGTGAACACAAGGATACACATATAGAAAGGAATGAGTATCGTAACAAGACGCTTTTTGAGGAAACCTTTAAGATAATTTTCTTTCGTCTTCAGGCTCGTATAGAGTCCGTAACCTGAGAAGAAGAAAAAGATACCTACGAAAAGAACGCCGAGACCCTCAAAGAACCTTATCGCACCGGCCTGTTCCGTAAGTTCCTGTGAAAGGTGATGGACAATAATCGCTACTGCCGCAAAGCCCTGGATTGCCTTGGACTTGTCAAGAGACAGAGGCTCCTCCTGCCATTCGCGCAGTTTGGACGGCTTGATCCCGATCAGGAGAATCAGCGCAAGAGCAATGAGGATAATGTATGTCGGAACGCTAAGTGTCGTAAAAGCCTCAAAGAAGGATTTAGACTTAGTGTCAGAGGGAGCTATTCCATTCTGACCTTCAGCAGGTTTTTCTGCGGTATCACCGATTTCTTCTCCCGTCGCCATCTTAAACGGTTCGGCACCTTCCGGAGTTATCACATCAGCTGCAAGTTCTTCTGAAAGCCTGATGGACCTGATGATCTTTTCCGAGGCTTCATCCAGCTGCTTAATGTCTTCATCGGTATATGACATTATCTTTTTTTTCGGGTCGCTCATCAGCATTATGCTGATCTGATGGATCTTGCCCGATCCGGTTACCAGAGTGTACTGGTTCAGTATTAATGCATTTTCACCGGAAACCCGGCTGACGATCTTGTATACGGGAATGCCGTTTACATCTGTCATGCCGTAACCGAAAGCTTCTGTATTTCCGAAACTGGCCGGTGACATCGGCTGGATATTTTCAGCATATGAGGAATTCAGATCGGAAGGCGCATTCTTCTCGAAGATGATGACTTGAATTGCTTTGTCAGCAGTCGGGTTGTCATTGCCGCCACCCATGATGCCGTCAATACCTTTATTGCACTGTAATTCTATCCCGCCCTGTTCGTACATGTCCTGCACCGCGCTCTTTTTCAGACCGTACGAAGCCAAAAGCGGATCGTTTTCATCGATGCCGGGCCATAATATATTCTCAAAACCATTCGGAATAGTCAGTGTGATCCCACTTGGGGTCGTACAAACTTTACCTTCTTCCGAAGTGTCAGCAAAAGACACCGAACAGACCGAAGTAACGACCAGCACGATCGAGAATAAAAAGCTTAGAAATTTGCGGTAACCCATAGGACCCCTCCTGACGGTTTTTCTATCCTAAACCTATCAGTTTTTGGTCCCCTAGTCTATCGACCGTTGGTAGAATGCAATGTTTTCAAGGGTTTCCGTGCGCTAAGACATCTTGATAAAAATATCAGATCTTAAGATCCGGTTTCTACATTCCGTGAATCTGAGCCTGATAAATGTATATGGCAAGATTAATAATCACATAGAGCAGACCCAGCAATAGCAGTATAAGGAGTGCGGCCAAAACATACAGTTTTTTCTTAATGCAGAAAACAATGCCGGCTATCAGTGCCAATGCAATTACGATCACCACTGCCATAACAACACTTCCTTTCTCATCTCTACACTCAGATTATAGCATACACTTTTTCGTTTTTCAAGAATTATTTATCGTTTTTCGATATATTGTATAACATAATGCTCTCTATAAAGAAAAGATATCCAGAAAAAAACAGCCGGGATTTTCCGGCCGTTCTCTGATCCTGTTCTAATATCTGTAAATTATCTTACCCTATCAATCCAGACGTTTGATTTTTGCAATGCTATTAACTTTTCAAATCACTTAACCTTGATCTTAATGGTAACCACCTTCCATGTTGAAGCCGCCTTGTATGTGGAATCTCCGGTAGCAAGCACCTTGACCTTAACCTTGTAAGTACCCTTCTTAAGCTTCTTCTTAACGGTAACCACACCGTTATACTTGTTGATCACGATCTTCTTTTTGCCTGATACCTTAACGTACCACGCACCCTGTTTGGGACTGATCGTAAACAGTTTACTTGCAGCTATCTGCCGGTTCTTCTTCCTGACCTTTTTGTACTTGACCTTCGCAGTCTTGCCCTTTACTGTCGCGTTATTTTCCAGAAGCTTATTCTTTATTACAGAGTTTGGAGCACCATTCAAAACATAAGGGAAATTAAAAAAATCCTCAGAAGCATTGATCTGTTTCAGATTTTTGCAATTATAGAATAAATCATGTCCACATGTTGTCACCGAGCTGGGGATAGTAATGACTTCAAGCTTCTCACAAGACTCGAACGCCCTCATACCCAGTTCTGTTAAACCATAAGGAAGCGAAACAGAGGTAAGTTGCTTACATTCAAAGAAAGCTGTCTGCCCGATTGTCTTTACTCCCGGTGCAATGCTTACTTTCTGAAGTTCAGAGCATGTGTCAAAAGCACTGGAATAAATCGTCTGAACATTTCCAGGGATAGAAATGCTCTTCAGGGCCTTGCACCAACCAAATGAATAAAAGCCGATCCTTTTCACGCCGCTGCCAATCTTAACGCTCGTAAGACTATACGCGTTCTCAAAAGCGAAATCACCGATATCGGTTATATTATTGGGAATAGTCAGACTCTTAAGCGCCCTAAGGTCTGTAAACGCATACGTTTCGATTATCTTTAATCCTGTTCCAATCTTAAGAGAAGTGACACTTATGCAATAATTGAAAGCAGATTCACCAATCTTTGTAACTGTATTTGGAATAGTTATGGAAGTAAGGCTCTTACATGCATAAAACGCTTTCTTACCTATTGTCTTTAACCCCTTGTTGAGCTTAAGAGTCTTAATGCTCTCGCAACGCATGAATGCATTATCTCCTATTGTTTTTACGCTTTTAGGCAGCGAAACGCTCAAAAGGTCATCGCAATAATAAAAAGCGTATTTCCCGATTGATTTCACACCGGAAGGGATTGAAACGCTTGTAGCATGACTACACCAATTGAAAGCATAATCAGAAATCGAAGTTATGCCCTTGCCGATGACGATCTTCTCAATATGAAATCTATCGTCATACCAGGGAGCTCCCTTGTCAGACGTTATTGCGGGCATGTTGCCTTTACCTGAAATGGAAAGCACTCCGGTTTTAGAATTGAAACTCCACTTAAGCTTGCCCCAGGCTGTAGCATTCTTTGCTTCAACGGAAGCAGTATCAGAAGGTATCCTGTCTTCAGTTTTTTCCTCAGGCACTGCCGCATCATCGGTTTCCTCTGAAGACTCTGCAGGCTCTGTTTCCTTCTCTTCTGTTTCAGCAGGCTTCTTCTCCTCAGTTTCTGAAGGTTTCTTCTCTTCGGTTTCCTTAGGTTCAGATGTCTCAACTATAGTTGTTTCTGTAGTCTCAGGATCAGTTTCATCGGCAAATACCAATGCCGGCACGGTGCTGACCATCATCACCATACTGAGTGAAAAAGCCAATAAACGCTTTATCTTCATTTCGGACCTCCCTTAAAGTCGCAAACATTATCTATCAAACGGATTTAAGTATAATCCGTCATTCTTTCAAATGGAATAAAGACATGACTGTAAGAGATCCTTTACATATGATCCAACCATTTTTCGACCAAATCAGCAATCGAATGCTGTTTTGGTCGCATTTTGCAAGTGAATCAAGTATTTCCCCAGTCCTTCCACGAAACATACTTTATATTGCTGATATCACAAGTAATGTCACCGAGATAATACACACAGCCTTTCGTTTCTGTTTCTCTGAGACTAATGTATTTTCTGACATTAGCAGACAGTTTCTTCTCTGTATCAGATTCACTCTTTACTTCCAGTGCATACGTCTTATGCCAATCAGCTATTACATCTACTTCGAATCCGTTCGAATCCCTGAAATATGTGAGTTCAGGCTTGCGACCTTTGTTGAACCGCTCTTTCATCAGTTCGGATACCGCCATGGTCTCAACCACGGCACCTTTGAATCTCGAAAGCAATAGTTCCTCCTTTGATTTTATTCTGAGAAGATAACACATGAGACCGACGTCAACGAAATACAGTTTTGGTGTCTTTACTATACTTCTCCCAAGATTGTTTGTGTCAGGCTCCAGGAGATGGATGATAAAGGAATTCTCCAGGATCGAAAGCCACGATTTGATCGTATTAGCCGTAACTCCAATCTCTCTCGATATACTCTCCATATTCAGCATCTGGCCGCTGTATATGGCACAAAACTGAACGAATTTCTTGAACTGAGAAAGATTAGAGACCTTGATAGCTTCGGCAACATCCTTTTCAAGATATGTATCTATGTAGTTCTCGAACCAATCTTCACGATTGAAATGCTTTGTGTCGTCATAAAAAGGAGTATAGAATCCGTTAAAAGCATAATCATAAGCATCACTGCCCAGAATACCTGCCCTGCATAATTCCATTATCGACAACGGAAGGAGATTGACTATTCCTATCCTTCCGGATAGGGTCTCCCTGATATTCTTCTTCAATTTAAACTGCGACGATCCGGTTAATATATATTTACCGGGAGCGTATTCATCGCTATCTACGATCAGCTTGATCGCATCGAACAGTTCAGGAACCTTTTGTGCCTCATCAATGATCACACCATCCTTAAATGCCCTGATGAAATCACGGGGGTTCGAAGCAGCAAGTTCTCTGATCGTTATATCATCAAAGCTTACGTATCTCTTATCCGGGAACGTCTCTTTAACGAGCGTAGATTTACCGCTTTGTCTTGGTCCGGTAACTGCTACAACAGGAAATTGCTGTGACAGTCTTAACAATGTCTCCTTAGCCGATCGTTCTATCATAATTGCTGCTACTCTAAAAGTGGACACGATAGGCAGAAAAAATATCAGTAATGATGT
>R21__coassemble_1208_pt1 | contig 18218 bp, 20 predicted proteins | sample R21__metabat2_high_PE_008 | metagenome-assembled genome bin R21
TGGTGACCCCAAGCGGATTCGAACCGCTGATTGCGCCGTGAGAGGGCGCCGTCTTAACCACTTGACCATGGGGCCGTTTGACTTTTGCCCGTGTATATTACCACAGGTTTAAGTCAGACGCAAGCATTTTAAGTTATCTCTCGTTCATCGGAACGTAGGGCCTTCTCTTGTTGACGCACTTGAACGCAGGACGCATGATCCTGCCGCCGCTTACGAGCTCTTCTATTCTGTGTGCGCTCCAGCCTGCTATTCTTCCGCATGCGAAAAGCGGAGTAAAGAGTTCCTGAGGGATTCCGAGCATTGAATAAACGAGTCCTGCAAAATAGTCGACATTTGCGCAGACGATCTTATCGTTCTTCTTTACCTCGTGGAATACATCAGGTGCGAGCTTTTCGACGCGCAGATAGAGATTGAAAAGATCCATATTGCCGGTCTCTCTTGCAAGGAGCTCAGCATACTTTCTGATAGTGACTGTCCTCGGGTCGGAAAGCGTATAGACTGCGTGTCCTATACCGTAGATCAGGCCTGAACGGTCGAACGCCTCTTTCTTGAGGATCGATGTAAGGTATGCCCTTATCTGGTCTTCGTCCTCCCAGTTGCTTACATGCTCTCTTAAGTCTTTCATCATGCCGTATGCCTTGTTGGATGCACCGCCGTGCTGAGGTCCCTTGAGAGAGCCTACGGCAGCTGCTATAACGGCATACGTATCAGAACCTGTGGAAGATACCGCATGTGTAACAAAAGTGGAGTTGTTGCCGCCGCCGTGCTCAGCGTGGAGCACGAGCATGAGATCCAGGATCCTTGCTTCAAGCTCGGTGAACTTTCCGTCGGCACGCATCAGATAAAGGATGTTCTCGGCAGTGTTGTACTCGGGCTTCGGATCGTGGATATAAAGGCTGTGGTGCTCAATATAGTGTCTTCTTGCCATGTACGCATAAGCGATAAGGACCGGGAATCTTGCGATAAGCTCGGTGCACTGTCTGACGACATTCGGGATGTCTGTCGCATCAGGATTATCGTCATACGAATAAAGCGCGAGAACGGATCTTGCGAGCTTGTTCATGATGTCCGGAGACGGAGCCTTCATGATCATATCCTCGGTGAAATTCTCGGGAAGCCTTCTTACACTTGAGAGGAGATCGTTGAAGTTGGCAAGACTTTCCTTGGTGGGAAGGTCTCCTGTAAGCAGAAGGAATGCGATCTCTTCAAAACCGAATCTCTTCTGCGGGAAGAAACCGTTAACGAGATCGGAGATCTCATAGCCCTGATAGAAGAGTTTTCCTTCAACCGGGATCCTGTCGGCATCGTCAACGATGTAGCTCATGACCTCGCCGACCTCTGTAAGGCCTACGAGCACGCCTGTACCGTCGTTGTTGCGCAGGCCGCGCTTAACGTTATATTTCGTATACAGATCGGGATTGATATGCGATTTGACGCTCGCGATATCGGCGATCTTATTTATAAGCTGTTCTTTCTGTTCCTGATTCATATGATCACATCCTGTCCGGCTATACCGGTGTTGCTGTTTGAGAAATGACTCTTATGCGTGCTGCTCTCTCGTGAAGTTCAGAAGTCCGCCAGCGAGGAGCATACCGCACTGTCTGTCGGAGATGCTGAGCGTAGTTGCGAAATCGTAGCCCTGAGTCTTGTTTGTAACGATGACGGGCTTGCCTTCCTTTGCAGCCATGACCTGATTCCTTGCGTCCTTGATCTCGAGTTCGTCTAACAGACCGAGCTTGTCGTAATCAGCCTTATCATTGAAAACAAGAGGCAGGATACCGTTGTTGATGAGGTTAGCCATGTGGATCCTTGCAAATGAGAGCGCGATAACGCCCTTTACTCCGAGCTGGAGAGGTGCGAGAGCTGCATGCTCACGTGAAGAGCCCTGACCGTAGTTCTCACCGCCTACGATAAATCCGCCGTTGTTCTCCTTTGCTCTCTTAGGGAACTCCTCATCACAAGGTGTGAGGCAGAAGTCTGCAAGGTAAGGAACGTTACTTCTGTAAGGCAGAAGCTTGGAGTTCGAAGGCATGATGTGGTCTGTGGTGATGTTGTCCTCGAGCTTGATCAATACCTTTCCGTCCACTTCTTCGCCAAGCTTTGTATTTACCGGGAAAGGCTTGATGTTCGGGCCTCTTACGACCTCAACATCGCTGCTGGATTCAGCGGGCATGATGACCATGTTGTCGTTGACCATGAAGTTATCGGGCATCTCGACTACCGGAGGTTCACCGAAATCAGCGGGGTCTGTGACAACGCCTGTGATGGCTGCAACAGCAGCAACCTCAGGGCTTACAAGATAGATGGAAGCAGACTTTGTTCCTGATCTTCCATAGAAGTTTCTGTTGTTTGTACGCAGTGATACGGCATTTGTCTTAGGAGACTGTCCCATACCGATGCAGGGTCCGCAGCCGCACTCGATGATCCTTGCACCTGCAGCGATCATGTCGGAAAGAGCTCCGTTCTCAGCGAGCATGTTGAGTACCTGCTTGGAGCCGGGAGCGATAACGAGAGATACGTCAGGAGCTACAGTGTGGCCCTTGAGGATAGCTGCTACCTTGAGCATGTCGTAAAGTGATGAGTTGGTGCAGGAACCGATGCAGCACTGGTCGACCTTGAGGCCTGCGACTTCCTTGATGGAAACTACCTGGTCAGGCATGTGAGGCTTTGCGATGAGAGGTCTGAGTGTTGCGAGGTCGATCTCGATCTCCTCGTCGTAAACAGCATCCTCATCAGCCTTGATCTCGGACCATGCGTCTTCCCTGTCCTGAGCCTTGAGGAAAGCTCTTGTTACCTCGTCAGAGGGGAAGATGGAAGTCGTTGCGCCGAGCTCGGCGCCCATGTTTGTGATGGTTGCACGCTCAGGAACCGACAGTGTCTTAACGCCGTCGCCTGCATACTCGATGATCTTGCCTACACCGCCCTTAACGGTCATGATGCGGAGAACTTCGAGGATGATGTCCTTTGCAGTTGCCCAGTTGCCGAGCTTGTTCTTAAGGGTTACACGGACCATCTTAGGCATTGTAATGTAGTAAGGACCGCCGCCCATAGCTACTGCTACGTCAAGTCCGCCTGCGCCGATAGCGAGCATGCCGATACCGCCGCATGTAGGAGTATGGGAGTCAGAACCGAGAAGTGTCTGTCCCGGGATACCGAAACGCTCAACATGAACCTGGTGGCAAACGCCGTTACCGGGACGGCTGAATCTGATGCCGTGCTTTGCAGTAACTGTCTGAATGTACTTGTGGTCATCAGCGTTCTCAAAGCCTGTCTGAAGCATGTTGTGATCGATATAAGCAACTGAGAGCTTTGTCTTAACGCGGTCAACACCGATGGCCTCGAACTGGAGGTATGCCATGGTACCCGTAGAATCCTGCGTAAGCGTCTGGTCGATCCTGATTGAGATCTCCTCGCCTGCCTTCATCTCACCGGATAAAAGGTGATCTTTGATGATCTTCTGTGAAATTGTCATACCCATGGAAATAATCCTCCTTCTTTTAGCCTTGCAATTATAGCATTTTTAATTATAAAAATCAGAGTACGCGGGTAATGTACCGCAAATTTCAATATTTACAACAAAAAGACCTTTTTCGAGGTCTTTGTTTTTATCAAATTGTTTAATCTGTTAAAGGAAAATCGTTATCTGCGCTTTGAAGACAGCACATATCCGGTAATGGCAGATGCTGCCGCTGCATTTAAAGATTCGGCTTTGCCGGGCATGGGGATCTTGACCAGGCGCGTGCATTTAGCTGATGTTTCATCAGTCAGCCCGCGTCCTTCGTTGCCTATGAGATATGCCGCAGGGAGCTTTATGTCAGCCTCTTTGAGGTCCTCTCCCTTAAGGTGCATGGCAAGTGAATCGATCCCGTTCTTTGCAAAAAAAGCAAAAGCATCTTCCATAGTGCAGGTCACGAGCGGCAGATGCCAGACGGAGCCCATGGATGACCTTAGGGTCTTTTCATTAAAGGGATCACAGGTCGAAGGCGACATAATGACGGCAGTGAAATCAAACGCATCCGACGTCCTTATTATCGTTCCGAGATTCCCAGGGTCCTGAATGTCTTCGAGCACCGCGAAAATATCGTTTCCGTCACCCCTGAACGGGATCTCCTTTTCGAGGACAGGCTGCTCCACTATACATGCGATGCCCTGCGGATTTACGGTAGATGCGATCTTTTTAAAGCAGTCATCACTTAGCAAAGTGATCTCTGCACCGACCGCATATTTTTCAGCCCATGGAATGTTCTTTTCCGTGATTACGACTTCAGAAGGTATGATTCCAGAACCGAACGCATCGGTACAGAGCCTCTCACCTTCGAGAAAGACGAGTCCCTCACGCCTTGCATTCTCACGTTTGTGAAGAGACGCAAGACGCTTTACCTTTGCATTGTCACGGCTGGTTATGGGCTGCATAGGCAGATCAGTTAATTCCTATGACATTTCTGAACAAAAACAGCATTACTGCAAGAGGAATGGTAAGTGCGATGAATGCACCCTTTCCGATCTTTTTTCTGCAGAGCGAAAAGATAAGCACGAACACGCTGTAAGACAGCAAAAAGAAATATGCGGCAGCTTTATCCGAATTATCGGCCAGCAAAGAAAACAGGAACATTAAAGTGTATATTCCTGAAGTGATACCGCCTGCGATCCTGAGTATCTTAAGGAAGATCCTGCTTCCTGCAGGTTCTCCGTTCGGATCGTAAAGAACGCCCGGAAGCGGCTGCGTATAGACAGGCTGTTGATACGGCTGCAAAGAAGTAACTGGTGCATACTGCGGATATGCAGGCTGGGCAACAGGAGCAAACTGGGACTGCTGCATCATAGCCTGCTGTGCCTGCAGCGCTTCAGCGGCATTACGCGCATAAATTGAACTCGGCGGATATACCGGAGTTACAGGGATCGCTTGAAATTCGGGCATCACGGGAGCTGCATAAGGAACTGACTGCTGCATCGGAGGCACTTCCTGAACAGGCGCTGCCTGCTGGGCGGGCGCAGCCGGTTGGGCCGGGGCTGCCGGCTGAGGTGCTGACGGCTGAGATGCTGCCGGCTGAGGTGCAGACGGCACGTTTTCGACCTTGGCGCCGCAATTCTCACAGAACAGTGAATCATTGAGTATCTCGCATCCGCAATGCTTGCAAAACATAATCTGTCTCCCTTCGGACCTGTAAGATGTCTAGAAAAATCATAAAATACTAAGCCGGCTTTGGCAAGAATTTAAAAGGCGCGGGAAATTCCCGCGCCCATTTAAGTCTTAATCAGTATCTGAGATCAAGCGAGAGCTGCCTTAGCCTTCTCTACGAGAGAAGTGAAGCTTGCTGCATCAGAGATAGCGATGTCGGAAAGAACCTTACGATCGAGCTCGATGCCAGCCTTCTTAAGGCCGTTCATGAATCTGGAATAGCTCATATCGTTGAGACGGCATGCTGCGTTGATACGAACGATCCAAAGTCTTCTGAAGTCTCTCTTCTTGTTTCTTCTGTCACGGTAAGCATAGTTGCCGGACTTGAGAACCTGCTGGTTAGCTACCTTAAAGAGCTTGCTCTTGTGGCCCCAGTAGCCCTTTGCAGCCTTAAGTATCTTATGATGACGAGCCCTTGTACGGATTCCTCTTTTAACTCTTGACATGTCATTGTCCTCCTAATCGAATTAAGCGTAAGGAATCATCTTCTTGATGATTCTTGCATTAGCGTCAGATGCGACCTCGCTGTGTCTGAGATGTCTCATTCTCTTTGTAGGTCTCTTACTAAGAATGTGGCTTCTGAACGCCTGCTTGTGAAGGACCTTGCCGGAACCTGTCACCTTAAATCTCTTCTTAGAAGAACTGTGTGTTTTCTGCTTAGGCATTTTTCTTATCCTCCTGGTTATTTTTTCTTTGCCGGCGACAGGTACATTACCATGTTCCTGCCCTCTATCTTTGGCTGTTTGTCGATCGAACCGTATTCTTCGACGCCCTTGGCGAATTCCGTCATGACCTCGAAGCCTTTATTCTGGAAAGCCATCTCACGGCCTCTGAATCTTATGTTGACCTTTACTCTGTCTCCGTTGCTCAGGAACTTGATGACAGCCTTGCGCTTGACTTCGATATCGTGAACGTCGGTAGTAAGCTTTAAGCCGATCTCCTTGAGCTCAGTTTCCTTCTGCTTCTTCTTCGCTTCTTTCTCTTTCTTTCCCTTCTCGAAAAGGAATTTCTTGTAATCCATGATCCTGCATACAGGGTTCTCTGGATTGGGCGAAATGCAGACCAGATCGAGTTCCGCTTCCTCAGCGCGGCTCTTTGCCTCTTCGAGCGGTACAACACCGATCATGTTGCCTTCTGCGTCAATAAGGCGGACCTGCGCGAATTTGATCGAATCGTTGATCAACTGATTCTCGTTAGCCTTTGAGATAGTAATCACCTCCCGTTTAAATGTCGATATTTCCTAATGTCATAAAAAAAGAACGGATATAATCCGTTCTCTCATAACAGCCCTGCCTTAAGATAAGGCAACCCTCTATAGGTTTAAAACTATTAACCTCTTTACAGCCCTCAGGCGCTTGAGGTGAGAAACGGAATGTTCTTCTTTTCAACGCGATAATAATAAATAAACTCTGCGGCAATGTCAAGGCATTTTTTAATGAATGACCTTGAGGAAGGATCTTCTGTGTATCGGCGTCATGCCAAGCTCCCTGATCGCTGCATAATGATCCTTCGTTCCGTAGCCCTTGTGCTTGGCAAAACCGTAGCCGGGATAGACCTTGTCATATTCCATCATTATATGGTCCCTGGTTACCTTTGCAAGTATCGAAGCGGCAGCGATCGAATCGGAATTTGCATCGCCTTTAATTATCGGAACGACGTCAACACCTGTACCGCTTAAGTTGACTGCATCTATGAGCAGCAGATCGGGCCTCAGTTTCTTGGAAATATCCTCAACGCAGGTCCTCATGGCTTTCTTTGTTGCCTCAAGTATGTTGATCTCATCAATGACTTCAGCAGATATCTCGCACACCGTCCACGCAAGTGCCTTTTCTTTTATCTGGACAAATAGTTCCTCACGTTTCTTCTCGGAAAGTTTCTTTGAATCGTCGAGTCCCAGGATCTTCACGTTGGGATCCAGTATGCAGCATCCTGCGACAACAGGACCGGCAAGAGGGCCTCTTCCCGCTTCGTCGATCCCTGCTATGACGGAATATCCCTTAGCTTGATATTCACGCTCGTATGCGTAGAGCTTCTCATATTTCTCTTCAAGCTGTTCAATCGTAAGTTTAGCCATGATCAGTTTCCTTTTGGAGGATCGGGTTCCTCAAGTGTAATCCTTCCGATGCGGCCTTCACGAAGATCCGTGAGAAGCGTTTTCGCAAACCTCTCCTCATCAACTCTTCCGCCGCTCATTACGCATCCGCGTTTCTTGCCCATTGCAAGGAAAAGATCGTAATACGGATCCGAATATCCCATGTCGTCTTCACTGCTTTCAATGTCAAGCGGCACGCTGTAGCGCTCTGTCATGAGCTTCGGATACAGTTCGATCAGTATCTTCATTATCTCGTACGCGGTCTCTGTGACTTCGGTCACCTCGTCTTTAATCGAACCGCATGCCTGAAGGCATATTGCGCTTCTCTTAGTAGCGATCCTCGGCCAGAGCACGCCCGGCATGTCCATCAGTTCAAGCCTTCCGCCCGTCATTATCCATTTGAAATCCTTGGTGACGCCGGGCCTGTCGCCTGTGACAGCGGCTTTCTTTCCCGCGAGCGCATTGATTAGAGTCGATTTGCCGGTATTGGGGGATCCTACCACCATGGCTCTGACGGGCCTTCCGGTACGTCCCTTCTCCGCAGCCTTATTGAGCTTCTCCTCCATGAGATCCATGGTCAGCTGGTTAAGCCTGTCAAAACCCTTCTTGTGGTTGCTTTCAAGCGCACATGCGGGAATACCGTTCTTTGCAAGATGGTCGATCCACTGGTTTGTCTTGGCGGGATCAGCAAGATCCGCCTTGTTGAGGACAACTATCCTCGGTTTGTCTCCGATGATCTTATCGAGCTCGGGATTCCTGCTCGAAAACGGTATTCTGCAGTCAGCAGTCTCATAAACGATGTCGACGAGCTTCAAACGCTCGCCGGTCTCGTTGAGAGCCTTGCGCATATGACCCGGGAACCAGTTGATGTTATTAGCCATAAATCACCTCGAAATCAGTGAAATAATGATAACACACTGTTTCATACAAAAGGAGTTATAAAAAAGACCTGAAAAAATGCAAAATATTATAAGAAACGGCCGATTCTTATAATATTTTCAAATAAATCGGGTGCTTTTTTATAATAGAACCCACAAATGGATATCAATAAAAGAGGCTGCCCGAAAGCAGCCTCGTTCTTTTGCAGTTAAACCGCGAATTACAGCTTCTGCTGGATCTTCGCTGCCTTGCCCTGACGGTCGCGGAGGTAATAAAGCTTTGCTCTTCTGATCTTACCCTTACGAATGATCTCGATGTGGTCAATCTTAGGGCTGTTAACAGGAAGAATCCTCTCAACGCCTACGCCGTAAGAAATACGACGGATAGTGATAGACTCTGAAAGTCCTGAACCCTTTCTAGCGATAACATATCCTTCGAAAACCTGGATACGCTCCTTAGAACCTTCCTTGATCTTGAGGTGTGCCTTTACATAGTCACCGACCTCTACATCAGGATAGTTATTCTTGATATTTTCACTCTCGATAACTTTTACTAAATCCATTTTGTCTTTTCCTCTCTTTCCTGCAGATGTTCGTGCCTGGAATTAGGGCAGAGGACCATCCTGATAAAACTGAAAAAGTTTATCACAACCCTTTTTCAAAGGCAAGCATCTTTTCCCAGTCTTTTTCGGAGACAACTTCCTTATCGAAAAGGTCCGGACGTCTGTTCAATGTATCAACCAGAGCCGCCGCCCTGTTATATTCCCCGATAAGCGCATCATTGCCGTTTCTTAAGATCTCGGGGACGGTCTTGCCGTTCCACTCAGCCGGCATCGTGTACTGTGGCGCCTCAAGGAGATTTCCGGTATGCGATTCGGCCGTAAATGCCTCTTCATTGGGGAGAACCCCGGGAATGAGCCTTGCGACGGCATCAATGATGACGATCGCGGCAGTCTCACCGCCCGTGAGAACATAGTCCCCTATCGATATCTCCTCGTCGCATACCATATCGGTTACGCGCGCGTCTATGCCTTCATAGTGTCCGCAGATGATGAGCAAATTCTTATGTGACGCAAGTTCGTGAGCCTTCTTCTCATTGAAAACATGGCCCTTGGGCGACATAAAGACCGTATAGGGCTTCTCGCCTGCTAATTCGCAAGCCTTCTCATATGCACCGTAAACAGGCTCGCATCTGATCATCATGCCGGTACCGCCGCCATAGATCGTGTCATCCACGCGGCCATAGGTGTTCGGAGCGTAATCCCTCATCTGGATGCATTCCAATGAGAACGCGCCTTTTGCCATGCCGCGTCCCGTAATGCTCGTATTAAGGTAACCGGTGACCTGCTCGGGAAATAATGTAGCTACGTAGAAGTTCATGATGGTGTCTGGTCATTCCTGCTTATGAATTCAACATTACCGTCTTGATCGACCTTGATAGCCGTGCCACAGAACGGACAGTAACCTACGGTTGTCCTTCTGATCTTATTGCCGGTGGAACCGCAGTTGGGACACTCAACGGCAACGTACTGGGTCTCAAGCTCGTCATTGTACTTCTGCTGATCGAATTCGATCTTCTTCTGTGCAGTCGCCGACTTCTGCTTATCAGCCTCTGCCTTTGCCTGTGCAGCCTTCTGCTTTGCGACAGCGACCTTCTTCTTACGGATGATCGATGAGATTATGATAAGTCCTACAACAACGATCGCAACGACCACAATGATCGTAAACACCTGCTTTTCAGACAACTGCTTGATCATGATGCGATCGCCCGCCCTCATGAAAGCCTTCTGGAAAAAGTGACCCTCATCAAGGTCGCCATCCGTATAGTAGTAATCGATGTAATCGAGCAGGATCTCTCTGGCCTGCTCATCCATCACCTGTGTCTCAGCATCGAATCCGGGGGTCGCTGTAACAATGTAGTTACTGGATTCATTCGGATATTCGCGGAAGATAACGATCAGATGTCCCTCGTCATTGCCGAACATCTCCCTGTATTTTTTCTCGCCAAGCTCTTCCACGCTGCCTTCGGACATATAATCCTTACCTTCTTTGCCCATGATCCAAAGATAAGGCTGTACGCCGGTCTTCTGATAGAAATATTCAAGGCCTGATTTGACCGCTTCTGCTTCCCCGCTCTTATCGATCCAGTCGCCCCAGTCGTCCTGATACCATTTATCAATAGCCTGGCACTTATCTGCAGGCAGCGCCTCTCGCTGGATCGTAGATCTTTCGATCTTGAAGAACGTACCGATATCCCCGGTATCGATAATGCCGTAAAAAATGCCCACGATCATGATCATCGGGAATATCAGCATTATGCTGAAGATCCTCGAACATCCGCATCCGCTGCGCCTGTAACTGCTGCCTGATCCGGAATAACCGCCGGAATAGTGAGATCCGCCCGAATGATGCGAATATGAAGACCTGTAGGATGAACCTGAAGATCTGTATGAGGAACCCGAGGATCTGGAGGATCTTGATGAACCTCCGGAATGCGAGTGGCTGCTCGAATGATGAGAACTGTGATGTGAGCTTCCGCCTCCGCCGCCTCTGCCCATAAAAAAATCCTCCCTTGTCATTTACTCCGGGAAGATTTTAACATAACGAAATACGATTTACTAATAAAACAAGCGGTCTGCGGACTTTACTCGTACAGTTCATAAAGCCCGTCGGGAAGCCTGCAGTGAATGGACGCGTTCTCTACGGAAACGTCATAGCAGTACTCTTTTACGAACGGGATCAGAAGGTCCTTCTTACCTTTCCGCTTGATCGAAAGGATATGTCCGCTTCCAGCCTCGATGCAGTCTGAAACCTGCCCGAGCTCTCCTCTTTCGTCATCAGTGACAGTCATGCCGATAAGATCCGCCGTGTAATATCTGCCCTTCGGAAGAGGTACCGCATCGCTCCTTGAAACCGATATATAACGGCCGTGAAGAGCCTGCGCCTTATCGCGGTCATTCAGTCCCTCAAGCATGACAAGAACGATGCCCTTGTCCAGTCTTGCGGAAACGACGCAAGTCTCCTTGGGATCCTCCAACTTGGGTCCTGTCAGGAAACATCTTTTCATAGACAGGAAACGGCGCGCATCATCCGTCAGGGGAAATACTTTGATCTCCCCGCGGACGCCGTGCGCGCCGATTATCTTTCCTGTAACTATTAAGTCTTCCAAGAGTATCAGCCGACGATGTCAACGATGACGCGCTTACCTTCTTTGAGGTACTTCGCCTTCATGATCGAACGGATGGCCTGTGCCCTCTTGCCGTTCTTGCCGATGATCTTACCGGTATCGTCAGGGGCGACGGAAAGCTCGAAAATAATGGTATTTCCGCGCTCTGTCTTCTTGACGTTGACCTCATCGGGATTATTCACCAGTTCCCTGGCGATATAAACCAATAAATCGTCCATTATCAATTACCTCAGATGATGCCCTGCTTCTTGAGAAGGGACTTAACTGTCTCAGTGGGCTGAGCACCGTTGCCGATCCACTTCTTAGCTGCTTCAGCATCGATCTCAACAGAGTTCTCTGCCTTCATGGGATCATAAGTACCGATCTCCTCGATGAAACGACCATCTCTGGGGTATCTTGAATCAGCTACAACAACACGATAGAAAGGTGCCTTCTTCTTACCCATTCTTCTTAAACGAATCTTTACTGCCATTTTCTTTTCCTCCGGAAAAATATTTGTTTTTTATGATCTACGCGGGAGTCCCGCGGGAGTCACCTTAGTTAATGCTTATCTTCTGCCCTTACGCTTCTTCTTGCGGTCTCTTCTTCCCGTAGGTGTTACGGGACCGTCATCGGTTTCAGTGTTCTTTCTTCCGAAAAGTCCTGCAAATCCTCCCTTGGAAGGAGCTTCCATTCCTTCAGGAAGCATGTCTGAAGGAATACCGTTCATACCTGCCATGCCGTTCATTCCGCCGCCCAGGCCCATCTTTGCAGCCTGCTTGGCAAAACCCTTGGGCATCTTGAAACCGCCCTTGCCGTTGCTGAACTGCTTCATCATCTTGGATGTCTGCTCATACTGTGTGATGAGCTTGTTGACGTCAGAAACCTCAACGCCCGCACCTGCAGCGATCCTCTTTCGGCGGCTTGCATTAAGGATCGAAGGTACTCTTCTCTCCTTCTTTGTCATAGACGAGATTATCGCCATCTGACGGTCGATTATCTTATCATCAAGATCCTCATCGGATACTTTTCCGGCAGCACCGGGAAGCATTCCTACGAGATCCTTTAATGAACCCATTTTCTTCATCTGCTGGAACTGCGAATACAGATCGTCGAGATTGTATCCGCTGCTCATCATGCGCTCCATCGACTTGATGGCTTCTTCTTCGTCGATATTGCTCTGAGCCTTTTCGATAAGGCTTACGACGTCACCCATTCCGAGGATCCTGTCAGCCATGCGCTGAGGATGGAACTGCTCTATCGCATCAACCTTTTCACCGGTACATATGTACTTGATCGGTTTGCCCGTAAGCTTTCTGATGGAAAGTGCGGCACCGCCCCTGGCGTCACCATCGAGCTTTGTCATGATGAAGCCGTCCATGCCGATAGCTTCTTCAAAAGTCTGCGCAACGTTAACGGCTTCCTGACCGATCATCGCATCGACTACGAGGAGCTTCTCTGTGGGATTGACGGTATCGCTGATGTCCTTGAGCTCGCCCATGAGCTCGTCATCAACAACAGTACGTCCTGCAGTATCTATGATCAGGTAATTGCAGAGCAGATATCTGGCTTTGCCTTCACCGTCTCTTGCGATCTTAACGGCATCCTTCTCTTCAGGATCGATATAGCAATCAATGCCTACAGCATCAGCAAGAACCTTGAGCTGTCCTGCAGCTGCGGGTCTGTGAACGTCAACGGATACAACCATCGGCTTCTTTCCTGCCGCCTTAAGGAGCTTGGCAAGCTTTACTGCCGTGGTGGTCTTACCTGCACCCTGAAGACCGTAAAGGATTATCGTATTAAAACCTGTAGAAGAAGAAAGAAGTTTGTCTGAACCGTTCTCGCCTCCGAGGAGATCCGTAAGGGAATCCCTGACGATCTTAACGATCTGCTGACCCGGAGTGAGTGACTGCATGACGTCGGCGCCCTTGCACTTCTCGCTCATCTCGGAAACGAATTCCTTAACAACGCCGTAGTTAACGTCAGCCTCAAGGAGAGCCATGCGGATCTCGCGCATCATCTCCTTGATGTCAGCTTCGGTAACGCGTGCCTTGCCGCGCATCTTAGCCGTTATGTTCTGCAGTTTTGACGAAAGGCTCTCAAACACCTTGTTACATTTCCTCTATCAGTTCTTCAAGTTCTCCGGCGGCCTTGTCACAGTCACCGTTCTTTATCAGATCAAGAGCTTTCTGTGCCCTTGCTTTGTTCTTCTCGAAAAGTCCCATGAGCCCCAACTTATCCTCGTATGACTCAAGTTCCTTCTCAGCGCGCTTGATCGTATCGTGCACTCCCTGCCGAGAAATCCCCTGGAGCTCGGCGATCTCGGCGAGCGACAAGTCCTCATAGTAGTAACTCTCGCATGCCTCGCGCATCCTGTCGGTCAGGAGATTCCCGTAAAAATCAAGCAAAATGCCTGTTCTGATTGACTTTTCCTTCATATGGGCGCAATTCTCCTCCGAATACGACCACAGAATAATAACAAAGAGCCGGAACGGTGTCAAGTATTTTTACTTGTCAGCACTTTTTTTATTTGACAAGGAGACATGCAGCCCTTACCTGAAACATGCACTAAATAAGCCGTTTTACTACACGTTTTTATGTAAATAGAGGCGATTTTACCTAAAACGTGTACAAAACAAGGCAATTCACTACACGATTTAGTACACTCCGCTTTTTTATCAGCCGATTCAAGAATCTTTCATTGGCGCGCCGCGCCATTATTGCCTTAACACAACAAAGAGGCAGTCCCTTGCGGAACTGCCCCTTGATAATTCAATTACTGATCAGATATCAGCCCTTCTCGAGAGCGAGTGTGACTGTTGTACGGTCGCAGACGTCCGAGGGTCCGAAGTACTGGATAGCACCCGGGAATGTGAAGCAAGTCTCGACTGCCCACTTCTCACGGTTAGCTTCGAAATACTTGAACGGCTTGCCGTCGAGCTCAACAAGAGCCTTACGGATAACCGGCTTATCCTTACCGTTTCTTCTCTCCATGTTCATCATCTTTGTGATGGGCATGCCGCCTGCAACCCACTCGTCAGCGGGCTTGGAGATGTTGGAAACCTTGGAGAGGTAACCTGTGAAGCCGTACTGGATGAGCATGAAAGCGTTGAATCCGAGAGAGTAGCAGTAATCTGCGTCGAAGTTTGAAGGGAATGCGCAGCGGCCCTCATAACCGAAGAAGTGATGCTGAGCACCGAACTTGCCCTTGTATGTGCCTGCTTCCTTTCTCTTTGCAAGCTCGTTCTTGACCATCTCGGAGAAGAGCTTCTCGGACTCGATGAGGGATACCTGAACGTTGCCGTGAGGGTCTCTCTCGAGGAAGAGCTGCTGCTGGATGCCCTGAGGAAGGATATCGAAAACCTTGAAAGCATCAGCGGAAAGGCCTGCCTTGATGAACTCGTACTTTGCGTTCCAGTCAGGAAGAGCGTTGAACTGTGCTGTCTTCTCGCCTGCGAGGAGCTCGTTGATCTCAGCGATGAGAGCGGAAAACTCGGGAACGAACTCTACGATACCCTCAGGGATGATGGCAACGCCGAAGTTGTCGCCGTTAGCTGCTCTCTTCTCAACGGAATCAGCGATCTGGTTTGTGATGTCGCTAAGTGACATCTTCTTTGCTGCAACTTCCTCACCGATGAGGCAGATGTTAGGCTGTGTCTCAAGAGCGCACTCAAGAGCAACGTGGGAAGCGGAACGTCCCATGACCTTGATGAAGTGCCAATACTTCTTTGCGGAGTTAGCGTCACGCTCGATGTTGCCGATGAGCTCGGAATATGTCTTTGTAGCTGTATCGAAACCGAAAGAAGCCTCGATGTCCTCGTTCTTGAGGTCGCCGTCGATGGTCTTAGGGCAGCCGATAACCTGAATGCCTGTGTTATGAGCAGCCATGTACTCAGCGAGAGTAGCTGCGTTTGTGTTGGAGTCGTCGCCGCCGATGATTACGATAGCTGTAAGGCCGTTCTCTTTTGCATATTCAGCAACAGTGTTGAACTGCTCTTCTGTCTCGAGCTTTGTTCTGCCGGAACCGATGATGTCGAAACCGCCTGTATTTCTGTATGCGTCGATGAACTTGTCGTCGAACTCAACATAGTCGTTCTTAAGAAGTCCGTCAGGTCCCTTCTTAAAGCCGAGAAGCTTGTTCTCAGGATTTGTTGCCTTAAGAGCGTCATAGAGACCGGAGATGACGTTGTGTCCGCCCGGAGCCTGACCGCCTGAAAGGATAACGCCTACAACCTGCTTCTTAGCAGCTGAAGTGTTAGCGCCCTTAACGAATGTGATCTCGGGCTTACCGTATGTGTTAGGGAAAAGAGCCTTGATCTGGTCCTGATCTGCAACACTCTGTGTAGCAGCGCCTTCCTGAACAGAGATCTCTGAAATGCCGTTTCTGAGCATACCCGGAAGCTTGGGCTGGTACTCGTATCTGGCTTTCTGAAGCGGTGAAATATCCATAATTACACTCCTTTAAGTATAGATTTAACAAACATTAGAATAATAGATAATTTAACCTGAAAAGTAAATAGATTGTATTTGTAAGGCAGTACTGAATCCATTGGGGTCTATGCCGTCTTTCTATCGCCGTTCATGCGTCTCATGATAGCATTGATCTCTTTTTCAGATGGTATATCAAACATGCCGATTGCTGTAAAGTAGATATCCACCTTGACAACTTTTCTGCCATCACGGTTTTCCCGTTGATGAACCTCGATCCTCTTTATCAGTGTGTTCACTAATTCAGGATCAAGTTCGGTCACCTGCGACAGATTGCGGAGTTTATTGAAAAGATAACTTAACTCTAAACTTTCTCTTTCTGTCCTGGTCAGTTTCGCCTGCAACTCCGCAATGGTCTTGTCGATTTCTTTCTGTTCCGCCTCATATGACTGTATAAGTTTCTCATATCTGTCATCTGACAGCTTCCCGAAAGCATTGTCTTCATATATACGCTTTGTGAGGAAATCCAATTCATTCTGCCTCTTTTCAGCCTGAGAAAGCTTCATCTTCTCTGCTTTAAGAGCTTCAGACTTAAGTGTCTTATTCCTCTCACCCACCATATACATGAACACACTTTCATAACAACGCACAAAATCTGCCAGATCGCCTATTGCAATGAGCACTATTCGTTCAAGAACGATATTCCTGATTATATGTGCTGAACAATAATCTTTGCCATTCTTATACATCGCACATCTGTAAAAATCCTGATTGGGGCCATAGGTTCTGCTTGTACAGAAATGCATCTTGGATCCGCAGTCGTGGCAGAAAAGAAGTCCTGAGAATTTGCTCGTCTTGCCAGACTTTAATGGCCTTCTTCTGTTTTTACGCAGTTCATGAACCCTCAGCCAGTCATCTTCAGACACAATAGCTTCCTGACAGTTCGGTATTATCTGCCGCTGTTCCTCTGGAATGAGAGTCGTCTTGTGAACTTTATAACTTACGGTCGAGTAAGCATTATTCACCATACACCCGGTATACTTCCTGTTATCAAGGATATGAGATACCGTTGAATCCTTCCATTTGTACGGATCATCAGGAAGGTCGAAAGTATAACCCCTTCCGATAGAAGCATAATAGGCATTGGGTGTAAGGACTTTCTCTTCCTTAAGTCTTCCTGCTATCTGTACCGTTCCCATACCTGAAAGGAACAGTTCAAAGATATGCCTCACAACCTTTGCAGCTTCCTCGTCTATCAGCCACTTCTCCTTGTCATTCTTATCTCGGACATAACCAAAAGGAACATGGTGGGATACGCGCATATTGTGTTCAGACTTCGTTTTCCAAACCTGACGGATCTTCTTGGAAGTCTGTGCCGCATACCATTCATTAAAGATTGCATGGAACGGCATTATCTCCACGCCTTCACCGGTTGAAGTATTTACATGCTCCTGTATCGCTATGAACGTGATTCCCAAAGAAGGATAGACTATTTGCGTAAGACGCCCAACTTCAGTCTGTTCACGCCCGAATCTCGACAGATCCTTGACGATTATCGTTCCAATCTTACCCTCTTCAGCAAGAGTTTCCATCTCCTTGAATCCCGGGCGATCGAAAGTCGTACCGGATATACCGTCATCAACGAAAAATCTCGTATTATGGTATCCGTTCTTCTTACAATAGTCCTGAAGTATCTGCTTCTGGTTCTTGATGGAATTAGATTCCTCATCCGACTGTTTGTCTGCATCATCTACCGATAACCTGCAGTAAAGCGCTGTTATTTTATTGTCTTTGCCCTGAATATCTGATGTTGTCATTTTACTTTGCTCCTTCCTGACAACCGGGCATAGCATCAGTATCTTCAGAATACTCTCTCATTTTGGAAGCGTCTATATTTTTCAAAAGATAGTCCTGAAACTGCTTCATTACGGATACGCGACCTTTTGAATCGTAATGTGTTTCTATCTGAAACACCGTATTACCGATCTTTACTTCGAAAGACTGCTCGCCATACTTCTCGATAGGTTCATAAAAATCAGGATTGATCAATCTCTTCCTTGCTTCACTATCTTCATTCATATTCAATCCCTCTACAAAAACAGAACATTTGTTCTTATTGTAGAATGCTGCATATTGCTTGTCAATAGTATAACCGACTGAGACTAGAGAAATGTCCGTTTAATCCACCATATCAAGCAAGCCAGAACCAGATGTAAAAATCAGTAAGCGGCAAATCTCATACACCTCACATAATAGATAAGTGATATTCATCTGCTAAATAATTAAAACCGTATCCCGCTAGATGTTTCACATAAATCTCAAGTTTTAATTCAAAAGATAGTTTCATATATAAACCCCCGAAGTTTGTCCAACTTCAGGGGTTCGCTTCATTTATCTAAGGCTTAGTCTATAAACTTGCAATATATTGGTATTAACCGTAACCGTGATCTACATGTTCCCAGCAACCGTCTTTTG
>R21__coassemble_1214_pt1 | contig 18130 bp, 13 predicted proteins | sample R21__metabat2_high_PE_008 | metagenome-assembled genome bin R21
GATTACGGCTTTGATTCTTGTTCTGGCGATGACGGTTTCTCTGTCATCATGTTCCAAGTCATTGGGGCCTGAGACTCTTCCTGAAACTACTTTGCCGACAACGACTGAGACTTCTGCGACTGAAACGACAACTCCGGCCCCTACGGAAACAGAGCCTTTGGGACCTGAACCTACCAGTGTTCCGGTTGTTACCAAATCGCCTGTAAAGACATACGGAATGCTTTCCGTATCTAACGGACAGCTTATCTCTTCAAAGACAAAGCAGGCTGTTGTTCTCAGGGGAATGAGTTCTGACGTCCTGAGCGAATGCGCAGGTTTCTTTGGTGCGGAAACGGTAAAGACACTTGCTGAAGACTGGGGTATTGACGTTCTCAGGCTCGCGGTTCCTGCAGACAGCGTTACTGAATCTTATGTTAAGAATTCCGAGAAGTATTTTAAACAGACTTGTGAGATCATCGATCTCTGTGTTGCGCAGGGTATTTATGTAATCGTTGACTGGCATATAAGTGCTACCGGCAATCCTGCGACTAACCAGAAAAAGGCTGTTGATTTTTTTACCAGAATCGCAGGCGTTTATGCTGACAGTCCGAATCTTATATATGAGATCTGCAATGAACCTAATGGAACCAAAACGATCAAGAATAAAAAGGGCAAAAACGAAAAAGTAAATATCGAATGGGGAAATACCGTCAAGCCTTATGCAGAAGCGGTTATCAAGGCAATCAGAACTATTGATAAGGATAATGTGATCATCGTCGGAACATCCGACTGGTGCCGCGATATCGATAAAGCTGCACAGAGCCCGCTGAAGGGAGCTAATCTTGCTTATTCTGTACATTTCAATGCTTACACTGACGGCGCCGATCTTCAGGAGAAGATCACTAATGCCAAGACAGCAGGACTTTGCGTTATCGCGACCGAATGGAAGTCTACTGATTCTTCTGGCGTAAGCGCGCCTCATGCAGAGAATACCGCTAAGTGGCTTGATTTCCTTGAAGAGAACAAGATAAGCTGGTGCAATTCGTATATCGGCGGAAACAACTCTTCAAGTTCAAATGCGCTTATTTTCGGCGGTGAGAGATATACACTTGAAGATATCTTTGCAGGCCACTGGCCTCAGGGTCTTCTTTCGGAATCAGGAGCGCTTGTAAGAGACAGGCTCTTGGCTGCAAAGGGCGTTGCCCAGCCTGAGGTAAAGCCCGAAGACATGCCTTCGGAATTCCCGGATGATTTTGGTGATGACGAGCCCGGTGATGATTCAGAGGATGCTCCTGACAGCGAAGATCAGCCTGAAGAATGAGCTATCAAATAGCAAATAAGCGCGGAAGAAATGAAATTTTCGCGATCGAGACCGAAAGGCTCAGGCTATCGGTCTTAAGAAAGAGCGATGCTCAGCGTGTTGCGGATTATTTCATAAAGAACCGTGATTTCCACAGGGAGTTCGCTCAGACTCATCCGGATTCTTATTTCACATTGCCTGAACAAAAGGAATTTCTGGCATATGACTGCGATTCTTTTCTGGACGGTACGCTTGTTCCTCTATGGATAACTTTAAAAGACGGTAAAGAGATAATCGGAAGGGTTTCGTTCTTTAATCTGGCTTACGGCGGAATGATGAGCTGTGCCGTCGGATACCATCTTGATAAGGATCACACCGGAAAAGGCTATATGACCGAAGCTTTGGAAGCGGCATGCAGTTTTATGTTCAAGGAATATAAGATGCACAGGATCGAGGCATTCATACTTCCGGAGAACGAAAAGTCCATCAGCCTTATCAGACGGGCAGGTTTTACGGCAGAAGGAAAGAGGGTGTCTTACATGCACATAAACGGCAGGTACAGAGACCACGAATCATTCTATCTGTTAGAGCCTGACTACCGTTGATTTAGTTTGTAATAAAAATAATACAAATTTTTATGAAAAATATGTAATAATACATATGATGAATAAAAATATGTGGAGGTGATACACGTGAACAGCAAAATGACGGCTGTAAAGCTTTCTGCCGGAATGCTTATCGGCGTAATGGCTTTAAGTGCTGTTGCATGCGGAAAGAAGAGCAAGCCTACTATTGACACCGCTCCGTCCACTTCATTGATAACTACCACAACAACTACTGCGCCTACAACGTCGCTTCAGGTTTATAAGGGTCCTCTTACCAACGATCAGCAGGTTACCTGGAAGGAAACCACACTCGATCAGCAGGTTACTTATTATGCAAAGGTTACTAAGGGTGAGTTCCTCAACCTTAGAAAAGGTCCCGGCACTGAATATACAAAGATCGGCACTCTTTCAAGAGGACAGACAGTCGTAGTCGTAGCAAGAACAAGCAACGGCTGGTACAAGACGATAGACGGCTTCTACGCTTCAGAAACCTATCTTACAAAGAAACCGCCGACGGCATAATTTTTACTGTTGATTTATTTCGGACGTTAGTGTAACATTTACTTCGCTGAAAATGATTTCAGCGAAATATGCGAGTGTAGTTCAATGGTAGAACTTCAGCCTTCCAAGCTGACCACGTGGGTTCGATTCCCATCACTCGCTCCAGGGTCATTAGCTCAGCTGGATAGAGCAACAGCCTTCTAAGCTGTGGGCCGGAGGTTCGAGTCCCCCATGGCTCACCAATTTAAAAAGAAAGACCTCTTTCTATCGCAAGATGAAAGAGGTTTTTTATTGCTCTGAGCTGTTATACTGTTTTCTGCATATGATAAAATATTTTTAACCTTGGAATAAGGAGGGATGATCATGTTTTGCATTAAATGCGGGAAACCTTTAAATGAAGGGGCTTCTTTCTGCTCTAACTGCGGCACTCCGGCAGGTGAGGCTTCGCAGGCTCCTCAAACGCCTCAGGCTCCGCAGGCGCTTCAAGACGGAACTTCGATAAATGTTTCTTATGACGAGTCTTCTCAGCAGGTTATTCCTTATGAACCGCCTGTTATGGAAGGCGGCAATATCATTATTCCTGTACACAGACGTTACAGGATCTTTTGTCCTGACTGCGGTCATGTAACTGACAATATCAAGAAAGATACTTCTGCTGGTTATCCTTGCCCCGTATGCGGTAAGGCTTATGCTTATGCAGGTCAGCTGCTGATGTACAGACAACCGGATTTTTATCCGTTACATGCCATACAAAAGACCACGGTCATGTTAGACGGCAGGGAGTGTGGTGATCTTGTAGACAGAGACCCCGTAAGACTAATGCTTGGTCCTGGTACGCATATGGTAACTGTCGGCGGTTATGGTTTACACCGTCCGCAGCAGTATCAGATCACCGTGACGCCTGAATTCAATACATTTGCCTTTAAGTTCCAGCTTGTCTATACAGGTCCGTTCACTTATCCGGGCAGGGGTACAATCAACGAATTTAAGCCTTGCAGGCCTGAAGATATACCGAATATCTGAAACGGATCAAATGTTGTCCAATATAAGGTTGTTCGATTATGCGGACAACCTTATTTCTTGTGGATTTGCCCTTGAAGGATATTGAAATCTTTGTGTTATAATCGAACAAGACCTATATAAATAATTAATAATAAGGAGTTCGGGAAATTATGCCGGGTAAGAAAGATTACGGCAACGAGAGTATTTCGATGCTCAAGGGTGCTGACAGAGTCAGACTCAGGCCTGCCGTTATTTTCGGATCAGATAATCTCGAAGGATGCATCCATTCCTTTTTCGAGATCCTGTCCAATTCCATCGATGAAGCGCGCGAAGGTTACGGAGATAAGATAATTGTCACGAGATTCCCTGACGGTACTATCGAAGTTGAGGACTTCGGACGCGGAATCCCGCTTGATTATAATGCCAAAGAAGGAAGATATAACTGGGAGCTTGTTTACTGCGAGCTCTATGCGGGCGGTAAATATAATAACAACAGTTCGGGCGATTACGAGTTTTCGTTGGGACTTAACGGACTCGGTGCATGCGCTACACAGTATGCTTCAGAGTTCTTCGAAGTAACGGTCTTCCGTGATAAGACGAAGTATTCCATGTCTTTCCGCAAGGGAAGCCCTGTAACGGATCTTCAGTCAGAGCCTTACAGGTTCCTGCGTACGGGTACGATCCAGCGCTGGAAGCCTGATACAGAGGTCTTTACCGAGACCATAATCCCGCTTGAAGTATTTAAAGAGATCATCAAACGTCAGTCAGTCATCAACAGCGGTATCGAGTTTATCCTCAAGGATGCAGAGACCGGCGAGGAGTTCTCGTACATTTATCCTGACGGCATCAAGGGATATGTTGATGAATTAAGTGACATGAAGGGCTTTACCGAGACTTACACATTCTCCGGCGAAGGCAGGGGCAGAGATAAGGAAGACCGTGACGAGTATAAGGTCAGGGCGGAAGTCGCTTTCTGCTTCAATAACGAAGTAAATGCTCTTGAGTATTTTCACAACTCCAGCTTCCTCGAGCACGGCGGATCACCTGATAAGGCCGTAAGGAACGCTTTTGTAGCCGAGATCGATAAGCAGATCAAGTTGAAGGAAAAGTATAAGGCCAATGAATCCAAGATCACGTTCCAGGATATCGCAGATTCACTGATCCTTGTAACTAATACGTTCTCCACGCAGACATCTTATGAGAACCAGACGAAGAAAGCCATCAACAACAAGTTTATTCAGGACTTCATGACACAGCTCATCAGGGATAACCTTGAGATCTGGTTTATCGAGAACAAGGATTTCGCTGCAAAGACGATCGAGCAGATCCTTATAAACAAGCGTGCCAGGGAGAATGCCGAGAAGGCTAAAGTCAACATCAAGAAGACCCTCATGGGCAAGGTCGATATCAACAACAGGATCAAGAAGTTCGTTGACTGCAGGACAAAGGATGTTGCAAAGCGCGAACTCTATATAGTTGAGGGTGATTCGGCTTTGGGTTCCGTTAAGCTCGGCCGCGACGCCGAATTCCAGGCCGTTATGCCCGTAAGAGGTAAGATATTGAACTGTCTTAAGGCAGATTACGCAACGATCTTCAAGAGTGAGATCATCACGGATCTCCTTAAGGTATTAGGATGCGGAGTCGAGATCAAGAATAAGCACACCAAGGATATGAGTGCTTTCAATCTTGATGACCTAAGGTGGAATAAGATAATAATCTGTACCGATGCTGACGTCGACGGATTCCAGATCAGGACACTGATCCTTGCAATGCTTTACAGACTTACGCCGACTCTCATCGAGAAAGGTTATGTCTATGTAGCGGAGTCTCCGCTTTTCGAGATCACATACAGGCCAAAGGGAAAGAATGCCAAGGAAGAGACTTACTTTGCTTTTAACGAGAAAGAGAAGACCGAGATCCTTGCAAAGGTCGATCCCAAGCTCTGCACGATACAGCGATCTAAAGGTTTGGGTGAGAATGAGCCTGAGATGATGTGGCAGACCACTATGAATCCGAAGTCGAGAAGACTTATCAAAGCTTGTCCCGAAGATGCACAGAGGACAGCTGAAGTCTTTGATCTGCTTCTCGGCGACAATCTTGCAGGAAGAAAACTCCATATCGAGACTGACGGTAAGAAATACCTCGATATGCTTGATCTAGGGTGATGTAAATGGCACGAAAGAAAAAAGAAGATATCAATTCAGATTCCTTAAAGAGCAGGCTTACTGACAGTAATGCAAAGGATATGCCGGCAATAGACCAGCCTATTACCGACATGCTCGAGATCAACTACATGCCGTATGCAATGAGCGTCATTGTATCGCGTGCGATTCCGGAGATCGACGGCTTTAAGCCTTCACACAGAAAGCTTCTCTATACCATGTATAAGATGGGACTTTTGGGCGGCAACAGGACCAAGTCCGCAAATGTTGTCGGTCAGACCATGAAGCTTAATCCTCACGGAGACCAGGCTATCTATGACACGATGGTAAGACTTACCAGAGGCAACGGTTCATTGCTTCATCCGTTCGTTGATTCCAAGGGTAACTTCGGTAAGCAGTATTCGAGGGACATGCAGTGTGCTGCTCCAAGATATACCGAAGTAAGGCTCGAGAAGATCTGTGAGGAGATCTTCAAGGGCATAGACAGAGATGCCGTCGACATGATCGATAACTATGACGGTACACTTAAAGAACCGGCTCTGCTTCCTACGACTTTCCCTGCGGTCCTCGTTAATGCTAACCAGGGTATTGCCGTCGGTATGGCATCCAATATCTGTTCATTTAACCTTGCTGAAGTTTGCGCAGCCACAGAAGCTTACATGAAGGATCCTTCATGTGATCTTTTGGAGATCATGCCAGCACCGGACTTCTCCGGAGGCGGAAAGATCCTTTATGACAAGGACCAGATGCGAGCCATCTATGACAGCGGAAAGGGTACATTCTCGGTAAGAGCTAAATACAGGGTGGATAAATCCAATAACCTGATCGAGATCACAGAGATACCTTATTCAACGAGCGTTGAAGCTATCATCGATAATATCGCAGATCTTGTTAAGAGCGGTAAGGCAAGAGAGATTGCCGATATCAGAGACGAGACAGATCTTGACGGTCTTAAGATCACGATCGACTGCAAGAGGGGAACCGATCATGAGCAGCTCATGACAAAACTCTTCAGATTTACAAAGCTCGAAGACACTTTCTCCTGCAACTTCAATATCCTGATCGACGGCACGCCGAGAGTCATGGGCATTTCCCAGATCATCGACGAGTGGCTTAAGTGGAGAAGGAGCTGCGTTTCGAGAGAATTGCGGTTTAACCTTGATAAGATGAAGAAGAAGCTTCATCTTTTGGACGGTCTTGCTGTAATTCTTTTGGACATCGATAAGGCAATAAAGATCATCAGAGAGACTGAACTTGAAGCTGATGTTATCCCTAACCTCATGAACGGTTTCGGTATCGATGAGGAGCAGGCTGAATATGTTGCTGAGATCAAGCTCCGCAACATCAATAAGCAGTATATCCTCAACAGGATCGCCGACAGGGACAAGCTCAAGGCTGACATCGCCGATACTGAGGATATCCTGGGAAGCCCCAGAAGGATCAACGGCCTTATTGTAAAGACGCTCAGGGAAGTCTCAGAGAAATACGGACAGCCCAGAAAGTCCGAGCTTGTCAGGATGGAAGAGACAGAGACATTTGTTGAATCCGCCGTTATCCCTGATTACAGGCTCCATCTCATGCTCACACGTCACGGATATCTTAAGAAGCACACCATGAAATCACTTCAGAGTGCAGGTGAGCTCAAGACTAAAGATGATGATGAGATCTTCATGGGCTTTGAGTGCGAGAACAGATCTGATCTCCTTATCTTTACCGATAAGTGCAATCTTTATAAAACGCACGTCTACGATATCACTGATACCAAGCCGGGCGATCTCGGTCACTTCCTTAACTCGGAACTTGAGATGGAAGACGGCGAGAGGCCTATGTTCATGATCTCAACGACGGATTACAAGGGAATACTCTTTATCGCGTTTGAGAACGGCAAGGCGGCAAGATTCCCGATCAGTACATATGAGACAAAACAGAACCGTAAAAAGCTTGTTAACGCATTCTTTGACGGAAGCAGGCCGGTCGGCTTCAAGTTCCTTGCAGAAGACGAGGATCCTGATATGGTTGCCACGAGCAGCATTGACAAGGCTGTTATTTTCAAATGCTCGCTTGTTCCTCTTAAGACGACAAGGACAACACAGGGCGTACAGCTTCTCCTTTCGAAGAAGGGCTCTGTATTGAGAAGCCTGTCATTGCTTGATGAAGTGGAAGTAGAGGATCCTGAGTATTACAGGATCAGGAAGCTTCCTGCGATCGGTTATTACATAAGGGAGAAATCCCTAGAGGCAAAGCAGATGAGCTTTGATGATCTGAAGTGACGGGATTTTCTGCAGGCTATCACATAAGCGACAATGAAAAGCGCGTAAACAAAGGCTTCAGCGCAGCTGCAGCAGCATGCGGCGCTGTGCTTATCGTGCTTATCGTCGTCATGGTGGTTGTTGCAAGGATCAATGCCTATGAAGACAGTACGATCCCTGATTTCACGGCTGCTCTTGAATCAGGTAACTATGAAGAGGCGCTCTCCATATATAGAAATGTTCAGGACCAGGTTCTTGCAGACAGCCCTGATGCCAATGACAATATGCACGATGAAAGGATTAAGCTTCTCGGTCAGATGGAATCGATCGTACAGGAAAAGGTCGACCTCATCTGCGACAGGATCGTTACCACGAGATATGTGCCTCAGCACAGCGACATTGCTTTCCTTGACTCTATGCAGGAACTTACGGCATCGGTCGTAGCAAGGCGTTTGAACAGCCTTTGTGAGCAGTTCCTTTTGGGAAAGATCGAAAAACCGGACGTTATCTTTGTATTTAATCAGCTTTCGCCGATCAGTAATTTCTCGGCGATCTCCGGTCCGATGCTCCGTGAACTCGACTATATCGAGACGGCAACGGGCGATGTCAGGGTAGCTGAGAAGTCTCTTGCTACCGGCGATTATGTTGAAGCTGTTAAGCGTTATCAGACAGTCAACGGAAAGTATGAAGGCTTTGTAGGAGATTATTCTTCAAAGCGCATTGCAGAGATCAAGACAGCAATGTATGAGCCGATGATGGAAGAAGGCGAGCATATGCTTGAGACATACAAATTCTATTCGGCAGAAAAGCTTTTCTCTGATCTAGCGACGATATTCCCTGATGACGATAAGATCCATTCAGACCTTCTTGCGGCTACCAGTCATACGTCTAAGACAGTAGAGTGGAGAGGACATGTTGAAGTGCTCTGCGTCAGATCTCTTATCGCAAATACGGAGACGGCATTCGGCGTTGAGTTCGGTAAGGGCGATACAGGTCTTTATCTTACAGGCACTGAATTTCAGAATCTGCTACAGACTCTTTATAACAAAGGATATGTTCTTGTTGATCCTGAGGACATGATGTCTGCCACAGATCCGGGTTTTATCCTTGAACGTAACCTTACGGTTCCTGAAGGAAAGAAGCCTTTGGTCATCATAATAGAGAATCTGAGCTATGATCCTGCGGCATATGTCTGCGGAACATGCAGAAGACTGGTGTTAAACGATGAGAAGCAGGTCTGCGGCGAATATACGATCAAGGGCAAGGACGGTACTGAAGATCCTGTTGTTAACAGGACGGCTGAGGCCATAGGCATCCTTGATGTTTTCGTAAGCGAACATCAGGATTTCACCTACAACGGTTCAAAGGGTATCGTATCCGTCGGCGGGCATGATTCCTGTTTCGGTTATGTGGTAAGCCGTGAACAGGTTAAGGAAAGGAATAAGCAGCTTAATGCTGCAAACCTTCCTCAGCAGGAATATACCGACGAAGAACTGGAGAATAACCGCAATGCGGTAAAGAATATTGTCGAGAGGCTTAAAGACACCGGATGGAAGTTTGCTTCATGCACATACGGATATCTTCCTAATGCCAGAAAGACGGATCTTGCGGGCATCGTGGATGACACGAATAAATGGATGGAGCAGATAGGCTCTCTGATCCCTGATACACACATGATCTCATATCCTGGCGGAAACTATATCTACGGTACCGATGAGCGTGCCGAGTATCTTAAGAATAAAGGTTTCAGGATCTTCTTCGGTGCAGGTCCGAAGCCGTATCACATCTACGGCAGGAATTATCTGTATTTTGATCGAACGATAGTCAGTCCGAATTCAATGAAGAACTATGATTTCTCGAGACTTTTCGATAACGACGACATTCTCGATCCAATAAGGAAGACCAAAATTCAGTAGTCTTATATTATATTTGTGTTTCATTTTGCTTAAATTGACGCACATAAGAGGATTTTATAATATATTTGATATTAGATGGCGCATCTGATAAAGATCTGCTGTCCGTGTTTGGAGGAATCCTGTTATGGCTAAGATCGACAGACTTACTAATCTGACAGAGAACGAAGAACTTCTTTGGCAGGACAGAAAGAGATATCTGGGCCTACCTTTGTCGTTCACGGTTTATTCTTTCAGCAAGAATAAGTTTTACATGAAGACAGGTGTCTTCAACGTCAAATCGGAAGAGATCCTGCTTTACCGTATATTGGACCTTACCTTCAAACAAACATTAGGTCAGAAGATTTTCGGAGTAGGATCCGTAATCCTTAATACGGCTGACAAGACAACACCCGTTCTTGAGATCAAGAATATCAAGACGCCTGACAGAGTCCGTAAAGCCTTGAGCAATCTGGTCGAGCAGAGAAGAGACGAGAAACGTGTTACCGGCAAGGAAATGTTTGGCGCTGCAGGTGCGTTTGACAGCACCGGAGGCGACGGAGATTTCGATTTTGATGGTATAGTCGATCATAATAATTAATTGTGCAGGCCTAAAAGCACAGTCGGAGCGAGGAAGAAACAGTGGAGACTAGAATAGACAGGCTGGGAAGCGTTAGAGAAGATAAGCTCAGGCAGCTTAAGCAGCTTATTGCTGAGTCTGAAAACATCGTCTTTCTTGGCGGTGCCGGCGTCTCTACGGAAAGCGGTATCCCTGACTTTAGAAGCGGTACCGGTATCTATAACACTGACAGCGGCGTTAAATACAGGCCGATCGATATCATTGCCCATGATTTCTTCATGGAGCATCCTGAGGATTTTTTCGATTTCTATAAGCGTAAGCTGATCTATCCTGATGCAAGGCCGAACAAGGCCCACAAAGCTCTTGTAAGGCTTGAGAGACAGGGAAAGCTTAAGGCTATCATCACACAGAATATCGATAATCTTCACCAGGAAGCCGGCAGCAAGTGCGTAATTGAGCTTCACGGTTCAGTATTCAGGAATTACTGCATGGAATGCGGTAAGAAATACGATCTTGAATATGTTGTTGCGCAGGAAGGCGTTCCTCACTGTGAGAAGTGCGGCGGAATAGTAAGGCCTGACATCGTTCTTTATGAGGAGAACCTTAACCATAAGGACGTTGATGATGCGATCAAGGCTGTTAAGAAGTGTGACCTTCTTATCATTGCAGGAACTTCTCTTACGGTTTATCCTGCTGCCACATTTGCTCAGTTCCTGAAGCATGACAGGATCGTCATCATCAATAAGAGTTCCACATATATGGATCTTAAGGCGCTCCTTACGATTCATGACAATGTCGGTGAGGTCCTCGATAACTGCGTTCCCAAGCGTGTAAGCAGAGCAAAGTCGGCAGCTAAATCCAAGACTGCAGCAAAGACAAAGACAACTTCCAAATCTGCTGACAGTGCCAAAACCAAGACGTCTGCCAAGTCAGGTACCAAAACAACAAAGGCTTCATCCGCGGCTAAAGCAAAAACGGAAACAAAGTCCAAGGCTGCTCCCAAATCCAAGACAGCAAAGGCTCCGGTCAAGAAGCCTGCTAAATCCAAATCGTAAGGATCAATAATGAAGGCAGATTCAAAGTTTTTCGAAGATAAGAGCCTCGAGATCAATGATCTTATGAAACAGTACGGACGCAGAAGCATTCTGTTGTCCGTTTCTCGTTTTGTTATGTTTGTTTTAGGCGTCGCATCAGTGATCGCCGCTTTTGCGGTAAAGAATTCTGTTTTCTTTTTGATCGCAGCCGTTTTATTGATCGTTTTCGTGGTTTTTTGCATCATCCACGGTAAGGTTTCGTCAAAACTCAATTACTATGAGGCTCTGGGAATCGTAAATTCAAAATACATATCCAGGATAAACGGTGATTTTGATTCTCTTTTCGAAATAGTCTGCAACGGTTTAAAACGCCGCGATGACAGGGAAGATGCTGTCAGATATGCAAGCGGACAGGAATTCTATACAGACGAGCACGATTACTGCACAGATCTTGACCTTTTCGGCAGGAAGTCTTTGTTCGCAAGGCTTAATGTTTCTGAGACATCGTTCGGCAGAAGGGCTTTTGCAAAGGAACTTCTCGGAAACGGAGATGATATCAGGACGGCAGAAGAGATAATCACAAGACAGAAGGCCGTCAGCGAGCTTTCTTCAGATCCCGGTTTTCTTGAAGAATACCAGGCTATGGCGATGCTCGGTAAGATGAAGAAAGACCCTAAGGCACTCATCGATTTTGCATCCGAAAAAAGACCTGTAAAGAAGAGCCGTTTGATCATGGCAGAGGTTTTGGTCTGTCTGTGGCTCATTCCGCTTGCATCTTTGATCTTTTTTCCGGCTTTTCTCCGTCCCTGCATTCTCGGTGTCCTGCTGATCGATCTTCTTTACTGGGCAGCCGGTGTCAAGAATAATGCATATTATTTTTATGCTGCTGACGGAATGCCTTCTCAGGTGTCCACGATACATAAGCTTTATTCACTTTTGGAGAAGACTGAATTTAAAGACGGATATCTGAAGGAATTAATTGCCGGAAAAGGAGGAAAGTCTGTTACAGGTTCTTTATCCTCGCTTAATTTCATATTGTTCTTTGCGGGTCTCAGAAGCCAGCCTCTGTTTGCTTTTATTATCAACAGTGTTTTTCCGCTCGATCAGTTTATATGCTATTTTATGGGAGACTGGGCTGATAAATATGGTGACAGCCTTGCTCATGCGGTAAATGATCTTGCAAAGATCGAATCACTGATGTGCGCTTCACAGATCTCTTTCATCAGCGGTGTCAGTTCTTTCCCTGTTATCGAAAAGAGTGAGTCTTCTGATGACAATGCATATTTTGAAGGTAAAGACATTTCTCATCCGCTTTTGGCGCCTGATTCCTGTGTCAGCAACTCTGTGTCCATCAGATCCGGAATTGCCCTCATCACGGGTTCCAACATGTCCGGAAAGACTACACTTATCAGGACTGTAGGTGTTTGCTCGATACTGGCTTACATGGGATCAAAAGTCCCGTGCAGCTCGCTTTCGTTAGGCAGGATGAGGATAATGTCTTCAATGAGGATTACGGATAATCTGGGCGAAGATATGAGTACGTTCAAGGCGGAACTCGTCAGGATATCCGGAATCATAAAGTGCGCCAAGGAAAGTAAAATGGCATTGCTGTTCCTTATTGATGAGATCTTCCGCGGAACTAACTCAGATGACCGTACCGAAGGCGCGCTCATTGTTCTCAAGAATCTTTCCGCAAAACGTATCTGCGGCATGATGACAACCCATGATTACGCCATGATCGACCGTACCGTAGATACTTACAAGAATATCTGCTATTACCATTTCTCAGAGAAGTACTCGGATACTGGTATTACTTTCGACTACAAGCTGGCTGACGGAATCAGCAGGGAATCCAATGCCAGATTCCTGATGAAACTTGTCGGAATTGAATAAAAATATCAATTTTTCCATATATTGCTATTATTTATCACATTTTTTGTTGATTTTCTTTCAGTTTGGAATTAAATTTGATATTAAGGAAATTACGGTAGGGTGTTTATGTTTGAAGAACTATACGGATATAAGTCTATTTACTTAGATTATTCGGTTCTGTTTGAGTATGCAGGTACGCCTGTATTTGATGATTTGCTCAAGCTCCTGGCTCAAGGCTTGGATGTTTATGTCAGTAAGTCTTTTAAGGCGCTCCATTATTGCACTCTTCGCATCAAGGATCCCAAGGACAGGAATACTGCTCTTGCGATGAAGAAGATATGCTCAGCGCTTCTTGCCGAGCATAAGATGCACCTCATTAAAGAACTTGAGACATTTAAGGTTGCTGCTAACATCACAGGTATATCTGACGGATGCTGCATCCTTACTACAAGACATTCGATATTTACTAAGCGACTTTACGAGAAGCGTCCGGATTTCGGATGCGATATTGCCGTTATTACCGACAGAAGTCTCCAGGTATTTGATTCTGTAGATTCTCTGATCTGGAGTTTCCCTCCGCCGGAGCCGAGTAAACTCGCTTATAACAATTCATATATTGAATCTTTCGGTAATGCCAGCATTTCAGATGTAGTAACTACTGAGAAGTTTAAGAAGTATGAACTGGTCAAGAGACTCAGCGGCGGTGCAGAGGGAATGGTCTTTTTGACCGATACCGACGGCCGTCTGGCCAAGATCTATCACAAGGGAATCATCAATCCTTTGCGTTGGGCAAAGCTTAAGAAGCTGACCGAACTCGGAATTACCGGAAATGGATTCTGCATTCCGCTTGAACTTCTGTTCTTCCGCAATGCGCCCGTAGGCTATACGATGCCTTTGGGGCAGGGTAAGACTTTAGGAACCGTTTTCGACGGTCCTGATGCCATCCTTGAAGCTTTCCCCGAGTGGACAAGGCTTGACGTTGTTACAACGCTCCTGTCACTTATCGAGAAATATCTCTACCTGCATATGCATGATGTAATCGCAGGTGATATTCAGCTTAAGAATGCTTTGATCAATTCTTCTTCGGAAGTCTATCTTATCGATATGGACAGCGTTCAGGTCGATAATCTCCCTTGTCCTGTAGGTACAGAGGAGTTCACTGATATGAGACTCTGGGGCAAGAACTTTGCCCAGTTCGTCAGACAGCTCCGTGATGAGGACTATTCGATCGCAATGCTCGTATTCTCAGTGCTTTTCTGCGGTCTGCATCCTTATGCGACGCGTAACGGCGCTGAGACATTAAGGGAAGAGATCATCAATCACAATTTCCCTTATAACTATGAGAACGACAATGAGTTTATCCCGATCGGCGGATATGACCATATCTGGGAATATCTGTCTGACAGACTCCGTAAGATGCTTTATGAGACATTCAGGAACGGAATATCTTTTGAAGCGCTTGAGTGGCTTGATGCCGTAGTTAAGTACAAAGAGGAACTCGAGAATTTCGTCTACGATGATCCTGAAGCATATAAGGTCTTTCCGAAGGAAAACTACAAACAGGTTTCCGTTGATGTTGAAGCAGGCAGGGCTGCCGTTCAGAAGAAATTAGAGAAGAAACTGGCTGCTCATTCACGTGCACCTGCACAGGCAGCAAGACAGGTTCAGGAAGCTCCGGCCGCATCCGAGCAGGAGGCCGAGTCAGAACAGGCATCTTCAGCTGAGCCTTCAAACGGTGACGAAATGCCTCAGACATTTGGAAAGCCTATCTTTGAGAAGAAAGTTTTCGCCAATGCTCCTACCGGTAAATATGTACCGAGGGACCAGGTTCCGGGGCAGGAAGAGGAAATGGAAAAGAGAAAGAAGTTTTTTGGTTTGTTCTGATACTTTTCCGATATTATGTATATAATAATCTTGTATGGATTATTTTGAGGGGGTTAATTATGGGAGAAGTATTCAGTACAGCTGATTTTGGTACCAGTACCAAAAGACGTCTGCCTATCTGTTTCGCACTTGATACATCAGGATCGATGATGGGTAATCCCATCAAGCAGCTTAATATTGGTCTTCAGAACTTCCTGGCTTCTATTAAGAATAATGATGATACACGCAATTCAACGGATATCGCTATTGTTACTTTTGGTTCAAAGGTAGATATCGTTATGCCTTTCGGTAAGATCTCAAAGGATAAGGGAATTCCTGAGATCACCGCTTCAACTACACTTACGCCTATCGGCGAGGGTATCCTTACAGCTTTGGAGCTTCTCAATGCCCGTAAGGAAGGCTATAAGCAGATGGGCATCAAGTACTATCAGCCTTGGCTCGTAGTCATCACGGACGGTGCTCCTCAGGGTCCTAACGCGATGCAGAACATGGAACTTGCCATCAAGGCATGCAATGAGCTTGAATCTGCCGATAAGCTTGTTATCTTCAATATCGGTGTCGGTTCAGGTGTTGATTTCGATATTCTCAAGCGTCTTTCACTTAAGCGTGAAGAGCCCATCTCCGTTAACTCGGCAGATTTCGGTAAGCTTTTCGAATTCCTCGGATCTTCATCATCTTCGATCGTTTCTTCCGGAATGAACGATGATGCTCTTTATCACATCAACACAGCGCCTATGGGTTCTGCTGTTGCTGTCGATGATTTCATGAACTTCCTTAACGAAGGATAATCACAGATGTATAAGGGCATTACCGTAGGCTGTGTAACAACCATCGGACGCAAGCATATCAGCAGGGAAGTCCCTTGCGAAGATGCTTCTTTTGCTGTGCAGAAGAATGGTGTATCCGTTGTTTGCATTGCTGACGGAGCCGGCGGAAAGAAATATACACATGCACGCTTCGGCTCGGCTTGTGCGGTTGAGCTTATTTCAGATATCCTGACAGAACATTTCGATGCTCTTTATTCAGAGAACCGCGAAGCAGCTGTCAGATCGTATTTCATGGCCAAGATCAGGATCGCTTTTGCGGACATCATGGCCGAAAAGGAACTTGATACACTTGATCAGCTTTCATGCACGCTTTTGTTTGTTGCAGTAAAAGACAGAAGGATGATAGTTGGTCATTTGGGAGACGGACTGGTCGTAAGGATCTCACCTTCTGGCCTTTCACCGTTTTCGATGCCTCAGAATGAGAAGGACGGAACAACCTTTTTCATTACTGCAGGACACGCTGCCGATTACATGAGATTCATTAAGACTACCGTTGATGACTGTCATGCGGTTGCTCTTATGACTGACGGCGTACAGGATAACGTTTACGATGAAGATTCAGGTCTGGTTAAGCCTGTTGTTGCCAAGATGGCTGAGACCTTCAAAGATGGCCGCGAGAAGGGGGAAGCGGCTATCAAGGAGATACTTGAGAAATATATCGTCGGTTCAAGCAATGTAAGTGACGATTCATCTTTCGGAGTTCTTCTTTTGGAGGGAACACAGGCGCCGGACGTTGCTTCGCTTGAAAGCAGTGCAGAGAAATTCGGAACATCAGAAGAGGATTTCATGACTGTTGCCAAGGCCATCAGGGATGATCTTATGAAAGCTTCTGAGATCATTTCCAAGGCGGCTGAAAAGAGTGAAGAGGAAAAGGCTTCAGATACGGCAGAGACTGCTGAAACGGAGCCTGCAGCCGAAACCAAAGAACCTGAAGAGGAAACCAAACCTGAAGAAACAGAAAAGGTTTCCGGGAAGAAGAACTTACCAGCGATACTTCTTGGTATTGCATGTGTAATCGAACTGATCATCATTGTCTTACTGCTTATTTTCAGAACGAGGGGTGTTGTATGAGCGAAGAAAGAAAATATGAAGTCCTTCCGGGCGTTGAGCTGCCGGACATGAAGACTATTAAAGAAGCGGCTTCTGATTTTTCCGCTTCCGGTGTTAATGATATCCAGATCAAGACACCTAAGCCTGTTTATACTTCTGAAGGTGTACCTGCCGACAGAGCTACAGCCGCAGAACTTGCTGCTTTGCAGGAACTCGGTGACGAAGTTGCCGAGAGCGAAAAGCGCATTGCTGAAGAGAGCCGCAGGCGCATGAGCGAGATCATGAGCAGCGCTGTTCAGGCTCCTGAATCTCTTTCTGATCTTATCAATTACAACAGGGAAAAGATGAGCGAAGAAGCCATCAAAGCTGCTGAAGAGAAGATCCGCAAGGAAGAGGAGCTTAAGAAGGCCGTAGAAGAACAGCAGAGGGCAAGAGAAGAGAGAAGACAGATGCAGCAGCGTCTGCTTGAGGAGGCACGTGAGCGTGCAGCTGCCGTAAGAGAAGCAGAAAAGCGCGGCATCAAGCCTGATGAATCACTTCTTGAATCTGAAGAGAAAGAAGAAACGCCTGTAAAAGAGGCCGATAAAACAGAAGTTCCTGCAGAAAAGCCGGAAGAAACAGTTGCTGCGAAAAAGGAAGAGAAGCCTGCAGAAGAAGCCGGTGCCACGATCAAGGCGGCTCCCGCATCTGCTGTCGCTCCCGCTGCACCTGTTGTTCCTGATGAACCGATTAAGCCTGCTATCGCTTCTGATGACGAAACTTACGACGATTTCAGCGAATTTTTTGACGACAACAAGTAATTATTCAGATTACCTGTTGACACAGGCACAAGGTGTGATAAAATATTGTCCGTTGCGCTAACGCACCTCTAGCTCAGATGGTAGAGCAACTGACTCTTAATCAGTGGGCCCAGGGTTCGAGTCCCTGGAGGTGCACCAAAAGGAACCGTGAACATCAGTTCACGGTTTTTTTTGCTTTTTTTGCTTCAAATACAGTAAAATCAGTAGTGGCAACCGCGGGTTGACAAAGTTCAAGCCGCAGTTGGTCGCTTTTTTGAGGGGAATGTCGCAATATTTTGACATCTAACCAAGGAGGGGTAGAAATGATGAATATAGCTGATAGAATTCAGAGTTTAAGAAAACAAAACCTGCTAACAAAAATCAAGAGTTGATTAGCAGAATTACAGAACTTAG